>Ga0302325_10035678_pt1 | contig 10152 bp, 10 predicted proteins | sample Palsa_T0_2_FD_201948 | JGI IMG/M metagenome (GOLD analysis project Ga0302325, IMG submission 201948) | Peat permafrost microbial communities from Stordalen Mire near Abisko, Sweden - Palsa_T0_2 | ecosystem: Environmental > Terrestrial > Soil > Palsa > Peat permafrost | place: Sweden: Abisko... | reverse complement strand
CCCCGTGCAACCATCAGGAGTAACATCAATTGCCTACTTCGTACACTCCTTCCTGTCTCGCATGGTTGGCATGCTAAAAGTCTAAGAACGTGCTTGGCCACCGGTGACTCATTACATCACGAATCCCACATCAGTCATCCACGCCCAGAACTCTATTTCTCTCTTGCGGCCTTGGGCGTCGACATCATCGAATCAACGCTAAAAAAAAAAAACTAAAACCAAAACCCAAAAAAAAATTTAAATTCCAAAAATCCGCACTCCATAAAGAAGAAGCTTAACCATCTCCTCCTGTCTTGTCTGGACGTTCACCTTCAAAAGTCCCCGAATTTCAATCTCAATCTCAATCTTAATCTTAATCTCGGTCAGATATGCTCAATCCCCCATATCCTCTCGGACAGTTATAGGACAATCAAGATGCTCGAGAACAATTCGAGATCCCTTGTTGCGGGAGTTGGTGCTGCTCTTCTGGTTTTCCTTCTCACTTTGCCTTCGCTTGCAAGTCTTGCCTCCTCCCACTTACGGGAACCGAAACCGAAATCAATGATCTACGAAGACAAAGATGGAATTGCCACCGAGAAATCTCTTGCAGAATACTCTGCAAAAATCCCAAAAATATCTCTTTCCATCTTTGCAATTCTTGGGTTCGGTACCTCAATAGCTTTGGCTGTCCTGGAAACGCTTGGAGGCGTCGACGTGGAGGAGAGTTGGCTGAGTGTGGCACAATGGGTCCGTAAATTCACGTGGAGATTCAATTGGTCATGCTGACATATCTCCAGTTTCTCATAGTCATCCAAACAGCCGGGATCCTTCTGATCAAGAATTCTGTCAAACGCTACACCCTTGGAATATACGCCGCAGTCTCGTCTATTTTCCTTCTGGCAGTTCTCCTCTTCCAAGATGGAGTTATCACAGAGGATACCGATCATGGTGGCTCATTTGGGACAAGTGAGCAAGTCGGTCTCCGAATTTCTCAGCTCGCTCTTGCGGCTTTGACAGCATTTTCGAGTGTCTCATTGCCTCGCCGCCCAGATGTCTTCGGCGATGGCAAACCCATTGATAGGATGTACACAGTATCGGCACTCAGCCGGTACAGTTTCGCCTGGGTTGGAGATATGCTCGCGATGGCTCGGAAGAAGAACAGACTCGAGTTGGACGACCTACCGAAAATGAATCATTTCACTCGTTCTAAGGATCTCAGTGAATCGTGGGGAAAGTCAAAACATCCGAGGAAGCTTTGGATTGAGATCTTCTTAGCTCATAAATTCCCATTTATGATCCAATGGTTCTTGACGCTGCTGTCTGCTTTTGGCAACTTTGCTCCGCAGTTTACTACATATCATATCCTACGGATTCTGGAACATCGACAGCCTGGAGAACCAGCTAGCTCGGAGGCTTGGGTTTGGGTGTTAGCTCTTACCTTGACCACAATTGGCCAAGCATGGCATGTTCCCTTTAAAGTGCTCATTCCACAGTACATATACTGACAATTGTCCAGGATCGAATCCTGGCTTTTCTGGTAACATACTCATTGTGTTCTGTGAACCAGAGCTAACTCGGTGCTAGGATCTCGTGGTCTGAAGTAGCAATTCCAATCCGCAGCCAAGTCTCGGCCCTCATCTTCCAAAAAGCTATGCGCAGAAAGGATGTAAAAGGTGCTTCCAAATCGAGCAAGAAAGAGGTAGCAGATGTCCCAAATTTGTCGGGAGATGCAGCTGCAGATAAGCCAGAAGTCGATGAGGAAGATGAATCTGATCCGAAAGGGAAGCAATCTACAGTCAACCTCATCGGGGTTGATACCAAGCGAGTTTCTGACTTTGCTTCATTCAACAATTACTTCCCCGGAAGTCTCTTCAAGCTGATTGTATCATTTGCGTTTCTCGTGAGCATCATTGGCTGGAAAGCCTTGCTCACGGGGTTTGCAGCAATGTCTTTAACGATCCCATTGAACATCTATTTCAGCAAGCGTTATTCGGCTGCGCAAGATAGATTGATGAAGGTCAGAGACGTCAAGATGGGAGTTGTGACTGAAGCCTTGCAAGGTAAGAAGGTTGGAAAACGGAGGGATTCGGTAGGTCGGCTGACATCCTCTAGGCATACGACAAATTAAATTTTCAGCTTTAGAGAGCAACTGGCATGACAAAATTGGCAAAGTTCGAGCAAAGGAATTGGCGGAGCAATGGAATGTTTTTGTGTTCGTCTGCCCACCCCCATGATTGGTCAATTGCTGATAATGCTTAGTTCTGATACGTTCTTACTTTTGTGAGTCATCCGGTCTGTATTCAAGAACCCTCTAACGTTTCACAGCTGCTGGATCACAAGCCCAATTGCACTTGCTGCAACATCACTGGCGGTATACTCGTATCTATATGGAGAGCTTACTCCGTCTGTTGCATTCACAGCCATTGGTGTGTTCAGCAATCTCGAGGTGACCCTTGCAGTCATTCCCGAGTTGACGACAGATCTTATCGATGCCTACATCTCAGTCACTCGAATCGAGAAATATCTCAACGCCCCCGAAATTACGAAGAATACGACCGATTCGCCAAATATATCCTTTGACAATGCATCTATTGCTTGGCCATCGGACGAAGAGAAGGAGGAAGACGACCTCCGATACGTTTTACAAAATATCAATGTTTCTTTTCCCAATAATGAGCTCAGTGTCGTAAGCGGCAAGACCGGCACAGGAAAGAGTCTTTTGCTCGCTGCGATTCTAGGTGAAGTTGATGTGCTCTCTGGCAAGATCAATGTCCCGAGAGCCCCACATACAAGAGACCGCCGCGATCACCTGGCCACGAAGGACAATTGGATCATTCCATCTTCGATCGCGTTTGTGGCACAGATCCCGTGGATTGTAAGTTCATGGGTCTAATATTTCATCGCTCCCTTCGTGGGAGAACATGTGTTAACTCCACAAGAAGTTGTTGGGATGTTGTAAAGGCTGAATGCTGACTTAGCCTCCCTAGGAAAATGCAAGTATCCAGGACAATATCCTGTTTGGCTTGCCGTATGACGACCACCGATATCACAAAGTCATCGAGGTTTGCGCTCTACGAAAGGATTTGGAAATGCTCACAGACGGTGAGAACACCGAAATCGGAGCTAATGGTATTAACTTGAGTGGTGGGCAGAGATGGCGAGTCACCTTTGCGCGTGCGCTATATTCCAGGGCGGGCATACTCGTTCTTGATGATATCTTCAGTGCAGTGGACGCCCATGTCGGGAGATACATTTTTGAAAATGGTTTGACAGGGGAGCTCGGTATGGGCCGTACTAGAATCCTGGTTACGCACCATGTTGCGCTCTGCAAGTCGAAGACGAAATACATTGTCGAGCTCGGGGATGGGACGATTGAAAACTCGGGTTTGGTCCAGGAATTGGAGGAAGATGGGACGTTGGAACAGATTATCAGTCATGAGGAGACGTCGGAACAAGTCGAACGAGACGAGGACTCAACTGCGGTCAACTCCGAGGACTCTTCTGACGTCGAGAACACAAAACCCTTGAAGAATGTTGATTCGAAAAAGTCTACTCCGAAGAAATTCGTCCAGGAAGAGAGCCGCGAGAAGGGTCGAGTAAAGACGAAGATCTATTTGGATTACCTGAAGTCTAGCGGTGGTGTTCCATTCTGGTCCTTTGCCTTGATTGCCTTCACCGGGCTGCAATGTATATTGACAGGTAAATCATTCATAAACTCGTAAATCCCATACTAATACATCCTAGGTCGTGCATGGTGGCTTCGATTGTGGACGGGTGCCAACGAACATACCAGTCTCAAGCAAACGCTTACGCAATCCTTCCAAGTCCAGGCGTTCTCCACATACATCTCCAACTCCACAGAACCTGCGGATCCATCCGAAAACCTGAAATTCTACCTCGGCGTCTATGTTGTCTTATCAGTCACAATATCGCTCTTTGGCACTTTCCGCTACTGGTACATTTTCACCGGTTCCATTCGAGCATCTCGTCGCCTCTTTGAGAGACTCAGCTTCACCATTCTCCGTACTCCACTCAGATGGATGGACACCGTCCCTCTGGGCCGGATCCTCAATCGCTTCACAGCAGATTTCAACGTCGTAGACTCTCGTCTTTGCAATGACATGTCATTTGGAGCAAACAATATGTTCCGTCTGGTTGGTGTAGTTGTTGCAGGGTAAGCGTCGCCTCCCATTTGAATATCTTAACTAACTTCGTAGGGTTTTCGTGTCCCCGTACATCATCATACTTTCGCTAGTCCTCCTTTTTTTCTGCGTGCAGGTTGCTCGACTTTATATGACCGGCGCACGAGAAGCGAAACGTCTTGAATCCAGCGCGAAATCCCCCGTCTTCGAACAATTCGGATCCGCATTGACTGGTGTCGGCACAATTCGTGCCTTCGACAAATCCGACACCTATATCACCCGCATGTTCTCTAAGATAGATGACCATGTATCCTCTTTCTGGTATCTGTGGGCCTTCAATCGCTGGATGGGTTGGCGTATGAGTCTAGTGGGCGGATTCTTCGCTACTTTCGTCGCCGTCATGATTCTGCTCATCAATGGAATCGATGCCGCTCTCGCAGGATTTGCTCTCAGCTTTGCTTTGGAATATGGCTCAGCTGTTATCTGGTCTGTTCGGTTTTACACGAACATAGAGCTTGATATGAATGCCGCCGAGCGAATCATCGAATACGCCAACCTTCCCACCGAAGCCCTAGATGGCGCAGACCCCCCGGCAGCTTGGCCAAGTGAAGGCCGTCTTGAAGTCAACGATCTCGTCGTCGGCTATGCACCTGATCTCCCACCAGTTCTGAAAGGCCTCACCTTCCGTGTTGAACGCAACGAACGAATTGGCGTCGTTGGTCGCACAGGAGCAGGAAAGTCATCTCTCACACTCGCATTGTTCCGATTCCTCGAAGCCCGCGAAGGCTCAATCCACATCGACGGCCTCGACATCTCTAAGATCAAGCTTCACGCCCTCCGGTCCCGTCTAGCAATCATACCCCAAGATCCCGTCCTCTTCTCCGGCACCATCCGCACCAACCTTGATGCCTTCGACGAGCACGACGACTCCGCCCTCCGCGACGCCCTGCAACGCGTCCACCTCGTCTCCGCCGCTGAAATGGATGCCATGAACCCCTCATCCTCCTCCTCCGGCTCCTCTACCCCGGTTCCCCCGACACCAAACGGCACTACGAAAAACACCAACAAAAACCCCTTCCTCCACCTCTCCTCCCCCATCACGGAAGGCGGTCTCAACCTCTCCCAAGGCCAGCGCCAACTACTCTGCCTCGCCCGCGCCATCGTCTCCCGCCCGAAAATCATGGTCCTCGACGAAGCGACCTCTGCCGTCGACATGGCGACCGATACTCTGATCCAACGCTCCATCCGCGAAGAATTCGGCGATTCCACACTTATCGTAATCGCGCATCGTCTCAGCACGATTGCAGATTTCGACAAGATTCTGGTCTTGGATGATGGCAAGGTTTGCGAGTTCGGGACACCGAAGGAGCTGTTTGCATTGGAGAAGGGGGTGTTTAGAGGCATGGTGTGCGAGAGCGGTGAGAGGGAGAAGTTGGTGGGGATGATTGGTGCGATGAATTGAAAGGGTCGCGAAAAGTTATCATTTTGAGTTTAGGTGTTGGGGGAGTTTTTAGCATGCATGCGGGGATTTTGTTTCGTGTAGATAGATTCGGATAATATATCATTGCCTTTCAACTAATCTTTTCTTCCTCGCTCACAGTGACGTCGTCCACAGCTTTCCGTATACTTCAATGCCCAATCCACCATGTTCGAACCCGGTCTGTTCTAAGATTACATCACGTGATGGCCCCACATTCAGGAAAAGGGGCATCGCCTTCTCCTCTAGAGTTACTCTGTACACAACTGAGAGCTCTCTCGTCGACTCATTATGATTCCTGGCTCCTGCGAGTCACGGGAGCATTTATGCGTCACACAGCTTAATATTTTTCGTTTTGTCACAAATGTGAAGACATTGTTTAGAAACACTCTGATGAGCTAAATTGATAAGGGCGGGAGCCCCTATATATATGGAGAAAGGGGTGGCTGCGCCAGCCCCTGAAACTAGCCTGAAATGGCTAGGGAGAACACGTGAGGGGGGACCCACGTGTTTGCGCCACGTTTCTTTTAGGAAATCTCTTCGCAGGTATGATGACTCCCGGTGAGACGAAACAGGAAGGTGGGGTGAGATCGAGACATAATAATCAGACATTTGCCAGATCAGGCCTGGATTCGGCACTCTAAACGACCATCCGATTGAGTTTTTGGTTAATAGGCCGAGTGAGACTGGGCAGATTTTTGATGCCATTTCATATTGCAAGGGGGCTGTGGTTATAAGGATGATGGCGGGGTTTTTGGGCGTGGATGTTTCGTGGATGGTGTGAAGTGGTATTCGAAGAAGCCTGCGTATGCAAATGCTAAGATGAGTAATCTTTGGGAAGCGTTGAGTTTTATTAGTGGCAAGGATTTCGAAGCTTTGATGGAAGCTTGGACGAAACATATTCGGTAACCTGTCGTGGATGCGGAGGAGAAGGAAGAGGTTGCAGTTCTCACTCGGCATCGATTCCTTCAAGATGGGGCTTTTGATGCTAAGGATGATGAGGTGTTCTATCATTTGTCACTTTAACTATGAACGAAGGGTGGAGTGGACACCGAGGCTACTCTTCGTGATCGAACGAAGATAGTTTCTTCATCTGGAAGCAAATTCTCAGAACCCTGGAATCGATCATGCAAACCTGGACATTCGAATCCGAGCCCGTGCTCGAGTCATTGAAATCCCCCAAAAGCGACTTAGTGAGCAAGTGCCTCGAGAACAAAGGCTGGGATTTCACCAACGATGATCTAGTAGAGCAGATGGTCATAGCCATCATCTTCTCCAACTCCGGCGATGACCTGAGAGTGCAGAAAGCAGCTGCTAACATGTTTGGTGCCTTCCTAAAAGGGAAATAAAAAGCAATCAATATCAATATCTGAGGTTCAGTGCTGAGAATTGCTCTCGAGCACGGCGGAGAGAAAGTGTTGGTTTAGCACAGCCTTCAGCTGTACAGGCATCACTGTACAGGCTTCACTTCGGCAACCCCGAAATCAGCCCTACAGGCTTTCATTTTCATCATTTTCTACCTAATTACAGCATGGAATGCTAAGACAATAGGGGTTTCATTAGTATAAGTATAGGATATTTTCCATAGCAAAATAGAACTTCAGTCTTCTCGAAAATCATCTTTTTGATCCAACAGAAAGAAGCTCGTTCTCCCCTAACGCCCACCTAATTTCACTAACATGAAATTATAGTAAGATTACGAAGCAATCCTAAAAGCAACAGAATTAACCACCAGTATCGACTAACGCCAAAAATGCCTCTATACCCTCGACTCCACCCAGCCCCCCCCCCCCCCCTCCTAAGTCCCACGCTCGAGTTCTCACCCACCCCCGACATTGTCTCCCGTCTCGAAACCTAAGTCATCATCCGAGCATTCTCAAAACATAATCTAGACAAAAAGATGCTCTGGGAATGGCTTTCATCTAATCTCGACACAATCGTTGAGACGTTGGGCAAAGGCATTGCCGGTTTTTCGTGGATTTGGAGGTGTCTGGTTGAAGGGTTGTCGACGAAGGAGCAGGCGGTTGATGTTAAGGAGTTTTTTGAGGGGAAGGATACTACCGTATTATCTGTCGCACTGTCCCATGGGCTTCTAACCCGTTCCTTCCATTTTTGATACGCTAGGAAATGGTCTTGTACTAAAGTATAGGCTAGTATATAAGAAGTATAGTGTTGTGGAGACCTAATTTGCCACCCCCTTAGATTTTCTCTTCTCTGACACCTCACTAAAACTTCTCTTCTTTTATATGCTTTTACTAACTTATTCTTTTGTATCTACTACCTTTATTATGCCGCCCGTAGCTCGAATTCGGCTTAAAGAGCCCTTAAAAAGGGGCTAAACTACAATATTTGGTACCTTTAATGGCAGGCTAAGCATCTAACGACCTCCCCCGCCGCTTCGCCCTAGTCTTGTACTAAAAGCTAGTGGTTAATCTAATATAGTATTAGGACGACGCCTTATTAGAGGATAGCTTGAAAAGCAAGTGGTCGAGTTATTTGTAGCTGTTCGGCTTGCTTAACAAGAGGATGGTGAACCCGGAGATGTCGACATTGCAAATGGTAGGGCTATACTTGAGGAGACAGAAGACGAGGACATTGAGTATATACTAACTAAATAATACGCGTACTCCCGAGAGCAAAAGCTAGTAGCTATCGACTACTTTTAAATAATATGGAAAGAGCTAAAAGACGGCACTCACGAACGCATTTCCCTCCGATTAGCATCTAAAAAGCTTAAGGTGTCCCGCAAGCAACTCCGCAATTGGGTGGCTAATAAAGAGAGGATCTAGCAGTAGAAGAGAGGCACATTTAGAGCTTGAAAGCAAAGCACATATGTATAAGAGCTTAAACTCGAACGACGACTAAATGCTTAGTTTGAAGCTGCTAGGGATTAAGGGAGGAAAGTCTCATTTAAATGGATAATGCGCTATGCGAGACAAATATACGGCGAGCTATACCCTTAGCGAATTATTACACACGCTTTAAGGAAGAAGACTTACCTCGACTTTATGTTCTTTATAGGCTAGTATAACGGGTTTCGACGTCGGTATAACATCTCTCTAAGATGTAATATAAAAAGGGCCTAAAAGTCACCGGAATAACTTGAGCCCGTCCTTTAGAATTGGATTTAGTATAATCGACGCATGCTTACTATTATTAAGGGGAAGTCTATTGTTAGAATTCTAAGAGGTCTAGATGTTCTAGTAGTTGGCCGAATTAAGCTGTCTGAAATCTGTAACATGGACTAGTCCCTGCTCTTATTCGAGTACCTTAAAGGCTGTATATACGCCAAAAAGGGAGACTAAACAGTCTACATCAAAGAAGGCAAAAGCGGATATGACAAACGCTAATGCACCCTCTAAATCGCTATATTTGCTAATGGCGTTTTACGATGCAAGCCACTTCTTATGTTTAAGGGCAAGCCGAAAGGAGATGGCTGTAAGAAGACCGAAAGACAAAAGTATTACCCTAGCGTAGTTGTTATTTTTAATGACAAGGCTTGGGCTAATACTTTTAACCTCTTTAACTGGGTCAAAAATTAATACTCTATTGCATTTGCATATCCGCTCCGAGACTATAAACCTCGATTCCTTGCCCTTGATTTATTCGCACTGCACAAGAATAAAGGGAAGAAGTTAAAGGAAAAGGAGTTACTAAAAGAGAAGGAAAGGAGGCTTAAGGAGGAGAAGCTTTAGCAAGAACTCCGGGACACTTTTACTAAGCTGAAGGTCACTTTGTCTCTTATCCCTGGCGGTTGTATAAGCTATGTTCAAGTGCTAGACGTCCTAATTAACAAGCTTATCAAGTAGTATATTGAGGAGTACGAAGACTTGTGGGTAAAATAAAACTTTAAGCTATAGTAGTTAGGGAAGTGGTCAATTAGAGATAGAAGGGTTCTTATGACGCATTGGGTTGCATAAGCATTTGAGAGGGTTTATATGGAATACAAGGATGCGATTGTTGCTTGTTTTAAGAACGTTGGATTGTTATTAGCTATAGATGGCTTAGAAGATTATATGCTTAAGGTACGAGATTGTCTAAACCTCACTGTCGGGGACTAGCAAAAAGCACTTGAAGGTATTGCAGAAAACTTAGCTATAATTGATGAGGATAGAGAGGATATAATTGAAGTCGACGATAATACTATAAGCTTATTGTACATTGCATAAGAGGTAGTAGAGGGCATTAAAATTAAGGAGGAGGATAAGAACGATGTGACTACTAATTTAGGCATTAATTTAGAATAGGACTTTGATCTAGATGAGGAGGAATCTGATTTTGATAATATAATTGATAGCGATAAGGATTTAGAGGATGAGAATTTGTAGCTTGTTTCTTAGTATTTCTGGCTTATTTACTTATATATATGCTTGCTTTTGACATACCGACTTTTGGCTGTGAATAACACCATAATTAGCTATATACTTTGCAAGCGAGTATACATTAATAATATAAGCCTATGGGCTTATAAAAATTCGCCACCATTGAGGATACGCTAGGAAATGGGCCTATGTGGGGGGGGGGTCTTATACTAGGGGGGGGGACAGTGCGACA
>Ga0302325_10035677_pt1 | contig 10152 bp, 11 predicted proteins | sample Palsa_T0_2_FD_201948 | JGI IMG/M metagenome (GOLD analysis project Ga0302325, IMG submission 201948) | Peat permafrost microbial communities from Stordalen Mire near Abisko, Sweden - Palsa_T0_2 | ecosystem: Environmental > Terrestrial > Soil > Palsa > Peat permafrost | place: Sweden: Abisko... | reverse complement strand
GACCGAGTCCATACTGTCGATGAGGCTATTCGTAAGGTTGCCGGTGGCGCTCTTAAGCCAGGTGTTTGCAAAGAGCGGGCGGCCGCTCTTAACAACATCTTGCAGAAGTATGAGATATGGTTGCAGGTAGCTTCAATAAAGAAGTTACGCTGGGCGGAATGGCATCTGCTTTGTTGGAAGCTTCTTGAAGCTCGACATGAGCTCACTTCCAGAAATATTTCTGTACGGAGACGCTAGTATCAGAACGGCTAGACGATATACTGGTCCGTGTCGAGCGCCGTAGTCGGAATTTATCTATATATTCGGATGTGTCTGGGCGGGGAAACTTTTCTCACCAAAGTTGACAGAAAGGGAGAATGACTCGAACGCTCCATAATGGCACACAGAGCTGAACCCCCTTTCGAGATTGAAATGGCTTATTCAAGAATTGGGTGCTAGGTGGCCGTGCTCCAGTAGCACGGTCACACCAGAGCATTACGATCCCGTTATACCTCGACATTCACAGACCTACGAAGCCTCTCCTACCATCCCTTCGGCATTTACATTGCCATTCATACCTAGTTGCAATTACATTACTTGTTCTTCCTCGAGCCACTGGCCGTTCCCATAAACTCCTGAACCTTCCGCCGCTGCCCACGAGACCCCCCACTTTCCGCTGCAAAAACTTCCAAACGATTTCATGATGACAAGAATCAACCGCAGAATGGTCATTGTTCCTCGGTTCGTGGAGAGTGTTAGCACAACACCACGATCATCAATGTATCCCTCTACGTGCCTACCAGAAGCTGAGGATGAGGTCACCCCCAATTCGAAGACTGGGAGCTTTCCCTTCCTCTCCCTTCCATCAGAATTGAGGAACAGGATATGCTCTTTGGCCTTTTCCCCTGCTCCTGCTCATCTGGATCTTGACCCTACGATCTTCAAAATTTTCCAGCAAACGCAGATGTTCGCCATCTTTCGTGTCTCGCATCAACTCTACCGAGAAGCAACACACCATTTCTTCAGTACACATACCTTCCGAATTTTCCCCACGTACCCAGGAAGATATTTCAAGACCAAGAAACCTCTGCTAGCCCGTCTGCCGGCTCAGTGCCGTGAGTCTATCACGTCATTGGAGTTACGTCTCGGTCCCGGCTGGAACAATCCCCCACGCGGATGGGTTGTGAATGATGCCTTGGGTCTGGCAGAGTGCACAAGCGTGCGAGTCCTGAAGATCTTTGTTGAATGCGACCCTAGTGATGCTATCTACAAGGGGTTTCGAAAGAGTGACGGGTTCTATGAGGGGTTCTCCGCAAACCTTTTTGACGAGGTCATGAAAAGGGTGCCTAGCATTAAGACTGTGGAGTTCGATTCGTACCCGGCCATAAAGCGGAGCGGAGGCATGATGCGGGCCCTCGAGGAGGTTGCTGCAAAGCATGAAGGCAAGATGGTCAGCTGGGGACCAAAGCATGGATGGGAGAAAGAAACTGAACAAATCTGGCTGGATGCTGTTCTGATCCACGCTGCTTCTCAAAGATTGAGCAAGACTGTTGCTGCTCTTGCCTGAAGAGGAATGAATGGCATTTTCCATAGGATGCGACTTTAGTTCGTTGTATCAAGGTTCCTACTCAAAGTTTGAATCGATATCTATTCCTCATTCTTTGTCCCTCAGATTCATAGTCCTCACCTTTTGATGTAATTAGCTCTATTTCTTCCATAGCGCTGAACTATGCGTCTATGCTTCGAGCAGGCAGACTTGCTAAGCAATGCGAGAGCATGAATATTTAAGAATAAATCGTCAATGATTCAGTTACAATGAGCTGAAGAGCTCGGGGCTTGCTGGACCCTCGTTAGAGTTACACCAGCTAGCGTTTGAAACACAACTCGCCCCCAGATTGTTAGAATACATAGCACGAGTAGATTCCTGCAAGAACATGTGACCCACTGCTAGTGATAGTGTCAAGCAAGCGAGTGAATTTTCGGATATATAAGTCTCGTCATCCAATGTAACACCATTGACTTCTTATTAAAAGATGGATATCTTTTTATACAATTTCTCCATTATTTCGCACCTAATCAAATCTCCTAACGAGTCGTCCCGTTCGTCCTGTTCGTCCCATTCAGAAGTTTGTCCTGCCATGGCAATGGTTTTGAAGCAGGCTTTACAGGACCCAACTCTCCGTTTTCCTTCCTCAACTCCTCCCATGCCTCAAGGTCCCTCTGATCAACAAAATTTCCATGTAATCCCAGACGCAACTTACAGGGCAGGTGAACCACAGCCAACGGCCCTTTTGCAAGGTTCAAGGCATCAAAAATCAAGATATCGTTACGCAAAACGTCCAAGTGATTCAAGAGACACATGAGATAGCCATCTCCTTCAACACAGGTGTCTTTGGGTACAAAGACTGGCTCTTGGAATGTGGTTGTCGGACCAGCCCAATACACATCCTTTTGCCCCTCATCCCAGGTGAAGTGACCAATGGCATTAAATAGACCACCTGCAGGTGACCCGCACTTCTGAAAATCATACTCCCTGGTTGGGTCAATTTGTAACTGCCAGAAATGGTTGTATTTTTTAGTGACATAGCGGTCGTCAATCCGAGAGAACTCGCCGCTAATACCGAAGATTTTGGCTGGCATGACACGGCTGTTGGTCGGTGCTTTGGGATCAAAGATCCAACGGACAGTATCTGAAGTGAGTTTGTTGCGCTTCTGGAGGGTTTCTCGGGGAGCATCTTCTGGTGGGAAGAAATAGAACACGTTGTCATCCGCTACGGTGATATCGAAGACTATGTGGCCGTCTTCGTTTTCATAGGAACCTGCGACATGACCATGAAAACCTTCGCTTGTCAACAACAATGTTATAAATATTTGGAGGAAGTTTTACCATTTTCTGACCTCAACCACACGATATCTTCGGGCCTCCCACCTCGCCTAGGCACTATCCCATACCACTGATCTTCCTTCGGATCCCAGGCAAAGTGATTGCCACCTTTTTTCATCCGCTCAAGAGAAACCTTCAGAGGCGTCAAAGGAAGAATAAGATAATTCTCTGTGATCCCACAATCATGAATCATTCCACAAAACGGTGCCTTATACCATTGCTCTTCAATCTTGACACCATTCTTGTCGATCGTATACACCACGATATCACAAGAACCATCGTGCCCGTCACCACCAGCCTGATACCCAAAACAAACCATCTCCCCAGTTACCGGGTCAATCTTCGGATGAGCCGTAAACGTCGGTGAAACTACCTGCCCATCAAAGTCATACCTTCCAATCGTCTCAAGAGTTGCAGGATCCATTGCAAATGGCGGTCCATCCTCCTTCATCGCCAACAATATTCCCCTCCAAAACAGCACATTCGTATTCGATACCGTTCTAATAACGCCCTTCACCATTTCGCTATCCGTGTAGAGATTCCTATACTTCCCGAATAACGCCTTTCTCGCCTTCGTCTCGGCCTTAAGACGATCAGTCTGCACATACCGATGCGTGAAATCGCAATGCCCGTTCTCGAACCTGAAGGCGGAGACAGCACCGTCACCACTGAACTGTATGTCATCCTCATACATTGGCGGTAGTCGATGATCAGTCTGAACTCGGTAAAAAGTGCCTTTGATATCTTCTGGAATGGTTCCCGTGATTTCGAGATCGAAGATGTTGCCTTCAAGTCTGGAAGGCAGGTTAAAGCCTTGGAACATGCCTGTCGAAGGAAACTTTGTCTGTTTGCTGGACTTCAGGCCATTAACATAGTTGGGCTCCTCGATGGGAGTAAAGGCGAAGAGATGTGCCATTCTGAATCACGTGATCCGACCCCCTTTTCGCTAGCGAATATCTTTGAGAAGTTGTATGAAGTGGTAGCTTGGCTACTCCAACAATAAAACTTTCCTTCGGAGGCTTATAACTATACTACAATGGTGCTACTCGGCTTCGAGGATCGCAGATCTCAGTTAGGAATCAGCTTACTTACCTACTTCGGAAGAATCTTGCCGACACAATCGGCAATTCTACGTGGTAAATACAATGCTTCCTAGTACAAGGGAGCATGGCTCAGTGGATCTTTCATAGACGAGTTTGATGCCCTCTGGATTATTGCCAAGATCGGGCCATTGATCCCCCAGTGGTGGAATATTGGAGAAGAAACTCAAACCCCCGCACTACGAGATGCTCGTCTAACTTCACCTCCTGACTTCCTATCAACCTTCTTATTGAACGAAAATTTCAAATTTCACTCGGCATTTCTCACAAACTGATCTCAGCGATCGCTAAGCGTTCAGTTCGAACAGTCAATTCGTCTTCATCTTCATTTTCATCTTCCTGCTGAACCGTCAGCATCGGAAAACCCCCAATCACCAAAATGGCTTCAGATCCCGTGACATATGGGATCCCAAAGACTTTCAAAGCTGCTGTATATGGTGAGTACTGCCCAGCCCAAACATCTCTTCAAGCAGCTAATAGCTCGTAAAAGACAATCCAGGACATATCAGCACCCATGTTGAGGAGCTCCCTGTCCCTGAGCCCGGACCGGGCCAGGTGCTTGTCCGCCTGACAGTAAGCTCCAAGACCACCTCTCGAGTTCCAAGAACAAGAGATACTGACACGTTCCTAGCACTCAGGCGTCTGCCGCAGTGACCTAAGCATCATGACCTGCGGTTGGGAAGCCCTACCTTTTCCCGTTCCTAAAGGCCAAATGTATGTCTCGGGCTCTCCCCGTTTCCTCTTCATCTCATCACATGATTCCTCTTTCCTCCCTCTCTTCTCCTATCTCACTTTTCTCTCACAACAATCTCAGCTAACCCCATTACCAGCGGTGGCCACGAAGGCGTCGGCATCGTACAAAAGCTAGGCCCTGGCTCAGATGTCGGAACCGTCAAGCTCGGCGACAGAGTAGGCATCAAATGGGCCGCCGCCATGTGCGGGACCTGCATGCCCTGCCGCGCTGGCTTCGACGGACACTGCACTCTCTTCAAAGTCTCCGGCTACTTCACACCCGGCACATTCGCGCAATTCGTCCTCGCACCAGCAAATTACGTTACGCCCATCCCCGAGAAACTAGACTCCGCTGATGCGGCGCCCCTTTTGTGCGCTGGCTTGACGTCTTACTCTGCGTTGAGGAAGTGCGGGGCTAAGAGTGGGGATTGGGTGGTGGTGAGCGGTGCTGGAGGAGGGTTGGGTCACCTGGCTGTCCAGATTGCGAGTAAAGGCATGGCGTACCGAGTCATTGGTCTTGATTCCGGCTCTAAAGAATCTCTCGTCAAAGAATGTGGAGCGGAGCATTTTCTTGATATTACGAAATTCTCATCGGAGGGGATTGCTGAGGAGGTTAAGAGGTTGACGGATGGGCAAGGAGCTACGTCTGTGATTGTTTGCGCTGGCGTCAATGCGGCGTATGCGCAGGCGTTGGGGATGTTGAGTTTTGGGGGCACGATGGTTTGTGTAGGGATTCCGGATGGACAGAGGAAGGAAATTGGGCAGGCATATCCTGCGCATCTGGTTGGTAGCCAGAAGAAGATTGTTGGGAGCAGTATAGGGAATCAGAGGGAGGCGATTGAGGTTTTAGCTTTGGCGGCTAGAGGGGTCTTGAAAACGCATTATAGGCTTGATAAATTAGAGAACTTGACAGAGGTGTTTAAGGAGATGGAGGAGAATAAGATGGAAGGGAGAGTGTAAGTCTTGCTGATTTTGAAGAGTAGAGCTTGCTTGCTGACCTTGTGCAGGGTTCTGGATTTGAGATGACCTGGATGGAACAGTTACTTCAGCGAATTATGCACATACTGAGCTACTAGGGAAGAGTGAAAGGGAACAGGTGTCAACAAGAAATGCTGCGGAATATTCTAGATACGTATCAAAAATAGAATAAGCGCTGTCACCGACTAATGCACCACTGTATGGAATCTATCATCTCGTCCTTTGTTCCTGCGAAATCTTGAGACTGAGACCAATGGTAGTAAGAATCAAAGAACTGGAACCCATGTTTGGCAGAAAGTACATTGCAGGATATACACCCGCTAAATCCACTATGACACCAGTAAATGCATCAGAAACTCTTAATACCGGATCCTCCTATGCGTTCTCGAAATTAGGAAATAGTCCTCCAAAGAAATCCAAGTTCGGCTGAAGTATGGCACCCGCGCCTTGCATCGAAGAAACTTCCATATCCATGTTCATATACAAGTCCATATCCATCAGGAACGAATCACCTAAATCTCCATTTCCCTGCAAAGCTCCTGTTTGCTCACCATAGCTACTACTATTCTGACTTAGTCCCGAGTCAAGACAGATCTAGGATCACTTACAAATCAAAATCCGACCACAAATTAGAGACCGTAGCTTGCTGTCCAAAATCTAGTTTTAAATCCGTCTCATTCGACTCGCTCTTGACTCCAAGTTGTGTAAGTCGAGTCGGGAGTTCCTGTACAACACTTCTACAGAACCCCACTTGTTCCATATTCTCAAGTATCGAAACGCAGCTTTGCAGATCCCGACGAATATCCTGAGATTCTGACTTTGCAAGCCCAAGAGCTAGAATCATGATGACCTTCAGCGTACACACACAATCGAACGTCATCAGACTTGAGATACTTTGGTCTGTGCACATAGTTTTAAGTACGGCTAAAGCATTCTTTGCTGCGTCGAGGCAGATCTCGCCGATTTTCTCGAACCACGCTCTCTTTGGCGGGTTCAGAGTAGAGCCTCTGATCACGAGGTACAGTAGGAATGGTTGTGAGACGAGCATCATGGCATTCCAGTAATTCAGATGTAGGATTCCGATTGACCGCCTGTGTGTTGGAGCAACCGGGACTCCCCATTTAAGGTGAGATGGCATTTCTGCTTGCCATCGTTGAAGTGAGGAGACGTAGCTTGTGACTTTGGAGAAAGAAATTGTCCTTGAATCAGATGATTTTTCAGGGTATATTGTTTGTATGATCTCTCGTTTCAATCGATTCAGTGATGTTGAGACCGCGAGGCAGCCGAGAGGGGTATTCGTCCCTGGGTTTAGAACCTGCTCAGATGGTAGAGGTGTCTGAATCCGCAGGCTTCTTTCGTCGCTAATACATGGGCTTCCACATCTCGAAGCAATTTCCTGATCCATGATATACAGCGTCCACCATATTCTTCGGTTAATCTGTTTCGTCACTGGACTTTGATTTGTTGGTGATTTATCGTGCTGCAATCCAAGCGAAAATGCAATCTGCAAGGCTGTTCCCATATAGAGATAGGAGGTTATTCGAAATCTAAATGTAAGCAAAGCCAGGCTCTGTGTACAGATCAGAGACTTTATCAATGACATTTTAGAGGGATAAAATCACTTACGAGAATCGCCAGAGCTCGAATACTATCAATATCTGCCTCATCATGAACAGCCGGGATCAGCGCTTTCGCCAAAGCAAGATATCCGTCCGAAGTTTTACCATCTGGAATCCGCCGTGTCTCTGGAGAAATGAAGTCATTCATCATAGCGTTCTGTGAGTTCTCACTTGAAGCTGCTCCAAGTGCAAATATAGCATAAAGTGAGCAAAGCCAAGAACTTGTCGCCTCTCCACCGCCCGTAACATATGTATCATCCAGTCTCGCATGGAATTGTTCGATCGGATATAGCCAATATATGCAATGAACTTCCTCGAAAAAACGAGCCACATAGTAATCGCAATATTCGCGAGGAGGCAGGTAGGGCTGGGTTGCTGAAGAGACTTCGTAAAGAAGTTTAGTTCTTTCGGGTTTCTGTGGAGGAAAATTCTCTTTCGGAGGGAGGATGATCTTCGAATCTTCTATTTCGGGACTTGGAGGGTCTTTTAGTGTGCAAACTGCTGCGTTGAAAGCAATTTCAGAATATGCTCCAACGTAACCTATAAGGTGTCAGCAGCTGTCTGTCCATCGCTTGAAGTGGCACGAACGATATTCTCCAAGCGAATCTTGCATTAAGCATCCCAATTGTTCATGCAAATCTCCAATCTCTTCGGTATCCGGTTCCGAGTCATTATGAACAACCTCCTCGGATCCTGGTGAGTCGTCGGACGGCGTCTTAGAGTTGCGCCGTTGGGTCTGCTGTTGAGTATTGGTTGTATCAATCTGGAGGTCTTTCGCTATCGATCTCAAAGTTTCAAGGTTAAGGTCTTCTTTTTGTAAGAAATGGCGTAGTATTTGCATAGAGCATCGGTACTCTTCCTCGGAGACATGATAATAAGGTCTTTGTTTTGGCCGAGAGGCCACTCCACACTCAGCGCCGATATGTGCACAGTATCTGCAAGGTCCGGGGACTGCGAAAACACTTAGCTACAATGCAGACTATTTGAACTAGAAATGAAACCGTCTCCGCATTTACGCTTGATTTTTGTATAAAATGGGGTATAAACTTGGATCAATGCACTATCGACCCAGTCAGCGCTTCTTCGTAGATGGGCAATGAGTGCAGAACCTACTTTCGTCTTCCTGCTCTTGCACCTATCGCAGCTCTTTGGCGTGCGGACCTTCTTGACCTTCATCTGATTATTGCCGTTACCACTGGAAACGCCGGCCTTTCGAATGTCTGCCACTCGATGTTCAGTCATTGTAGTAGATCACGCTCAAGAGGAAGAGAGAAAGGATAAGAGAAGAGAAGAGAAGAGAAGAGAATAGTGAAAATAGTGGTAAGCATATGCAAGACAGTTATGCTCCATAGTTAAGCTATCGTGGAGCCGTGTCTAGGATCCAGACTAGTAGAAACCATGTGGAGGTGGGGTAAAAATTGATCGGGGAGGAGGAGAAGTGGAGGGAAGGCGAGGAATGGGGATGCATGTGGATGTAATTGGATTGGCCCCAGGGTATTCGGCAGGCTTACCCCTGGAGGTCCCCCGGAAGACCCCTGTCCACAAGTGCAGAAGTCGCAGATCCCCACAGCTTGGGGATGCCTAGCACCTATTGGGACATGGGCGCGGGGTAAGATCTTCGGGAGTTCTCGAAAGCTGTCAGTATGAACTTCGGGAGAGAAATTATCCCCAAGCCGTCCACGTCAAGTACAACAATTGGAGTTGCCAAATTTAAAGGTTTTAATGATTTCGATATTTGCAGTCATTCTGATAATCACCACTCGTTCGCCATCAGCCTGAATCCCGCAGTACATCAACACCTGCATAATCTACATTTCAGTCCGTCGCATCAGGCACCGGCAACTTCGCCTTACGAATCAATCTTGATGACAACCGACTTTGTTTCTAAGAAATGATCCAAGCTGTGCGTCAACCCTTCCCTTCCTAATCCTGACCCCTTGTACCCTCCGAACGGCGTGTCTTTTCCCGTCGTTGGACTCGTACAGTTGACACCCACGGTTCCTGCCTCTAGTCCCTTCGCAAACTTCATCGCTCGATCGATATTCTTAGTGAAAATTGCGGCATAAAGTCCGTATTCTGTGTTGTTTGCTTTCGCCATAACTTCTTCCTCAGTCTTGAAAATGTTGATGTTGACCACAGGACCGAAAACCTCCTCTCTCATAATCACCGAGTCTTCAGGCGTATCTGTGAAAATTGTTGGAGGAACAAAATATCCTTTATCATGCGATTCGGGGTTCCCTCCCATTATCAACTTTCCATCCTTCTTCCCGATCTCGAGATATTTGAGCACATTCTCGTACTGCATTTTATCTGCCTGCGGACCATGATTCGTTTCCTTGAGTGTTGGGTCCCCAATTGTAACTGGTCTAAATTTCTCTTTAAACAGCTCAATGAATTTGTCCGCTATCGTGTCCTGGACGTATACACGGGAGGTCGCCATACAGGTCTGGCCGCTATTGCTTTGGACTGAGAATTGGCATGCCTGAGATGCATCTTCGAGATCAGCATCTTCAAACACGATTGCTGGAGATTTCCCACCCAGCTCGAGGAAAACAGGTTTGAGATTCGACTTTGACGATGCTTGCTGGATAAGTCTTCCAGTTCGAGTGGATCCAGTGAAAGACAAAGCTCGAACGTCCATGTGATGACTGAGGACCGATCCAGAGACATTGCCATGTCCTGAGACTATATTGATAACTCCAGGGGGAAAGCCTGCTTCCTTGATAAAGTGGCCAATTGCCGCAGACTTTGGAAGGTCAGCAAATAAGTCCTTTTTAGGGTAAGCAATACTTGCCGCCAAAGGAGCCTTTTCACTGCTCTTCAACACCACTGTATTCCCGACTGCAAGTGCAGGAGCGAC
>Ga0302325_10035675_pt1 | contig 10152 bp, 5 predicted proteins | sample Palsa_T0_2_FD_201948 | JGI IMG/M metagenome (GOLD analysis project Ga0302325, IMG submission 201948) | Peat permafrost microbial communities from Stordalen Mire near Abisko, Sweden - Palsa_T0_2 | ecosystem: Environmental > Terrestrial > Soil > Palsa > Peat permafrost | place: Sweden: Abisko... | reverse complement strand
CGAAGCTGTTGTCGTCGCCCAGGAACTTCAGCAGGTTGATACTGGCCAGGTTGCAGGACGAGTTGTCCAGGTGGACATATTCGGAACATGGATTACTTGCGGTGATTCGTCCGGTCTCCGGGCAGGTGTGCCAGTCGTTGATCGTCCCGTCGTACTGGATGCCGGGATCGGCGCATTCCCAGGCCGCCTTGGCCATCTTGCGGAGCAGGCCCTTGGCATCGACCGTCTCGACCGTCTCCCCGGTCATCCTGGAGGCCAGGTTGAAGGGGCCGCCCGTCTCCACGGCCCGCATGAACTCGTCGGACACCCGGACCGAGTTGTTGGCGTTCTGGTACTGGACGCTGACGATGTCCTTGCCGCCGAGGTCCATGTCGAAGCCCGCGTCGCGGAGGACCCGGACCTTCTCCTCCTCGCGCGCCTTCGTCTCGATGAACTCCTCCACGTCCGGGTGATCGACGTCGAGAACGACCATCTTCGCGGCGCGGCGGGTGGCGCCACCTGACTTGATGGTGCCGGCGGAGGCATCGGCGCCGCGCATGAATGAGACAGGGCCGCTCGCGGTGCCGCCGGACGACAGCAGTTCCTTACTGGACCGGATCCGGGACAGGTTCACCCCGGCGCCCGATCCGCCCTTGAAGATCAGGCCCTCTTCCCGGTACCACTCCAGGATCGAGTCCATCGTGTCGTCGACGGCCAGGATGAAGCACGCCGAGACCTGCTGAGGAGAGGAAGTGCCGACGTTGAACCAGACCGGGGAGTTGAAGGCGAAGATCTGGTGAATCAGCGCGTAGGTGAGCTCGTGGTCGAAGATCTGGGCATCCTTCGCGGTAGCGAAGTAGCCGTGCTCGCGGCCGGTCGCCACGTATTTCCCGACGACCCGATCGACGAGCTGCTTGAGGCTCCACTCACGCTGCCGCTGGCCGACCGCACCCCGGAAGTACTTCGTGGTCACGATGTTGGCGGCGTTCACGGACCAGAAGTCAGGGAACTCGACGCCGGGCTGCTCAAAGTTGACCGAACCGTCCCGCCAGTTGGTCATGATGACGTCGCGGCGCTCCCAGGTGACCTCGTCGTACGGGTGAACACCCTCGCGGGTGTAGATCCGCCGCATCGTGAGGCCCTTGCGCGCTCCCTTGCCACTGCGGTGCGCCGCCCCACTTGCCGTCTCGGTCATGCTGTCCCCCTTCTGGGATCCGGATGGACCCTTCCGGGCCTGACCAGGCCCATGCCGATGATCTTCAATGTGTTATCCAGGCTCACGGCGCCAGCGCGCCGGCCTCATGACGCGCTGACCGCAGCGCGGAAATTTCCTGCTCGAAATCGGCGAGCGATTCAAAGCTCCGGTAGACCGAGGCGAACCGCAGGTAAGCAACCTCATCAAGATCCCGGAGCGGCCCCAGGATCTCCAGGCCCACCTCGTGGGACGGGATCTCCGCACAGCCGCGGGCCCGCACCGCGTCCTCCACCTGCTGAGCGAGGATGGCGAGCTCGTCCTCGCTGACCGGCCGGCCCTGGCAGGCCCGCCGCACACCACGGACGATCTTGTCCCGGGCGAACGGCTCGGTGGCACCGCTCCGCTTCCCCACCATCAGGATCACCGTCTCCTGCGTGGTGAACCGCCGTCCACACGCTGGGCACGACCTGCGCCGGCGGATCGCCGCACCGTCATCGGCGGTCCGGCTGTCGATGACCCGGCTATCCAGGCTCCTGCAGTACGGGCAGATCACGTGACCACCTCCCCGGTGCCGAGCCGGAAGCCGACTCTCGCGAACACAACTTGTGGATGAACTACAGCCCTGTAACTACTATATGTTGTGGTCACGGTAGAACAGACACCCCACTGGGCGCAAGCGCCGGCCCTCATGGAGTGCGTGTCGGCTCTAGAAGTACTGAACTACCTGGTCAGCCATCCGGCGCACGGCGCGCCCGCCGGCGTGTCGCGGGCTGGTACCTATCAGCCCGCCGCTGGCCCGGGCCACTTTAGCCACTACCTGCAAAAACGCCCTCTGCGTACCGGGCGCGCTAACTCTTGGGTACCCATAGGCGCTCTCCAGGCACGACCACATCGCTGCCGAGAGCATTGAACTCCATGATCTGGCCGATGACGAGGCGCGGATCAGCGGCTGGCTCGGCCCGGAGGGCAATCGACCACAAGGTCTGGCCCGGCTTGACGACCACCGCCGTCATGCTCCTGTCGACCGCGCTGGGCGCCACGCCGTGATTCGCGGCCTGCGCGCCGGTCGCGGCGGCCAGCCAGAGCGCGGCCGCCGCGGCCAGGGCAATGGCGGCCACGAAGCCCGCGATTACGCGGCGCCCGCGGGGGGTCAACCGCACGCCCTGCGGGCCATCCTCCTGTCGCGGCTGGGCTAGCGACGTCCTCGACCGCAGTTCGCCGGTGAGTTTGCCGTGCGCGCGCAGTTCGCGGGAGATGGCCCGACTGCTGCGCAATTCGCGTTCCAGCCGGCTCAGAGCGTAAAGCTCGTGCCCCCGCCACCCCTGGTCATCGCGCCTGTCCCCGGCCTGCTCGCTGGCCGTCAGGGTGCCCGCCGCACCCTCGTCTCCGGTCGCCCCGGGCCGTTGGCCAACGCTCATCAGGCTCATGCCGACCTCCTCCGTCGAATGACCGTTCTATCGTACAGTCATTCGATCGAATAGATGTGCGATCGAATGACTGTACGATACACTTCTACCGCAGGGGTACGACACTTTGCGTGTCATCGAACAGATGTTTGAGATCCGAAGACGGAAGCGCTAGCGTCGGTCCAGGACTCAGCACTCGATGATTCAGCACTCGGATTCGGAGGTCGGTTTGATGGACAACAGCGCGGAAGACGGCGGAGCGCAGGACGCGCCCCCGAAGAGCGCGGCGGATCCCAGTCCCGGCATCAAGCCCAAGGGCCGACCAGGACGCAAGCCGAAGGGAAGCGTCCCCACCGTGGTCACCGAGATGCCGGACCGGCCTGATCCAGGCCATGTACTCACCTGGCGGCAGCGCAAGGTGCTCCAGGTCATCCGGGAATCCGTGCAGCGCCGCGGCTACCCGCCGTCGATGCGCGAAATCGGCGAAGCGGTCGGGCTGACGAGCACATCCAGCGTCTCGTACCAGCTGTCCACCCTGCAGAGCAAGGGCTACCTGCACCGGGACGCCGGGCGGCCGCGCACCGTCGAGGTCCGCCTGCCCGGCCATCCTGCCGTGCGGCCCGAAGCCGACGCGGAAGAGGAAACCGCGATGGACATCCCGTCGCAGGAGGCCGCTTACGTACCGCTGGTCGGCCGGATCGCCGCAGGCGGGCCGATCCTGGCGGAGGAGGCGATCGAGGACATCTTCCCGCTGCCCAAGCAGATCGTCGGCGACGGGACGCTGTTCTTGCTCAAGGTCGTCGGTGACTCCATGATCAATGCCGCCATCGCGGATGGCGACTTGGTTGTGGTGCGCCAGCAGCCGGTCGCGGAGAACGGCGACATCGTGGCGGCGATGATCGACGGCGAGGCCACGATCAAGACCTTCAAGCACTCGGGCGGTCACGTCTGGCTCATGCCGCACAACCCGGCCTACGCCCCCATCCCGGGTGACGACGCCACGATCCTTGGCCGTGTGGTCGCGGTGCTCCGCCGCATCTGAGGGAGGCGCGGGCGGCCCGTCAGCCCGGGACGGTCCGGTTGCCGGGGACGATCCGTTAGCCGGGACGGCCCGTTAGCCGGGACGGCCCGTTAGCTGGGGACGATGTTGACCAGCCGCGGAGCCCGGACGATCACCGTCCGCACCCCCCTGCCGGCCAGTGCCCGGGCCACGCCTGGGGCCGCCAGCGCCAGCTCACGCAACTCGTCCTCGCCGATCCCGGGCGAGACCTCCAGCCGGTCGCGCACCTTGCCGGCCACCTGAACGACGCACGTCACCAGATCTTCGACCAGCAGCGCCGGGTCGGCCGTCGGCCAGCCTGCCCGCGCCACCGAGGGCGCGTGGCCCAGCAGCGCCCAGCACTCCTCCGCCGTGTACGGCGCGAAGAGGGACAGCAGCACCGTCAGCGTCTCCGCCGCCTCGCGCACCGCCGGATCAGCCGGGCCCGGTCCCGAGTCAATCGCCCGCCGGGCCGCGCTGGTCAGCTCCATCAGCCGGGCCACCGCCACATTCAGCCGGGAAGACTCGATCAGCCTGGTGACATCGTCGACGGTCCGGTGGGTCACCTTCCGCAGCTCCAGATCCCCGGTCCCCGGCCCGGATGGCACCGCGCCGGCTTCGGACGCCAGCCGCCAGACCCGGCCCAGGAACTTGACGCTAGCCTCAGGATTCATGTCGGCCCAGTCGATGTCGTCCTCAGGCGGGCTCGCAAAGATCATCGTCAGGCGGACCGCGTCCACGCCGTGCGCGGCCAGTTGCTCGCCCAGGTCCACCCCGTTGCCCAGCGACTTGGACATCGCGCGGCCGTGGTTGATCACCTGGCCCTGGTTCAGCAGCCGGGTGAACGGCTCGGTGAAATCCACCATGCCCATGTCGTGCAGCACCTTCACGAAGAACCTGCTGTACATCAGGTGCAGGATGGCGTGCTCCACGCCCCCCACGTACAGGTCAACCGGGGCCCACCGGCGTACCGCGGCCACGTCGATCGGCCCGTGCTCGTAGGCCGGCGAGCAGTACCGCAGGAAGTACCACGAGGAATCGACGAAGGTGTCCATGGTGTCGGTGTCGCGCAGCGCCGGGCCGCCGCACTTGGGGCACTGGGTGTTCACCCAGTCCGTGGCGGCCGCCAGCGGCGACACGCCCTTGGGCACCAGATCCTGACCGCGCAGATCCGGCAGGACCACCGGCAGCTGCTCATCGGGAACGGCGACCTCCCCGCACGCGGAGCAATAGACAATCGGGATCGGCGTTCCCCAGAATCGCTGCCGCGACAGCAGCCAGTCGCGCAGCCGGAAGTTCACGGCCGCCCGCCCCTGGCCGTCCGCTTCCATGATCTGCGTGATCCTGGCGATCGCCTCGGCCTTGTCCAGTCCGTTCAGCGGCCCAGAGTTGACCAGCACGCCATCGCCGTGCGTGGCCACGCCAGTGACCGCGGGATCGGGCTCCCCGGTGTCGACCACGACACGCACAGCCAGCCCATGTGCCCGGGCGAAGTCCAGGTCGCGCTGGTCGTGCGCGGGCACGCCCATGATGGCTCCGGTGCCGTAGTCGGGCAGCACGTAGTCGGCGGCCCAGACTGGAATCAGCTCGCCATTGACCGGGTTGACGGCGTGCCGGCCCAGGAAGACCCCGGTCTTCTCGCGGTCGGTGGACTGCCGCTCGATGTCGGTCAGCTTGCGCACCTGTGCCACATAGGCGGTCAGGGCGTCGCGCTGCTCCGGAGTGCAGACGGCCTCGGCCAGGGGTGAATCGGCCGCGATCACGAAGAAAGTGGCGCCAAACAGCGTGTCCGGGCGCGTGGTGAACACCGTGACCGGCTCGTCCCGGCCCTCGATGACGAACCGGATCTCGGCGCCCTCCGAGCGGCCGATCCAGTTGCGCTGCATCAGCAGCACGCGGTCTGGCCAGTTACCTTCCAGGCTGGCCATATCCGCCAGCAGCCGGTCGGCATAATCAGTGATCTTGAAATACCACTGGGTCAGCACCCGGCGGATGACCTCGGTCCCGCACCGCTCACACCTTCCGCTGATGACCTGCTCGTTGGCCAGCACCGTCTGATCATGCGGGCACCAGTTGACGTAGCCGTCCTTGCGGTAGGCCAGGCCGCGCTCGTAGAAGCGCAGGAACAGCCATTGATTCCAGCGGTAATAGGCCGGGTCGCAGGTCTGCAGCCGCCTGGACCAGTCGAATGACACCGCATACCGGCGGAACGACGCCGCCTGGGTCTCAATGTTGGCGTAGGTCCAATCGGCGGGATGGGTATTGTTCCTGATCGCCGCGTTCTCCGCGGGCAGGCCAAACGCATCCCAGCCGATCGGGTGCAGCACATTGTGCCCGCGCTGGAAGTAATACCGGGCTACCGCGTCCCCGATCGCATATGCCTCCGCATGGCCCATGTGCAGGTCACCGGACGGGTAGGGGAACATGTCCAGCAGATAGGTCCGGGGCCGGTCGTCGGCGGGATCGTCGCTGGCCTGGAACACGTCCATGCCGGCCCACTGGGCCAGCCATTTCTCCTGGATGTCGCGCGGATCGTAGTGCTGGGCCCGCTCAGCGGCATCGGCGGCTGTCATGATCTTTCCTCACCATGTGGTCGGTCCGGCTCCGGCAAATAGAAAAGCCCCCCGGTCCACGAGGGGCAGCCGCGCAACGACGGTCAGTCGGCGCGGCTAGGTAAGGAGCAGCCGTGCGGAACGCATGTCCCCAGGGTAGCGCACCCCTACACTCCGCGCGGCGCGGCCCGGGTTCCGCGGGGGCCCAGAAGCCCGGGCGATATGTAACGTGGCGCCGCAGATGGCCGGCGTAGCGACGTCGTTTGTACACACTCCGCTAACCACCGCGTGTCATCGGCGCAACATCCATATCGCAGGCTGGAGCAGTGAACACCAACCATGCACCGGCTACGCCCACGCCAGTGCGGAAGATCGCGCTCGTGGCCCATGACCGCCGGAAGCAGGATCTCCGCGAGTGGGCCCGGTACAACCGGGGTGAGCTGGCCAAGCACGACTTGTTCGCGACCGGGACCACGGGGCGCCTGCTGAGCGAGGATCTCGGCCTGCCTGTCACCTGCTTCCAGAGCGGGCCGCTCGGCGGGGATCAGCAGATCGGGGGGCGAATTGCGGACGGGGACATCGATCTGCTCATTTTCCTGTGGGACCCGATGGAGTCCCAGCCGCACGACCATGACGTCAAGGCCTTGCTGCGCATCGCCGTGGTCTGGAATATCCCGGTGGCCTGTAACCGCGCCAGCGCTGACTTCCTGATCTCTTCGCCGATGATGGAGCAGCCCTCGGCGCATCCCACGCCCGACTCGCTGCCCCGCCCGCACTCGGTGCTGGCAGAACTCTGGTCCTGACCGGTCCTGGCTGGTCCTGGGCGGTCAGAACCAGCCAGCGGCGCCGGAGGAGATGCGCCCAGGCCAGGCGATTTGCGGGCCTTATTCATGTCGCTCGCAATACCAGTGAAAAACCGTTGAATACTCAAAGCCGCATGTCAAGTACTCCTTCTTGACCAGCGGAACTGAATGCTAATAGGGTCGTCGAATCTGCCGGGGCCGGAGCGGCCTCGCCGCACGTCCCTAGAGCAGGGATGGCCCGAGAGGCGGTGTTCAGTCCAGGGCCGGGAAAATACAGATTCAGGATACTGGCGTCGCGACTCGCCAACCTTGGAAAATAAGGCTGTTTCGGGGGAAACAATGAACGTTCCAGGACGAGCCGATTTCGCGCGGACAATAGAAAAGATTATGAGTCGCGGCGCACGGGGCAGTGAAGCCGGTCATGCGCATGGCTGAGGATCTCGCACCGCCGGCCCCCGCCCCGCCAATCGCGATCGTCGGCGTCGCCTGCCGGTTCCCCGATGCTGACGACGCCCCGGCCCTGCTGGACATGACGCTGGCCGGCCGCCGGGCCTTCCGCCGGCTTCCACCAGCCCGGCTTGATCCGGCCGGCCGCCGCACCGCCGACCCGGCCGGCCCGGCCGAGGAAGCGGCGAGGCTGGGGCTGGCCGCGCCACCCAGGGCCGCGTTGCTCGAAGGCTGGCAGTTCGACCGGAGCGCGTTCGGTATCTCCGAATCTGCGTACCGGGCCGCGGATCCCGCGCAATGGCTGGCCCTGGAAACGGCGGGGCGCGCCCTCGCCGATGCCGGGTTCCCGGGCGGCCACGGAGTTTCACGGGACCGGGCCGGGGTCATCATCGGCAATACCCTCACCGGTGAGGTCTCCCGGGCGGCCGCCCTCATCGCCCGGTGGCCCTACGTCCGGAAGGTGCTCACCGCGGCCCTGGCCGCCGGGGCCGTCCCGGCCGGCCAGCGCGACGGGGTGCTCGCGTATGCCGCCGCCGGCTTCCGCGCGCCGTTTCCCGGCCTGGGCGAGGAAACCCTGGCCGGCAGCCTGCCCGGTGCGATTGCCGACCGGATCTGCGGTCATTTCGGCTTCCGGGGCGGCGGTCACGCCGTGGACGGGGCACACTCCTCAGCGCTCCTCGCGGTGGCCGCCGCATGCTCCTCGCTCACTACGGGAGACCTCGACTTCGTCCTGGCCGGGGGGGTGGACATCAGCCTCGACCCGTTCGAGCTGGGCGGACTGGCCCGGACCGGCGTTCTGGCCGCCGGGGAGATGCGCATCTACGACTCCAGCCCGACGGGATTCCTGCCTGGCGAGGGCTGCGGCCTCGTCGCCTTGATGCGGGCGGCCGACGCGCGGGCCGCCGGCACGCCCGTCTACGCGGAGATCGCCGGCTGGGGGGTGTCGTCCGCTGGGCGCCCCGGCGCCGCCGGGCCGGACCCCGCCAGCCAGCTTCTCTCACTTCACCGGGCCTATCAGCGCGCTGGTGTCGACCCCGCCGATGTCCAGCTGATTGAGGGCGACGGAGACGGCACGCCCGCGGGCGACCTGGCCGAGCTCACCGCACTCGTGACGATCCGGGAGGGTGCCCCGGCGGCCGCGGCGCTCGGCTCGGTCAAGGCCAACATCGGGCACGCCAAAGCGGCGGCGGGTGCGGCCGGGCTGATCAAGACCGCCCTGGCCATCAGCACGGGTGTCATCCCCCCGGTCACCGGATGCGACTGCCCGCATCCGCTGCTCGGCGGCGAGGATGCGACGCTGCGGGTGCTGCGGTCCGCCGAGCCCTGGCCGGACGGGCTGCGGCTCGCGGCGGTCAGCGCGACTGACTCCGGCGGCAGCATCGCGCACATCGTCCTCCGCCGCGACACCACCGGCCAGTCCACCACCGGCCAGTCCACCACCGGCCAGTCCACCACCGGCCAGTCCACCACCGGCCGCGAGCGCGAGCCGCTGCCGCTCCGCGGTGGCCTGGGCACTGGATCATGGACGGTCACACCGCCCGCGCGCGCGGGCACCTACGTGTTCGGCGGGTCGAGCCGCGCGGCCGTGTCCGTCACCCTGGCCCGGGTCGCCGCGCTGGCGCCGTGGATGTCCGACGGGGAGCTCACCGACCTCGCCTGCCAGCTTGGCCGGCCCGCCCGGACCGATGAGCCGGTGCGGGTCGCAGTCGTGGCCAGCAGCCAGCCGGAGCTCGCCAGGCTGGCCGGCGAGGCCGCCGCGCTGCTGCCCGGCCTGGCCCGGGGTCAGCTGACGGTCCGCCCGGGCGTTTTCGCCTCCGACAATGCGCGCGGCCGGATCGTTCTGCTGTTTCCCGGTGAAGAAGCGTCCATACCGGGCGCCGTATTCGCGCTGCCCGGTATCGACGGCGCGCTGAGGGAGGCTGGCTCCGCCAGGCCCTGGGCCTCTACCGCCGCTTCGCACCCCGCGATCGTGCAGGCGTCCCTGTCCGCGCTGCGCTTCCTGGACCGGCTCGGCGTGCAGGCAGCCGCCGCGGTGGGCCACGGCCTGGGCGAGATCACCGGCCTGGTCTGGGCCGGCAGCCTGCCAGAACCCGACGCGATGAGGCTGGTCGCGCAGCGCGACGCCGTGCTCAGCCCGGCGCAGCCGCAGCGCAGTGGCATGACCTGCGTCACGGCCGATCAGGTGGCGCCGTGGTGCAGTGTGCTCGCGGAGTTCGAGTTCGGCCGGCCGGGCCGCCGGCTGATCTCTACCATCACCGGCCGCGAGCTGACTGCCGACGACGACATCGCGGCCCTGCTCGGCGCCCAGCTCACGTCACCAGTACGCTTCGCCGACGCGCTCAACGCCGCCGCCGACGGCGCCGACCTCCTGGTCGAGGCGGGTCCAGGCGAGACCCTGGGCGCCCTCGCGGCCGGATGCTGCGACGTGCCCGCGGTCAGCCTGGCCACCGGGCGCAGGGACGATGAGACCTCCCCGCGGGCCGCGGCCGCGCTATTCGCGGCCGGTGCCATCAGCAGTCTGGAACCGTTGCTGACCGGCAGGCCCGCCCGGCCCATCGACATCTGGCGCGAACGCGTGTTCATCACCAACCCCTGCGAAGCCGGGAAGGATGCGCCAGCAGGGGCCGGCCATCTGGCCGCTACCGAGACTGCTGAGACCACTGCAACTACTGCGACCGCTGAGACCACCAAAACCATCGAGACCGCTAGGACCACTGGGACTACGGCTTCA
>Ga0302325_10035674_pt1 | contig 10152 bp, 8 predicted proteins | sample Palsa_T0_2_FD_201948 | JGI IMG/M metagenome (GOLD analysis project Ga0302325, IMG submission 201948) | Peat permafrost microbial communities from Stordalen Mire near Abisko, Sweden - Palsa_T0_2 | ecosystem: Environmental > Terrestrial > Soil > Palsa > Peat permafrost | place: Sweden: Abisko... | reverse complement strand
GGGCTCGCTATCGCCGCCCTCAGCGCCTGCACACTCACCGTCGCCAGCGCAATGACCACCACCAGCACACAAGGTACGGTAAAAAGCTCCCAATGCAACCTGATCCGGTACGGATAATTCTCCAGCCACTTATGCGCCGCTATCCATGCACCCGGGATCGCCAGCACCAGCGCCAGCAGCACCAGCAACAGGAAATCCCGTGAAAGGATCCGAACGACACTCCCCACAGAGGCACCCAGCACCTTGCGGATACCAATCTCTTTCACCCGCCGTTCCGCCGACAGCACCGCCAGCCCGAACAATCCGACACAGGAGATAAAGATCGTGATGATCGCGCTAAAGAAAAGGATCTGTTTCCACCGCGCCTCCGACTCATAATTCTTCAGGTTCGTCTCGTTCATGAAAGTAGGGCTGAACGGACTTAGAGGATACAAACGGTGGAACACTTTCTCCAGGTACGCCAGGCTCGCCGCCTCCGTTGTCGGGCGGATGCGGATATACAGATCGCCCAGGTAACCGCGCGACGGCAGGACGAACAGCTGTGGTTTGATCTCCGTATTGAGCGGCTCAAAATGATAGTCCTTCACTACCCCGACAACCTGCAGCCGGGTACTGTCCGGACCAAACAGCACCACCTGCCCGATCGGATTTGTCCATCCCGCGTTCCGCACAAAAGTCTCGTTCACCAGCACCGCATTAGTCGTGTCCGTCGGATAGGCATCACTGAAATTCCGCCCTTTCACGACCGGTATCTTCAGCAAGGGCAGGTAATGCGGGTCAACCGTCGCAAAGACAAAGCCCGTCCCCTGGTTACCGTTGATCGTCCCGCCGGTAAAGGAATAGCCGGCATCCTTAGCCGACACGTCGATGAAATCCGGGTCTTTCGTCAGCTCCGCCCTCAGCAGCCGTGCCTCTCCAACCGTCAGGTTCTGCTTGTACATCCTGATCAGGTTGCTGTCGTCATAGCCTAATTTTTCTGTCGTCAGGTATTTGAACTGCGAAAACAGCACCGTCGTCAAAATGATCACGAACGATGCCAGCGTGAACTGGAGGATAACCAATCCCTTTTGCAGATAATTTTTACTCGCCGGCATAAATCGGTTATATAACGTCTGCGCCGGATCGAAGCCCGAGAGGACCAGCGCGGGATAGAAGCCCGCCAGAAATCCCGTCACCAGGTACAGCCCGATAAAGGTCGCCACCAGCCGGCCATCCAGCAGATAGGACAAGGCCAGCGATTTATTAGCCAGGTGGTTGAACACGGGTAGGGTTAGCTGCACTTCGACGAGCGCCAGCAGGAACGCCGCCAGCGCCAGCAGCATCGACTCGCCCATGAACTGTCCCATCAGTTGTCCGCGGCTCCCGCCGACTACCTTCCGGACACCGATCTCCTTCGCCCGCTTCAGCGACCGGGCCACGGTGAGATTGACAAAGTTGATACACGCGATCAGCAGGATGAAGATCGCAATCCCCGACAGGATATAGCTATAGATAGGATTGCTGCTATAGGCAATGCCGTCTGAGGCCATTTGGGTGTCGAGATGCATATCCTTCAGCGGTTCCAGCGTATAGACCGTCTTATCCGTAAAATGAAATTTCTGCTCGACAATCCGGATCGCCGCGCCCGCATCCGTTTTATAGGCCCTTTCGATCTGCCCGTCCACCGCCTTGACATCCGCATTCGGCGCCAGCACCACATAGGTCGTGAGGAAGCCGCCGAACCAGTTTTCCGCCCTGGTCTCCTCTTCCGGAGACTCATGGAAAGGCAGCATCACTTCGTATTGGACCGAAGAATTCTGCGGGCAGTCCTGTGTCACGCCGGTGACTACATAAGGGGTGAAGATATCTTTATCTTTGATCTCGATCGTTTTTCCCACAACGTTAGTCGTCCCGAATTGCTTTTTGGCGACGCTTTCTGTGAGGACTACCGAATTGGGTTGCAATAAGCACGACTTAGGGTCGCCATGTAAGAAAGGGAAGCTGAATACCGAGAAGAAATTGAAATCCGCCAATGCCACCTCCTGCGGCTGCACGTCTTTGATAGTCTTGATCTCCCGGTGGCTATGCCGTACCCGGACAAAGGACTGGATCGCCGGTACCCGGGCTGCAAAGTGCGGTCCCTGTAGGTAGCCCGTTACGCCCAGCCGGTGAACGTTCCCCATCGGGTCCATCGTCTGGTTCAGTATCCGGTAGGTCCGGTTACTGTTCGCGAAAAACCGGTCAAAGCTCAGTTCGTCCTTGACATACAGGACAATCAGCATCGTACAGGCCAGCCCAATGCTTAGGCCCAGGATGTTGATAGCGGAGTACAGCCCGTTACGCGTGAGGCTGCGGATAGCAGTTTTCAGATAGTTTTGCAGCATGCCGGAAATCCCCCAAAAAAAGCCCCATTTTTCGGACCCCTTGATAAGCATTGACTTATAGCCCTTATGTCCGGGCGGAATGTCCGTTTTTGATACATTAGGTGTACGGGCGGCCCCTACGCGGTGCGGGGCCGGGCGGCGCTACGCGGTGCGCGCCGCCACAAATTAGGTTGCCGGGCGGCCGACTTGGGCATCAGCAAAAGCCTCTTATCGGACATCCTCGCTTACAGGAGAGCCTTATCCAAAAACGTCATCCGCAAGCTGGCGGCCAGGTTCGAAGTGGACCAGGAACTATTCAACAGGCCATATACTCTGACGACCCCCCAACAAAAAATCGACAAACCCGCTGGCCGCACCGGGCAACCTCAAAAGGGCCCACCCCCGAAAAAAGGCCCGAGGGATACAGCTATCCTCGAGCTTCTTCAACGCCGGACCGGCATGGCAACCATCGCCAAAATGAAAAACGGAAGTTCAATCATGATCTGGAATATCATGTATTCATACGACTTCATCGGCGCCGGGTATGCCCATATCATGACAAATGTCACACCCTCCATCAAGGGGGAAAAAACTGACGTTTGTTCAACGTCAGATATTGTAAAATTGATCGATCCCGTTACGGGTAATAGCATATACCCCCCTGCCCCACAATGAAAACCCTTATTCCACGTTATTTCCTCAAAATCCAATTTCTGCATGAACCCCCTTCGCAAACCCATTACCCTCACCCTGCTGGCCATCCTGTGCTGCCTCCTGGCCCGCGCCCAGCAATATTCCGTCATGGAATCCAACATCGACATCAAGGGGCCCAAACATGACATCCTCCATTGCACCGACGGCGGCCTGATCACCATCACCTACCCCTTTGCAGGCGATAAAGACTCTGTGATAGTGGCCCGTTTCGATGTCAAGCTCAACCAGCAGTATAGCAAGGGGATCAAGGACCTCTCCAATCAGCATTACCGTGCCGCCATATATGGCAGCGGCGGCCTGTTCCTTTTGACCAGCAACAAAGACGGCGGCGTCAGCAGCTATGCCGTTGCCGATACCACCGGCGCCCTCATCGGCTCGCCCGTCAGCCTCTTCAGCATGGACGCCAAAGAAGAAGATGCCGAATTCACTTCCGGCAGCTCCCCCGATAACAACCTTCACTATATCATCGCACAGGGAAAACACAGAAAAGAAAAAGGGGAGGTCCTGCAGGGGGCACTGGTTGACCGCAGAGGCAGGAAGATCGTGACATTCTCCTACACTACGCCCGAAGATCGTAACGATGTAAAGCACCTCGACGTCGTTCTCAGTAATGACGGCATCATCGACATGATCTATAACGTCGCCTCCAAATACACTATCGTGCAGGTCGACCTCAGAGGACGGCCCCTGGCTATCCCCTTGTCCGGCCTGCCCGCAGGCGACCTCCGCAATATCGCCTGGTCCCTTGACAGGCACAGCCGGCTCTTGTTCACCGGTTTCCTGTCCGCGACAAAAAATACAAGCTTTACCGCCATCCTGTCCGGCTCCTTCGATCCGGTCACGAAGAAACTGGCCGTGTTAAGCCAGACCGATATCACCGAGAGAGGTCTACCCACGAACATCAGCCTGATCAAAACCCTTAATCTGCCGGATGGCCGGGCTCTCGTCCTCGAAGATACCAGCGGCACTCCCCAGGCCCAAACCGTCGTCTACCAAAGTCGCGGCAATAACTATATCGTCAAGCTCGATCAGAATAACGCCCTCCAATGGGTAAACCTCGTGTCTAAGAATCAGAAAGAACAAGACATGGCACTGGCTATAGGCACCGCCTGTATAGCTGACGACAGGGGCAACATCCATTTATTCTTCTATGACGATAAGAACAATACTGACGTGGTTACAGCCAGCCCCAGCCCGGTAGACGGCACGAAGAATAAAAAAAGCCTGCTGGCCTGTGTAACCATTACTCCTGACGGATCGACGAAAAAGCAGATGCATCCACAGCAGGACCCTCAATTCGTCATGATGCTGGAGAAATCCGTCACTGCCGGCAGCAATGAAGTCTACTTCCTGGCTATTAAACCCAAAAAGACAAAGGGCAGTCCGCTAACGCACGCCGAATTCCATCTCGGCGAAGTGTCCGTCGGCAGCGGCGCATGGCAGGCCCTCACATCCACTGGAAATTAATGCAATAATAAGTCTTTGACCATATAGCTCCATACCGGGACGAATACCGGGTTGAGGGTAGAGCCGTGGGGGTCTTTGGTTTCCATATTGTTCACGAGAATATGACAGGTGGAATGGACTGGCTCGCCGGGAATGACCATGGTCGTGTCGGTAGCGCGAAAGCCGGTCACGGCGGCAACATCGGCAGCCTGGAACTGGACATTATAGGGATCGTGGACATGCAGGAAGGCGAACTGTCGGTTGGCGGGTGTCAACCCCTTTCTGTATTGCCAGGGTGCCGGGTGCTTGAAAACCTGCAGATAGTCCTGGGGGCCGGAGAACATCAGCACCCCCGCGAGGGGAAAACATTTTCCGAGATAGGCGGCATGGCCTGCGCCCTGAGAGAACTTACGGGGGTACCGAAATTAATTTCCTGCCTGAAGTCGTCAAAGCAGCTGCTGTCCTTGCTGTTGCTGCAGGTCGTTGAGATGACATTATTGGGGTAATCGATGCTGATAACGTGAAATCCCATGGCGGCGAAACAGCTGTCGAACCGGCGCGTGTAAACCGCCACTCCGCCCGTTCCTGCTATCATCAGCAATAGTTGATGGCGCGAGGGCGCCGCAGGGTCATACAGCGCGATGTGCGGGCCGTGCACGACCGTGATCCCGCCGTCAGTAGCATCGGGAGAGATGAATTGTACCTTTAGCTGTGCCCGGATGCCCGTACAGAGGCAGCAGGCGGCGAAGAGAATAGTCAGGCGTTTCATGCTATTGAAGATAAGAAAATATCTCCCCACTACCCCCTGGCATCAGATTTTAGGTAAATGTTATAAATCATATAACATACTTAAAACTACTTGATCATGAAAGTAAGACAAAACATGTCATTTGCTGTAGCTGGTATTGCCCTGATCTTGCTCGCCGGATGCGTTTCGAGCAGGAAATATAAGGCGTCGCAGGCTGCATTGGCGACAGCAAGGACGGATAGCGCCCAATTAGCGCAAAAGGATTCAGCGCTGACCGCCAATGTAAACGATTTACAGGGTAAGAATACGACCCTTCAACAGTCGTTGGACGCCGGTAACAGCAAATATACCGCCCAACAAAAAAACCTGGACTACTACCAGGACTATTTCAAGCAGCAGCAGGATAGCCTCAACCAGGTGAGCCAGGATATAAAAGGGGCCCTGACGCAGGCGGGTGTCGCCAATGCCGATGTACAGCAGATCAACAACGTCATTTACGTACGACTGGACGAAAATGACCTTTTTAAGAAAAATAGCATGATGGTTACCCCGGTCGGAAAACAGGTACTGGATACTGTGGCACAGCTAATCAGGGGCAGATCAAATGTCAACGTGGCTGTGGCCAGTGGCGATTCTGCCACCGGTTGGGTAGCAACAGATAATATGTCCGCCAACACAGCCATGCCCCCTGCTCCCAGGCATCACATGGTGCATCACCACGCTGCATCGACCGCCAATGGCACCAGCGGCACCGCCCAAAGCAGCAGTAACACCACCGCAACTACCAGTGGCTCCGGCAATAGCGCCCCTGCACACAAAAAAATGCATCACCATTATTCGGCAGAAGGATCGACGGCAATGTACAGTGGACCCGGACATCTGCACAATCATGCCTGGGCCCTCAAACAAGGCCGGATGGTCACGGTGGCCAACCATTTTCTGAAAAATGGGGTTTCCAAAATCAATCTGTCTTTGCAACAACCGCCCATGAATGGCGCTCCGCAAAGCACGATCATTAAAATTATCATCACCCCTAACATGAATGATTTCAACCCGCAGCAAGGTTCAGCTGTCGGAGTCAGATAGAGATCGGCGAAAAAAATCAAATAAAAAAGAGGGTGCCCCAGTAATGAGGCACCCTCTAATATTTTGTCGCTTGCGCGATCCGCGTCTATTTATTAGGCTGCGGTGTGTACCGCAGATAAGGCTTGACGACTTTCACCCCCTTGGGGAACTTCTTCTGCGCATCTTCCGTAGAGATCGACGGCACCACGATCACATCTTCGCCCTCTTTCCAGTCGGCAGGCGTAGCCACGCTGTGGTTGGCAGTCAGCTGCAGCGAGTCAACTACGCGCAGCACTTCATTGAAGTTACGGCCGGTAGAGGCAGGATAGGTGATGATCAGCTTAACCAGTTTATCGGGACCGATCACGACCAGGCTACGCACCGTCGCCGTCGCAGAAGCATTCGGATGAATAAATTCATACAACGTGCTGACCTTGCGATCTTCATCGGCAATGATCGGGAACTCCACGCTGACCTTCTGCGTTTCATTGATATCCTTGATCCAGCCGAGGTGTTTGTCCACGGGGTCTACACTCAGCGCCAGCACCTTCACGCCGCGCTTGGCGAATTCATCCTTCAATGCGGCCGTCCTTCCCAGCTCGGTGGTACAGACAGGTGTATAGTCGGCGGGATGAGAGAAAAGGATCCCCCAGCTGTCGCCCAGATATTCGTAAAAGTCGATGTCACCAATCGATGTCTTTGCCTGGAAGTTGGGAGCTTTGTCCCCGAGACGTAAACTCATATACTTTTGTTTGAAGTGAAAAAAAACTCCGCCGGGAGGCCCGGACGGAGCGTAAAGATATCAATTCCCTATCAATACAGTAGACTTATTCGCTAAATTTTAACAACTATATGTATATCAGCCTATTACAACATTTACTAGCTTTCCCGCGTTCATTGGCTCGCCAATTTCCGGCGGTCAGCAGCAGGGCCATGCTCAGAATAAGCTTTGTCTGTTTCATTTGGTAGTTTTATGTACATTGCTATCAATTCTTATGCCCGCCAAAAGCATTACCCCATTCCTCCTGCTCGCACTGCTACTACTCGGCTTTGATCAAAGCCAGGCCCAGAAAAACAACGCTTTACGCGACAGCATGTACAGGCTTAACTATAGGGTCAGGTCGGGTATACCCCTACTTCCCACCGACACCATCCTGTCCTATGCACAATCCGCCCTCAATATGGCGCAACGCCTCGGCGACCAGTCAGGAATAGCCCAGGCGCTCATCAGCCAATGCATTGGCCTGAACCGCAAAGGCAACAGCACCGATGCTCTCGCCCTGGGGCTCAAAGCCCTCAATATTTTCGAGGACATCCGCATGGACAGCCTCATCGGTTACTCCTGTATCCACATTGCGCAGGTCTATAAAGATATCGGCGGCGACAAGATGACGGTGGAATACCTCAGCACGGGGCTTGACTATTGCAGACGGGCCTGTGACCGTTATAATCACATTAAAGATACCAATGGACTCGTCGGCGCCCTCAATGAGGAAGGGGTCATTTACCGCGACCTGGCTATCACCAGCGGCAACAAAGCCTATTACGACTCGGCCTTCTCTGATTATGTCCTCGCCATCCGGCTGAGCGGCCCTTCAGGAACAAGCATGGCCGACCTGGGCCATTTGTACAACAATATCAGCCAGATCTATACCGAGTATCAAAAAGACTATCCTGCGGCATTGCATTATCTGAAGAAAGCCATCGATTATAATCTGCAGCACCACAATATCAGGAGCCTTTCTTTCAATTACGACTACATTGCCCACGTCTACGATAAGATAGGGGACAGGCAACAATCACTGGTCTATGCCCTCAAGACCCTGGCCATAGCGCAACAGCTCCGAACACCGGAACGGCTGGTCAACGCCTACGGCCAACTCTCAGAGAGCTATAAGTACCTGGGCAGGTACGACTCTGCACTGTACTATAATACGCGTTATAATGCGCTCAGCGATTCGCTCTCCAACCTCGACAAGACCAGGCAGATTGCCGATATGCAGGCCAAATACGAGAGCGTGAAGAAGGAGTCGGAGATCCAAAGCCTCGTCGGGATCAGGAATGCCAGGGACAGGCAGATACTCCTGCTGGCCGCGGGCCTCGTGGCTGTCTTTCTCATTGCCGGCGGGCTGTTCTGGCTCTACAGACGGGTCACCGCGCAGAAAAAGGTCATTACCCGCCAATCCCAACAACTGGAAACGATGATGAAAGAACTGCATCATCGCGTCAAAAACAACCTCCAGATCGTCACCAGCCTGCTGAACCTCCAGGCCTATCGCCTGAATGACGACGAAGCCATCGCAGCCATCCGGCAGAGCCAGCAAAGGGTGTATGCCATGAGCCTGATCCATCAGCGGCTCTACAAAACCGACGCATCTGCATTCGTCAATACAAAGGAGTACTTTACCGATCTGTCTGAATCCCTCCTGTCTTCCTATGGGTATGACCGCAATAGCTTTGACCTGCGTGTCAGCGCAGAAGAGGAATGGCAGGACGTCGACAAGGTGCTGGTACTCGGGCTGATCGTTAACGAAATCGTCACTAACGCCTTCAAATATGCGTATAAGGATATAGCCACCCCTTCCCTGCATATCGAGTATGCCGGACAGGGCGAGCACATCGCCCTTTCGATCACCATCAACGGGAAGGATTGGAACGAAGATGAATGGCGACAGGAGGGCAGCCCCCTCGGCAAAGAGGGCTCATTTGGCCGGCAACTGGTGACGACCTTATGCGGGCAATTGAAGGCCACGCAACAACTGACGGTGGGTAATGGCACCCGCTTTACTTTTATTTTCCCCCGCCCATCTACCTATCCCACACTAAATGCAGGCAATGGCAATGGCAACAGAAAAAATTAATATCCTCATCGTCGAAGACGAATCCATCGTAGCCCTGGACCTCGCCACGGCGTTGCATCAGGATGGCTATGAGGTCATCGGCATCGCAGACCATGCGGAGGCCGCCATCCGGCTATTCGCGGTCCATGCCGTGGACATCGTTTTGATGGACATCCACCTGGCCGGCCCGAAAGACGGCATCGATACCGTCGCCGATCTGATGAAGATCCGGAAAACGCCGGTGATCTACCTGACGGCCTTCACGGACCACGCCACCGTCGAACGGGTCAAACCCACCTATCCCGCCGCCTTTCTCGCCAAGCCCTACCAGGTCAGCAATGTGCGGATCGCCATTGAACTGGCCCTGCATAATTTTGCGGTGTCCGCCGCACCCGCGCGCATCCTCCTGGACGAAACTCCGCTTCCTGCTTCAACGAAAGAACCTATCCTGCAAATGGGCGACTGCGCCTTTGTAAAATACAACTACCAGTTTGTCAAAGTCCCCCTCGCCGATATCCTGTTCGTGGCGGCCGACAGCAACCATATCAACCTCCACACCAGCGACAAAAAGTTCGTATTGCGGCTTTCCCTCAGCCAGTTGTTCGACCGGCTGATCTTCGACCGGTTGATCCGTATCCACCGCTCCTATGCCGTCAATATCGATGCCATCCAGTCCTTCACCGAACAAAAGGTATTGACCGGCAAGGGCGAATTGCCCATCGGCCGGAATTACAAGAAAGATTTCCTCAAGCGTTGCGATTTCCGTTAAACGCCCGGCCCCCGCCCCGCGCGCCTCGCCGCCTGCCGCGCCCGCGCCCTCGCGCGTCCTCTCGCCCACATACAAAATCCCGTCGTTCGCATACATCTCCCCCATGGCATCCCCCCCGCCGCGTAATTTGCACCGGCTCTGATCCGCCCCACCTCAACCCCTCACTAATGAGAAAAACTTATATCCTTCTCATCCTCTGTACCCTGGCGATAGCTATTGCCCTGCTCC
>Ga0302325_10035670_pt1 | contig 10153 bp, 6 predicted proteins | sample Palsa_T0_2_FD_201948 | JGI IMG/M metagenome (GOLD analysis project Ga0302325, IMG submission 201948) | Peat permafrost microbial communities from Stordalen Mire near Abisko, Sweden - Palsa_T0_2 | ecosystem: Environmental > Terrestrial > Soil > Palsa > Peat permafrost | place: Sweden: Abisko... | reverse complement strand
ACGTCACAAGGGAGCGCGAGAGCAGAGGCCCCGGTCGCCTCGACCAGGCGGAGAGTTTCGGTCAGGTCCTCGGCCGTGGCCACCCGGGCCGGCGGGTGGGCCCGTTCGCCGTTGGCGATGTCGAGCAGCGCCACGCTGGCCCCCTCCCGGGCCAACGCAATTGCGTGACTCCGCCCCTGACCCCGAGCGGCCCCGGTGATCAGCACGACCTTCCCGTCGAATTCGCCCATGTCCCCTCCCTTGTCCCTGACGCACCTGACGCACCTGACTCGCCCCGCACGCCTGTTGCCGACGGCGCTGCACCATCGCGTTGGCGCGTCGCCGGCCCCCCGAGCTGTCTGCATCGTACCGTTGTGGCGTCAATCGCACCGGAATTCTCACGGCCCCGGCGTCCCGGATTCAATTACAATCCAGCCCAACGCGGATGTCTCCGGCGTGCCGTCATCAGGCACCGAGGCGGCGCCGGGACGAGTGAGGGGGCGGCGCAGTGATCGTCGACGTCGTGGTGGTGGGCGCCGGTTCATCGGGGGCCACGGTGGCCAGTCGGCTCAGCGAGGATCCGGGGCGGTCGGTGTTGTTGCTCGAAGCGGGTCTGGGTGCGCCGCTGCAGAGCGATGCCGATCTCCTGTCGAATGTCAGCTTCGCCACCACCGACCGAGATTGGGGGCTGCGGGCCCAGGTCTCAGGGGAGCGAGAGCTGGACTATCCGCAGGGAAAGTTCGTCGGCGGAGGTTCCTCGGTGAATGGGGCGTTGGCGTTTCGGGGTGCCCCCGAGGACTTCGAGGGCTGGTTCGCCCGCGGCAATCCCTCCTGGGGTTGGCCCCCCATGCTCGACGCCTACCGTCGGCTCGAGCATGACCTCGACTACGGCACCACCTCGCGCGTCCACGGCGACCACGGTCCGGTGCCGATCGTGCGGTGGCACGAGGACGAGCTCGTGGGCATGCAGATGGCCTTTCGCCAGGCTTGCCTCGCCCTCGGGTATCCGTGGACCGACGACCACAACGATCCCGCCTCCACCGGCGTCGGATCGTTCCCCATGAACCGCTCCGAAGGGCGACGGATGTCGACCGCGCTCACGTATCTTGTCGGGGCGAGGGATCGTCCCAATTTGACGGTCTGGACCGATGCCCTGGTGCACCGGGTCGTGCTGTCGGGCGCTCGCGCCACCGGCGTGGTGGTCGAGCGGGACGGCGGCGCCCCCGAGGAGATCGCCGCCGGCCAGGTCGTCTTGTGCGCCGGGTCGATCCAGACCCCGGCGTTGTTGTGGCGCTCGGGTGTCGGACCGCCGAAGTCACTGTCGGCCCTCGGAATCGACACGGCGGTCGCCAACGAGGCCGTGGGTGCCAACCTGACCGATCACCCAGGCGTGTTCTACTTCATGGCACCCGGTGCACACACCGTGCCCTTCTCCCAACCGCAGTACCAACTGGGAGCTCGCTACACCTCGAGCACGTCGAACGACTCGAGCGATGCGACCGGCGGGAACGATATGTTCCTCTCCGTCATGAACTACTGGGATCTGCGAGGCTCCGCGGATTTCCAGGCCCTGCTCGGGGTGGACTCGACCGTAGTGTTCACCTGCGGGGTGCATCAGCCGCACTCGCGAGGGCGGGTGTGGCTCACCTCGGCCGATCCGGGCGTGGCCCCGCGCGTCGACCTGAACCTCCTCGATGATCCCCGCGACGTGGATCGGTTGGTCGAAGGGGTACGACGGTGTGCCGCCGTGGCCGGACACGATGCCCTGTCGGACTTCGTCGGTGACACCCTCCTCTTCGAGGGCGATCTCGCCGACGACCAGGCGGTGGCGGTGTATGTCCGGGCGGTCGTTGCTCCGTGGTATCACCCGGTCGGAACCTGTCGCATGGGGCCGGCCGACGACGGGGACGCCGTCGTCGGTGACGATCTCGGGGTGCACGGCACCGACAATCTGCGGGTGGCGGATGCGTCGATCATGCCCCGCATCACCCGTGCCCCGACCAACCTGACGGCCATCGCCATCGGCGAGCGGGCGGCCTCGTTCATGGCGGCCGGGTGATCGGGCCGACTCGATACTCGTTGCATTGATCCAGTTGCATCCGCTGAGGAGGCGCCATGCTCGAATACGACCGGTTGTTCATCGGGGGCGACTGGGTGAGGCCGGTCGACTCTGACGTCCTGGTGGTGCGTTCGCCGGCCAGCGGTGACGTGGTGGGGCGGGTTCCCCTGGCGTCCGCTGGCGACGTGGAGGCGGCGGTGCTCGCCGCACGCCAGGCGTTCGACGAGGGCCCATGGCCCCGCCTCTCCATGGTGGAGCGCGCCGAGGCACTCGAGCGAATAGGGAAGGCACTGGCTCCGCTCGGCCCCGAGCTGGACCAGCTGGTGCCCCTCGAGAGCGGGATCCCGATCTGCTTCCAATCGGGGAGCAGCTCCTTCCCGCTGATCGACTACTACGTCGACCTCGGAAAGCGCTACGGGGTCGAAGAGATCCGACCGGGACGCGCCGGTGCGTCCGGGCCGGCCCTGATCCGTCACAGTCCGCTCGGCGTGGTGGCCGGGGTGGTGCCCTGGAACGGGCCGGTCATGCAGATCCTGATGAAGGCGGTGCCGGCCATGTTGGCCGGTTGCTCCATTGTGGTGAAGACCGCGCCGGAGACGCCGCTTTCCTCGTACCGGATCGCCGAGGCCGTCGAGGCGGCCGGCATTCCGCCGGGCGTCGTCAACATCCTGCCCGGCGATCGCCAGACGGGAGTGGCTCTGACCAAGCACCCCGGGGTCGATCGAGTGTCGTTCACCGGGAGCACGGCCGCCGGGGCGCTGATCGCGGCCGACTGCGGGCGTGATCTGCGGCGGGTCAATCTCGAATTGGGTGGCAAGTCCGCCGCCATTTTGCTGGAGGACGTCGACCTCGACGTCGGGCTCCCCACCGCCCTCACCTTCGGGCTGTTCTTCAACGGGGAAGCCTGTTCGGCGCTTACCCGGGTGTTGATTCCCCGTTCCCGTTACGACGAGGTGGTCGAGCGCGCCGTCGCCCACGTCTCGGGACTGGTGGTGGGGGATCCGCTGAATCCCGACACGTTCATCGGGCCCTTGGTCTCCGAGCGCCAGCGCGCCATCGTCGAGAAGTACATCGGTTTCGGCCAGGAGGACGGGGCCCGCCTGGTCTACGGCGGCCGGCGCCCCGAGGGACTGGACCGGGGCTGGTACGTGGAGCCGACCGTGTTCGCCGACGTCGACAATGGCATGCGTATCGCACGGGAAGAAGTCTTCGGGCCCTTGTTGTCACTCCTGCCTTACGACGATGTCGACGACGCCGTGCGGATAGCCAACGACTCGGACCTCGGACTGGCCGGCGCCGTGTTCACCGCCGACGAGGAGGCCGGACTAGCCGTGGCCCGCCGGCTCCGCTCCGGCCACGTGGGGATCAACTGTCAGGGTCAGGACTGGGTCTTCCCGTTCGGCGGGTTCAAGCAGTCCGGCGTCGGCCGGGAGATGGGCGTCGAAGGACTGGAGCTCTACACGGAGTTGCAGACGTTCGGACTGCCTCTCGGGGCTACTCCGACGCCGGGCGGATGAACAGGTTCCACCAGCGGTCGCTCTCGACCACATGACCGGGCGGGACCGCCACCGTGGTGTCGTGCCCCTCAATGACGGCGGGACCGACGAGGCGGGACCCCGGCACCAGCTGCTCCCACAAGTACAGCGGGCAGGGAGCCAACGCCGCGTCCGCGAAGGCTACCGGCCGCTCACCGAAGGGATCCGGGGCGCCGGCACTTTCGACAGGGTGGGGGAGCGGCGCCAGCTTTTCGACCGGACGTGAGACCCGAACCGCAAAGTTGACCAGCTCAGTGGGGCCGTCGAGCTCAATGCCATAGGTGAGGAGATACTTCTCCGCGAATGCCTGCGTTATCCCCCTGATGGAGGCTTTGGACACGGGGCCGGGCGGAACCGGCACGGTCAACTGATGGGCCTGTCCCACGAAGCGGGCCTCGACCGCGCGCTCCGTAACCAGATCGCCCTCGCCCCCCGGGAGCTCACTGATCGCCTGCGTCTCGATCTCGTCGAAGACGGCGGCGACCACGGCGGGGTCGGCGGTCACCGCTGGCATCAGGCGGGTGAGGACGCGCTCCGCCATCGGATCGGATGTGATGAGGCCGATGGCCGAGGCCACGCCGGCCGCCCGCGGAATGACCACTTGGCCGATGCCGAAGGTGTCGGCCAGCTCGACCGCGTGGAGGGGGCCGGCGCCGCCGAAGGCGACCAGGGTGAAGTCCCGGGGGTCGATCCCTCGTTGCACGGTCACGACCCTGATGGCGGCGGCCATGCTGGCGTTGGCCACACTGTGCACGGCGTGGGCGGCCGAGGCGACGTCCAAGCCCAGAGGACCGGCGATCGCCGACTCCATGGTTTTGCGACTTAGCTCGAGGTCGAGCGATATTCCACCGGACAGTCGGCCCGGACGGAGGTAGCCCATGAGCAGATTGGCATCGGTGACGGTCGGCTCGGTTCCGCCCCGGCCGTAGCAGGCCGGTCCCGGTATCGAGCCGGCCGATCGGGGCCCGACGCGGAGCCCGCCGCCGGAGTCGACCGACGCGATGCTCCCGCCACCCGCGCCCACCTCGGCCAGATCGACGACCGGGATCTTGACCGGATACCCCCGTCCTCGCCGCAACCCGCCACTGCCACCTTTCCCTCCGACGTGGAAGTCGTGCGTGATATCGGGTCGGCCCTGGCGGACGATGCCGGTCTTGGCTGTGGTGCCACCCATGTCGAAGGAGAGCACGCGGTCGGCACCGATCAGTCCGCCGACCACACCGGCCGCAATGATCCCTGCTGCACCTCCGGACTCCACCGTGTAGATCGGGCGGCGGGAGGCCAGCGGGACGGACATCACTCCTCCACTCGACTCCATGATCTCGATCGGGCACCGGATCCCCATCTCGGTCAGGCGGGTCTCCAGGCCGGCCAGGTACCGGGCCATGACCGGGCCGACGTAGGCACACATGACGGTGGTCATGGCGCGCTCGTATTCACGTATCTCCGGCCACACCTCGGACGAGGTGATCACGAAGGCGTCGTCGGACAGCGCGCGCCGGCAGGCGGCGGCCACCATCTCCTCGTGTGCCGGGTGGGCATAGGCGTGCATGAGGCAGATGGCGACGCCCCGCACCCCGGTGTGCGCGACCCGGCGGGCGACGTCGGCCGCATGGGCGGGATCGAGGGCCACGACGACCGTGCCGCGGGCATCGATGCGCTCGGTGACTTCGAAGGTGCGGGCGCGGGGAACCGGTGGTACGGGCGTCTGGAAGAACAGGTTGAACCGGTCGTCGTCCTGGCGGGACTCGCGTCCGAGTCGGACCATGTCGCCGAATCCGGCCGTGGTGACGAACGCGATGTCACCGCCTCGACCTTCGAGGATCACATTGGTGGCCAGGGTCGTCCCGTGCACCAGCCGCGTCACCTGACCCGGATCGACCTGGTGTGTGGCGAGCACCTCACCGATGGCGCCGACCACCCCGAGTCGGGGGTCGTCGGGCGTGGTGGCCGCCTTTACCCCGACAAGCCCGCCAGCGCTGTCGCCCAGGACGATGTCGGTGAACGTCCCGCCGACGTCCACTCCGATGAAGTAGCGTCGCCCCGCGTCGTGGCCGGTCATATGCGCCGGCGCTCCGACCCCGACGCCTCGGTGACGCGCCCTTCCCGCACGTCCTCGGCCACCGCGGCGGGATCGCGCTCGAGTGGCGGCCCCAACCCGCCGCCGCCCGAGGTGCGGATGGTGAAGACGTCACCGGTCGCGAGCCCGACGTTCTGTTGCTTGGAGTCGAGGTGCTCCAGGGCGCCGTTGGCCCGCCTGACGGCGTACGAACCGGCCGTCCCCGGACCACCGCCCAATGTGCCCGGCGGGGGAACCACCATCCGATCGCCGCGGACCGTCAGCACCGCGGGAGCGGTCATGCGGAGCGACATCTCCACGCCGAGTCCGCCCCGCCATTGCCCGCGGCCGCCCGAGTCGGGAATCAGCCCACACCGTTCGACGAGAAACGGGAGCTGTGCTTCCAGCGGTTCGATCTGGGGAATGACCGATCGTCCACCGAGGAAGTACGCCCCCGTCGCGTCGGGGCCGTCCATGCCCCGCCGAGCCCCGATGCCGCCGAACTCGTAGCCGAGGACGAGCCATCGCTCACCCGTGGGATGCACACCCGAGAGGGTGTAGACGTGCACGAGCCCGCTGGCCGCCACGGCGCGTTCGGGCAGCGCGTCGGACAGGGCCGCCAGAATGGCCTCCACCACGGCCGACACGGTCACCATCCGGCCGCCGCACGCCGCCGGTTGGTCGGGGTTGACCAACGAGCCGGCCGGCAGCACGGTGTGGATCAGGCGGAAACAGCCCTCGTTCATCGGTATCGACGGATCCACCAGACATCGGATGGCGTACAGCACGCCGGACAGGGTTTGGGAGAACGATGCGTTGACCGCCCCACCGGACTGGGGAGCCGTGCCGGTGAAGTCGACGGTCACCTCGCCCTCTCCGAGGGTGACCGTCGCCACCACCTCGAAGGTACGCTCCGGCGCCACCCCGTCGCTGTCGACGGTGAAGCTGCCCCGGTAGGTGCCGGATGGAAGCTGCGCCAGCGCATCGCGCAGGCGGCGCTCGGCGTAGTCGAGGTAGTCGTCCATGTGATGCCCGAGGACGTCGGCCCCGTAGCGGCCGACCAGCTCCTCCACCCGCCGCGCCAGCACGTTCACCCCGGCCACCAGTGCCTGTATGTCGCCGATGACCTTGGCGGGCGTGCGGCTGTTGCGCGCCACAATGGCGAGAACGTCGCGATTGGGGCGACCCTCCTCGTAGAGGCGCACCGTCGGGAGGAGCACGCCCTCGTCGTAGGTGCTGGTGGCCAGTGCACCTAACCCGCCGACCGCAGTCCCGCCCATGTCGGCCACGTGGATGAGGGTGCCCCCGAACCAGCGGACGCGCCCGCCGGCAAAGATGGGCCGCAGCACCATGATGTCGTTGGCATGGATACCGCCGCGGTAAGGGTCGTTGGAGGCGTAGACATCACCGGGGCGCATCTCTTCGAGGGGCACGTCCTCAATGATCGAGGCCAGCCCGCAACGGAGGCTGGCGCTGTGCATGACGCTGGTGGCAGCCGATTGCGCCACCAACTGGCCCCGCGCGTCGAGCAGGGCACCGGCGGCGTCGGCACCTTCTTGGATATTGAAGCTGTGCGCGGCACGAACCACCACAATGCTCGCTTCCTCGACGGTCACCGCCAGGGCATTGCGAATCACCTCGGCCGTGATGGTGGCTGAGCCGTCAGCCGGCGGGTCCGCCCGCATCAAAAGGTCACGGTGGCAGAGGCGGTGGCTGGGCCGGTGGCCAGGGCCGGGCCGGGGCCGGTGGCCAGGGCCGGGGCGTGTACGCATCGGTGGAGCACCACCTGCCGTCCGTCGTGCCGTCGACGGCCCCCCGGTGGCCGACTACGCCCCAGTTGCTGCGGTCCCTTCGCTGAAGGCGCGGGGAAGGTACTCGTTCGGGAACCGGTAGAAGTCCACGGGGTTATCCCACAGGATCCTGCGCTTGCTGTCATCGCTGATCTGCTCGGGGAGCAGACTCAGGAACGTCGTGCTGGCATGGGGAAATTTCGAATCGGGGTGGGGAAAATCCGACTCGAACAGAATGTGTGCATCGCCCATCCACCCTATTACATCTCTTACGAAGGGGTCCTCGCATTCGGTTGATATCCAGCAGTTGCGGGTGAAGTAGTCAGTAGCGGACATGGTGAGCTCGGGAAACTCGCGGGCACCGGCGGCCTCGAGATGCTCATCAATCCGGTGCAACCAGCTCGGGAGCCAGCCACATCCGGCTTCGAGGTAGGCCACGCGTAACCGGGGGAAACGCTCGTAGACACCGTGACAGATCATCGACACGATGGCCCCCATGGCCTCGAACGGGTGGACCACGGTGTGCCACTCCGAGTAGCCGCGGAACCGGTCGCTGCCGAAGGAATTGCCCCGGAGTCCCATGAATTCGTGGGTGGAGAAGGGGACGTCGAGGTCCTGCAGCAACTCCCACACCGGGTCGTAGTAACGATCACCGAGCGTGCGGTGGTTGAATTCGTCCGGTCGGGCCCAGAAGGCTCGAATTCCGAGCTGATGGTAGGCGTGCTCGATCTCGGTGATCGCCCGGGTCACGTCGCTGAGGGGCACCGGCCCGGCCGTGTGCACCCGGCCGCCGGATGCCGTACGCATGTCGGCCCCCCACCGGTTGTAGGCCCGCACCATGGCGGCTTGCAGATCAGGGTCGATGCCGTCGAACCACAGGTCGTATTCGGGTCCGTAGATGACGGACAGGTCGATGCCATCGCGGGCCAACGCGGTGGCCACCCGGTCCCCGGTGAAGCCCTCGAGCACGAGCTCCTCGCCGTACTTGGCGATCATGTCGTCCTTGGTCCAGTCGATGTACTTCTGAAACTGGCCGTACAAAATTGTGTCATGTTGGGTCCACCGCCCGTCGACGGTGACGGGGTTGTAGGTTTCGAACCCGGGGACGGGTTGCTTCGAGCCCAGTCGGCTCACATACCGCGTTTCCAAGTAGCGGGACCACAGATCAGCGGGGTAGATGACGTGCGCATCAGCGTCGAAGATCTTGAAACCGTTCCGCACGGTTACATCCCCCAACCGGACCGCAGTCCATGTCGACATCCGGTCTAATGTCTGGCAGAGACTGTATTGATGGTGCGTGCGTCCTGTCAACGACTGGGGGAGGGGGTGCCGGGTGTCGCAGGGTATGCGGCGGCCGTGGGATGCCGTGGACTACGACGAGATCGTGCGGCTCTTCCCGCCCGCGCCGGAGTACTTCGCCACCACCTGGTTCGACGACCCCGACTCCATCGGCCGGACACAGCTCGAGCGCCTTGTGGCGCGCGCGTGGCAGGCGTATCGCGTCCCGTTCTTCCGGCGCCGTTGGGACGAGGCCGGCTTCCATCCGGGCTCACTGCGCACACTGGACGACCTCTGGCAGGCACCCCTCTACACGGTGGACGACATTCGCCAGAGCATCGAAGACCACCCGCCCTGGGGGGACTATCAGGGCGTCATGCCGGCGGACGCGTCGCGCCAGCCCGTCCGGGTGTTCATGTCGGGCGGCACAACGGGCAAATCTCGCCCGACCGTCTATACCGCCTGGGATCGAGAGGTGGGGGGACTGTTGTTGGCCCGTCAGCTCTACATGCAGGGCGTGCGTCCCGGTGACGTGGTGCTCAACTCGTGGGCCTACGGCCTGCACAACGGCGCCTTCGCCTTCGACGAAGCGGCGTACCGCTGGTTGAACTGCGTCGTCCTCACCACCTCCACCGGGAACGTGACCTCCAGCCGTCGCCAAGTGGAGCTGGCCATCGCCTCGGAGGCGACGGCGATCATGACCACCGGCGACTATTTGCTGCGGCTGGCCGATGCCGCCGAGGAGATGGGGCACAATCCCCGCACGGACTTCAATCTGCGGGCTATCCCCAACATCGGTGACCGCACGTTGCTGGAACGCACCTTCGGGCTCGAATACTTCGCCACCTACGGGTTCCACGAGGTGCAGACGGTCGCCATCGAATGCAGCGCCCACGATGGGCTCCACATTTTCGAAGATGCGTTCGTCGTACAAGTGGTAGATCCCGCCACCGGTGAGCCGCTGCCCGACGGGCAGCTCGGTTCGCTGGTCATCACCGAGCTCTACAAGACGGGGAGCCCACAGTTTCGGTACAACATCATGGACCTCTCGTCGCTCTACCCTCCCGGTCAGTGCGCGTGCGGAAGCTGGCTCCGACGGATCAGTGGTTTCGCCGGGCGGGGCGACACCATGATCAAGCTACGAGGCATCAACGTGTGGCCCGAGGCGGTGGGAGAAATCGCCGCCTCGGTTCCGGGCGCCACCAACGACTTCTTCGTACGGGCGGTCCGGCGGAACAACCGGGACGAGCTTCTCCTGGCCGTGACCAGTGATCGGGAGGCGACCGAGTACCCGGCCCTCGCCGCCGCCATAGTGGTTCGCCTCAGAGAAGAGCTCGGGGTCGCCATCGTGGTCGATGTGGTGGCCCCGGGTTCGCTCGACGTCGACACCGGGGTCAACGTGGCGGCCAAGCTCCGCCGGTTCCGGGACGAGCGGACGATGGGAAGCTGACGT
>Ga0302325_10035667_pt1 | contig 10153 bp, 11 predicted proteins | sample Palsa_T0_2_FD_201948 | JGI IMG/M metagenome (GOLD analysis project Ga0302325, IMG submission 201948) | Peat permafrost microbial communities from Stordalen Mire near Abisko, Sweden - Palsa_T0_2 | ecosystem: Environmental > Terrestrial > Soil > Palsa > Peat permafrost | place: Sweden: Abisko... | reverse complement strand
CCGGACCGCAGAGCCGTGACCCCTGGTTGGAGGCCAGGGCCCGCCTCGGGCAGGGGCGGGAAGCGGTGCGGATGACCTCCACCACACGAAGGAGAACTGCCCATGGCACGTCTCTCTGGCGTCGACCTGCCGCGCGAAAAGCGGCTAGAGATCGCGCTCACCTACGTTTACGGCATCGGACGCACCCGGGCCACCGAGACTCTCGCCGCGACCGGCGTGAGCGGCGACATCCGGGTTCACGCGCTTTCCGAGGACGACCTGCAGAAGTTGCGCGAGTGGATCGACGCGAACTACCAGGTCGAGGGTGACCTTCGCCGTGAGGTCGCGGCTGACATCCGCCGCAAGATCGAGATCGGCTGCTACCAGGGCATCAGGCACCGCCGGGGCCTGCCGGTGCACGGTCAGCGGACGCAGACCAACGCGCGTACCCGCAAGGGCAAGAAGAAAACCGTGGCCGGCAAGAAGAAGGTCGGGAAGAAGTAATCCCTTTCCAGGGATCGATCACCTCCTAAGGAATCAGGAAGCATATGCCGCCTCGCAAGAGCAGCCAGCAGGGCGCGCCGAAGAAGGTGCGCCGCAAGGAGCGGAAGAACGTAGCCCACGGGCACGCCCACATCCGGTCTACGTTCAACAACACGATCGTCTCGATCACCGACCCGACGGGCAACGTGATCTCGTGGGCGTCCTCCGGGCAGGTCGGGTTCAAGGGCTCGCGCAAGTCCACCCCGTACGCCGCCCAGCAGGCCGCGGAGGCCGCCGCGCGCCGTGCCATGGAGCACGGCATGCGCAAGGTTGACGTTTTCGTCAAGGGGCCGGGCTCCGGCCGGGAGACTGCCATCCGGTCGCTGCAGGCGACCGGCCTTGAGGTCGGCTCGATCCAGGACGTAACCCCCGTTCCGCACAATGGCTGCCGCCCGCCCAAGCGCCGGCGTGTCTGAGGAGACATATACAGATGGCTCGTTACACCGGGGCGGACTGCAAACTGTGCCGCCGTGAGAAGGTCAAGCTCTTCCTCAAGGGCTCGAAGTGCGACTCGCCGAAGTGCCCGATCGAGATCCGGCCCTACCCGCCGGGTGAGCACGGCCGGATTCGGCAGAAGGACAGCGAGTACCTGCTGCAGATCCGCGAGAAGCAGAAGGCCCGTCGCATCTACGGCGTGCTTGAGAAGCAGTTCGCTGGTTACTACGTCGAGGCCACGCGCAAGTCGGGCCGTACCGGCGAGGCGCTGCTCCAGATCCTGGAGAGCCGTCTCGACAACGTGGTCTACCGGGCCGGCTTCGCCAAGAGCCGTGACATGGCCCGCCAGCTGGTCGCGCACGGCCACATCCTGGTCAACGGCCACCGGGTGGACATTCCGTCCTACCGGGTGAGCGAGAACGACGTCATTGAGGTCGCCGCCAAGTCTCTTGAGCTGACCCCGATGATCGTCGCCCGCGCGGAGGCCGGCGAGCGCACCGTCCCGGCCTGGCTTGAGGTCATGCCCGACCAGATGCGCATCCTCGTCCACCAGCTCCCGGCCCGGGCTCAGATCGACACCCAGGTCCAAGAGCAGCTCATCGTCGAGTACTACTCCAAGTAGTCGGCGTCGGCGGGGCGAACGCCGCCCCGCCGCCTGTCGCCGGTCATATAGCGGTCCGGCGGAAAGGAAAGTCCAATGCTCATTGCACAGCGTCCCTCCCTCGGGGAGGAGCAGCTCGGCGACTACCGGTCGAAGTTCTCGATCGAGCCGCTCGAGCCTGGCTTCGGCTACACGATTGGGAACTCGCTCCGGCGCACCCTGCTGTCCTCCATTCCAGGGGCGGCGGTCACCTCGATTCGCATCGAGGGCGTGCTGCACGAGTTCACCACCGTGCCGGGGGTCAAGGAAGATGTCACCGACATCATCCTCAACCTGAAGCAGCTGGTCGTCTCCTCCGAGCACGATGAGCCGGTAGTGATGTACCTGCGCAAGCAGGGCCCCGGCGCGGTCACCGCGGCGGACATCGCGCCGCCGGCGGGTGTCGAGGTGCACAACCCCGACCTGCACATCGCCACGCTGAACGGCAAGGGCAAGCTGGAGATGGAGCTGACGGTCGAGCGCGGCCGCGGCTACGTCTCCGCCACGCAGAACAAGCAGCCAGGGCAGGAGATCGGCCGGATTCCGGTCGACTCCATCTACTCCCCGGTGCTCCGCGTGACCTACAAGGTGGAAGCCACCCGGGTCGAGCAGCGCACCGACTTCGACCGGCTCATCCTGGACGTCGAGACCAAGCAGTGCATGCGTCCCCGCGACGCGGTGGCCAGCGCCGGCAAGACGCTGACCGAGCTGTTCGGCCTTGCCCGCGAGCTCAATGTCGATGCCGAGGGCATCGACATCGGCCCGTCGCCAAGCGACGCGGCGCTCGCGCAGGACCTGGCTCTGCCGATTGAGGACCTGAACCTGACGGTCCGGTCCTACAACTGCCTCAAGCGCGAGGGCATCCACACCGTGGGTGAGCTCGTCGCCCGCAGCGAGCAAGACCTGCTCGACATCCGCAACTTCGGCGCCAAGTCGATCGAGGAAGTCAAGCAGAAGCTTGTGGACATGGGCCTGTCGCTGAAGGACTCCCCGCCCGGGTTTGACCCGAGCAGCGCCGTGGACTCGTTCACCGGCGATGAAGATGAGAGCTACGTCGAGACCGAGCAGTACTAGCCAGGGACCCCCTGGCACCCCCGGTGCGCGCCTGATGGCAAACCCGCCAGGTAGGGCGCGCGCCAGGGGACGGCGGGATCGACGTCGGATTGACTGATAGAAAGGGTTGAAATGCCCACGCCAACTAAGGGTGCCCGGATGGGGGGCAGCTCGGCTCACCAGAAGCACATGCTGGCGAACCTGGCCGCCTCCCTCTTCGAGCACGGGAAGATCACTACAACCGAGGCTCGGGCGCGCAGGCTCCGTCCCTACGCGGAGAAGCTAATCACCTTCGCCAAGCGTGGTGACATGCACGCCCGTCGTCAGGTAGAGACGGTGATCCCGCCCAGCCACCGGAGTGCGGCGACGGGTGACCGTATCGTGCACACTCTGTTCGCCGAGATCGGTCCGGCCATGGCCGACCGTCCCGGTGGCTACACCCGGATCACCAAGATCGGCCACCGCAAGGGCGACGCCGCCCCGATGGCAGTGATCGAGCTGGTCAGGGAAGAGGTTGGCGCGAGCAAGCCGCGCCGCCGCACCCGCCGCTCGGCCGCGCCGGCCGTGCCCGCGGAAGTCGCCGACCTCGCCGTCGCGGAAGAGGCCGCCGCCGACGCGGAGGCGGCCGCCGAGCTGGCGGGCGCGCACGGGGCCGAGAACCTCGACGAGGGGCCGGAGGCTGTCGAGCAGCGGGCCGTCATCGAGGCCGAGGCCGCCGCCGACGCGGAGGCCGCCGCCGAGCTGGCGGGCGCCGACGGAGCCGAGAACATCGACGAGGACAAGCCGGAGGCGTAGCGCCTCTCGCATTCGCTCGCAGACGAGAACGGGCAGCTCACCACGGTGAGCTGCCCGTTTCTCGTTCCGGGCTGGTTTTCTCGAATCTGATCGGGATAGGGGTGCCGCGGTGGTTGAGGGTCCGCTCGCGGGTGCGGGCGAGCTTGCGGTGGACAGCGTGCGGGTGCGCGTTGATCTTGCCTATGACGGGGCAGGGTTCTCTGGATGGGCGGCTCAGCCCGGGCGCCGCACGGTCGAGGGAGTGCTGTCGGAGGCGCTTGGGCACGTGCTGCGGTTGCCGGGAGCCGTGCGGCTTACCGTGGCCGGGCGGACCGACTCCGGAGTGCACGCGCGGGGACAGGTGGCGCACGCGGACATGCCCGCCGATGCCTGGGGCACGCATGCGGGCGCCGCCCTCCGGCGGCTCGCCAGGGCGCTGCCGCCGGATATCCGGGTCCGCTCGGCCGGGGTGGCGCCGCCTGGGTTCGACGCCCGGTTCTCCGCCCTCTGGCGGCGTTATGCGTACCGGATCTGCGATGAGCCTGCTCGCGCGGACCCGCTCCGGCGGTTTGACACGCTGTGGAGTCCGCGGAGCCTCGATCTTGGGGCGATGAACGAGGCCGCGCGGCTACTGCTCGGTGAACATGACTTCGCCGCGTTCTGCCGGAAGCGGGAGGGAGCTACCACGGTGCGGGCGCTGCGTCGGCTGGAGTGGGAGCGCGGCGCCGACGGGGTGGCGGTCGGCTGCGTGGTGGCGGACGCGTTCTGCCACAACATGGTGCGCGCGCTGGTGGGCGCGCTGATTCCGGTGGGTGAGGGGAGCCGGCCGACCGGGTGGCCCGCGCAGGTGCTGCGGGAAGCGGTCCGGGACCCAGGCGTTCAGGTGGTACCGCCGCACGGGCTGTCACTGGAAGAGGTCCGCTACCCGGAGCCTGAGCAGCTGGCGGCGCGGGCCGCGCTTACCCGGCAGGTCCGGGGAGCGGACCTCTCGTTGTTACCTGGACTACCTGGTTGCCTGGACTACTTGCTGGTCGACGACGCGCTCGCGGTGCTGCTGGCGCTCGTGGTGGGAGCGCTCCCGGTGACCATCCGCTGGCTGAGGTCGGGGTTGGCCGTACCGGATACCAGGTCGTTGCTGAAGTGCTCCAGCTGGTTGTCCTCGGCGGTGGTCGTCGGGTCGGTGCCGTTGACGAACTCGGCCCAGGTCAGGATCAGGTAGTGGCCCTTGAACTCCGCCTCGACCACACCGGTGCCGTTACCGAGCTTGCTCGCCACGCCCTTGGCCGCTGTCAGCGGTGCGATGAAGTCGTTCTGGCCGACGACCTTGCCCGCGTAATGAGCCTCGTTGGTTGACACGAGGTTGACGGCGCCGATGGTGCCCATGATCTTGTTGTCGCCGGACACATAGCTGGCGCGCACCACCTGCGTGCACTGGCCGGCCTTGAGCGCCGTGATCAGGGCCTGGCCGATCACCGCGTTCGCGCACGAGGTGTCCACCTTGGTGGACACGAGCGAGTACGAGTTCTTGTCGGTCTCGTTGGTGAACGCCGGCTGGAAGAGCTCGGCGGTGGTCAGCGGCGTCGGGTCGTCGGTGCGCAACTGGATGTGGCAGTAGGTGCCAAGATCCTTGACGCACGCCTGCTCCGACTGGTCCGTGCCAGTTGTCGGCAGCGCGCCCTGGGTGCTGGCCGTATTTGACGGAGACTTCGAGCTGAACAGGAAGGCGTAGGAGGCCACGCCGACGATTCCGACCACGACGACGGCGATCACAGCGAAAAGCAGGCGCCTGCCACCGAGCGCGCCGAGCGCTATGCCTCGGCCGGGCGCGTTCCTGCCCGCACCGCGTCCCGCCCCCCGCGGCTGCCCAGTCTCCGCGCCGTCACCGTACTGATCCAGGTAGGGATCACCGCCCGCGTCGTAATCGTTGTACGCGTCGCGGTCGGTGTCGTTGTAGAAGGTGGTCGCGTCGCCGAACCCGTCGTAGTCGCCGGGGCCCTGGCTGCCTGGTGCTGCGAACCCGTCGTTGACGTCCTCGCCGCCGTAGGACTCGCGTCCGCCCTGGCTCTGGAAACCCCCGCTGGCGGGACCCGAACGGGTGCCGGGCTCGCTCGGGCCCGGTCCGTACTGCGGGTACGACCGGTTCTCCTCGTACCGTTCCTGCTGCCCGGTGCGGCGCAGTGCCTGCGGGCCGGCGCCGGAGAATGACTGCGGGCCTGAGACGGCCGGGATCACCGAAGTCGGCAGCGCACCGGCGCCCGGCTGCTCCGGACCCGGCGGGTAGCCGCGGACCGGGTCACGCAGCGCGCCGCGCGGTCCGGTGCCGTACTCGTCGATGACCCGCCCGTTGAGCCGGTAGGAACCGGTGTCGGCAAAGCTCGCGCCGTTCGCGGCGGCGGGCTGCCCGCCGTACCAGTCGTTTCCGGCGTCCTCGGTCGGGTAATTCCCCGAGCCGGCGGGCAGCGCCGGGTAACCGCCGCTGCCCGGGTGCTGAGCGGGATAACCGCCGGGCTGGCTGTAGCCGCTGCCTTCACCCGGGTAGCTGCCGGTGCCCTGGTCGCGGTAGCCGGACGGCTGGCCGTAGCTGCCGGTGCCCTGGTCCGGGTAGCCCGCGGGCTGGCCGTAGTTGCTGGCGTTCTGGTCGCGGTAGCCGACCGGCGGCTGCCCGTAGCTCCCGGTGCCCTGGCCGGGGCCAGAGCCGCCGTAACCCCCGGCGTTCTGGTCCTGGTGGCCGTAGCCGCCGTCCGAACCGTAGCCAGTTCCTTGCCGGGAATCGTAACCGGGAGCGCTGTACCCGTCGGAGGCGTGCTGCCCTGGCGCGTAGCCGTAGTCGTCCTGCTGCGGGTAACCGGCGGGACCGCCGTAGTCGCCCGCACCGCCCGGCGGCGCCTGCTGGTACTCGTCGTACTCGTCGTACTGCCCGTACGGCTGCTGCCCGTACGGGCCGCCGCCGTACTGCCCACTCTGGCCTTGCTGCCCGCCGTACTGGCCGCTCTGACCCTGCTGCCCGTAGGGCGCTTGCCCCTGACCTGGGTAGCCGTCGCCCGGCCGGTAGCCGGAGCCGCCATCGCCCGAGGGCGGGTAATCGTCGGGGGACGCTTGCCAAGGCGTTTGGCGCCCCCATGCCCCGTGCGTGGCGTCGTCACCTCGGTATCCCATATCTTCGAGAGTAGCGTCCGTACCAGTGGGGATACGGGTGGATGTGCTTTTTGAGTCACCAGGACGCCCGCGATCGGGGTGCATCTAGGGGCTGTGACGTGGCATCCGGACGCGATAAGGTGCGGTAGGATTGGGGGATACACAGCAGGAAGTCTGCGCGCGTCAGGGCAGGACGCTGTTCGGTGGCCTCGGCCACCTTCCCAGCTGTTTTGTACCATGTGGGGGGCGACCCCCACACCCCCTGATTGGCAGCGAGCGTGGATTAGAGTATGCTGCACTGGCGTCATCCGCGACGAGCAGCATTTCCGGCTGCACGGACTTTATGCTGCACCGACCCGGCGCTCAGATCTTCCGGTAGCTATCTCCTGGAGCTTCTGACAGCGGGTCTTGAGGATCACGAACCACATGCGAAGGCTAAACGACTGTGCGCACTTACAGCCCGAAGGACAGTGACATCACGCGTCAGTGGCATGTCATCGACGCCACCGACGTTGTGCTTGGCCGCCTGGCCAGCCATGTGGCGGTGCTACTGCGGGGCAAGCACAAGCCCATTTTCGCTCCGCACGTAGACACGGGTGACTTCGTCATCGTGATCAACGCGGACAAGATCTCGCTGAGCGGGGCGAAGCTTCAGGACAAGAAGGCCTACCGGCACTCTGGCTACCCGGGTGGTCTCCGCGCGATCAGCTACGGGGACCTGCTGGCCAAGCACCCGGAGCGCGTGATCGAGAAGGCGGTCAAGGGGATGCTCCCCAAGAACTCGCTCGGTCGCAAGACGTTCGGCAAGCTCAAGGTCTATGCCGGCCCGGCGCACCCGCACCAGGCGCAGCAGCCGCAGCCGTACGAGATCCGGCAGATCTCCCAGTAGCGCCGCCAAGTAGCGCCGCAAGGAAGCGTGAGGAAGAGCAACGTGGCCGAGCCCACTGGCGTAGAGACGCCCGCAGACGAGACGCCATACTTCGACCCGGAGTATGTCGCCGACGAAGAGCTGGACGGCGAGAACGCCCCTTCGGAGTACACCACCGAGTCCGCCGAGTCCCCGGACACTGATGCCGCGCGCTCCGCGCGCCGCCCGGTGGTCACCGGTCACGCCAACGGTCTGGGCCGCCGCAAGGAGGCCATCGCCCGTGTCCGCATCGTGCCGGGCACCGGCCAGTGGAAGATCAACGGCCGTACCCTTGAGGGCTACTTCCCGAACAAGGTGCACCAGCAGATCGTCAGCGAGCCGTTCGTGACCCTCGGTGCCGAGGGGAACTTCGACGTGATCGCCCGCATCGGCGGCGGCGGCGTTTCCGGTCAGGCCGGAGCGCTGCGGCTGGGTGTGGCCCGCGCACTGACGCTGGTGGATCCGGAGAACCGTCCGCCGCTGAAGAAGGCTGGCTTCCTTACCAGGGACGCCCGGGCGACGGAGCGCAAGAAGTACGGCCTCAAGAAGGCTCGTAAGGCTCCTCAGTACTCCAAGCGCTAGTCGTCGGCCGGTAAACCGATCCACCGACATGGGGCGGATTTTCGGTACTGACGGTGTGCGCGGAGCGGCCGGGGCTGACCTAACGGCCCAGCTCGCCATGGACCTCGCGGTCGCGGCGGTGCCTGTACTGGCACCGGCCGCGGCCGCTTCTGGTAACTTGCGCCGCCCGGTCGCCGTCATCGGACGCGACTCACGAGCCTCCGGCGACTTCCTCGAAGCGGCCGTGGTGGCGGGCCTCGCGAGTTCCGGCGTTGACGTGCTGCGGCTGGGCATCATCCCGACTCCTGGCGTCGCTTACCTCACCGGGGCACTCAACGCTGACTTCGGCGTCGTGCTGTCCGCCAGTCATAATCCCGCCGCCGACAACGGGATCAAGTTCTTCGGCCGGGCTGGCATTAAGCTGCCGGACGACACGGAAGACACGATCGAGGCGGAACTGCACGCGATCCGCGGCGGTGCCGCCCGGCGGTGTCCCGGCGGCGAGGGTTCGGCGCTGGGCTTCGGCCGGGTCACCGACGCGTACTCCGCGAACGAGACTTACCTCGATCACCTGCTCGCCACCCTGCCGACGACAGCCGATGGTCAGCCGCCGCTGCACGGGCTGCGGGTCGTGGTGGACTGCGCGCACGGTGCCGCGTACAGCATCGGCCCGCGCGCGCTGCGCAGGGCGGGTGCCGAGGTCATCGCGATCGGCGCCGCCCCGGACGGGCTTAACATCAACGCCGGCGTCGGCTCTACCCACCTGGACACGCTGGCCGCGGCGGTCATCGAGCACGGCGCCGACGCGGGCCTGGCCTTCGACGGCGACGCGGACCGTTGCCTGGCGATGGACGGGGACGGCCAGCCGCTTGACGGTGACCAGATCCTCGCCGTGCTCGCCGCCCAGTTGAAGCGGCGCGATCAGCTCGCCGGCAACACCGTCGTGGTGACCGTGATGTCGAACCTGGGCTTCCATCATGCGATGCGCGAGTCAGGCATCAACGTGATTGAGACACCGGTCGGCGACAAGCACGTCTACGCCGCGATGCGGGACGGCGGCTACATCCTCGGCGGTGAGCAGTCCGGGCACATCATCCAGATGAGCCACGCCACCACCGGCGACGGTGTGCTCACCGGCCTGCACCTGCTAGCCGCGGTGAACAGCGGCGGCATCCCGGTCTCGGCCGCGGGCAAGATGATGACCCGCTACCCGCAGGTGCTCATCAACGTTCGCGGTGACAAGGAGCGGGCGATGGCCGACCCGGCCCTCGCCGAGGCGGTGACCGCGGCCACGGCCAAACTCGGCGACACGGGCCGGGTGCTGCTCAGGCCGAGCGGGACCGAGCCGGTCATCCGGGTCATGGTCGAGACCGAGCACCCCGATCAGGCTGACCAGATCGCCAGCGAACTGGTCGCCGCGGTTCGCCTCGCCATGTCGTGAGCGACGGCACGTCATGATCGTCGGCGTCGGCATCGACGTTTGCGACATCGCCCGCTTTGCGCAGTCCCTCCTCAGGACCCCCGCCCTCGCCGCCCGTCTGTTCACCGAAGGCGAACAGAATCTGCCCGCGCGCTCCTTGGCCGCCCGCTTCGCGGCCAAGGAAGCCTTGGCCAAGGCCCTCGGTGCCCCCCGCGCGCTGCTCTGGACCGACGCCGAGATCCGCACCGCCCCCGACGGCCGCCCTTCCCTGCACGTCGCGGGCACCGTCGCGGCCGCCGCCGCCCGCCTGGGCGTCACCCACTGGCACCTCTCCCTAACCCACGACGCCGGCATCGCCACCGCCGTCGTCATCGCCGAGTCCGCCGCCCCCGCCGGCCTCGGCTGGCCCTAACCCCACCAACCGCACCCCCCGGAAACCACCCCCGCCCGCCCCACGCCCCCTTTGCTTAACAGCGGGTGCGGCATTCCCCGCAGACCGGACGTGATCATGGTCCGCTGGCAAGCAAAGACGCGATCGATGGTCTTAACGTGCGTAAAGCGTGGTCACCGGTCGTGCGAAGCGATCCCGCCGCCCGGCCCCCGCTAGCCCCCTCCCGGTTGCGGTTGTCGCGGTGGCTCCCGGCGCCGTGGGTGCTGTGGCGCTGTGGCCCATCGCGACGTTAGGGCAACGTGTCGGAACAAGGTG
>Ga0302325_10035665_pt1 | contig 10153 bp, 8 predicted proteins | sample Palsa_T0_2_FD_201948 | JGI IMG/M metagenome (GOLD analysis project Ga0302325, IMG submission 201948) | Peat permafrost microbial communities from Stordalen Mire near Abisko, Sweden - Palsa_T0_2 | ecosystem: Environmental > Terrestrial > Soil > Palsa > Peat permafrost | place: Sweden: Abisko... | reverse complement strand
AGCCTCACGATCGTCCTGATCAACAACCGGGGCGGGGGCATTTTCGAGCACCTGCCGGTGGCCCAGTTCGAGCCCATCTTCGAGGAATTCTTCGCGACTCCCCAGGAGATCGATTTCGCCAAGTTGTGCGGGGCGCACGGCGTCGAGCACGTCTTCGTGGAGGACTGGTCCCATTTTGAGTCGCTGATCACCACGCTCCCGCCCCAGGGGATCCGCGTCCTCGAGCTCAACACCGACCGAAAGAGGGACGCGGCTTGGCGCAAGGAGGCGTTTGCGTCCGCCGGCAGGCAGCAGTAGACCCAGTTCCATCCCGATGACCCCGAAATGGAAAACCGCCAAGGCGTATTCCGACATCCTCTACCAAAAGGCCGATGGTGTCGCGAAGATCACGATAAACCGCCCGCATAAGCGCAACGCCTTCAGGCCCGAGACGGTCGCGCAGCTGATCGAGGCGTTCACGGAGGCGCGCGACGACCAGAGGATTGGAGTGGTCCTGCTGACGGGTGCCGGCCCCCACACCGATGGGAAGTACGCCTTCTGCGCGGGTGGCGACCAGAGCGTTCGCGGAAGCGCGGGTTATGTCGGAGGCGACGGCGTCCCGCGGCTCAACGTCCTCGACCTCCAGAAGCTGATCCGGTCCATGCCCAAGGTCGTCATCGCGCTGGTTGCCGGCTATGCGATCGGCGGCGGCCACGTGCTCCATGTCGTGTGCGACCTGACCATTGCCGCCAGCAACGCCGTCTTCGGGCAGGTGGGCCCGGCGATGGGCAGCTTCGACGGCGGGTTTGGCTCCAGCTACCTCGCGAGGGTCGTGGGCCAGAAGAAGGCGAGGGAGATCTGGTTCCTGTGCCGCAAATACGGCGCCGCCGAGGCGCTCGAGATGGGGCTCGTGAACGCGGTCGTCCCGGTGGCCACGCTCGAGAAGGAGGGAGTCGCCTGGGCGAATGAGATCCTCCAGAAGAGCCCGCTTGCCATCCGGCTCCTCAAGAGCGGCTTCAATGCGGAATTGGACGGGCAGGCGGGCATACAGGAGCTCGCGGGCAACGCCACGCTGCTCTATTACATGAGCGAGGAGGCGAAGGAGTTCCATTCCGCCCAAAGGCAGAAGCGCAAGCCGGATTCGCGAAGGTTTCCCTGGCTCCCCTAGGGACCCGCCGCAAGCAGGCGGCCAGAATCAAAGCCCTGGGGGCGCAGGGACCCGCGGAACCTAGAGAATCGCAACGATCTGATCCGCCGCCTCCGCGGGCGAGAGCGCGGCCGTGTCGAGCCGCAGCCTGGGCGGGGGGATGACAGGCGAGTCAAACGTGCCCTTCGCGCTGAGCGCCCTGTACGTCGCGATGTCCAGGACCTTTCGCTCGACTCGCCGCGACTCGTTTCCGAGGCGCGCTTCGATCTCCGCCTCGTTCGCTGTGAGTTCCACGGGGATCACCTCGCCGCCGCCCTCGACCACCTCCGAAAACAGCTGGTCGATGAAACGCTGCGGCACCGTGTCCTCCGGATTGAACGTGAAGATGAGGAGCGGGAGCTTCTCGGCCATCGCGCGGCGAAAGACGTCCATCCAGACCCTTTCGCGCAGTTCGATGAAGCCCGGCGTTCCGAAATCGAACACCGACAGGACCATGTTGACCGTGAGGTGGTTGTGAAAGACGCGGCCCCCGGTGCGGGCGGCGACGGCCCGCGCAACCGTCAGTTTTCCCACCGCCGGGCGTCCGAAAATGAACAGGAGCTTCATCGCGAGAAAAAGCCGGCAGGCACCGCGCGCGCCGGCTCTTGAATGGAGTGGGGCGGGCTATTTGCCAAGCGACTTGCGCAGGTCCGGCAGCTTGCCCGACGAGCCGAGGTAGTCGTTCCTGCTGGCGATGAACTTCGCGTATTCATCCATGAAGATCTTGCCCGGCGGCCGGAAGTCGAATTCGCCGGGCTTGTCGCGAAAGAACTCGCGGTGGACGCGCGTCCAGACAAGGCGGCCGTCGGTGTCGATGTTGACCTTGGTGACGCCGAGCTTCGCGGCGGGGAGGTACTCATTGGGGTCCACGCCCACGGTGTCCTGCATCTTGCCGCCCGCGGCATTGATCCTGTCGACCTCGTCCTTCGGCACCGACGACGACCCGTGCATGACGAGGGGAAACCCCGGCAGGAGCGCCTGGATCTTCCTGAGCACATCGAAATGCAGGGACTGGCGCCCCTTGAACTTGTAGGCCCCGTGGCTCGTGCCGATCGCGCAGGCGAGGGAGTCGCAGCCCGTCTTCTTCACGAACGCCTCGGCCTCGGTGGGATTCGTCAGCGTCGCGTGGCCGTCCTCGACCTTGATGTCCTCCTCCACGCCGCCGAGCATCCCGAGCTCGGCCTCGACCGAGAGTCCCTTCGTCTTGGCGGCGTCGACGACGCGCTTGGTGATCTCGACGTTCTTGTCAAAGGACTCGTGCGACGCGTCGATCATCACGGAGCTGAAGAACCCGGACTTGATGCAGTCGTAGCAGGTGTCCTCGTCGCCATGGTCGAGATGCACGGCGTAGATCGTGTCGGGATATATGTCGCCCGCGGTCCTGATGATGGCCTCGAGCATCCGCTTGTCCGTGTATTTGCGGGCTCCCTTGGAGATCTGGATGATGAAGGGCGCCTGGGAATCGATGCAGCCGCGGAAAAGGCCCATGGCCTGCTCGGCATTGTTGATGTTGTAGGCGCCGACGGCGTACTTGCCATAGGCGTGCTTGAAGAGCTGCGCGGTGGTGACGATCATGGAGACCCGGAGCGTACGGCCCGCTCCGAGAGGGCGACAAGCGAATTAATGGGCTGCCGCGGCGTGGCCTTGGCGCGTCACCGGCTCCCGTCGATTAGGGGGACCGCAGCCGCTGGCGCGGCAGTTCGTCGCAATCAACCCCTGCGCCGAGGCCCGGGACGGATTGCGGTCCCTGCCGCGCCGCCGTGTCACCCCTTGACGCCTGCGCTCGAGACCGGCGGGGCCGGCGCCGGGGCCGCGCCGCCGGCGCCCTGGTTGGCGGAGCGCATCATTTGCTGCATCTGCTGCTGCGCCTGCTGCTGCTGCTGAATCTGCTGGAGCGCCGAAATCTGCGGACCGGACAATACGCCCGCCGCCTGGGTGAGCGAGTCGTCGGTGATTCGGGCCGTGCCGCCGCCGTTGATGAGGGCCATGACTCCGGGCCCTCCGTCGCCCCCGTTCATGGTCCCCGCCGTTCCGTTGCCGGCACGCTCGGGCTGCGTCTGGGCGAGGAGCGATATCATCTGATTGGCCTCGTCGTCCGTGAGGGGCGTCTGGGTGTAGCTGAGGGATTGCTGCAGCGAATTGACGGTGTTGCGCTCGGGAAGCGTCTGCTGGTACTGCTGGTATTGCTGGAATGCGGAGTCGCCAAGCGCCTGCTGAATGGTGGCGTCGGACTGGGCGACCGCCTGGTTGACAAGGGTCTTGAATCCGTCGGGGTCAGTCCTCGGGTTGATGCCCTGCTCGCGGGCCGCCTGCATGACGTCCACCATCGCCTGCTGCTTGTCGGCGAGGAGGCCCTCGAACTGCGCAAGCTGTTCGGGGCTCAGGTTGAGGGCCTTGAAGAGCGCGGCATAGGTCTGGACGATGCGGCCCTTCATCTGGATCGCCAAGAGCTTCTGGAATTCGGGGTTTGCGGCCATGTTCGCGAAGGCCCCGAACCGGCCGCCGCGCCGGGCATTGGCGGCGCCGTCGGCGCCGTTCCCGTCTCCCGCCACGTCCCCGGCGCCGCGGCGGCCCCGGAGCGCCAGGAGGCGGTCCTGGAGCGACTGGATCGTCTTGCGCGCATCGGCGAGCTGCCTTTTTAGCGTAGCATTATCACCATCAGCCAGTTGCGCACGAAGGCCGAGCAGCTCCCGATACTGGTACCAGGACAGCGCCGCGATGCCCACCGTCGCAAGGGCCAACACGGTGATAAGTATATTCTTCGAGGATTTCACTAGGGTGCGCTGTGACTAGACGCGGGGCCGCCGGGAAGGTTACTGGACACGGGGCGATCGGGCTATCCCTGAAGCGGCTCGGCCGTCTTCTTTTTCGCCTTCCTGCCGCGCGGCGGCGCATTCGGGTCCTTTGGCGCGCGGGGCATGAACTCGAACCCGGTCGTCATGTCCTCCTTGAGGACGAGGAAGGCGCTGAAGGGGCGCCGCGTGCGCTGGCTCCAGAACTTTTCGAGGAGATCCGTCTTTCCCGTCTGGAGCATCTTCATGAACTGCTCGAGCGGGATGTCCCGCGAAAGGATCCTCTTTGAGCACCGGGTGAGGACCTTGTCCTCGCCGCCCGCGGTGCTGCGGACGACGAAGCTCTGCGGCGTCTCATAGACCTGGGAGCCCGCGGCAAACCGCGGGGCGGGGGCGTCGGCCACGGGCTGGAGCCCCGTGAAGTCGATCTTGATCGCGCCGCTCGCGTCGCGCTGGCCGTCAAAGACGAATTCGGCCTTCTTCTCCTCCTTGTTGTAGCGCAGGACGGCGCTGAAGGGCTTGCCCTTCTTCGAGCGGAAGCCGTCCAGCGGCCCGATCTGGCCCATCGAGAGGAGGTCCTTCACCTCGGATTCGGCCATCTTCCGGTTGCCGATGACCTTGTAGATCATGAGCTCCCCGTCCTTCGACTTGTAGCCGCGGAGCGTCTCAACGAGCGGCTTGCCGTCGGTGGGGGAGAGGATGTCCGTCTCTCGCGCGGCGGAGTCGTCCTCCTCGAATGACTTCACGCCGGCGACTATGCCTTTTGTCGTCTCCACGACCTCGGCCATGAACTTCTCCCGCGGAAATTTGCCATGCTCCATCTGGCGCAGCTTGAACTCCCATTCGCCCGTCATCGCGGGGCTCGTGATCCCGTCGGCCTTCACCGCCGCCAGGAACTGCAGGATCTGCTCCGCCTTGGGCGTCGGCACGAGCTCCCTCTGCTGCCGCTCCACGTAGCGCGTGTTGATGAGTCCGTCGATCGTGTCGGCCCGGGTGGCCGGCGTCCCCAGCCCGCGCTCCTTCATGGCCTCGGCCAGTTCCTCGTCCTCCACCAGCTTGCCGGCCCCCTCCATCGCGGACAGCAGCGTCGCCTCCGTGTAGCGCGGCGGGGGCCGTGTGGCCTCCTCGTGGAGCTGGGCGTCGAGCGTCTTCGCCTGCGCCGGACTGCCGTCCGCCGCGTCGAGCGCCGGGAGGCTCTTCGCGTCCGGGTTGTCGTCCTCGGCGCCCGTTTTTCCGTAGACGGCCAGCCAGCCGGGGAAGGTGAGCACCTTGCCCTCGGTCTTGAACGCGTGACCCGCGACCGCGCTGATCCGGGTCGTAATGTCGAACTCGGCGGACGGGTGGAAGACGGCCACGAAGCGCCGGGCGATCATGTCATAGACCTTCGCCTCCATGTCCTCGAGCGGCTTCGGCTCCTCGACGGTCGGGATGATCGCGAAATGGTCGGAGATCTGGGCGTTGTTGAAGATCCTCTTGTCCGGCCCGAGCCATTGCTCCTCGAGCACCTTGGCCGCGTGAACGGCCAGGTCGCCCTTCAGGTTCAGGAGCGCCTGCCGGACCGTGGGAATGTAGTCCTCCGGCAGAGCGCGCGAGTCCGTGCGGGGGTAGGTGATCATCTTGTGGCGCTCGTAGAGCGCCTGGGCGATCTGCGAGGTCCGCCTCGCGGAAAGCCCAAAGCGGTTGTTCACCTCGCGCTGCAGGGTCGTCAGGTCGTAGAGGCGCGGCGACGCCTGCTTGCTCGCCTTCTTCTCCTCGGTGACCACGGCCTGCGGGTGGCCGGAGCAGGCGGCGAAGACCGCCTCGGCCGTCGCCCTGTCCCAGAGCCGGTCGATGCGGTCATGCTCGTCATCCTCCGACTTCTTGAAGTCGGGCTTCTGGTAGACCCCCTCGTACGTTCCCTTGGCGACCTGGAACTCGGCCGTAATCCGCCAATAGCCCCGCGGCACGAAATTGCGGATCTCGAGCTCACGGGCGTAGACGATCGCCAGGGTGGGGGTCTGGACGCGCCCGACCGAGGCCACGTTGCCGGCGCGCGAGCCGAACATGCGCTTCGTGAGGGCCCGGGTGCCGTTGATCCCAATCAGCCAGTCGCTTTCGCTGCGGCAGCGGGCCGCGTCGGCCAGGCCGCGCATCTTTGATCCCTCCCGAAGGTTCTTGAACGCCTCCCGGATGCCCTCCTGGGTCATCGTCTGCATCCAGGCGCGCTTCACCGGCAGCTTGCTCTTCGTCAGCTGGTAGATGTACGTGAAGATCAGCTCGCCCTCGCGGCCCGCGTCACAGGCGTTGATGACCAGCTCAATGTCCTTGCGGGCCAGCAGCTTCTTGAGCTGGTCGAAGCGGTCCTTCGACGCCTCGACCGGCTTCAGCTGGAATTTCTCGGGGATGATGGGCAGCGCATCCAGCCGCCAGAAGCCGTATTTCTTCTTGTCGATGTCCTCCGGCATCTGGAGCTCGACGATGTGGCCCACCGCCGAGGAGATGACGTAGTCGTCATTCTCAAAGTGTTCCCCCTTCTTGGGGACCTTGCCGAGGGCGCGCGCGAGATCCGTCGCAACCGACGGTTTCTCCGCGATGATGAGTGACTTCATGAAGTCGCCAGCCGATAGGCCCCGCGAACTAAGATTTCAAGGTTTTGTTTTCCCGGGCCATCCTCAGGCCGCCGCCTTCGGGGTCTCGGCAAGGGCGCTGTCGAGCGCCTTTATGAGTACGGAAATCGTGGCGTCGGTCTCGTCGCCCATGTTGGAAATCCTGAAGGTCTTTCCCTTCAGTTTTCCGTAGCCGCCGTCGATCACGAGCTGGTGCTTGCTTTTCAGCGTCTTGTTGAGCGCCGCGAGGTCGTAATCGAGGTTGTTTGCGAAGCAGTTGAGCGTGACGGAGCCGTAGCCCTCCTTGGGGAAGAGCGTGAAGCCCCTGTTCAGGCCCCAGTCCCGGACCATCTTGTTCAGGCGGGCGTGGCGGGCGTAGCGGGCCTCGACGCCCTCGGCCCTGATGTCCTCCAGCTTGGATCTGAGCGCATAGATGATCGGGATGATCGGCGTGCTGGGCGTCATGCCGTTCTCGTGGTTCTTTTGAAACTCGATCAGGTCGAAATAGTAGCCGCGCTCGGCCACGCTGGCAGCGCGCTCGAGCGCGCGCTTCGAGACGGAGGCGAGCGAAAGGCCCGGCGGCAGCGCGAGCGCCTTCTGGGACCCTGTGATCATGATGTCTATCCCGAGCTTGTCCTTGGGGATCTCCATCGCGCTGAACGAGCTCACCACGTCAATGATCGAGATGACGTCCGGGAACCCGCGAATGACCTCCATGAGGGCGGGAAGGTGGCTCATGCAGCCGCAGGAGGTCTCGTTGTGGATCAGCGTGATGGCGTCGTAGCCTCCCTTGGAGAGCTCGGCCCGGACCGCCTCGGGATCCACGGGCTGGCCCCATTCGAACCGGAGCGCGGTCGCCTGCCGGCCGCAGCGCAGCGCGACATCGTTCCACTTGTCGGAAAACGCGCCGTTCATGCAGTTGAGGACCTTCGCCTTCACGATGTTCCTGATGGAGCCCTCCATGATCCCCCATGCGCTGCTGGTCGAGATGTAGACGGCGTCCTTGGTGCCGAAGAGGGCCTGCAGCTCCGGCTGGATGGCCTTGTAAAGGGCCACAAAATCCGTGCTGCGGTGCCCGATCATGGGCTGGGCCATCGCGCTCAGCGTCTTTTCGGAAACGGCAATGGGGCCCGGAATGAAGAGTTTGTATGCCATGGGTGGTCCGCGTGAACTGTTGAAAACAGTTTACGCGGCCCGCGGCGTCAACCTTCATTCCCGAAGGGGACCGAAGCCGGTCGCCGCAAATGCCCCTGTCCTGGCTCAAAAGAAAATTCCAAGCGTTCGAGCTGTACACGATCGACGTCGTCTTGGGAAGGCGCGCGGACACCGCGGCCGCCATCTACGGGACGCTCCTGAAGGGCCTGTCCTGGCTTTTCAGCCTGGGCGTCCAGGTGCGGCTTTGGCTCTACCGGGAGAGGATCCTGCGCGACCATCCCCTGGGCTGCCTCGTGGTCGTCGTGGGCAACCTGACCGTCGGGGGCACGGGCAAGACCCCCGTGGTCGAGAAGTTCGCGCAGGCGCTCCGGGAGCGGGGCCGCAAGGTGGCCATCCTCAGCAGGGGCTACAAGAGCAAGGCGCCCCCCTTCTGGAAGAAGGCCTGGTACGGCATCACCCACACCGAGGAACCCCCTCCCCGGGTGGTCAGCGACGGCCAGACGGTCTTTCTCGACAGCGAGGAGGCCGGTGACGAGCCGTACATGCTGGCGCGCAACCTTCCCGGGGTGGTCGTCCTCGTGGACAAGAACCGGGTGAAGGCCGGGGCCTACGCGATCAAGAAGTTCGGGTGCGACACCCTGGTCCTGGACGACGGCTTCCAGTACCTCCCGCTCAAGGGCCAGCTGAACCTCCTCCTCGTCGACAAGACGAACCCCTTCGGCAACGGGCACCTCCTGCCAAGGGGGATCCTGCGCGAGCCCGTGAAGCACCTGCGCCGGGCGAATTACATCTTCCTGACGAAGTCCAACGGCAGGCGCGATCCCGAGCTCGAGGCCCTGATCGCCAGGCACAAGCCGGACGCCGACATCATCGAGTGCGCGCACCGCCCGAAGTACCTCCAGCGGCTTGACGCCAAGCCCGGCCTGGCCGGCGGCCGCGAGCCCCTGGAATGGCTCAAGGGCCGAAGGGTATTCGCGTTCAGCGGCATCGCCACCCCCGAGAGCTTTGAGAAGTTCCTCAGGGACCTGGGAGCGCTCCTTGTCGGCCGCGAGCGCTTCCTGGACCACTACCGGTACACCCCAGAGGACCTGGAGGACCTGTACGACGCCGCCGAGCGCGAGCGTGCGGAGTGCCTCGTCACGACGGAAAAGGACTCCGTGAGGATCTCCGACCCGGGCGGCAGCCCGCTGCCGGTCTATTACCTGCGCCTCGAGATCGAGATCATCCGGGGGGCGGCCGACTTTGACGAGGCCGTCGGTCGGATATGCTTTCCCCAAAACGCACTTGCGGCGCGCGCCGGCACCGGCGTTAGTGGGGGTTCCCCATGATAATCGACTCCCGCTTCACCCAGCTCGCCGACGGGCTCACCGGATTCTCGACGGGCCTGAAGAAGGGCGAAAGGGTGCTCATCGACGCGTTCGACGTGCCTGACCCCATGGTGATCGCTCTCATGCGGGCGGTGCGGGGCCGCGGTGCGCTTCCCTACGTCCAGATCCACCGGGCGCGCGTCTCCCGCGAGATGGCCCTGGGCGCGGAGGAGGCCCAGTTCAGCTCCCTTGCCGAGATCGAGCTGGCGCGGATGAGGCAGATGGACGCGTACATCGCCCTGCGCGGTTCGGACAACATCTTTGAGGCGGCGGACGTGCCGTCGCCCCGCGTGCAGCTGGTCAGCCGCCTCATGAAGCCCGTCATCGACCACCGCGTGAACAAAACCAAGTGGGTCGTGCTGCGCTGGCCGACCTCGGCGATGGCCCAGCAGGCCGGGATGAGCACGGAGGCCTTCGAGGACTTCTATTTCAGGGTCTGCACGCTCGACTACTCGAGGATGATGCCCGGCATGAAGGTTCTGGCCGAGCTGATGGAGAAGACCGACCGCGTCCAGCTCATCGGTCCCGGAACGGACCTGAGGTTCTCGATCAAGGGCATCGGCGCGAAGGAATGCGGCGGACGCTACAACATCCCCGACGGCGAGGTGTTCTCGTGCCCCGTCAAGGAGTCCGTCGAGGGCGTCGTGCAGTACAACGCGCCGACTGTCTACCTGGGCTCGTCATTCGACAATATTCGGCTCGTCTTCAGGAAGGGGAAGATCGTGGACGCGTCCTCGAACAACACGCCCAAGCTGAACCAGATCCTGGACAGCGACGCGGGCGCGCGCTACATCGGTGAATTCGCGATCGGGTTCAACCCGCACATCCTCGAGCCCATGCGGGATATCCTCTTTGACGAGAAGATCGCGGGGTCATTTCATTTCACGCCGGGGCAGGCCTACGAGGACTGCGGCAACGGGAACAAGTCCCAGGTCCACTGGGACATGGTCTGCATCCAGAGACCGGAATACGGCGGCGGCGAGATACGCTTCGACGGCAAGCTGATCCGCAAGGACGGCTTTTTTGTCCCGAAGGCGCTCCACAAGCTGAATCCCGAGTACCTGCTCGCGGGTTGAGCTTGATCATATC
>Ga0302325_10035663_pt1 | contig 10153 bp, 8 predicted proteins | sample Palsa_T0_2_FD_201948 | JGI IMG/M metagenome (GOLD analysis project Ga0302325, IMG submission 201948) | Peat permafrost microbial communities from Stordalen Mire near Abisko, Sweden - Palsa_T0_2 | ecosystem: Environmental > Terrestrial > Soil > Palsa > Peat permafrost | place: Sweden: Abisko... | reverse complement strand
AAATCCCTTGCTCGCTAGACTCCGTTCTTTAGGCGCTTTTTGGATTTGTGGATAACTGGAGAAGAGGAAAGGCGTGTCGCTCAGCCTTCTTCTGCACCTTCCCTTTCAGATCTGACGCTTGTCAAGATCGCCAGTCACAACAACGCCGCGATCGCTCAGCCTGGCTGTTCCGAAGGTCCCTGAGGCGTTCTAAAACCGTTACTGTGATTGCGACCGATATTTGCCAGGGGTTGAGGCTACGCCGCTTGGAGCACCTTATAAATCGTCCCTGTTCCTACTTTGAGTTGGGAAGCAATTTGTCGGATGGAAACTTCTTTTGCTCTGAGCGCCACGATAGCGGCACGCACGGTGTCGTTAAGGTTGGTGGGTCTGCCAAGTTTTGTTCCATTTCTTTTTGCCCTTTCCAGACCAGCTTTGACCCTTTCTCGAATTAGCTCGCGCTCATATTCGGCTAAACTTCCGAAAACGCTAAAGGCAAGCTTTCCCGCTGGTGTACTGGTGTCGATGGCCTGCTGGTGGAGATACAAGTCGACCCCAACTGATTTGAGCTCGTTGACGGTCTCGATCAGATGCTGAAGGCTTCGGCCAAGCCGATCTATGGACCATACGGCGATCAGACTGAACTTGCCACGGACGGCATCCTTCAACAGCGCATCCAGCGCAGGACGATCCGTGCGGCCTTTGGCGCCGCTGATGCCGTTATCGGTGTACTCCGTGCGCGATCTCCCAATGTCTTGCCTCAGCGACTCCCAGGAGCTCGTGGCGCTGATTTTCGGTACTTTGCGAAGTCGTGCTGACCCGGGTGTAGATTGCGATGCGTATCGCGGTAGTCATCAGAAATCTCCCGTGGCGCGAGTTACCCGTCAGCTACCCGTTATTGTAACTTATTGTTCTATATAAGGTAGATCGATTCAGTGGGAGTGAGTAAGGCAGGTTGGCAATGTCGCACGGCCGGCCCAGCGGCGGCCAGTCCCAAGGGCCTGCGCGTTTAACGCGTCGTTACCGACGTACGCCAATCAATGTCTGAGGGCGATAGCTACCTCCACTCAGGGCGCCTCGCGGGCTGTCCAAGCTATATTCGCAGGCCGCAAATGGATTGACTACGTAGCCGTCGGGCGGGCGGACCAGGTCACGCTGCAAGGGCATTGGGCCGTTCGGCACGATCGGAAGGGATCAAGTGTAAAGCACGGCTACGCAGCAATTCTGTTCCGCGCTCGGCCCCGCGAAACCAGCAAATCTGCTGAGATTTGAAACCGTTCGCGGAGTCGGCGCACCATTGTCATGCTCAAGTCCCGTTTTCCGCTCAAGACCTCGCTCACGCGGCTGGCTGTGCCAAGTAACGGCACGAGATCGGCGCGCGAAAGGCCATGCTGGTCCATAAGGTATGCGAGAAGAACTGGAAGTGTCGGCGCTGTACGTGGCCACTCCGTACGCTCGTAAGCCTCGACCAAGCGAGCCTGGGCTACCATCCGTGCCCGATCTTGAGAATCGCTTGACCCCATTAGCTTCTCGATAAGCCTTTTAGCATCAGCATGGTCCGTCTCATTTTGAATCACAATCAATGTCGTTTTCATTACAATGTCTCCGCATCATTGCCGTCATATTCCTCATGCGATCCGAAAAATCGGATCATCAAAACGCCATCCACGTACTGAGCCAACGCAATCAACCGATAATCGTTGGCCTTGATATTAAAAACCACACGACCCCCCTTCAAGATGCTCGCCTTCGGATGCGCCTTTTTTACATCCTCCGGCGTCTTCCAGTCCGCTGCTCCCGCGATCGCCAGCCAGGCGTCATATTGAGATCGCGCTGCGCTGTCGGATGAGATCCGTCGACTTGACGTAATCGCTTTCGGCGGCTATCGCCGTCTAGCGCTCCCACGCGAGAGCCGAATCCATGCCTTGCGCCGCCGGCCGGCGTTCAAAGTACACGCCGGCTCACACATACAGGTACAATTCATTCGATTCCGTACAACGAGCATCGGTACTCAACCGTGCCGCCTGCTGACCCGGTTCCACCCGCATGAACACGCCAGGTAAATCGTACATTGACTATCTCGTCAATTCACTTGAGCTCGATGGGCCGGCGCTCGAGAACTGGCTCTCGGACCTCGATCGTGATGAGCCCGGAATGGCGCAGCGCATCCGAGCGGCTCTCGCGATGCGCGAGACGCCTGAATTCGAGGAGTTTCTGGCGGGGCCTTCCTGGCTTGAACGATCACCAACACTCGTCGGCTCACTGTTAGGGCGCGCGGACGGGAGCGCCGACCCGGAGTCCCGGAGCGGCCTGATTCGCGGCCAGTCGGTGGGTCCCTATGAGCTCGAGCGACTCCTGGGCGCCGGCGGTATGGCTGAAGTCTGGCTTGCCAAACGGGCCGATGGGGCATTCGAGCGGGAAGTGGCATTGAAACTCCCGATGGTGAGCCGGCTGCGAAGAGATCTCGAGGAACGATTCTCTCGGGAACGCGACATTCTCGCCAAGCTCGAGCATCCGAACATCGCCCGACTCTACGATGGGGGCGTAGATGCCGAAGGACTACCGTACCTCGCCATGGAATATGTGCCGGGGCAGTCGCTGATCTCGTGGTGCGATGGGCATAAGCTGGGGATTAGCGAGCGATTAAGACTCTTCCTCCATGTTCTCGAAGCGCTGCAATACGCGCACGAGAAGCTGGTGATTCACCGGGATATCAAACCCTCGAATATCCTGGTCAGCGAATCGGGTCAGGTGCGGCTCCTTGACTTTGGGGTCGCGAAGCTTCTGGACGATGGGGCCGGCGAGCGGCAGCTCACGAGCGTCTACGGTCGAGCCCTCACCGCCGACTATGCGAGTCCCGAACTGCTCAAGGGCGATTCCGTCGACGCACGAAGCGACATCTACTCCCTGGGAGTGGTGCTCCATGAGCTGTTAAGCGGCGGCCGGCCGTATCAGCTCAAAGGTGGGGCATCGCTGGGGACGCTGGAGCGCGCGATCGAAACGGGCCGCCTGCAAAAGCCGAGCACGCAACTAACGGACGATGCGGGAGCCGGTCGCGGCACGACGCGAGAGAAACTCGCTCAGGAACTCCGGGGTGATCTTGACGTGATAACTCTCAAGGCGCTCGCGAGTGAACCGAGCCAGCGCTACGAGAGTGCGGCGGCGATGGCGGACGATATCCAGCGGTACCTGCAGCACCGGCCGATTCAGGCGCGGCCGGCGTCCATGTCGTACCGGCTCAAGAAGTTCGCGCAGCGCAATCGTTCGATGATCGGGGCAAGTGTGCCGGCGGCAGCACTTCTGCTCGCCCTCGGCGCCTACGAGCTCGAGCATCACTTGGCGACCCGCACACCTTCGCCCCAGTCGATCGCGGTGCTGCCGCTCAGGAATGAGAGCGGGGACGCAGCCCAGCGGTATTTCTCGGACGGGATCTCCGAGGATCTGATCACCGCGCTCGCTCAGTTCCCGACACTCAAGGTGATTGGGCGGAGCTCCGCGTTCAAGTTCCGGGACTCTAAGGAGGACAGCCGCAGCATCGGAGCGAGCCTCGGGGTGGCGCTCCTCCTGGAAGGAAGCGTGCGGATGTCGGGAGACATGATCCGGGTGCGCGCCGAGCTCATCGACACTTCTGACGGCAGTATGAAATGGTCGCAGCAATATGACCGCCCTTACAAGGATCTGTTCGCGCTACAGGATGAGATCACCCGTGCCGTGACGAGATCCATCAAGCTGAAGCTGCTACCGGGCGAGCATGCAGCGGAGCAGAGCGATCGGCCCCCGAGCGGGAACCTGGAGGCCTACAACGCTCTACTGGAAGGCCGGTTTCACGCTTTCCGCCGCACGGAATTCGATCTTCGCAGGTCGATCGAATTCTACACTCAGGCGATTGAACTCGATCCGCGCTATGCCCTTGCCTGGAGCTGGCTATCGGCCGCCTGGGCCAGCCTCGGCGAGCAGTTCCTCGACGGCGAACGGGCACGGGAGGAGGCCTATAGCAAGGCGCGCGAGGCGGCCGACCGCGCGCTTGCCCTCGCTCCCGAACTCGCTGCCGCGCATGTTGCCCGGGGACGACTCCTTCAGGTCCCCGATTTCGACTGGCGCGGCGCGGCAGCGGAGTATCGGCGGGCGCTGGCTCTGGCGCCGAATGACGGCGACGTGAAGTTCGTTCTCGGGATCGAGCTCGCAGCTTTCGGTGACGTGGAGCGGGCGATTGAACTCACGCGGCAGTCGCTGGCCACGGACCCGCTGAAGGACCACTCATACAGCTGGCTCGCCAATTATCTCTCGGGACTCCACCGCCTCGACGAAGCCGAGCGGGCGATTCGCAAGGCCATCGAATTGCAGCCCGCTGCGGCGGCCTATCACCAGAGGCTCGCGATCATCGAGATCCAGCGCGGACATGCACAGGCGGCGCTGGCCGCCGCGCAGGAGGAGCCCCCCGGAGTGTGGCAGGAGATAGCCCTCGCCCTCGCGCAGCAGATCGGCGGCGACAGGGGCGCAGCCGATGCGGCGCTCGCGACCTTGATCGAGAAGGAGGGCGTGAACAGCGCCTACCAGATCGCCGAGGTCTACGCGCTGCGCAACGATGCGAACAAGACCTTCGAATGGCTCGATCGGGCTTGGAGCAATCGCGATGGCGGAATTCCGGAGCTACTCTTCGACCCGTTCATCCTGCGCTACAAGGATGATCCGCGCTTTGCCGCCTTCTGCCGCAAGGTTGGGCTGCCGGTCCCCGGGGAAACGACCGGGCTGGACGCGGCCCAATGGCACCATACCGACCTCGTCTGGTCCAACAACAGGATCGAAGCCGATCAAGCCGCTGCGCGATGATAGAGACTGAGCACCCCTCCAAGTCGCTGAGCTGGTGGCTATTCGGCGGCCCTAAAGATCAAAGTGCCGGCTCGGGACACAGGATATCCGTCCGCGCTGTGGCGCGTACCATCGTAGACGGGTACCTCCGGAAAATCGAACGGACTGACCCCCTCCAGGCATGCGACATTGACACCGTACTCCTTCGGATTCGAACGGCGCTGGTGATGGGTGTAGATGCCACAACGCGAGCAAAAGTAATGTCTTGCGGTGTTCGTGTTGAATTGGTAAAGGCGGAGTAACTCGCCGCCCTGAGTGATATTGATGCCGTTCAGATCCGCTGACACCGCAATCGCACCACGCATGCGACAGTACGAACACGTACAGCGCCGCGCCGAACGAAGCCCGTCGGTCAGCTTCACTGTAAACCGCACTGCACCGCAATGGCAGGCGCCTTTGAAGTCTATGCCGGCATCCACCTGAGGCTCCTCACTCGTTCGTTCACTGCATTACGGGCCCGGGCGTACCGTCGGACCAATACGTCACCGGCACCATCAGCACGCTTATTGCCTCGGGCGAATCCTGAAACTGCGGGTTCAGCATCGGGGGCGCACCGGGGAGATCTGCGCCCCAGGTCGTGCCGGCCGAGCGCGGAAAATAGAACATGAGATGCGGCACCCAATTGCGCGCCTCGTCATTGAGATAGCCCTGCTTTGACATCATGTAGGTCAGCGCACCGGACTCGAGCCGTGGCAGCGCATGCTTGTCGATACCATTCCTGATTGCGGCGATGATCTGTGGCTTCGAGCGCCCCGCCAACACAAGCCCGGTACGCTTGATCGTGTATGGCAGGATCGAACGCACAGCAGGCGGATTGAAGCACAGTGGCCCGCGCATACGGGGATTCCAGAACCCTGGAAAATCATATTGCGACATCCACGCCCGCTCGACAGCGCAGACGAATCCGTTGCTGCCCTGGACCGCAGTTTCGTAGCCGTGAGGCGTGAGTACCAGCACGGTGGCCTTGTCAGCAATGGAAGGCGGCGCAGCGCTCTTCGCCAGCGCGATCTCGGTAGAACGATCCATCATGTATTGATCCAGCGGAGCCATTGCCGGGAAATCTGCCGCCTGCGCAAAAGATGCGCACAGCAATGCCGCAAAGAACGCAGAGGCGCATCTCATCTCGAAGAACCTCCCTGTCGAATCACATCAAGGGGCTCCGATCTTCACCCACCCGCTGCACCACCCGGCGAAGGCTACGCTCTTTCCTGCGAACAGCGCGCAGGAACCCGTCGAATCTCCCGTCTTCTTATAGAGCGAACAATTCCCGCAATATGCCTCGGGCTTCGCCGATTTTGTAACGTAATCGCGCCCTTTCGCGGCCGGATCACTCGGATCCAGTGCCGGCAGGTCGGCATGAGCAGCGCCACTAACAAAGAGACCTGCAGCCGGAACGAGCGCGCCCGCGATCAGGCCGCCCTTCACCAGCGCACGCCGTGTAATCACTCTTTCCATGGTCATGGCCCTCTTGGCAATAACGTACCAAATCGCCAGCATGTCCATGCCGGCACTTAATATCTGTACGTTGTCAAACTTACGCCTTGTATCTGAAGTTGCCCAGGGCAACGCCTTAATTCCCGGAGTAGCCCCGGCCGCGCAGAACCTGGCCCGGACGCGCGCCGGTCATCTTGCCCTCGGCAATGACCGGCACGCCGTTCACTAACACGTAGTGCATGCCTTGCGAGAGCTGATTGGGCTGCTCGAAAGTTGCCAGATCGCGGATGGTGGCCGGATCGAAGATCACCACGTCGGCCCACATTCCCTGCTTGAGCACCCCGCGATCGCTCAGACGCATGCGCTGCGCCGGCAGCGCCGAGAACTTGCGGATCGCTTCTTCCAGCCCCAGCACATGATCCTCGCGCACGTACTTGCGCAGAATGCGCGGGAAGGTGCCGTAAGCGCGCGGGTGCGGATGATCCTGCCCGAGCAGGCCCTCGGGTGCCGTACCCTGCCAGTCGTTGTCGATCGAGACCCATGACTGCTTCAGCGCCAGCACCACGTCCGGTTCACTCATGCCGAATACGGCGACCGACGTGTGGGCATTGTCCTTGATCAGCAGATCGCACAGCGCATCGATCGGGTCTTCGTGCCAGTCCTCGGCGAGCGCGGAGAGCCGCTTACCCCGCAGCGGTAGCAGCTGCGGGTCATGCACCACGGCGATCTGGACTGCTTCCGGTCCTGGAATTTCCTGCCACTCGTTGTCCCAATGGCCACCGGGAGTGAGCAGGTCGCGGCGGATACGCTCGCGCGTCGCCGGATCCTTCAGGCGCTCGATCAGGGCCAGGTCACCGCCGTCGTGCGCCCAAGGCGGTATGAACGCAGAAAGGCTATTGGACCAGGCCGTGTAGGCGTAAGTGTCGGCGCTGATGTCGGTGCCACTTGCGCGCGCGGCTTCGATCTGCGCGACGACCTGTGGCATCTTGCCCCAATTGGCCTTTCCGGCGACCTTCAGGTGCCATATCTCGACCGGAATGTTCGCTTCGCGGCCGATACGCACCGCCTCGTCAATGGCCACAGCCTCGGTGTCGCCTTCGCTGCGCATATGCGTGGCGTAGATACCGCCGTATTGCGCCGCCTCACTGGCCAGGGCAATCAGCTCCTCCGACTTCGCATAGGGAGCCGGCGCGTACTGCAGCGCCGTCGATACCCCCACGGCCCCGTCCTGCATTGCCTGCCTCACCACCGTGCGCATCGCCGTGAGCTGCTGCGCGCTGGGCTGGACGTCCGCATCGCCGAGCACCATGCGCCGCGCCGTGGTCGCCCCAACATAGCTCGCCAGGTTGATGCCGATCCCCTGGCGCTCGAGCCGTGCAAAGTACTGGCGCAGCGTCCTCCAGTCCGGCGTAATTCTCAAATGCGCGAAGTCGCCGTTGCTGGCGATGATCCTGTCATTCAGCGGCGCAACCGACTCTCCCTCGCCGGTGATCTCGGTGGTGATGCCCTGGTAGATCTTGGACGGTAACCGAGGATCCACCAGAATCGTCAGCTCGGATTGCCCCAGCATGTCGATGAAGCCGGGCGCCACAACCCGCCCGCCGGCATCAATCGTCTGCCGGCGCGGCGAGCTCGCCAGATTGCCGATCGCCTCGATGCGTCCATTGCGAATGCCCAGATCGCCCGAGTACCACGGTGAGCCGGTGCCGTCGATGATGTGGCCGTTGACGATGACCGTGTCGAAGGCCTCGACCGCTGCCGCCATGGCCGGTACCTGCCAGAGCAGCAGAATGCCCCACAGCAGCATCAGCCAGGCGGCCGAAAGTCGCATCTGACTCACCTTCGAAAACACTCCCGTCGATCCCTATCTATCTATCGATCGCCGCAGACCTCGTCCAAACGCGCCGCAAAGGCTTGGAGATTCCTGTCGATGGTCCATAGTACCGCGTCGGGAGTGAGCCGGGCGGAGGCGAGCAGCGCCATATCGACGGCCTCGCAGCCCAAGTCCTGGAAGTGCTCCCTTTCGATGAGGGCACGGGTTTCATCGGTCTTCGTACGCTCAAGTTGACGCCTTTCACGTCCAGCGGCGAAGCTTGGATCCCGACGCGGCGGAGAGGGAGTACGCGCAACGTGAATCAACCGGGATCGCACAATCGCACGGGCCTGTGGATCGGTCCCAATGGACTGCGCAACGGATGGGCGATCTTGCTGTACATGGCCATCGCCGCGGCTGGCACTGTCGCCTTGTTCGGGATCGTCTACTGGCTCGCACATTTCACGCCCGCCGACCTCCGCGCGCTGCGCAGTAGCCTCCTGCCCGGCATACGAACCTCATTGGTGCTCGCGGAGAGCTGCGCCTTGCTGATAGCAACGGCAGTGATGGCCAGGATCGAGCGACGCTCCTGGCTGGATTACGGGCTGCGCGCCCGCAGGGCCGCCGCGCTGTTCGCACAGGGCGCGTTCTGGGGCGCGCTGCTGATGGCGGGACTGGTGGGCGCACTGGCTCTCACCCACGCGATCACGATCGGCTCTTCCGGGCGCGGATCCTGGTCGCTCATAGGCTCTGGACTGGTCTGGGCAGCGGTGTTCGTACCCGCCGCCTTCGTCGAGGAGCTGATGTTCCGCGGTTATCCGTTTTTTCGGCTCGCCCGCACCAGGAACCCGACCCGCGCCGCGATCGTGATGTCGCTAGCCTTCGGTATCGCCCATATGGGGAACCGCGACGAGGCCCTGATCGGCATGCTGCAGGTTGTGAGCGTCGGGCTGGTTTATTGTCTGGCCGTGTGGCGCACCGGGTCGCTGTGGTGGGCGCTTGGCGGCCACGCCGCGTGGAACTGGACACAGTCCTTCATTTTCGGTTGCTCGAACAGCGGGCTGGTTGCAAGCGGTCAGTGGCTGGTGAGCACACCATCGGGACCCGATTGGTTGAGTGGCGGCGCCACAGGTCCTGAAGGCAGCATTCTTTCCATCCCGTTGATGGCACTCATGGCGTGGATCGTCGTTCGCACACTGCCTCGTTCGCGGCCGGGGCATTGACCACGACTGATTTACGCCGTTGGTTGCCAACCCACCGAGCATCCCTGAACATGCGTGACGCTCGATCAGGGAGAGAGCGAGGTGTCTGAAGAGGGTGGATCGGACCAGCTCAACGGCGCGCAGACGCACGCGCCAGAGGCAGGGTTGAACCCGGATGCTGTCGGTGCGGTATTTATCAGCTATGCCTCGCAGGACACGACGGTCGCCGAGGCCCTATGCGCAGCTCTGGAGCGCGAGGGCGTGGCCTGCTGGATAGCGCCGCGCAACGTCAGGCCGGGCGACTTCTATGCCGGAGCAATTGTGGATGCGATCAGCGCCAGTCAGATGCTGGTGCTTGTGCTGTCGCAAAGCGCGATCGATTCGCCCCATGTGCTTCGCGAGGTGGAACGTGCCAGCGCCAAGAAACGCCCCGTCATCACCTTTCGCATTGACAATGCATCGCTGCCGTCAGACTTGGAATACTTTCTGAGCGCATCGCAATGGATTGATGCCAGCAGTGGAAGAGCCGATCGCCGCTTTTCGAAGCTCGCCGAGGCGATTCGCAGCCGGTTGGCCTCCACGCCGCAAGCGATTCCCGAGCAACGCCGTGCCGATGGAACGAAGCCCAAACAGAACCTGAACCGCCCTGTCGTTGCCGTAATTGCCATAATCACGCTGGCGCTCATCTATTTTGTCGCCGACAAGTTCTGGCTCTCGAAGCACGCGACGACAGGACAACACGAAGCCGCGATTCCTACGCCTGCAAGCCCGGCAAGCGACGCTAGCCCAGTTTTTGCCCCACCGGCACATTCCATCGCCGTATTGCCCTTCGTGAACATGAGTGGGGATCCAAAGC
>Ga0302325_10035662_pt1 | contig 10154 bp, 7 predicted proteins | sample Palsa_T0_2_FD_201948 | JGI IMG/M metagenome (GOLD analysis project Ga0302325, IMG submission 201948) | Peat permafrost microbial communities from Stordalen Mire near Abisko, Sweden - Palsa_T0_2 | ecosystem: Environmental > Terrestrial > Soil > Palsa > Peat permafrost | place: Sweden: Abisko... | reverse complement strand
TCCCCCAGCTCATCATACACTCGAATCCGAAGCGCCTGAAAGGTCCGTGTCGCGGGATGAATCTTGTCGCCTTTCTTTGGCCGGGCCTCGGCCGACACGACTCTAGCCAGTTCCGCCGTAGTCGTAATCGGCCGGGCCCGCACAATGGCTCTGGCGATTGCCCGCGACCTCCTTTCCTCTCCGAATTCGTAAATCAGGTTGGCGAGTTCTTTTTCGTCTTCCCGATTTACCACTTGCCCGGCCGTCTCCCCTAGGCGCGTATCCATCCGCATGTCTAGTGGACCTTCCTGCCGGAAACTGAATCCTCTGTGCGCCTCGTCCAACTGCAGGCTGCTGACTCCGAAATCGGCAAGCAGTCCATCCACACTCGCCGGCTCGATCACGCTGGCCGCCTCCGAGAACGCCCGCGGCTCAAACATCACCTCGGGCATCTCCCCGTCTTGGGAATGGCCGATCTCGGCCCTGATCTCTTCCATCCGTGCCTTCGCCAGTTCCATCGCCTCCAGGTCGCGGTCGAAGCAGATCAGGCTGCCCTTCCCGCCCAGCCTCTTCGCAATCGCCGAGGAATGTCCCGCAAGACCAACCGTCGCATCCACGATCACCGCGCCCGGCCGGACATTGAGGTAATGCAACACTTCTTCTAAAAGAACCGGCACATGCTGCGGCTTGTCCATCGTTCCGCCTCTGTGCTGCCCCTGGGGGCCAAAATCCGCCGGGCGCTACCCGCCAGAGATCCGAATTAGGCCCGCAGCGCCTTCATCTTGTCTGCCAGCGACGCCTGGCTCTCGCGCGACAGCTCTACAATGCCACTCGGCCCCTTGCGCTCCGCCTCGAACATCTCGAGATTCGCCACCTCGAGGATGGTCTGCTTGCCCATCACATTCACATCGCCCAATAACTTCGCCGTCTGCCGGATTACCGGAGGCATCAGCAGCCGCCCCTGCGAGTCCATCTCCACCGTCTGGCCGTAATAGCTGGTGACGTCCAGAAAATCGGTCCGGTCCGGGTCCGTGATCGGCAGCTTCACGATCTCCGCCTCGATCGCCTCCCACTCCTTCATGGGGAACAACTGCGCCCGCCTGCCATTGGTGCTGGTGATGAAAAAGACCGGCCCATACACCTCATCCACCCGGCGCTTGAACTCCGCTGGCAACTTCAGCCGGTATTTGTCGTCCACGCGCGTCTGGTGATTGCCTCGAAACATTCGAACCTCGGGGGACCCGAACCACACTTGCCAATCTGAAAGCCACGGTCGCAGGGAGTAAACTTAGCCAATGGCGGATGATTCATTCCATCACACTCCATTTTCTACCACTTTTCTCCACATGGTCATCCTGACGCAGGGAATCCGGGATGGCAAGCCCTAAATTAGGAAAATGGCCTATTTATTTAAATAGGATGTGGAAAACTCAGCCTGTTGTGGATATTTCCATCGATACCACTACATGTGGTGTTTTGTCAGATGGTTCACCCGGCACAAGACGTCTTGCCGTCGGCAAAAACTTCTGCTAGCGAAATAAAGGCGAATATCGTCCACATCAAAGCCCGATCACTCCCCGGCGATTCGCTCCCATCCGCAGATTGCGCCGCAGCCACCACACCAGGTACGCCAGCACGACCAGGTTCGCAAATAGCAGGCAGACTCTGACCCAGTCCGGGCGTCTCGCGATCTCATACATCTCCCATGGCAAAAACGAGATGGTCACGCCGACGGTGAGATACTCGGCCCAGACCTTCTCGAGGATCAAACCAACTCCCTCGGTCACCCTGAGACCCGCGTAGAAGAACGTGGCCACGCCAATCTGTTTCAGCCGGTGCGCGGTGATCGCGTCGAGATGGTCCAGGAGGTATGAGACCATGCGGCCATCCGGATCGATCCGCAACCTGGTCGCAAGCCGCAGCGCCGAGTCTCCAAGGTCCCGATGGATGAAATGGATCGCGCCCACGCCGACGAGAAAGAAGAAGACAGCCTCGATCAGCTTGCCCAGGCCGATCAGCAGCAGGCCCTTGTCGTGCCGCTTGACGATGTGACTTTGGGCTGCACCGGCTCTGTCCCCGCTGTTGATGCCGGTTTCGTGCATTTCGATCCCACTCCCCATTGCGTTCACGCGCGTCTTCCTTTTGAAGGATACGACGCCATCAGTTGACGAAAGCGGCGCACGATTGTCAATGCGGCCATTTTGGAGCCCCCCATTCATGTCGACAACCGTCCCATGCGCGACCGTCACTCCCGCGCTCAAATGCCGCTGCCGCAACGGTCTCACATTTTTCCTGGACGCATCCGGCAATTACTGGCAATCCAGTCTTCCCCTGCACGCGTAGATGATAGTGAGCGCCCTGAAACAGATATGTATTCCCTTATTGGCGCCGTCGAAAGGATCAACACCATGAAGAAGACATTGCTCACATCCATTGCCGCGGCGGCATTGGCAGCCACTATGTTCAGCGCAACCGCCCAGATGAATATGAAAGACCCCACGGTCGGCGGCGCGGCTATGTACCCCACCAAGACCATCGTCGATAACGCGGTCAACTCGCCCATCCACACCACGCTCGTCGCTGCCGTCAAGGCCGCCGGCCTGGTCGACACACTCAGCTCACCCGGCCCGTTTACCGTCTTCGCGCCCACCAATGACGCCTTCGCCAAGCTTCCCACCGGCACCGTCGACACCTTGGTCAAGCCTGAGAACAAGGAGACCCTCACCAAGATTCTCACCTATCACGTCGTCCCCGGCAGGCTCAGCGCGAAAGACATCGCCGATGGCATCAAGGCAGGCGGCGGCAAGTATGAGATGACCACCGTTGAGGGCGGCAAGCTCATCGCCACCATGACGGGCAGGAAGATCATGCTGACCGACGAGAAGGGCGGCATGGCTACCATCACCACGGCCAACGTCTTCCAGTCGAACGGCGTCATCCAGGTCATCGACACGGTCCTGATGCCAAGCTAGTGTTCCCTTCCCAGACGGTGCGGCCAGGGCGCCTCTTCGGATATTCCGGAGACGCCCTTCCGTATCGGCGGCGATGTGGAGTACGGCGCGAGCCTCTCGCCGGCATTACATGAGCATCTCTTCGGCCGACCGCGTCGGCCGGCGCAGCGCGAGGCGCGTCCCGTCGAACGCACATGCCGCGCACACCAGCAAGATCGGGAAAGCCTCCAACGTATAGCGCGGTTCGGAGTTCTCCATTGTGCTCAACAGCGCGCAGCGAAAACACCCATATACCAACATCAGCGCGACCCAGGGGACGCGTCTCCGCGCCACTCCCACCAGGGCGGCGACGACCAGTGCAAGATTCAGCAGGCCCAGGCCGACCGCCTCCATCGACTCCACCCTATGCTCGTCGAAGCGCCACCAGTCCGCATCCAGATCAAGCGTCTCCGTCCTTGGGCGAAGCCACATGTCCGCGACTCGCAGCACTGGCACCCATACCCGGCACAGGAGCGGGTGGGCCCGCACACGCTCCTGTGCCAGCGCCGCAAACTTCGCGTCCAGCTCCGGCGTCAGTAACTTCTGCGCGTTGTACTCGGCCAGCAGCGCCGCCGTCTGCGCGCGCTGCGTCGGCGAATCGAACGCGCGCGATGGCAGATCGCGGACGTCGATCTCATCCGCACCCAGCTTCCAGAAGACATTCCCCGTTGACACAATGTCCACCGACCACGTCGTCATCCAGCGATAGAAGCCGAAGGTAACGTACTCGCCCGGATCGTTCACCCTCCGGGGCGCGAGCGGTTGGACCACGCGGAACACCCGCCAGTTGCGCACCGCCCACGGAGCCAGTGGCAGCGCCGCAAGCACGCCGCACAGCAATGCGTTCTTGATCCCCAGCAGCAGTCTGCCCTGCCTCCACGCATACCACGGGATCGCCAACGTGACCGCCGTGGCCAGCAGCACGCCATCCGGACGAAGCAGCATCGCTACGGCCATGGCCAGCCATGCGAACAGCATCGCGCTACGGTCTCTCACGCCCGAGGCCTGCGCCCGAAGCACACGTCCCGAAGACCACAACGCCAGCGACACCGCAAAGACGCTCAGGCATTCGGTCAGCGCAATCGTGGAATAGGCCGCCGTAAATGGGCACAGCGTGGCCAGAAAGATCGCGACCGTCCCTGCCCGCTCCGAAACCTGCTCACGCACAAACTTTGCAATCAGCCAGCAGCCAAGAAGATCGATCACGATCTGCGCTAGAAGTACCGCGAAGAAGTTACCAGCGCCGAACAAGAAGAAAATCAAGCCGAGAAAAATCGGATAGCCAGGTAGCCGGATCAACGTGGGATCGATCACACCATCCGTCTCGATCCCATAGATCCCATGATGGAAGAGGTTCTTCGCGAGCTCCGCGTACACATCCGAATCGTCGTCGAGCGGCATGGGGTGGCGCAAAAACCAGATTCGCAACAGCAGCCCCGCCGCCAGCGCCACCCACCACAGCGCATTGCCCCGCACGACTCCGCCGCGTCTCAGCCGAGCCCCCGATGTCAGCATGGCCGCAGCATACCACGCTGCCCGGGGTTGTCCTCTCCGTCCCGAATGCGGCAGCATCGCCCACACCCGGGACATAGGTCAGCGTTGGTCCCTTCCGTTCGGTGTTACCGAACTGCCATCTTCGGAAAGTACACCAGATAGCGGGTGGATGCCACCTGCGCAAAAGGAACCCGCCTGATGACCACAGGGGCCTCCGTTTGTCAATCCAACTGCTCACTAGCGCCCGAACCGCTCACTAGCGCCGGTGACCGCCGCCTCCGCCACCGAAGCGGTAGCCTCCCTGCACTCCGGGTCTGTGTTCATTGCCCGCGTCATGGCCGGCATTGCCTACATGCCCCTGCCCGTCGCGCGCTTCGTTTCCATGAAAATGGTTGAATGGCTGCTCACCATGGTTCGGCATAGGTCCAGCGTAACCATGATGAGGGTCATAGCGGTTGTCGACGTGGCCGTAAAAGCCGCGAGGCCCGTGAAACCAGGGACCGGCTCCGACGAACAACCCGCCAATGAACCAGTCCGGGCCATAGTATCCGTAGGGAGCACAGTCATACGGCGCATAGTCGAAGTAGCCGTAAGGACAAACAGGGGCCACTCCGATGCCGATTCCGATCTGGGCGGGTGCCACGGATCCAGCGCTGAGCAGCACGGCAGCGATAGCAGTAAAAGCAAAAGATTTATAAAAGGTCATCGGTCCTCCTTCATCCCCTCGGTTAGAAGCCCAAAGCGAGCGTCGAGTTGTGTTCGTCGGTTCAATTTGGAACCAGCCGAACCTGATTCGGGCTCGAGGATTGCCGGCAGCCCGGACGTCTTCCACTGACTGACAAACGGGCTTTCGGATCGAGGACTCCGGGCCCACCGCCACAGAAACGGCTACCGCATCGCCATCCGCAAGCTCTCCATCGAGGCGAGATAAGGCCGCGCCTTCTCCATCGCCGCCTCCGCCGTCAAGCCATATTTTTCGCGCAGCGCCTCCACCCTGCCATGCTCGATAAAAGCGTCCGGCCATCCCACACGGACCACCGGTACCGGCAACTCAAGCTCGTTCAGCGCCTCAAGCACCGCCGAGCCGAAGCCGCCCGCCAGCACATGGTCCTCCAGCGTCACCAGCAACCCGCAGTGCCGCCCATACTCGGCCACGCAATCGCGGTCGATTGGCTTGGCAAACCGCGGATTGATCACCGCCGCCGAGAAACCCATTCGCTCCAGCATCGCCGCAAGCCGCATCGCCTCCGGCAGCATCGCGCCCAGTCCGAAGATCGCAACGTCGTGGCCGTCCCGCACCACTTCGGCGACGCCAATCGCAAGCGCCACCGGCAGCTCCTTCACCGGCGTCCCCGGCCCTATGCCGCGCGGGTAGCGGATCGCCGACGGGCCAGCGTGCAGCGCCGCCGTGTACAGCATGTCGGCAAGCTCGTTCTCGTCCTTGGGAACCATGTGAACGATGTTGGGCACGCTGCGCAGATAGCTGATGTCGAACAACCCATGATGCGTCGGCCCATCGTCGCCAGACAAGCCGCCGCGGTCCATGCAGAAGACCACGGGCAGGTTCTGGAGGCACACATCGTGCACCACCTGGTCGAACGCGCGCTGCAGGAACGTCGAGTAGATCGCGCAGAATGGCTTGTACCCTTTGGTCGCCATGCCCGCGGCAAAGATCACCGCATGTTCCTCGGCGATCCCAACATCGAAGTAGCGCTTGGGATGCCGTGGCCGGAAGAGGTCGAGCGCCGTCCCGTTCGGCATCGCCGCCGTGACGGCCACGATCTTGTCGTTGCCGTCTGCCAGCTTCGCAAGCGTCTCGGCAAATATCTCAGAATAGGTCTTCTGCCCCGCCGACTTGGTCTCGCCCGTCTCCGGATCGTATGGCCCTAGTCCGTGAAACTTCTTCTGCTTTTCGAGCGCCGGCTGAAAGCCCCGGCCCTTCTGCGTGATCACGTGCAGCACCACCGGCTTGTTCTGCTGCTTCAGGAACTTGAATGTCTCGATCAGCAACGGCAGGTTGTGCCCATCCACAGGCCCGTAGTAGCTAAGGCCGAACTCCTCGAAGAGCATCCCCGGCCCCAGCAGCCCTTTGGCCGCCTCCTCCGCCTTGCGCGCCACATGCCGCACCGTCTTCCCGCCGAACCGCTCCAGCAAGCCGGCAGCGCGGTCATGCAGTCCCGCAATGGTGGGATTGGTAACGATCTTGTGGAAGTACTCCGCGATCGCCCCGACATTCTTGTCGATCGCCCAGGCATTGTCGTTCAGCACCACGATCAGCCGCCGGGTCTGCGCGGCGATATTGTTCAGCGCCTCGAACGAAATCCCATTGGTGAACGCCGCGTCTCCGCACAGCGCCACAATATGCTCCTTGCCGCTAGACATGTCGCGCGCTACGGCCATGCCCAGCGCCGCGCTCAGCGCCGTGCCGGCATGTCCCGCGCCATAGCTGTCATGCTCGCTCTCGGTCCGCAGCATGAAGCCGTTCAGGCCCCCCGGCTGGCGGATCGTCTCGAACCGGTCGTTGCGGCCGGTCAGCAGCTTATGCACATAAGCCTGATGGCTCACGTCAAAGACAAAGCTATCGCGGGGTGTGTCGAAGACGTAGTGCATCGCCAGCGTCAGCTCCACCACACCCAGGTTCGGGCCAATGTGGCCGCCGGTCTTCGAGACGCCCAGGATCAGGCGCTCGCGAATCTCCTGAGCAAGTTGAGCCAGTTGCGGGATGGTCAGCCGCTTCACGTCCGCCGGAGACTCGATCTTGATCAAAAACTCTTCCATGCTCTCGCCTGTCCGGACCTTTTCACTCCCGCCGCTGCCTATGTGCCCCAGCCCTCAAGTATACCAACCTGTTGGACGCGATCCGTGCCCATTGGCTTAAACGCCGGCCAAGCGCAGGGCGAAGGTCGCTGTTAGCATTCTTTCCATGAACACAGATGGACCGTTCGAAACCGGTGCGATTCATCCGGGCCGCTGCCCAGACCGAAGCGACACCTAGCCGCCTCCACAATACCCCGCCGAGCTTTTCCGAACCCCTGAAGTACCATGCAGTTCCACAAAAGTACCAGTGCCCTATGCTCACGCGCCCCCTACCATCAAGGGACAAGATGAACGCCACCCTGGTAAGAAGCGAAGTCACGCACAGCGAAGTCCTGCGGCTTGAGACCCTCGATCGCTACGAGATCCTCGGCGCAGCGCCCGACCCTGCGATCGACGACCTTACCGAGCTGGCCGCAAAGACCTGCAGCTGTCCGGTCGCCGGCGTCTCCTTCGCCGGCGCTGACCGCATCTGGATCCACTCCCGCTACGGCATCCGCGAGACCGAGGTGCCCCTCGGAAGTCTGCCCGCCGGCCCCCTGCTGCGCACCCACAGCGTCTACGAAATCCCCGACACGCGCCAGCATCCGGCCTTCACTCCCCGAGGCATCTCCCTGAGCGGAAACGCCTTTCGCTTTTACGCCGGCGCTCCCATCATGACGTCCTCCGGGGTGCGCATCGGCTCGCTGTTTGTCCTCGATACCCCGTCGCGAAGGCTCACGCCGTCTCAAGTGCAGGCACTCACCGTCCTCGGGCGGCAGGTCATGACCTCGATCGAACTTAGTTGGGCCGTCCGCCAGATGGACCGCGTCGCCCGCGCCCGCAAGCGCGTCGAGTCCGCCCTTACCGTCGAGCGCAACTTCGTCTCCACGGTGCTTGACACGGTCGACGCCCTGGTTGCCGTCTTCGACACCGCGGGCCGCATCGTACGCTTCAACCGCGCCTGCGAGGCCGCCTCCGGCTACGACTTCCCAACCCTCGTCGGGCGCTACCTCTGGGACAAGCTCATCCCGCAGGCCGACATCCCCGCCGCCGTCGAGAACTTCGAACGTCTGCGCGCCGACGGATTCCACGCCGGATTCGAGAACCAGTGGCTGCATCGCGATGGAAGCCTCCGTCGCATCGCATGGTCGGCCTCGCCCCTCTTCGACGACCGGGGCCAGATCAACTTCATCATCGCCACCGGCATCGATATCACCGTCCAGCGCGCCGCAGAAGACACCCTGCGCGAGAGCGAGGCGCGCTACCGCCAGCTCGTCGAAGGCTCGCTCGGAATGGTCTGCACCCACGATCTTGACGGCGTCTTGCTCTCCGTCAATATCCACGGCGCGCAGAGCATAGGCCGCACCCGCGAAGAGATGACAGGCCACCCGATCACCGACTTCATGCCCGAAGACCACAGCGCTGCCTTCGCCGGTTACCTTCGCGAAGTTGTCGAGCAGGGCGATGCCCAGGGGCTGCTGTACCTGCTCCACGCCAACGGTGAGGTGCGTGTGCTCGCCTATCGCAACAAGCTCATCGAAGGCTCCGGACACACTCCCTACGTGCTCGGCTTCGGGGTGGACATCAGTGAGCAGGTCCACGCGGAAGACAAGCTCCGCGCGCTGATCCGCCAGTCTAACTCCGTGCTCGAGTCGGTCGGCGACGGCATCTACGGCATCGACCTCGATGGCAATTGCACAGTGGTCAACCCCGCCGCCGCGCAGATGATCGGCTTCAAGCCCGAAGATATCCTCGGCCGCAATATGCATGACCTCATCCACCACACCCGCGCCGATGGCACCCCCTACCCCGCCGAAGAGTGTCCCATCCAGAACAGCCTCAACGATCTCGGCACCGTCCGCGTATCAAACGAGGTCTTCTGGCGCAAGGACGGCACCAGCTTCCCGGTTGAATACGTCGCCCGCCCGCAGATCGAGACCCAGACTGGAACCCAGTCCGGAATGCAGTCCGAAACCTACTCCGGTCCCCATTCCCCGGACGGCAAGCCCGGAGGCAAGGCGGTCGGCGTCGTCGTCGCCTTCACCGACACCACCGCGCGCCGCGCCCTGGACCGCATGAAGGACGAGTTCATCTCCACCGTGTCGCACGAGCTGCGCACCCCGCTCACCTCGCTGCGCGCCGCGCTCGGCCTGGTCACCGGCGGTGCTCTCGCCTCGCGCCCGGACAAGCTCAAGCAGATGCTCGACATCGCCACCGGAAACACCGACCGCCTGGTCCGCCTGGTCAATGACATTCTCGAGCTGGAACGGATCGGTTCAGGCAAGGCCGAGCTTCACTCCACCATGTGCTCGGCCGACGACCTCTTCCGCCGCGCCGCCGGCCTGCAGCAGACAGACGCCGCCAAGGACCAGCTGCGCATCACCTTCAACTCGCACGGAGTCAATGTCTGGGCCGACCCCGACCGGATCCTGCAGACGCTCACCAACCTCATCTCGAACGCCATCAAGTTCTCGCCCCCTGGCAGCGAGATCCACCTCCGCTCCCGCCGCGTCGACGCCAACGAGGCCGAGATCCAGGTCCGCGACCAGGGCCGCGGCATCCCCGGAGACAAGCTCGAACGCATCTTCGAGCGCTTCCACCAGGTCGACGCCTCCGACTCGCGCGCCATGGGAGGCACCGGGCTAGGTCTCGCCATCTGCCGGAGCATTGTCACCCAGCATGGAGGCCGCATCTGGGCCACCAGCACCCCAGGCAACGGTTCCACCTTTCACTTCACGCTGCCCACACGCCCCGCGAGCAACCTGCTTTAGACCAATCAAGAATGGGGCCTTCGCGATGCTGTGCTTGTTCCGTTTTGGACACTTGAGTGGCAGGAGAAGATTCCCAACTGAGGGCGAATATCTACCGTGTCACTCGTCGCCGCCGCGCAGCGTC
>Ga0302325_10035661_pt1 | contig 10154 bp, 6 predicted proteins | sample Palsa_T0_2_FD_201948 | JGI IMG/M metagenome (GOLD analysis project Ga0302325, IMG submission 201948) | Peat permafrost microbial communities from Stordalen Mire near Abisko, Sweden - Palsa_T0_2 | ecosystem: Environmental > Terrestrial > Soil > Palsa > Peat permafrost | place: Sweden: Abisko... | reverse complement strand
ATGGCTGCCGCTATCCCGTGTGGGAATGAATGCTCCAACGTCACATTATAAGTGTCGTTGTAACTATGCTGATAAAGCCCCGGGGGCACGAAGTACTCGCTGTAGCCAGTGGGGCCGCCATTGAACGGAACTATACCGCTCGCTGGAAATGCGGGAGGCGCGGGAGGAACGCCCGGCCCCTGATCGAACGTAAAGGGGAGGGGCGCGAAGGGATTGACTTGGCTGTCCGACTGGGTTTCCTTAATGGGCCAGCAGCAACCTTGCGTGCCAAACCAGCCGCCATCCGCGTTCAGATAGTAACTGCGGCCATATCCCCCTCGGAGAACCGTGTTCTCGGACAACCGATATGCCACACCAATACGCGGCGAAAATTCGGTTTTCGGCGTATATACTCCGCCGTACTTACCATCCAGACCAGTTAACTGTATGTTATCGGTGTTCGGGTTAAGTACTCCCTCGGGCTCTCCGCTCTTGGTAAAGACTGGGCTCATATATTCCCAGCGGAGGCCGAGCGACAAGGTGAATCTGGGAGTTACTCGCCATGTATCCTGTCCATAGAAAGCCCATTTCCAGAGCTTCTCCTGGGGCTGAATCAGGGTGATATCGCGGTTGAAGTTGCTGCTGAGGCCCAGTTCGAAGGCGGCTAAGCCCGATCCACAATATTGACCGGTTGGTAGGGTGCCAGTGCAAGAGGGGTCGTTGAGCTGAGTAAGAGTCTGGGGAATCGTAAAGTCGCCACGTCCGCTGACGTCGGTCCGCTCGCCAAAAAACTTTCCAATATCGGCGCCGAACTTAAATGCATGATGGCCCCAGGTCTTGGTCCAGTTATCATAGACCTCGAAATTGGCCTCCTTTTCAAAGAACGGTAGCCCTTCATCTCCCATGGTGAAAGTGGTATAGGGATCGGTGACCGCGAGTTGGGGCAACCCAGAGGTGTAGACCGTGCCCAGATTGATGTCGGGTATGCCAGCCAAGGTTGCCGCGTCGGTGTTGTAATCCAGTTGATATTCCGAAATGACGATGCGCGAAAAAGCGAACCGGGCGTCTGTAATCAGCGATGGCGAGAAGGTGTGCTGATAGCTGAACATGAACTGCTTGTCATGATCGGAGGAGTTTCCGGCGTTGACGGCGCCACTCAGCGGCGGGCCACCTCCAGCCACACCGTAAGCGGTATCCGTAAAAAACGTTGCATTAAAGTAACTGAACTTACCGAATATCACTGTTTTAGGAGTAACAAAGTAGTCGGCGCGGGTATCGAACTGATTCTGGTCGAAAAGCGCCGGCCGGGCAATGGTGTAGTTTTGATCCGTGCCAGAAAGATTCGTATTCGGTTGCGGCAGCAGCGCTAGGAGGTTGGCCGCCGCCGGGCTGATTCGGTTGGGGCAGATCACGTTAAGGACGCCATTACATGAAATCTGCGTTCTTCCGGTTCCATCCGGGTTGCCGGTGTCCGGGTCATAGATAGGATCGGTGGCTGCGATGGAACTGAAGTCTCCCGTTCTAAATGCATCGATGGGCACGGTGTTGGTTCCAAATGTATGGAAATGATTTCTCATTCCCTGATAATCGCCGAAGAAAAAGAGTTTATCCTTGAGAATGGGTCCACCGAGACTGCCGCCAAACTGATTCCAGCGATTGCCCGGAGGAGAGGCGTCCGGGTTCCCGAGATTATCGTTGGCAAAAAAACCAGCGGTGCGATAGTACTCGAACGCCGACCCGTGGAAGGCGTTCGAGCCCGATTTCGTGGTGATCTGCCAAAGCCCTCCGGCAACCTTCCCATACTCGGCGTCGTAGTTGCTGGTTGTAAGTTTCACTTCTTGTACGGCGTCTTGCGGAGCCACAATCAGCGACAACCCCTGGATGGCTTCGGTGTTCTCTACTCCATCGAGCAAATGGCCGTTTGCATTGGGCTGTGCGCCGTTAACGTTTAAATTGAAATCCTCACCCGCGTTTTCTGGATGTAGGTCCAGTACCCCCGACGGCACGAATGCTCCTGGGGCCAACACCGACAACCGGGTTATGTTATTGCCGAAGGTAGGGATATCATTGATTTCGGCGGATCGAAATGTTTGATTGACCTCAGAACTGTCCGTCTGCAGCAGAGGAGCATCGCCGGTGACCTCTATTTTGGCGTTGGCACCGCCGACTGGCAACTTCGCGTCGATACGGACAATGATGCCGGCGTCGATCCGTGTCGCCTCTCTGACGAACTGCGCGAACCCTTCTTTCTTGACCGTGACCGCGTAGGCCCCCGGAATCAGACTGGGGAAACGGTACAGCCCGTCGTTATTGGTGACAGTTTTTTCGGTCACTGCATCGGCAACGTTCGTGGCCTCTACCTCGGCCCCGGAAATAGTGGCGCCGGAGGGGTCCGTCACATTTCCCTCGATGCCTCCGGTAACCGCCGTTTGTCCGTGCAACATGGCAATGCTTAACACAAAGAGAACTGCAACCAACAACAGGGAACGGAAGGTAGCGGAGTTCATCGTGGAGCCTCCTGGACAGCGTCGATGGGAAATGTGCCCCCGGTAGGAGGCGTGTGAGGAGCATGAGTTTTGTGATTGCTGCATTGCGGTGCTGTAGCAGACCGACCCGTCGGCGCAAGTTCTCATGCCGACGGGCAAATTAACTCATGATGAAGCCAGTGTCAAGACAAATATTGTCAACACTAATGTCTACAATAAACGGAATTTGCGGACGGCGCTTCGGTAAACCGGCCCCTCGGCCTTCCTTACACCAGGCTCGCTGCCCAGCATCACCCTGTTAACCGATCCGGCCACCCGTGTTGTCTACGACGTGTTAGAGTATCGGTGAGAATTGTGTATCGCGGCTCACGGACGGAAAGTGCGTGACGGAGCTGCAGCGGCGTTTCCCAGCTACGCTATTGGCGCAGGCTAGTCGTTTACCGAGATCCAGCGCACAAAGCGGCGACTACTCTTAATGCGAACTTCGAAAACTCGTCCTGAGAAAACGGAGCGTGGCGTTTCCGCGAGCAAGCGGGTCGAAGCGCATTTACGCCATGCGATTCACGCCGGCAAACTTCGCCCTCGCCAGCGCATCATTGAAGAAGATCTCGCTCAGGAATTGGAAGTCAGCCGCGGCCCCGTACGCGAAGCTCTGCTGCGTTTGGAGCGCGATGGCCTGGTGGTGACGACTTCGAGGCGCGGCACCTTCATCCGCGATATCTCCCTCAATGAAATCGGCGTAATTTTTCGCATGCGCGCCAAACTGGAGGGGTTGTGTGTCCGCTATATGAGGGAGAACTCCTCTGTCGACGCTCCTGCACTCCTGAACCGGGCGGTGAAGAAACTGAAAGCGGCGGCGGCAAAGAACAACGAAGATCAATTTTTTAATGCCGACATGGAATTGCACCGCACGATCTGGAAAGCGGCTGACCAGCCCCTCCTTTATAGGACTCTCAACCTGCTCATGAATCCTTACATCTTCATCATTGCCCGCGGCTATTCCTCCCGCATCCCGCTGGCCAACCGGCGAGACAATCATGAGCAGTATGTGCGCATGGTCCTGAAAACGCCCCTGGATAAGATCGAGAGCGAAGTCGAGCGGTATTTTGAAGGCTTGTACTCGCGCATTTTCGATTCGCGTTCTGTTTTCCCAGGATTCGGCTCAGACCATTCGGCGGACGATTTCTCTCCTGACTGAAATCGGAGCCGTCCTCCCACAATGCCCGCCACGAATCAATGTCGTCAATTCTGTTGACATAGTTAGACGCCGGTGCTTCAATGGCTCGGTTTGAACTCACCCCACCAGTGCGTTAAGGTTCTTTCTTTTCTCTTGCAACACTGCGTTCTCCAACTTATGCAGAAAATATCATGACCTCAAATACCGTCCAGGCAATCCTGTTGGTTTTGTGCGCCGCGATCATGAATGCCGCTTACGCGCTCCCCATGAAACTGAACAAAAAGTGGCAATGGGAGCATTCCTGGTTCGCCTTCTCGATTCTCGGCGTCGCCGCGGTCCCAACCGTGATTGCACTGCTCACGGTGCCTCAACTTTGGTCGACTTATTCAGCAGTTTCCCTTGGGACCTTAGCGGTTATGGTCGTGTTCGGCGCCAGTTGGGGAGTTTCCCTTGTGTTTTTTGGCCTCGCGCTAACTCGCCTGGGTCTCGCCATCACGTTCGCGGTATGCCTGGGAACCTCGGCGGCGGTGGGCGCGCTCACGCCGCTCATCGCTCAGCATTCCGATCAAATTATGACGCGCCAAGGCGGCCTGATTTTTCTCGGCGTCCTGGTAATTATCGTGGGCGTGGCGCTCTGTGGACTGGCGGGAAAACACAGAGAAGCTGCGCTGCAACAGTCCAGTTCCACCGTCAGACACGGTTTTTGGAGTGGATACCTTCTGGCTTTTGTTTCTGGCATTCTGGGCTCGATGCTGAATCTCGGGCTCGCTTACGGAGGAAGCATTCAGCGTTCCGCGCAGCAACACGGCGCCAGTATTGCCATGATGTCGAATGCAGTGTGGCTCCCCTGTCTCTATGCCGGATTTCTTCCCGGAGTCATCTACTGTTACATCCTGATGCGCAAGAACGGCAACGTCAGCCACCTTCTCTTGCCCGGCACATGGTATTACTGGCTGGTGGGGGCAACCATGGGATTTCTCTGGTTTGGCAGCATCATCCTGTACAGTATTGCGACAATAAAACTAGGCGTCCTTGGCACGTCGATCGGTTGGCCCTTGTTTCTCGCCTCCATCGTAGTCGCCAGCACGGTGTTTGGCGCGCTGACCGGGGAGTGGGCCCGCACCGGCACACGCCCCATTCGCACTATGATTCTGGGGGTGGGTTTTCTTGTCCTGGCAATTGCGATCTTAAGTTATGCCGGGCGGACGTAGCTACTCGGATGCCCGAGTCCCCTGAGGCGCATCACGCTGACGAACCCACTAGTCACGGCAATAAAGTGACTCGCGTTACAAGCAGCCTCTTCCGGGCAATCAGCAAATACAATCCAACTTCCAAAATGGATTATGTCAACAAAACTGTGTCAACAAAACTGTTGACGATTGGCTGCTAAGTCTAGTATCTTGCGTTTGGCATTCGGTGACTTGCAGGCACTTATAAGAGCTCTTGAAGTCGAAATCTGTAGATTACTGAGGCGGGGGACGCGGTGAGATTTTCCAGCGGAATGGTTCGCACGCCTCAGATTGGCAAGTGCACGTCCTTGGCCGGAATTCTCACCGCCGTTTGCTCATGTCTATTCCTCCATTCATTTCTGTTTGCAACTGTCGCCGCCGAACCCGGCTCGCGCTCCGCGTTCATCCGCACCGGACCCCTTCCAGGAGTTCGTTTCGGTTCCGGGCTCACCGTTTGCGATGAAGAACTGCGCAATGGTCGATGGGTGAGTCGTTATTGGGAATCGAGTGGCCAGATCGTCGCAGACATTCAACTGGAGGCGGAGCGGCCTCAGATGGACACTCTGCCAGTCGACGCATTCAAACTCGAAATCGAAGGCCAGGAACTTTCCGGGACCTGGAAGTGGATCGGGGCGAATAAATCGGAGGTCCACAATCCGGACGGATTGCTTGTCAGCATCGAACTTGAAAGTAGCGTCCGTCCCATTCGTGTGAAGATTCAGACTCTGCTGAGTGGCAACCCAGTCATGGTTCGCTGGCTGGAAGTACAGAATACCGGGCAACACCCGACGGCCATCTCGAATGTCTCGCCTTGGGCAGGACAACTCTGGCATACTCCCAACTTCGCTGAGAAACTTCAGCTCGATTCCGAAGATGTCTACGATGTCGGCTACGCTCAATATAGTCGATGGGGATACGAAGGAGCGTGGCGCTTCGATCCTGTTGTCAACGAGACGAAGATCATCTCTGGAGAACGTGGCAAGTCTGGCTGGGGACACCCAACATTCTTCGCACGCAATAACGCAACTGGCGAATGGTTTGTCGCTTCCCTCGCCTGGAGTGCAAATTGGAAGATCCGAGTTACCAGCAAAGTGGAGAAGTCTCCGGTTGATCGCTCTGATTCAGTCGACAGGCCTGTCAACGAAGCTCGACTTTTTTTCGAGATGGGCCCCAGTTCGGTCGACCCGATCCTGCGCGTGCTCGAACCCGGCGAGATGGTCAAAACTCCGGAAACGCATATCCTCTGCATGAAGTCGGATTTGGACCACGTAACTCAAGCTCTTCTGAATCACGTACGTCGCGATGTACTTCCTCGCCCACCTTCTGAACACGTCTTCGATGTGGAAGCGAATCATCGCGGATACATAGTCGACCACGAGAGTGAGGCTGGCATTGATCGTGAAATCGACATGGCGTCCGACATTGGAGCCGAGGCGTTCTTCATCGACGCCGGATGGTATGGACCCGAACCGAATCACTGGTATGACAATACTGGAGATTGGTATGCCGGCAATTGGCTACCAAACGATGTCGAACCTATTCGCGAATACGCGCGGAAAAAAGGCGTGCGTTTCGGCCTCTGGGTGGAGATTGAGGCGGCTGGAGCCGCGTCGAAGTTACGCAAAGAACATCCGGACTGGATTCTGACCCGCAACGGTCAACCCATCGCTAATGGGCGCCATCTCGATGTAGGCAATCCTGTGGTCGCCAAATGGATGGAATCGGAGATCGCCCGCATCATCAAGAAATATGATCTTGACGTCTTTCGCATCGACTACAACATGTCGGTAGAAGAGGACGGAAACGAGGTGCGCGATGGTTTTGTCGAGAATTCGGGATGGCGTCACGTAGAAAATCTCTACGCCATGTTCGATCGGCTGCGGCAGCAGTTTCCCAAAGTTATCTTTCAGAATTGCGCCGGTGGCGGCGGCCGGCTGGACTGGGGCATCCTGCGTCGCTTTGACAATACCGAACTCTCCGACTGGATGCGCGAGCCAAGGGGCGTGAAGATATTGAACGGCTTGACTTGGGTGCTTCCACCGGAAATCCTGTTGCGCACATTCGGCACTGAAGTCTCGGATCTGGCGGGGGACGGCGACATTGACTCGCAGCTTCGGCAAGTACAAATGTCTCTGCCGATTTTCCGCGGGATCGCGCCGTCGCTGGCCGAACTGAATCCTATCTTGCGGGAGAAAATCAGGGCGGGAGTGGACCTATACAAGAACGCGATTAGGCCGATCCTGCGCGATAGCGTGGTTTACCATCATACTCCCCAGACACCCTACTCTAGCGAGTCACCCTGGGTCGTACTCGAGTATGTCAGCCCCGACAAGAAGCGAAGTGTAGTAACTCTGTTCCGCACGTCGAACCAAGAAGATCCTGAGTACCGATTCGTGCCCCGTGGTCTCGATTCCTCTCTAACATACAAAGTCACATTCGAAAACCGTGCTGAGACAGTCGAATTATCAGGCATTCAACTAATGATCCAGGGTGTACCAGTCAGGCTCGAAACATCCGGAACGTCAGAAATGCTGTTATTCGAAAGCGCTGGGGCAACTACAAAGAGTCATTGAGCGGAAGTGAACATGAGGTTCCCGAGATCTGAACCATGAATACGAGAGAGACAGACATTCGAAAGCTGTTTGATCTGAGCGGACGCGTGGCGCTGATCACCGGCGCTGGAGTCGGCTTCGGTGAAGCGATCGCAATCGGCTTCGCCGAGTTCGGATGTGACATAGCGGCATGCGACCTCAACATCGAGAACCCGCAACGCACGGCCGATCGAGTACGACAAATCGGCAGACGCGCCATCGCACTGAAGGCGGATGTCGCGGTTCCCGAAGATATATCCGCGATGGTCGATGCGACCGTCAGCCAACTCGGCGGCGTTGACATACTGGTGAACTGTGCGGGTATTCCGCAACATGACCCTGCGGAATCGACTCCGCTTGAGACTTGGGACCGGGTCCTGGATATCAACCTGCGCGGGACGTTCTTGTGTTGCCAAGCGGCGGCTCGCGTCATGTTGAAAAAGGGCGCGGGGGTCATCCTCAATTTCTCATCCATCGCCGGCGTGGTAGGGGTTGGCCGGGGTGCGAACGCATATTGCGCGAGTAAGGGCGGAGTGAACGCCATGACCAAACAACTCGCTCTGGAGTGGGCCGATCGAGGGATCCGGGTCAACGCAATTGCCCCATGTCAGTTCATGACGCCTGGACTCAAAGACGTCATGGCTGATCCGCAATTTGACCCAAAGAAGCTGATGCAGACCTGGGTGTCCAATATTCCCCTGGGCCGCGTGGGCGAGCCAGATGAGATCGTCGGTCCGGCATTATTTTTGGCGTCCGACGCATCGTCGATGGTGACCGGGGTGATTCTCCCAGTTGACGGAGGCTATCTCGCACGATGACTTTTGAGGAAAACATGGCATCGAGTTTGTCCTCTTCCCTTCCGGCGGGAGTACAACTCAAGCGACTCGTCCAAATTGGGATCGTCGTTGCCGACCGGGACCGAGCTACGCAGTTGCTGACTTCTCTGTTCGGCATCGGCCCCTTTCGCTTGGTGGAGTGGCCCGATCGCCCTGAGTCCAAGTATTACTATCGCGGAGCGGAAGAGCACATTCGATTAAAGCAAGCATTTGTTCAACTGGGCGATGTAGAGGTCGAACTGATTCAACCGCTCGAAGGACACAACGGTTACCAGGACTACCTTGACCAGACTGGCGGCGGAATTCACCACGTGCTGTTTGAGGTGCCTGATATCGATCCCGTAATTCAGGAATTGGCAAAGTCTGGAGTAACTGTTCTTCAGTCGGGCACAGGTATTCGCCCCGGCACCCGTTGGGCCCTGATGGACACACAAAAGCTACTCGGGTTTTTCGTGGAGTTACGCCACCGTCCGGGCGACTCAGACGGCACATCCATTCCATGAAACGCAGAATAAGTCGCCACCAACAGTAATTGAAGCAACGCGCATGAACAGAACAAATACAACTCGCCTTAAGACTGCGATTGTGGGATGTGGCAAGGTTGCCGGAACTCACGCTCTCGCTTATCAGACGCTCCCAAACTCGGAGCTAGTAGCGGTGTGCGACGTTGCGGGCGAACGCGCGCAGGCCTTCGCTGAGAGACTCCGCGTTAACGCCTATACCGATTTAGCCGAGATGCTGAAGCGGGAAAAAGTAGATGTGCTGTCCATCTGCACGCAGCACACCCAACATCCAGCCGCCGTCGAGATCGCCGCTGCCGCAGGCGTGCACGCAATCTCGGAGAAGCCGTTGGCGATCGACCTTGCGTCTTGCGACCGCGCAATTGCGGCCGCCCGCGCTGCCGGAATCAAGTTAGGCGTCATCAGCCAACGCCGCTGGTATGAACCTGTCCTCCGCATGAAGGAAGCGATCGATGCCGGCAAACTCGGCAAACCGGTGCTCGCAATTGTAACCATGCTCGGATGGCGTGAGCCTGCCTACTACAAGTCTGATCCCTGGCGCGGAACCTGGGCGGGGGAAGGCGGTGGCGTGGTAGTTAGCCAAGCGCCGCATTATCTCGACCTGATGAGTTGGTTCATGGGGCCCGCCGTGGAATTGCATGGCTATTGGGACACCTATAACCATCCGGGAATAGAGGTCGACGATACCGTGGCTGCTTCCGTTCGTTTCAAGAGCGGAGGGATGGGTTCGATTGTTCTGAGCAACTCGCAGCGCCCTGGATTGTGGGGAAAGATCCACATCCATGGCTCGTCCGGAGCGTCCGTTGGAGCCGAGACCGATAGCGGATCACCCTTCATTTCCGGTGTTACGGAAAAGATGGATCCGCCTTTCAACGATATTTGGACCGTCCCCGGAGAGGAACAGAATCTCGAAGCCTGGAGTCGTGAAGACCGGTCTCGACCCTGGAACGTGATGACTCATTATCATCAGGTGCAACTGGCCGACTTTCTCGACGCAGTCCTGGAAGATCGAGAACCGATGGTCGACGCCGAAGCGGGGCGTCGTGTAGTGGAACTATTTACTGCGGTTTACCGCTCGCAACGCGAACACGCACCGCAGAAGTTACCATTGTCGTGTTCGGGAGGCCTTCATCATGTCTGAGCTGGTTCAAGCGGAGCTAATCTCAAAGGAACTACTTCTGACCTATTACAAAAAGGTGCTCGAACTCAGACTCTTCGAGCTCAAAGTTCAGGAACTGTATCGCAATGGCCGGCTTCCGGGATTTGTGCACTTGTATGTGGGAGAGGAGGCCGTCGCGGTTGGAGTGTGTTCCCATCTGGGGATAGAAGATTTGG
>Ga0302325_10035657_pt1 | contig 10156 bp, 9 predicted proteins | sample Palsa_T0_2_FD_201948 | JGI IMG/M metagenome (GOLD analysis project Ga0302325, IMG submission 201948) | Peat permafrost microbial communities from Stordalen Mire near Abisko, Sweden - Palsa_T0_2 | ecosystem: Environmental > Terrestrial > Soil > Palsa > Peat permafrost | place: Sweden: Abisko... | reverse complement strand
AAGGCGCACCGCAGATCCCTCGGCTTCGCTCCCACGGCAAGCCGGGGCAGGCGGGATGACAAAGGGGAGGACGGTGACTTTTATTAGGAGCCGTTAGATCGGATGGACAGAAAGACACAGCAGGACAAATTCGTTTGACTCCGGGACCTCGCGCGAAAACTCAATAAAGTACACAGCCTCGGACCGGGCGTAGCGCAGTGGAGGGACCTGCTGTTCCACTCGGTGACGCCACGAATCTCTCGACGAAAACAGTTCCGTGTCCGAGGTCCCCTTAGATTGCATGCAATACCCGGGGACAAACCTGTCATATTAAATTCTATGGAGCACATCCCGGCGGCGGCCCCACTGTCCCAATGGAGTCGAAGAAGCTTTTTGCGTTGCGGCGCAGCGCTAGCCGTCTCGCTTCCATGGCTCAGTTCCTGCAAGTCCTTTGACCAGCGAAACCTCATCCTTGCCCTGGGCTGGGTGCCCAACGTGGAATATGCCGATCTTTGGGTGGCCCTCGAGAAGGGCTATTTCGCCCAGGAAAAAATTGCGTTGAAGGTGTGGCCCGGCGGTCCGAATGCGCCGCAGCCAGTGATCGAAGTGGCCGCGCGTCAGGCGCATATCGGCGAGGCGGAGTGGCTGCCGCTGCTTGATGCGTGTCTCCGCGGCAACGACTTTGTCATCATTGCTTCCATCTTTCCGGTGCACCCGGCCGCGTTGATGTCTCTGCCGCGTCGGCCGGTCCGCCGGCCTGCGGATCTTTCTCATGCTCGCTTTCTCATACAAGGGCCGAGTGAGCGGACTGCCATCGAAGCCATGTTCAAGCTGAATCATCTGCCCTCCGACTATCAACTGATCCCCGTCGGCTTCTCCCCCGAAGCGCTGCTCAATGGTGCCGGAGATGCATACTACTGCTTCATTACCAACCAACCACTGATGTTGGAGGACATGGGTATGCGTTCGGGTGTGGATTTTATTGTGACCAGGCTCGATCAACTGGGGTACAAGGTCCCATCGACGCTGTTGTTTGTCGACCGGCAAACGCTGCACGCGCGACGAGCTGAGCTGGTCGGGTTGCTCAAGGCCAGGCTTCGGGGCAAGGCGGAGAATGAACTTGATCCGGCCTATGCGGCACGGCTTGCCGTGGACAAATTCGGTGTCGATCTCGGGCTCACCTTCCATCATGAGCTGCGCACCAACCAACTGCAGTTGCCGCTCTACCAGGCGCCCGGATCCCCGGGTCCCTTCTGGATCTCGGAGCAGGACCTGGTCAACAACATGTATGGCGCCGCGAGCGCCGCCGGGCGAACGAACCTGCCAGATCCGGCGCGGCTGATGGACATGTCATTGCTTCAGGAGGCATACCAAAGCCTGGCAATGGAGAGGAAAGAAGCATGACTGAGGTGAGAGAGGCGGATCTGCTGATTCATCACGCCAGCATTGTCGCCTTCGATGATGCCGGCGCGGAGCTGGGCGACGCGTCCATTGCCATCGTGGGCAATAGCATCGCCTGGATGGGGCCCACGGCGGAGAGCGCGAAGCATTTTCAAGCCAATGAAACGATCGACGCCAGCGGGCTGATCGCCATGCCCGGTTTTGTCGATGCGCACGTTCATACCGCGCAGCAGTTTCTGCACGGCAAGATCGCCGCCATTCGGCGCAGGGGCGAGTTAAAGAGCCCCATGTGGTCCCGCTACCTGATCCCGTTCGAGAGCGGGCTGGAACCCGAAGATGTGTACTGCAGTGGCCTCGCTGCCTATGCCTCGATGATCAGCAGCGGCACGACCTGCTTTCTCGAAGCGGGCGGACCTTTCCCGGATGAAATGGGCAGGGCCGCAGACGAGATCGGCATTCGCGGCCGCATCGCGCTCTCCACCATGGACACGGATGAGAGCATTCCCAAGGGCTCGCGCTTCACTACGGAAGAGGCTTTCAAAAGAAATGAGGAGCTGGTCAAGCGCTGGCAGCATCATCCGCGGGTGAATGCCTGGCTCTCGCTACGCCAGATCATGGTCAACACGACCGAGCTGACACGGGGGATGAGCGCGTTGGCCAAGCAGCTCGACACGCCCATCCATACCCACCTCGCAGAGGGAACCTATGAGGTGGACTATGCGATCAGCAAATGGGGCTTGCGGCCGGCCGAATATATGGAGAGCATCGGGGCGCTCCATGCGCATATCCACGCGGCCCACTCTGTGCTGCTGAGCCTGAGCGAGCTCGACCTCTACCAGGCGCGCAATGTTTCGGCCTGTCACTGTGCATTCAATAACTACACTATGGGCGCGCCGCGGGTGCTGGAGATGCTGCAGCGCAAGATTCGCCTGGGGCTGGGCACCGATGGCGCAGCGACTCGCGGCAGCCTGGATATGTTCGAGGTAGTGCATGCCACCACCGTCGGCCAGCAGGCGGTGGGAGGAACCCCATACCACATCGATCCGCCCATCACGCATGAGCAGATGCTGCGTGCCGCCATAAGCGGAGGGGCGCGCGCGGCGCGGCTGGAGCGGCATATCGGGTCGCTTGAAGTAGGCAAGCTGGCTGACCTGATCCTGGTCGACGGCACCAGCCATGCCCAGTTCCCTAATTACGATCCGACGATTACGCTGGCGGAGAGCACGGTCGGTCCTAATGTGAGGACGGTCATCATCGATGGCCGGGTGGTGATGAAAGACCGCGTTTTGCTCACCGTCGATCTGGCGGCCATGAAGGAGAGGCTGCGCCGGCAATATGGCGTGCTCATGGAGCGCTTCGAGAGGGCCATCGCCTGACCTATGGCCAAGGTTGAGATCCATGGCGTCAGCAAATCGTATGCACTGGATCGACGCGATTCGGTGCTCGCTCTCAAGGACGTGAGCCTGACCATCGAAGACGGCGAGTTCGTCGCTCTTCTTGGTCCCTCAGGCTGCGGAAAGAGCACATTGCTGCACCTGGTCGCTGCGCTCGAGGAAGTATCGACAGGGTCCATCCTGGTCGATTGCGAATCACCGGCGCTGCTGCGCGACCAACACCGGCTGGGAATTGCGTTCCAGGATCATGCGTTGCTGCCCTGGCTCTCGGTGAAGGCCAATGTCGCGCTGCCCTTCAAGATTGCCGCCCTGCCCGTTGACTACGCCCGGGTGCAGCATTTGATCGATCTGGCCGGTTTGCAGGGCTTCGAAGAGGCACGGCCCAGCCAGCTCTCCGGCGGCATGCGGCAGCGTGCCGCAATTGCCCGCTCGCTTTGTCTTGAGCCCACGCTGCTGTTGCTCGATGAACCCTTCGGCGCACTCGATGCCGTCACCCGGCGGCGCATGAATCTCGAGCTGCAACAAATCTGGCTGGAGGGAAGCCTGACTACGCTGATGGTGACTCACTCGGTGGACGAGGCACTCTTTCTGGCCGATCGTGTAGTTGTGATGAGCGGCCGGCCGGGCGTGATCGTGGAGACTATCCCCGTGCCTTTCCCGCGGCCGCGCCGTATCGACTGCATGCGTTCGGAGCAGTTTCACCGGCTGATCGATCACCTCACTTTGCTTCTGGAGCACTGAAGTGCAGAGCGCGAGCGAAAAGAAATCGATGGTCGTCTACGTCGTCTTGGCGCAGCTGGGTCTGCTGGCCGCCTGGCAGGTGTTGGCCCATTCAGGCGCCGCCGGGCTTACGGTTCCGACCCCGGCCAGCGTCATGCGGGTTTATCTACAGCCCAGATTCGCGGCCTTGCTCTACCGGTCCGCGCTTGCGACCGTAAGCTCGGCAGCGGGGGGCTTTGCTGCGGGCGCTCTCCTGGGAACGGTCACCGCGATGGTTTCGTATGTGCTTCCGCCGCTGCAGCCGGGGCTGGATCGCCTGGCGGTCACGGTCAACGCGATTCCCGCGGTGGTGTTGGGACCGATCTTCATCCTGCTGGTCAGCCGGGAGCTTACCCCAGCCTTGCTCGCGGCCATCTCCGTCTTCTTTCTCATCTATGTTGCGGTTGCCTCCGGCCTGCGTACTGCCTCCACCGGCCTGACCGCGATGATGACGACTTTCGGGGCTGGCAGGTGGCAGCGTTTGCGTTACCTCGACCTTCCCTCAGCCGTACCTTCCTTGCTCAGTGGCGTGAAGGTTTCGGTCACGGCGGCGATGATCGGCGCCGTCGTGGGGGAGTGGTTCGGCGCTCCCACTGGGCTGGGCATCGTCATTTTGAACACCATGCAGAACTTTGAGATACCGCTGATGTGGGCGGCGGTGTTGCTGGTGGCATTGATTTCGCTCGCGGGTTATGGCGCGGCGCATGCGGCGGAACGCTATGTCGGGAGTAGATTTCTATGATGCGCCGCGTCTTTACACAGTGCTGGGCCCAGAGTTGGGGACTGTTGCTGATCTTTGCCGTCTGGCAGGTGTGGGTGATGTCGGCTCACTACAACAGCATCGTGGCTGTCTCGCCTGTCGCCGTGGTCCGCGATATCGTGCTGCATCCTGTGATTTATCTGCTGCCTGCTTTGTGGACGCTCGGCTTTGCACTCAGCGGGCTCGCCGCGGGGCTAATCCTGGGACTGCTGCTGGCGGTAGCCGGATGGAGATCACAGATCCTATCAGCCACGATCAATCCTGCTGCGCTGCTGCTCAGCTCGACCCCCGTGGTCTGCCTGATACCGTTGCTGGCGCGCATCTTCGGCTACCAGAGCCGGACGGAGTTTGTCACTGTGGCCATCATGACTTTTTTCCCGGGCTTTGTTTTTGCCAGCAAAGGGTTAACGACGTTACCGCTCGGATCGGGCGAGTTCTTCACTGTGCTGGCGGCAACCCGGGGGCAACGGTTGCTCTGGCTTGCTCTGCCTGCTGCTGTGCCTGGCATGGCAGTTGCGTTGCGCATCGGAGCGGCTTACAGCGTCATGGTGACCATGATCTCGGAATACCTGATGCAGACCGGAGGTCTGGGCAATATGTTTGCCCTCAGCAGTCAGGCCTTCGAGACGGAACGCGCCTGGGGAGCCAGCCTGGTGGCCATGGCGCTCTCGGTTGCGCTTTACAATGCTGCCGGCGTGGTAGAGACACGGGTGCGAGAGCGCTATCGCTGAGCCGGCTCATCAGCTTTTCTCTCCCGGCTCCGGATCCTTTCTTCCCATGTAGAGATCGTCCAGATACTTGCCCCACTTGGTTTCCGCCGGATCGAGCCTGTTCTCCAGTTTTGCGCCTTGCGTCCACCAGTGGATGACATCGCGCCCCATCGCCGCGCCCCGGCGGGTATGCATGTCCACCTGGAAATCCTGTACTTCGACCCGGCGCTCTCCACGGGCGACGACAAATTGAGCCCAGGTGGCGAGCTCCATCGTGGCGTTGTCCTTTTTCGCGGTCGCGAGCAGCCGCACGGCATGCACGGAGTACATCCAGCGGTCGCCGCGATCGACCATGCGCAGACGCTGGGCGTTCAGAGCCTCCAGGATGGCAGGGGCCTCCATCAGCCCAAAGCCAATATCTTCGGTGGCGATGATCTCCAGCCTGCGCCATAACACCTCCTCGGCTTCGGGGCCGCTCGAGAAAAACTCATAAGCGGCAAGCACTGCCTCCTCGACCAAACCACGGCGTATCGACTTCTGCAGGACAGAGCGGAGTTCGTCGAAGGCGTAACCGTTGATTGATGTTGCCCGGCTCCATACATCTTGACTCTGGTAGTTTTGCGACATGGCGCTCCTTTTCCCACGAGGGTTTGAGTTGATTAGAACGGCACGGACCCAAGCCCTGCAAGTTATCCGATAGCTTCGGCGGTTTACACGTAGGCCAAGGGTCAAATAGAGTGAGTTGCAATCGTAGGGAGGTCAAAATTGAAGTGGCTTCTAACGTTTCTGCTGCTCAACCTTTCCGTCTTCGCGCAACAAACTCCCGTTCCGGTGATCGACTACACTTCGGTGGCAAATTTTCTCAAGCTTCCCCCTGACATGTATTTGGGAGAGATGGCCGGGGTGGCGGTCAATTCCAAGGGACACGTCTTTTCGTTGTCTCGGGGCAATACGACTGGTCCTGCGTATGGTGCGGCTGCTTCGCAACTTCTGGAATTCGGTTCTGACGGCAAGTTCATCCGCGAGATTGGTCACCACCTGTATGCGTGGTCCTTTGGCCATTCGGTAAGGATTGATCCGGAAGACAATATCTGGGTGGCGGACAAGGGTTCGGACATGGTCATCAAGTTCGATCCCGAGGGCCGTGTGGTCATGGTCTTCGGACGCAAACAGGAAGCCTCGGATGAGGGTACCGAACCACTCAAGCATCCCAAACCGCCACTGCCGCCTGTCGACGGAATGTTTCGCCAGGTGACCGATATGGCGTGGGATACGGCTGGGAACACCTACATCAGCGATGGCTACATCAATTCGCGAGTGGCGAAGGTGGATAAGGACGGCAACTGGTTGAAATCGTGGGGCGAGCCCGGGGACAAACCCGGCGAATTCAGTGTGCCTCATAGTATCGCGGTCGATGCCACGGGAAATGTCTACGTAGCGGATCGCGGCAACCGCCGGATTCAGGTCTTTGATGTCGATGGCAAGTTCCTTCGCCAGATCACTATCGATGTGCCTTTCGATCCCAATGCTCGTCCAGCGATCGGGCCCACGCCGAGTCAGGCAACCTCCGCCAACGGGACCATGAAGGCGGGATCTCCCTGGGCTCTCTGCATCACGCCCGGCCCCCACCAGGTGCTGTTCAGCTCAGACGCTTATCCGGGCCGGATCTACAAGTTGAGCCTGGACGGGAAGGTGCTTGGCTACCTGGGCGAGTCGGGCAAGCAGCTGAAGCAATTTGGATGGATCCACGAGATTGCCTGCCCTTCAGAAAATGAGCTTTACGTGGCTGAACTGCTGAATTGGCGGGTGCAAAAGCTGGTCTTGAAACCCACTCGCTAACGACGCATCATCCCCCCTGATCTTCAGCAGGGGGAGTTGCCAACCGAAGATCGCCGCCGTGCAGCGATGGCCGGGATCGCTATTACCAGGCGCACACAGCCCGGCCAATCTCTTTTCTCCACCGCAACCCGGGGAGGATACCGCCCACGGTGCCGCCAATGTGGTAGCTGCTGAGAGTCTGCTGAGCCCATCCCCTGGTTCGTGGCATGAAGCTCTGAGGCAGAGTCTGAGGTCCCATTAGGCTTCAACATTCATAAATAATTGAAACGTTAAGAGAAAAGGAGGGTAAGCCTTACTGACAGGCGCCTTCCGGGCAGAAGAAGCTGCGTGAGGGCCTCCGGAATCCGGCAATCGATGTAATAATGCGGGGGACGTCCGCGGGGAGACTGTGCTCCGTAGGGTCTCAGCCCTGCGGCGAAATCTAAAACGTTTAGTGAGGATGAACATGAATAAGAAGGCGCCCACGATGAGAGATGTGGCGCGCTTGGCCGAGGTCTCTGTTGCCACGGTTTCAGCGGTTGCAAACGGGACAGCGGGGGTTAGCCCTAAGCGAGCGGAGCGGGTCCGGAAGGCAATGGAGGCTTTGGACTATCACGCCGATCAGATCGCCCGGAGTCTCAAGACCGGTCGAACGCAAGTGATCGGCACGGTTCTTCCTGATGTGACCAATCCCTTTTATCCCGAAGTAATTGTTGGCGCGGAGGAGATTGCCCGTGCCGCGGGCTACTCCGTGATCCTGTGTAACGCAAACGAGGATGCCGAGCAGGAGCAGCAACAACTGAATACCCTCTTCAGTCATCGTGTCGATGGAGTGCTGATTGCGTGTTCCGATCCCGCGATTTCCTTCGACCGGCTGATGCGCCGCCGCTTTCCGATTGTCTGCTTTGACCGCATTCCGCCCGGGTTTCGGGGGGATACGGTGACCACCGACAATGCCTCGGGCGGATACGAGGCGACTCGGCACCTGATCGACCTGGGCCACAGGCGTATTGCGGTACTGGCAGGGCGTGCAGGCTTGTCCACGCATTCTGCGCGCCTGGAAGGATTCCGCAAAGCCATGAGCGAGGCGCGTTTGCAAGTGCCCGACGAATACTGCCTGACCGGGGGGATGGTGCCCGAAACCGGCTACGAGGCTGGCCGCAAATTGTTGAGTCTGCCCAATCCGCCGACGGCTGTGTTCTGTACCAACAATAAGTTGTTCCTGGGCTTGGTTCGGGCGGTGAATCAGGCCGGCGTTCGCTGTCCAGAGGAGATTAGCCTGGTCGGCTTCGACGATCTTGCGTGGACAGAAAACTTTCATCCTCGCCTAACCACGGTTGCTCAGCCGACGCGGGAACTGGGACGAAGGGCGATGCAATTGCTGATCGAGAGGGTGGAGAGCGAGGGCGAAGACTTTCCCGGGCCCGCGCGCAAGGTGCTTCTTAAACCGGAATTGCGGGTTCGCGAATCCACCGCCCGGGTGGGTTCCTCCGGCGGCAGAAAGCGTCTCAGGGCGTAATTATCGAAACGTTTCGTTTTTATTGATAGGAGACAAAACTTTGCTGTAGATTGGGCAACTGTCGGCCAGTTTTGCGCGCCGTTCCCCGGTTATCGCGGGATACGGTAGTGACCGGCAGCCTGTCTTTCCTGGAGGGACCCCATGCGTCGTCTGCAGCTTTCCGTGCTGGCCGCGTGCCTGCTTCTAGCCCTGCCGCTGGCCTGTTATCCGCAGGCGACGGAAGTGGACCAGATTACTGGAACGGTTCAGGATCCCTCCGATCAAGCATGACAAACTCTTCTTCTTTGGCGGCTGGCAAACAACGATCTTGAGGACGGCTCCGCCGACAACCATTTCGTTTACGCCGACGGCGACAGAACTGCAGGGAAATTTCTCCGCGATCACCAAGCCAATTATCGACCCCGCGACAGGGGAGCCATTCCCCGGCAACCAGATACCGGCTACCAGCTTCAGCCCGGCGTCATTGAGCTTGCTGAAATATGTTCCCGTTGGCAGCGCTCCCGAGGGTGAGGTGGTTTACAGCATCCCGTCGCCCTCCACCGAAAATCAGGTCCTGGGAAGAATTGACTGGACTCAATCTGCGCGTGATACGGTGTTCGGGCGCTACTACTATACGAAAGACAGTAATCCCGCTGCCTTCAGCGGTGATCTCCTGCTGACGACGCAGGCAGGTGTGATTGATACGGTGCAGGCCCTGACGGCGGGCGATACTTTTACCCTCACGCCCAATGCTCTCAACTCTTTTCACTTCACTTGGACTTACGAACGAATCAATCGCGGACCGGCTTCCGGCGTTCCTTCGGCATCGGATCTCGGACTGTCGGTTGCGCCATCCGTGGGGAACTCTCCACAAATCTCGGTGACCAACTACTTCAGTACGATGTGCGGGACGTGTTCCATCGCAACCGTCTACTCGGGCGCTAAGCAGATCGCCGACGATTTCAATCTGATCAGGGGGCGCCAGCAGTTTGCATTCGGAGGAGAGTGGGTCGGAAAGTACCTCAACTATACGACCGCAAGCCAGCAAAACGTCGCCTACACTTTTAACGGCAGTGTTACTGGGAATGCATTAAGCGACCTGCTCTTGGGGCTTCCGAGTAATTTCATGCAGGGGAACATAACCAAGTGGGATCCGATTATGAACTACTTCGGATTTTATGGTTCGGACCGGGTCAGATTGACGCCCCGCCTCACTCTCAATGCAGGTTTGCGCTGGGAGCCCTATCTTCCCCAGTACGATAAAGAAAACCGCGCATCGCATTTCGAGCAGTCAGCTTTTGTTGCCGGGGCGAAGAGCAGGGTGTATGTGAATGCGCCTCCAGGTCTCACTTTCCCCGGAGACAGCGGCTTCCCCAAGGGAGGTACGTATCACGACCTGGCCCGTTTTGCTCCTCGTCTCGGGTTGGTGTGGGATCCTCTGGGAAATGCAAAGACCATCGTGCATGTGGGCTACGGCATACTCAATGATGGGCGAAGCGACCTGGAAACCTTTGACCGCTTCGGCTTTGAGCCACCCTGGGCCAGCCTGATCAGCCTTTCGAATCCTGGCGGCGGATTTGCTAACCCCTACCTGGCTTATCCTGGGGGCGACCCTTTCCCTCTGCCGATTCCGCCCACTTCCACGGCAACCTTCACTTCGGAAGCACAGTACGTGAATGTACCGCTGCACATCAAACCAACCTATGTTCAGGAATGGAACCTGAGCGTGCAGCAGCAGTTCGGCGCAAACTGGCTATTTTCCCTTAGTTATATTGGAAACCAGGGTACTCACCTTTGGATCAACTACCAGGCGGACCCAGCCGTTTACATCCCCGGA
>Ga0302325_10035653_pt1 | contig 10157 bp, 7 predicted proteins | sample Palsa_T0_2_FD_201948 | JGI IMG/M metagenome (GOLD analysis project Ga0302325, IMG submission 201948) | Peat permafrost microbial communities from Stordalen Mire near Abisko, Sweden - Palsa_T0_2 | ecosystem: Environmental > Terrestrial > Soil > Palsa > Peat permafrost | place: Sweden: Abisko... | reverse complement strand
AAGCTGGCGTAGTACTCCTTCTCGATGTCGGAGGCGTGCTCCAGCCACACCCGCTGGACCCGATGGCCCTTGATGTCCATGCCCAGGATGGCGGCAGCGTGGGAACGCAGCTCGTCGGTGTTGGCGGCCAGCTTGATGCCGCCCGCCTTCCCCCGCCCCCCGACCTGGACCTGGGCCTTGACTACGACCGGGTAACCGGCCGTCTCGGCCGCCGCCACCGCCTCGTCCACCGTGTCGGCGGTGCCCCCGGGCGAGACCGGGATCCCGTAGCGGGCGAAATACCGCTTGCCTTGGTACTCAAACAGGTCCATGGGCGTGCTCCTCACTGCTTGTCTCGCCGGCACTGCTTGTCTCGCCGGCACTGCTTGTCTCGCCGGCACTGCTCGTCTCGCCGGCACTGCTCGTCTCGCCGGCGGGCTCATCGGCGGGCTCCCGGCGGTCGAGAGCCTCTTCCAGCCACTGGCAGATCGAGGCCATGGTGGCCCCTGGGCCGAAGATCTCGGCCACGCCCAGCTCCTTCAAACGGGCTGTGTCGGCGGCGGGAATGATGCCCCCGCCGAAGACCAGGACCGCCTCGCCCGCCGGCGCCCCGCCCGCCCGCTCGTTCAGGGCCTCGATGACCCGGGGAAAGAGGGTCATGTGGGCACCCGAGAGAATTGACAGTCCGACCGCGTCGGCGTCCTCCTGGACGACGGTGGCCGCGATTTGTTCCGGCGTTTGGTGCAAACCGGTGTAAATGACTTCGAAACCGCTGTCCCGCAGCGCTCGGGCGATGATCTTGGCTCCCCGGTCGTGACCATCCAAACCCGGCTTGGCAACCACGACTCGATAACGCCGACGCACGCCCGGAATACTACGCAGGTGCCCGCTCTGCCCCCCGGTGCTCCGGGACCCCCCGGTCCCGACCCCGACCCCGGCTCGAACGGGGCGGCCCGGCCGCCCGGGCCCCCGGCGCGGGCCGCGCCGTCCTCCCGACCGGCGACGCCCCGGCGCCAGACCGCCCTGTTGCTCACCTCGATCCTGGCCGTGCTCACCGCCATCCTGCTGCTGGTGTTCGTGCTCCGGCTGTCCAAGGAACCGGGCGCCAAGGTCCAGGTCGGCTCGCAGACCTTCAACCTGGGGCGAGCCACGGCGTTCGCTCCCACCATCGTGATGAACGGGCCGTTGATTTTTCCACCGCTGCGCGGCGACCTCACCTTGTACGTGCAACACCTGGGCAGCAACCCCGACAAGGGCTGGCTGGCATTTGATGCCCACGACCCGGGGCAGGCCAACAACTGCTTCGTCCATTGGCACCCCGCCAGCAAGGAGTTCGTGGATCCGTGCGACGAGGCGGTGTTCCCGGCCGATGGCCAGGGTTTGATCCAGTACGCCGCTCAGGTCAACAAGTCGGGCGATGTCATCGTCGACCTCCGCCAGCCGCTGGCGACAACCACCACCACCGTCGCAACCAGCAGCACCACCACCGTCGCGACTGCGACGACCACCGCTCCCTGACCGCTGCCGGCTGAATGCGGCCGATGCTTGGGCCATCCCGGGCGCGGGTATCATCGGCCCGGGTGCAACGTGTCGGGTACGAGGTGGGGGTACCCGCTACTTCAGTCTTTTTCAGTGCAATGACATCGGATGGCCATATCCGATGCGGTTCCGGCCAATAACCTCCATGACACCTCGGTGAGCCCTCCCACTGACATCCAGTCCGCACCGAGCGGCATGCTCGACCCCCCGTCCATGGGCGGCGACAACGGGCGGCCGGAGCCGGCGTCCGACGACGGGATCCCGGCCAGTCCGACTGATCTCGTCACCACCCCGCCGCCACCGCTGAAGACCGGGCGGCACGGCGCCCACAGCGCTCATGTCCTGCGCAAGTCGCGCTTCGTGTTCCCCAAGCGCCGTTGGCCCCGCCGGATCCTGATCATGGCCAACCTGATGGTGGCGCTGGTACTGCTGAGCGCGGCCAGTGCCTACGGGTACTTCGACTGGCGCATCAACCAGATCAAGCGGGTGGTCCTGCCCAGCCTGGTGGGGGGCACTCGTCCCGCCATCAAGGCAGCGGCCGTTCCCGTGGCGCCACCCGGCGCCCCTATGACGATTCTGGTGGTGGGCAGCGACAGCCGGGCCGGCGACACCGGGGGCGACGCCAGTCAGTTCGGCGACGCGGCCGATGTCGGTGGCCAGCGCTCGGACACGATCATGCTCGTTCACCTCGTGCCTGCCACCTCGTCGGCCACCATCCTGTCGATCCCCCGAGACCTGTGGGTGCCCATTCCGGGCATGGGGTCGAGCCGCATCAACAGCGCCTTCAACAACGGGGCCGACCTTTTGGTCCAGACCATCGAGAAGGACCTGGGGATCCCCATCGACCACTTCGTCGAGGTCGACTTCCAGTCATTCCGCGACATCGTCAACGCCGTGGGCGGGGTCAACGAGTACTTCCCCACGCCGGCCAAGGACGACTACTCGCTCCTCAACATCCCCAATCCCGGTTGCTACACGATGACCGGCAACATGGCGCTGTCGTTCGTGCGAGCCCGCCACTACGAATACAAGGTCGATGGTCGGTGGGTCTATGAGGCGGAGAGCGACCTGGCTCGGATCCAGCGCCAGCAGAACTTCATCAAGAAGATGATTGCCAAGGCCCAGGGCGAGGGGTTGAGCAACCCGTTGGAGTTGAACGGCGTCATCGGCGGCATCACCACCAACCTCACCCTGGACAGCGGGTTCACCCAGAGCCTGCTGTTCTCCCTGGCCCAGCGCTACCGCAACATCTCGCCCGGCAACCTCCCCGCCTCCACCCTGCCCACCACGGCGACGGTCATCGGGGGCGCCGACGTGTTGCTGCTGCAGCAACCCGAGGCGCGCCAAGCCATCGCCAACTTCGTCCACCCCCCGCCGATGGTGTCGAGCGCGACCTCGTCGACCGGATCTGGGTCGACCGGATCAACCTCGACCACCACGCCCGCCGTGACGATCAACGTGTCGCCGAGCAGCGTCGAGGTTGCGGTGCTCAACGGATCGGGGCGCACCGGGCAGGCCACGACGGCCGCCGCCGCCCTGACCAGCCAGGGCTTTCACGTGACCAGGGTCGCCTCGGCCACCAACTTCAAGTACACCTCGTCGGAGATCCTGTACGGGCCGGGCGACCAGGCCAAGGCGCAACTGGTAGCCACCGGTGTGCCCGGTGCGGTGCTCCAGTCTGACCCCACCCTGCTGGGCGCCGATGTCGAGCTGATCACCGGCCAGACCTTCCAAGGGGTCAATGCCGTGACGTCGGGCCCCGTGACTACACCCGGTTCGGTGGCGACCACGCCCTCGACCGTGCCCGTCACCACGACGACCACTCTGCCCTACGAGCTGCCCGGCACACCGGCCGGTTTCGTCGCTCCCCCCTGCTAGGGCCCTAAGCCCTCACGCTCGTTTGAGCGGGGCCAGCGACAGGTTGAGCCGCTTGTCGCCCACGGAGGGAAAGTGCACGGTGGCTTCCGCCTTGTCACCCTGGCCCACCACCTCCAGCACCACGCCCTCACCCCACTTGGCGTGTACCACGTCGTCGTTGCGCCGCAGTCCCAGGCCCTCGGCGCCGTTGCCGTGGACGGGTGCCGCCTTACCCCGGCGGATGGCGGCATCGACGATGGCCTCCCGACCGCCAAAGGGCAACCCGGTCCCAGGGCGGCGCCGAGACTCCTCCACCGCCCGCACCAGGTTGGCGGGAACCTCACGCAGGAACCGGCTCGGCGGGTTGTACTGGGTCTGCCCCCACAGGTTGCGGCACCAGGCGTGGCTCAGGTACAGCCGCTCCCGGGCCCGGGTAAAACCCACGTACGCCAGCCGGCGCTCCTCCTCCAGCTCGTCGGGATCGCCCAATGAGCGGAGGTGGGGAAAAACCCCGTCCTCCATGCCGATCACGAATACGACGGGGAACTCAAGCCCCTTGGCGGTGTGCAGGGTCATCAGCAGGACGTCGGAACTGTCGTCGCCGATCTCGTCGGAGTCGGCCACCAGGCTGACCTGCTCCAGGAACCGGTCGATGTCCTCGGCCTCGCTGGCCGCGCCCAGCAACTCGTCCAGGTTGTCCAGACGGCCTTCGGACTCCACGTTGTGTTCGGCTTCCAGCTCTGCGCGGTAGCCGGTGCGGGCCAAGATGGCCTCGATGAGCGCCACCGCCGAGGCCGCCTCACGGTGGTCGGTGCCAGCAGCGAAGTCGCCGCTGCCCTCGGGCGGGCCCCCGGCATCGGGGGTCGCGGCGCTGACGTCGGCTTCGGGACTCACTCCGGCTTCCGCCCGCAACTCGTCCAGCAGGTCCACCAGGTCGCGGATACCGCCCAACGCCTTACCCGTCACCCCCGCCCCCTCGGCGTGGCGCAGGGCCTCGTCGAACGGCCGGTTGTTGGTCCGGGCCCACCGCTCCAGGCGGTCGATCGAGGTCTGGCCGACCCCACGCTTGGGCACGTTGACGATGCGCTTCAGCGAGACCTCGTCGGTCGGGTTGACCACGGCGCGCAGGTAGGCCAGCACGTCCTTGATCTCTCGCCGGTCGTAGAACTTGGTCCCGCCCACCACCTTGTAGGAGATGTTGCGCCGGACCAGCTCCTCCTCCACCGCCCGGCTCTGGGCGTTGGTGCGGTAGAACACCGCCACATCGCCCCAGGCGTAGCGGTCGTGCAGGCGGCCGATCTCGCCTGCGATCCAGGCGCCCTCGTCGTGCTCGTCCTCGGCGTGATAGGTGGTGATCAGCTCGCCACCCACTTGCTCGGTCCACAGGGACTTGGGCTTGCGCATGGCGTTGTTGGCGATGACGGCGTTGGCCGCGTCCAGGATCAGCTGGGTGGAGCGGTAGTTCTGCTCCAGCACCACCACCGTGGCGTCGGGGAACGCCTGCTCGAACTGCATGATGTTGCGGATGTCCGCCCCCCGCCAGCGGTACACCGACTGGTCGGTGTCGCCCACCACGCAGACGTTGCGGTGGAACTGGGCCAGCATGAGCACCAACTCGTTCTGCGCCCGATTGGTGTCCTGGTACTCGTCGACCAGGAGGTGCCGGAAACGCTCCTGGTAGTAGCGCCGCACGTCGGGCGCCGCCTGGAGCAGGTTGACCGTGACCAGCAGCAGGTCGTCGAAGTCCATGGCGCTGGCCGCCAGCAGGCGGGTCTGATACTCCCGGTACACCTCGGCGATGCGTCGGTCGTAGATCGTCCGGGCTTGGCTGGCGAAGGTCTCGAAGTCGATCAGATCGTTCTTGGCGGTGCTGATGACCCCGTGCACGGCGCGGGGCGGGAGTTTCTTGGTGTCCATGTTGAGGTCGCGCAGCACATAGCCGACCAAACGGTTGGCGTCGGCCTCGTCGTAGATGGTGAACGACGACTTGTAGCCCAGCCGGTGGCCATCCCGGCGCAGGATGCGGACACAGGCGGAATGGAAGGTCGACACCCACATACGCTCCGCCACCGGACCGACCAGACCGGCCACCCGCCGCTTCATCTCGTCCGCCGCCTTGTTGGTGAAGGTGATGGCCAGGATCTCGAACGGCGATACGTGCTGCTCGCGGATCAGCCACGCAATGCGACGGGTCAGCACCCGGGTCTTGCCCGACCCCGCTCCGGCCACCACCAGCAGCGGCCCGCCAGGGTGGGTGACGGCGGCCAACTGCACCGGGTTGAGCCCTTCCAGCAGCGACGATCCGTCGTCGCCCGCTGGCTCGGGGAGGTCCCCGGCCGCGTCTGAACGGGTCGCCAGGGCACCGGACTCGGTCATGAACCCAACGTACCGGACGGCTGTGACGGCCTCGCTGACCCAGTCCTGCCGGTTGGGGCTTGGCGTTGAATAGGGCGACGGTTGAGCCATGATGGAGACATGCCATCCATCACTGCGACCGCCGCCGGCGTCCTCGACCTCGGAGGTGACCTAACGGTCAACCGGCTCGGTTTCGGGGCCATGCGCATCACCGGACAAGGGATCTGGGGGCCGCCCCCGGACCTGTCACAGGCTCGGGCGGTGCTCCACCACCTCCTCGACCTGGACGTCAACTTCATCGACACGGCCGATTCCTACGGTCCCGAGGTCAGCGAGCAGCTGATCGCAGACGCGCTGTACCCGTACCCGGAGGACCTGGTCATCGCCACCAAAGGCGGCCTGGAGCGGCCCGGCCCGGGACAGTGGACCGTGAACGGCCGGCCCAAGCACTTGCGCACGGCGTGCGAGGCCAGCCTCAAGCGACTGCGCCTGGACCAAATCGCGCTGTACCAGTGGCATCGTCCCGACGCCAAGGTCCCCCTGGAGGAGTCGATCGGGACCCTGGTTGACCTGAAGAACGAGGGCAAGATCCGTCACATCGGGGTGTCCAATGTGACGGAGAAGGAGCTGCGCAAGGCGCAGCAGATGACCCCGATCGTGTCGATCCAGAACCGCTACAACCTGACTGATCGGGGCTCGGAGGACCTGGTGGACCTGTGCGAGCAGGAGGAGTTGGCCTTCCTGCCGTGGGGGCCGCTGGCCGATGCCGACACCGGACCCGCGGCCGACATCGCCCGTCGACACAACGCCACGGTTCAGCAGATCGTTCTCGCGTGGCTCCTGGCCCGCTCCCCCGAGATGCTCCCGATACCCGGCACGTCTTCCATGGAGCACCTTGACGAGAACGTCGCGGCGGCCAACATCAAGCTCGAACCGGAAGAGGTCGAAGTGCTCAATCATCTCAAAGATGCATGATCTGAACTTTGGGCCAAGTCCGCTTAGAGCCTAGGTAAAAGTTTCATAAGCGTCAGTTAAAAACTCCTGCTGAGAACCCATTCTGAGGGGTCCCAGGAGCGCCCCAAGGTCACCCCAAATGCTGGGCTTTCTCAGAAAATCGAGACCCGATCTGGTCAACTCCCGATTGGTGAGTTATTCTCGGTTAACCGATCGGACATAGTGTCCGAATCGCGGTCAGCCGTTGACCCAGAGGCAACTCGGGCGGCGGCGACGAGGGAGGTTGGAGTGCTGCACCAGGCCAAGGTCCTTCGTGGTGAACAAGATCGGGTTGAATCGTGTCTGATCACATAGATATCTCATCAATCGGACAAAAGGGAAAAGACCTCGACGACTGGGTCGTCGTGATCGAGGCCACCACCAACCGCAGCAATGAGACGTTCCAGTTCTCCGTTATCCAAGACCTCCTGGGCCGGTTGCGAGAGTGGCACTCGTCGGGCCTGTACAACCCACATCGGTATGCCATCCAGCTCCACATCGAGGCCGTGGCACCGTACGACGCACTGCGTTGCGCCGTGGCGTACCACGATCTGGCCGCCCGAGCCGTGGGCCTGACCAAGTCCTTGCTCACCCGGGCCGAAGTATTGACCTTGGGCGAGTTCGAGACGGGCCTGCTGCTTCCGCCCAGCCCCATGAGCACGACCTCTCCCCGCAGCCGCAGCGCCTTGATCTCCGACGAGCTGTACACCACGACCCGCGCCCTGTTGCGTGTGTCCACGCAGGCCGAGATCACCGATCTCCTGGTGCGGTTCGTCACCGCCATTGGTGGCTCGGTCAACGTGGGCGAGTGCCGCCCGGTCCCCGGCATGGTCTCGGCCGACATCTCGATCGGCGACGGTGAGCCACTGCACGCCGTGGCCGAAAGCGTGAGTGTGGCCGGGATGATCGTCGAGCAGTCGCTGCCATCCCTGGTATCGGACGCTCGTCTGGCCCTTCGCCAGCTGCACGAGTCCACCAGCTGACGCTCCGATAACCCGCTCCTCCGTCGCCGATGTGGGGTCCCGCCCCGTCGGCCCGATTGGCGCGCCCACGCTGGACAACCTTCGCCTCTTTTCCCCGACAAACTGGACAACCCGGCCAGGCCATCCTATTGTTGCCAAAGGGAAATACGGGAACTGCGTCAGGAAGCGAAACCCATGACAGCGCCGAGGTTGCGTCGGGCAGTGAGGGTGGTGCCGAGCATGGGGTGTTGTCACCGACGTGGGCTGACCGCCATCATATTGTCAGGGTTGCTGGTGGCGGTGGGCTTGAGCGCGACACTGGGCGCGGCTCTGATGGCCCCCGAATCGCTGGTCGTCATGGCCCGGGCTGGAGCCGAGGCCCAGGCCGCGGCCGCGGTGCGGGACGACGGCGGGCACATCACCGCTGAGCTGGGGATCATCAACGGCTTCACCGCATCGGTGCCGACATGGGCTGTACCGGCCATCGAGCGCGACCGGGCGGTCGATTCGGCCACGCCCAACCAGTCGATGCAACTGATGTCGGACTACGGGGCCGACACCTCGGGCGGCAGCAACTACGGCGGCGGGTACAACGCGGCGTCCGATCCGTATTCGCTTTTCAACCTGGAGAACCTGATCGGCGCCCGCCAGCTCTGGTCGACCGATACCGGTGCCGGGGTCGACGTAGCCCTGGTTGACTCCGGGGTTGCACCGGTCGAGGGACTCAACACCCCAGGCAAGGTGATCAACGGGCCTGATCTGACCGAGGAATCGCAGAACCCCTCGCTGGCCCATCTCGACACCTTCGGACATGGCACACACATGGCCGGAATCATCGCCGGCCAAGATCCCGGCACATCGGCCGCGGCGGAAGAGCAGAACCCCAATGTCTTCATGGGCGTAGCGCCCAACGCCAGCATCGTGTCGGTCAAGGTGGCCGACGCCCACGGTGACAGCGACGTGTCCCAGGTGATCGCGGGGATCGATTGGGTGGTCCAGCACGCCCATGACCCGGGCCTCAACATCCGGGTCCTCAACCTGTCGTTCGGCACCGAATCGAACGAGAGCTACGTGTACGACCCCCTGTCGTTCGCGGTCGAGCAGGCGTGGCTCAGCGGGATCGTGGTCGTGGTGTCGGCGGGCAACAACCACGGCAGCACGTCAGTGAGCAACGACACCGTTCCCTCGTTTTCCAGCTGGGGTGACGGCACCCGCAACCCCGACCTCTTGGCCCCGGGCGTCCACGTCCAGAGCCTTCGCGATCCCGGCTCGTATATCGACATCACCTATGGCTCGACCGGCCTGATCAACCAACGCTTCTTCCGGGGCAGCGGGACCTCGCAGGCCGCGGCCATGATCTCGGGCTCCGCCGCCCTGTTGGTGCAGGAGCACCCGACGTGGACGCCGGACCAGATCAAGGACCTGCTGGTGGGCACGGCGACACCACTCCCTAGGACCTCGCCCCGGGCACAGGGAGCGGGCCTGGTCAACCTGCAAGCGGCCAGCGCCGTGACGACGCCGGGACGACCGCAGGTCTACGCGCCGTCGGTGGGCACGGGATCCCTGGAAGGGGCACGGGGGGGCGTCCACCTGGTGTTCAACGGCGTGCCGCTGGAGGGCGAAGAGGACATCTTCGGCCAACCCGTCAACACCACCGTCCTGGCGGCACAAGAGGCGGCGGACGACTCATGGGCGGGCGGGGTGTGGAACGGCAGCTCGTGGTCCGGGTCGTCGTGGTCCGGATCCTCCTGGTCCGGCTCGTCGTGGTCCGGATCCTCCTGGTCGGGGTCGTCCTGGTCAGGCAGCTCGTGGTCATCCGATGATTGGGAGACGGGGTGGTGGAACGGGTCATCGTGGTCCGGATCCTCCTGGTCCGGCTCGTCGTGGTCCGGATCCTCCTGGTCCGGGTCGTCCTGGTCCGGCTCGTCGTGGTCGGGCAGTAGCTGGTCCAACGCCACGTGGTCGGTGGACAGTTGGTCGTAGCCGTTGGATCTAGCCTGGCGGGCTACCGTGACGACTTCCCAGCCGGCGCCGGCTTCCGGCGACACCAGTCCCGGCGGCCTCTCCCCCGGCCCTAGGACGCCACCCCCGCGATCGCCACGCCAGCGCTTCCGGGTGTGGCTGCTCACCACGGCCACAGCATCCCTGGGGCTCCTCTTGTACCTGTGGGTGTTGTTGCGCCTCGGTGGGATCAGCGGGATGCATATCCCCTTCGCCCTCCTGTTGGTGGCGTTGTTCGCGGCAGCCGAGATCTTCGTCGTGCACTTCGAGTTTCGGCGGGACTCGCACACCTTCTCCCTGGTCGAGGTCCCGCTGGTGCTCGGCCTGCTGTTCGCCCAGCCCGCCCTTATCGTCCCCGCCCACCTGCTCGGCGCGGCGCTGGCTCTGGCGCTGTACCGCAAGCAGGGGCCGACCAAGCTGATGTTCAACCTGGCCGCCTTCACCCTCGAGGACTCTGTGGCGGTGATCATT
>Ga0302325_10035652_pt1 | contig 10157 bp, 3 predicted proteins | sample Palsa_T0_2_FD_201948 | JGI IMG/M metagenome (GOLD analysis project Ga0302325, IMG submission 201948) | Peat permafrost microbial communities from Stordalen Mire near Abisko, Sweden - Palsa_T0_2 | ecosystem: Environmental > Terrestrial > Soil > Palsa > Peat permafrost | place: Sweden: Abisko... | reverse complement strand
ATCCTGGGCCAGTCGGTGACGCAGGGCGTGGTAAAAGGGCTCCAGCTTTCGGCCGATCTCACCGCCATCGATCCTGCTTTGCAAGTGACCGCCGGCTATGGAATTTCGGCAACCGGCGAAGACATCGCACTGCAGCGCACGCTGCGCACCACGCTCGGTTCGCTGTTGGTGATCGATCCGCAGACCGGCGCGGTCATCGATACCTTCCCGAATTACTCCAAAAATCCCGCAAATACAGCCTTCGCCGGCGTAATCTTGCTGCAACCCATCACCGGCCAGGTGAGCGGCGCCGCCGTGGACACCGGCACGCCGCCCCTGATCGTTTCCGGAAACCTGACTGCTTCCTGCGGCCAGGATCCCGACGAGTACGCCTTCGAGGATTGGCAGATCGTCGACGGTGTGCGGCTGGTGCTGGTGGCCTGGCCCGCCAGCCCAGCGTCGTTGGCTTTGCCTCCAGCCAGCCCCGCGGCGAGTTGGAGAAACCGGCTGGTCTACACGATATTCAACGCGGAAATGGCGCTGGCCCTGGACGACCGGCTGCCCTGGGATATGCTCGGCGTTCCCCTGGCCCTGGTGGGGTTCGATAACACCTGGAAACCGCAATTCGTGGACTGCTCGGCGGTAGTGCGGGCCGGCGGTTTGCCGCGCATCCGCTACGTATTGCCCGCGCAACCCGCGCTCACCAGCTCTCTGCTTCAGGTGCAGCCGGCGCTGGCCCAGGCGCGCGTCACGCAACTCACCGAACAACTCGGCGCGTCACCCGCTCTCACCGGCTTCGTTCCCACGTTTGCCTGGCTGCCTCCCTGCGGTGTGGTGCCCGCTTCAGCCATGGACTTTGTCAATCGGATCGGACTGTGGTTCCCGTCGAACTGGAATCTCACCGTGGGGCCGGTCTACCAGGAGGAGATCGAGACTGCCCTGCTAACCGGCATGACGGCCCAACCGCTGGATGTGACCCAGAACGAATCCGTGGAGGTGCTGATACCGCTGCCCGATGCGCTGTACGATCCGGACATCCTGATTCAGGAGACCGTGGATCCGGCGTTTCAAGCGGCCATCGATAGCGCCACCCAGGAACTCGAGGCTGTCCTGCAACATCGCGATGCCATTCAGCAGGAAGCCAATACGCTTTCGCAAGTTCTCACGGGCGCCTCGCAGGCGCCGCCGGACGACCCGGACGCGGGGCTCACGGCCGCGGAAATCGCTCTGCGCGGTCCCCAGGTTTTCACGTTAGCGGCAGGCACGCACTCCATCACGGCGGTTCTTGGCGGCGTCACTTCCGCGGTCCTGGTCGAAACCGTCTCCGCGGCTACGGCCAATGTGACGATAAGTTCCTCCCTGAATCCATCGGTTTCGACGCAAGCGGTGACCTTCACGGCCACGGTCTCGCCCAGTACCGCCTCGGGCAACGTGCAGTTTCTGGATGGCGCCACGGTTTTGGGAACGGTGGCGCCGAGCAACGGTGTGGCGGTACTCTCGATCGCTTCCCTGGCGGCGGGCAGTCACTCCGTCACGGCATCTTATGCCGGCGACAAAAACAATCCGGCGAGCGTTTCCGCGATCCTGGTGCAAACGGTCGCGGCGGCAGCTTCAAGCATCACGCTGAGTTCTTCATTGAACCCATCGGCCTTAGGGCAATCGGTGACCATCACCGCCACGGCCTCGTCCAGTTCCGCCACAGGCAGCGTGCAATTTATGGATGGCGCCACGTCCCTGGGGGCGCCCGTGCCGCTAAGCGGCGGGGTGGCCACGCTACAGGTGTACGTGCCGGCTGCCAATGAGACCTTTGGTACCGCGGCCTCCAGCGGCGGCTACGTTTCCGAGGACTATCAGAAGCTGGTTACGGATGCCGCGAACCCTCCTTACACCCTCACCACGGACGGCAACGGCAACCCGTTGACCACCCCTCTGCCGCTGTTCAACGCCGACGACATGAACGATATGGCGCAGAACGGCATCCAGCATTTCATCAATCGGATTAACGGCAAGCTGGCCAGCGCCAACGATCTGCTGGATCTGGCATTCCTGACGACGCAAAGCGATATCTACCGCTTCCGGCAATACGTTCTGGGGACCTCGGATGCCACGGCGCTAGCGGTTTCTCCCATTGCGGCGCAAATCGCCACGGGCGAATCGGCGGCGGTGACTGCTTCGAACCTGCAAAGTTACCTGAGCTCTATTCTGCCCGCCAACTCGCCACCGGCGCCGCCCACCACTACGACCGCCGGGCCCAACACCCCGCCTCCTGCGCCCCCCGCTGTCGCCCGGATGCGCGTAATCCAAGGAACGACACGGCCGGTGTTCACCGGCGGCCAGCCCACTTCCATCCGGCCGGTCTCGACCACCGTTAACGCGGCGACCACCGTCCAGTCAGGCAGGGTGTTCGTCCCTAATCTCCTCGGAAGTTCCGCCGCTTCCAGAGCCACTTTTGTGCCGGTGGCGCCGGGGACCGCGGCCCAGCCGGCCAGCACCGCGGATGTGCTGGCGCAGTCTCCGCTGGTCGGTGCGCAACTCAACCTGCGAACTCTGACCATCGCGCAACGCATGGCCAATCCTCCTTCGCAGGAAGGTCTCTTCTACGCTACCGGGAACCGTGTGGCCCTGTTGCAATTGCTGGCCGACCTGGAGATCACCATCGACGACATCCCGATTTTTGTGGACACGCCACCGCCGCCCGCCACCACCACCACGGCGGCTCCCGGAACCACTGCCCCGCCGTCCACCACGCTTCCGCCCATGCCCACGATTGCCGACATCAGGCTGAAGGCCGATCCCACCAGAAGGGCGGCGGTGATCAACGCCGTGCTGTCGCCGGTGATCACGTCGCCACCGATCAGCGACCCGGACGAAGGCGAACTATTCTCCGCCGGCATTCACGTACTCGAGCAGCATTCCCAGCTTCTGCGCGCGGTGGAGGGCCGTATCCAGCAGTACACCGATTTCCTGACGGAATGCGCCGCCGCGCTGGCAAATGTACAGACTTACCTGCCCCAAGCCCAGACGCTGGTGACGCAACTCGAAAACGACTTGGCCCAGGCGCGCCAGGACGTGGCCTTCACCACCGCGCTGCTGAACGACGAGACGGCGCGGGTGGCCAGTGTGAACGGGCAGCGCGCTTATACCTTGCAGAACTACGTGCAAGCGGTCGCCTACACGCGCCCGCGCACGGTGCAGCCGGACGCCGACGTTCCCAGCCGGCAGCTTGTGCCGGGCAATATCACAAATCCCGTGCCGAGCTGCCTGCAACAATCGGTGGCCATACCGCCGGAGTTGCGGGAGATGGTGGCCCTGCTGCGCGAATCGCCGGTGAACTGGCTGCCCGCCATCCAGGCGCTGCTGAACCGGCTGGAGCGGCCCAGCCTGCTGCTGGACTTGGCCTCTGATATACAGGCGCGCGCCAGCATGCTGGTGAGCTTGCCTCTGCGCGCTTCTTCGGCCGCCTCCGAACCGGGCGTGTATGCGCCCGTGATCGCGAACATCTATAGCTCGAATCAACAGGCTTTTCGCGCGATCCAAACACAACGCGCGGCATTTCAACCCGCGCAGTTAATCAACCAGAGCTGGATTTCGCAAATCCGGATTCTGCAGGGCTTTACCGCGCCCGGCGATCTGCTGTCTTCCGAATCCGTGCACGCGGAGGTGGCCAACGCCACTTCGCGCCTGATGCAGCAGATTTCGAGCGTAGCCACTTGCGTGTACGCGCGGGCGTGCCAGGCGCTGCCGATCAACCGCCTGGCTTGGGCTCAATTCCTGAGCGGTCTGGGGCTTTCCATTCAAATGCAAAGTCTGGCCGTGCTGCCCAATTGGAACACCCTGGATTACGTGTCGCGCCAGCAAATGCAGATGCTGGTGGATTGGCTTTTCCTGCAGATCGATACCACCATCCCGAACGCCGTGGCTTTCATGAGCGACGTGGTGCGCGCGTCGATTCTGCTGGCTAGCGACGCGCCTGTTAACAGCGTGATCGGCGGCGCGGTCACCCTGGCCACTACCCCGGTGGTGGGCGGCGTGGTTTCGCTCACGCTGCCTTCCGACCGCATCGCCCACGGCATGTACGTGCAGCTTTACAGCTCCGGCGTGCTGGCGGCGCAAGCCGTGGTCACCGATCTGGATAGCGCCAGCGTACGGGCCACGGTAACGCACGTGTATTCGGGTGCGGCCTTGCAAGTGAACGATGTCGCGCACTTCTCGGCGCAGGCGCCGCAAGCCGTGGCGCTGCGCGCCTTCGACATGTAGACTGGGACGCATGATGTTTCAGACGATCCCCCATCCCGGCCGGCACAAATGGTCCCGCACCGAATGGTACGGCAGACCTGTTTCGGAATCGAGTGGCGCAAAAGCGGGCATGCACCTTTTCCGCAGCGCCGCACTCGAAACAACGAAGATTGACGATCCGCAGGAGCATGCGGCGGAGCGGGCAGCCGAAAGCGCGATGTCCGGCGCACCGGTATCCCAGGGCTCCGCTGCGACCGGTCGATCCGAAGGCGCTTTGGACCCTCAAACCCGCGGCTTCATGGAGCAGCGCTTCGGCGAGGACTTCGGCCATGTGGAAGTGCACACCGACTCGCGTGCGGATCTGTCCGCCCGCGCCTTCCAAGCGCGCGCTTACACCACGGGCTCGCACATCGTATTCCGCGCCGGACAATACGCGCCGCACACCGCTACGGGCCGCAAGCTGATCGCGCATGAACTCGCACACGTGGTGCAGCAACAGAGCTCGCCGCCGCGGATTGCGCGCAGTCCGGAGGCCCCCGAGACCGCACCTGTTTCGCACGCCACCGAGATCGAGGCGCTGCTGGACCGCCGCGATCCGGTGGCTGGCGCCGGCTCGCCCGCCCAGGCGGTTGCCGCTCTGAGGGATCTGCCAAACGCCTCCCTGATCCTCACGCTCCGCGATCTGCGGGCGCACGGCAGAATGGACCAGATGCGCGCCGATGTGGGCGGCCAGGGACTGCGCCTCCTGGTTGCGTTCCGCGCCGTGGACCTGGAGGGGCAAGGCGCCGCCGCGCCGGAAGATTGGGCGCGCGTGCGCGAACAATCGTTGCGTCTGAGCCCCACGGACCGCGCGGACATGGTCGCCGCCGTACCCCAGTTGCAGGTTCCGGCCGAACCGGCCCTGCCTGCCAGTTCCTCCACGCTGCCCGCACCACTGCTGAACACCCTGGGGCGATCGTATGCGCGGCGAAACACGGGCATGCCCGGATCGGCGCAAAACCTGGACAATGCATTTTGGGGAGGCCGCCCGGCGACCTTCGATGCGGCCTTGGCGGCCCTAGGGGCAGCCGCCCTGGCGACCATCGTGGAGATCTACGGCCGCTGGACGAGCGCCGGCTTGGATTGGTCCCTGCTGGACAATCTGCTCAACATCTGGGGCGGAGGCGCGCCGGGTTTCAATTTTACGGCCAATGTGGCGGCACTGCAGTCCGCCCTGGAAGCCAATTCGCATTTCTGCGAGGACATGCGCCTGGTGGGAGGCCTTTATCATTTCGTGCACGGGGAAACGCCCTGCTGGCGGGAAAAAATCAGCGGCGCACACGGGTTGCATTTCTGCCTCGGAGCCGACACGCCATCGGTACATATCGATGCCAGCCAGGTGGTCGCGGGCAGTCTGCTGGGCACTTGCGTCTACGACCCCAGCGCGGTTCCCCAGCACTTTAGAGACCTGGGCTGGGTGCCTTAGAACTCTATGGATGTTGGGACCGGCCGGCAGACGCGCGACCGCTATGACCGCCACGTGCGGCGCACGCGGCTGTGCGTGGATGCGCATGCGCCGGCCCACTTGCTGGCCTTCACCATCGAGGAAGCTTTGCGGCTGGCGTCGCTGCCCGGCGAAAACGAAGGACGATCCTATTACTTCCGGCGCTTGCGCGTGACCGGTCTGCCCTCCGGCGGCGACCGTCGCGTGTGGCTGGAAAAATTTCAGCGCGCACTTTATGCAGAGGCGGCCCAGGCGATTCACGGCGCGGATGCCCGCGCGGCGTCGGCCCCCGCCGTTTTTTTTCGCGGCGAACAGGAAGCCTTGGAAATCCTGCTGCATCGCATGCTCGCGCGCCGCGCTATCCACGAATGGTTTTGGCCGATGGTGGCGGCCGGGACCCGCGCTCACGCTTCGGAAGCCGCGTCGATTCCCGATATCGTGGAGATCGTCGAGAAGCTGCGGTCGGGGCCCGCGTCGTGGGTGGCTGTGGCGGCTGCTTTGTTTTCGCTCCCCGGATTCGATGTAGGCGCTTTGCTCGAAGCGATTCCTCAGGCTGTGGCGGAGGGCTGGTTGAGAGAGATGCCTCGAGAGATGCCGAGGGAGACACCGCGCGCACAACTCCGTGCACCCGCCGTGGCGCGCATCCCGTCCGTGGCGATGCCCGCAGTACGACAAGCGGTGCGACGTTTCGGCTTCCGGGATCCGCGGACGCTCTGGCTCGCCACGCTTGCCATTCTGTTCGATTCGCCTTCCGATCTGGCTGCCGGGACCGCGGTCTGGCGGGCGCAAAGCGCTCTGCAGCGGCTGATTGCGGAAGGAGTCGCGGAAGCAGAAGGGGAAGCAGAACCCCGCGCCTTCGAAGTCCAGACTCAGGGCCGGGCATCTGTGGCGGACACACCGGCGGTACGCGCGCTCCGTCCGCTGGATTCGCCGGAGCTCTTGCGCGGTGAGTCTGTGAACGGATCCGATGGTCCCGCGGCCAGCGGCTCTTTGCCGGTTCCTACCCAGGCGCCGCCTGTCGCTATGGCAGCTCGCCCGATCCCGGCTGCCCCCGCCTTGCCGCCGGCGCCATCCGCCGCGTTCGTAGATGGACCTGCGCTCTCTACATCCTCGATCTCATCGCCCGCGCCCACGTCGACGCCATCCCCCGCTCCGGCTGGCGCCGACGCTTGGCCCACTGCACCGGTAGCCATTGAGCCCAGCCCATCGACCCGCGCAGCGCATCCCGCATCGATCCGTTGGAATTGTTCCGGCCTGCCGACCGACGCCGCCGGCTTTTTCTTTTTGCTGAACGCTCTCCAGCGCATTGGCATAACCCAGGCGCTGGCCAGCGGCCTGGCCGCCGCCGGACCGAATTTTGTGGCGCGCCTGTTGCAACGTTTGGCGGAGCACAGCGGCGTCGGCCCGGACGACCCCATCTGGTTATGGCTGATTTCACTGCCCACCAGCGAAGATGGCGGCGACGCGCTCGCTTGCGACGCTTCCTGCTGGCCTTCCAATCTGCGGTCTTCCCGTGACACTGCGCCAGCCGATTACGTCGTCCGCATCTGGTATCTGGCGGTGCGCCGGTGGTGCCGGCGGATCGCAAGAATCAGCGTGCGGGACATTGTCACGCGCCCCGGTGTGTTCTCGGTGAATCGCACCGATCTGGACGTTTCCCTGCCGCTGGAGGAGGCCGACATCCGCGTGCGCCGGGCAGGTCTGGATCTCGACCCCGGTTGGGTGCCTTGGTTCGGCCGCGTGGTGCGCTTTCATTACCTGTTCCGCGGAGAGTTCCATGCTTGAAACCGCCATGGCCGCCGAGCCGCTGGCCGCCGGCGGCGTCTGCTCGACCGCATTGGCGGCGCTGGCTGCGCTGCTACCGGATGGCGCCGCATCACCGGAAGCCGCCTTCCTGCGGGCGCACTCCGCGGCTACAGACCGGAATCGCGCGCTGCTGCACAACCCCTCCGACGCGCCTCTGCTGCGGCTGGCGGACCAGCTTCGCCTGGATCGCGTGGAGACGCTGGCCGTCGCGCTGGCGGCAGCCGTGGAGATGGAACTGATGTGCGGCCGGGCTATTGCACATTTGCAGGCGCCCATCGGCGGATCGCGCCCTGCGCTCGGATTGCTGGCCGCCGCGTTCGCGGAAGGGGAATCCGAGGCGCAGGTCATCGAACGCCTGCTCACCGGCCCGGCCGTGGAGTGCGGGTTGCTGCAATTGCTCAACGAGAGCGCGCCGCTGGCCGAGCGCGCCGTGGCCGTCCCCATTCCGCTGTGCCTGGCGTTGAGCGGACGCGACGCGGCCTGGCCGGCAACCTCGCTCGGCCTGGATGGCATTCCGGAAACGCCACTCCCGTTTTCTATTTTGACCGAAGCCCGGCGGCAGGCCCGCGCGCTGAGCGCGGGCGCGGAGAACGTGCTGTTGGTGCGCGGCGTTGCGGCCGCGGAAGGCAGAGCCGCAGCACGTGAAATTGCCTCCGCCCTCGACCGCCGGCCGCTGTTCATCGAAATGGAGCGTTCCGGCAACGCACCAAAATCGGCTCCGGCCCTGGGCGGTCTGGGACCGTTTCTTCTGCTCCGGCAACTGCTCCCGGTATTCTGTTTCGATCCCGGCCCCGGCGAACGCAGAGCCGTTCCCGCTCTGCCGGGCTATGCGGGCCCGGCGCTGGCGCTGTGCGGGCATGACGGCAGCATGGAAGCGCACGGCGAGAGTCCCGCGGTGTGGAGCGTCGGCGTGCCGCCGCGCGAAGAGCGCCGCCAACTGTGGTGCGCGGCGATTGGCGACGGCCAGCTTGCCGACCAGTTGGCTTCCGATTACCGGCACGGCAGCGGACGCATCGCCCAACTCGGCCGCCTGGTGCGGCAACGATGCCTCCTGGATGGCCGCACCGAGCCGGCCTTCAGCGACGTGGCCGCGGCTTCGTGGACCGGCCAAAGCTCCGGATTCGAAGCGCTGGCGCAGCCGCTAGCCGATCTTATTCCGGACGAAGCCCTGGTGGCCGGCTCTCAATTGCGCGGCGAATTGTCGCGGCTCCTGCTGCGCTGCCGCCGCCGCGAGAGCCTTATCGAGGGTTTGGGCGCTTCCTCCCTGGCGCGCTACCGCCCCGGCGTGCGCGTCCTGTTCACCGGCCAGTCCGGAACCGGGAAAACGCTGGCAGCCGGATGGCTCGCGACTCAGCTCGGCTTGCCGCTCTATCGCGCCGATCTGGCCGGCGTCACCAGCAAGTACATTGGCGAAACCGAAAAGAACTTGGCCCAGTTGCTGGCGCACGCCGAGGAATCCGGCATCATCCTGCTCTTCGACGAAGCCGATTCGCTCTTCGGCAAGCGCACCGAAGTGAAGGAATCCAACGACCGCTTCGCCAATGCCCAAACCAATTACCTGCTGCAGCGTATCGAGACTTTCGACGGCATCGCGCTGCTGACCAGCAACAGCCGCGCGCGTTTCGATCCGGCCTTCTGCCGCCGGTTGGACATGATCGTGGAGTTCCCGCTGCCCGGCCCGGAAGAGCGGCGCTTGCTGTGGCTATCGCACCTGGGATCGCATCACCGGCTGAGCCCCAGGGGTCTCAATCAGCTCGCCGCAGCGGCAGATCTGGCCGGCGGCCACATTCGCAACGCCGTGCTGACCGCGGCGGTGCTGGCGCAGGCGGCCGGACGACTGATCGAATACGGCGACGTGTACGTGGGCTTGACCGACGAATACCGCAAACTGGGGCGGCAGACGCCGCCGGAGCTCATGCGCTGATGGAAGCCGCACTGGCCACCAAATCCGTTCAGAAGAAGAAAGCCGCCCAGCCGGCAGCGGACGCCTTCATCTCAGCCGAACCTCAAACGGGAGAGTGTGGCGGCCTCGCAGGTATGCCGCTGTTCCTAGGTGCAGGCCAAGCCAAGTTGGCCATTGGCGCGGCGAACGATCCCTTCGAAATGGAGGCGGATCGCGTCGCCGAAACTGTCACGGGCCGCTGGTCTACGCCCGGCGTCCTGCGCCATGGCGGCAGGCAGATGCAGCGTAAGTGTGCAAACGGCGGGTTGGCCTGCGAGTGCGAAGAGTGCCGCAGAAACCAAGAGGAATCCGGCGTGCCCCGGTTGCTGCGGCGCCGCGCCGGCGACGGCCAGGAACCTTCCAGCGTGCCCCCGATTGTGGACGAAGTTCTGCGCTCGCCGGGCCGGCCTCTGGACGTACCCACGCGTCGTGTAATGGAAGGCCGCTTCGGGCGGGATTTCGGCGGCGTGGGTGTGCATACGGATGCGGCTGCCGGCGCCTCCGCGCAAGCGGTCAACGCCCTGGCGTATACCGTTGGCACGAACATAGTCTTCGCCCCCGGTGAATACTCACCGCATTCCTCCTCCGGTGAACGCCTGCTGGCGCATGAGTTGACGCACGTCGTACAGCAGACAGACGCACCGCTCCCCAACGGCAACAGCTTGCCGATTTCGCAGCCGGCCGATGCCAGCGAAAAGGAAGCGACCGCTA
>Ga0302325_10035651_pt1 | contig 10158 bp, 3 predicted proteins | sample Palsa_T0_2_FD_201948 | JGI IMG/M metagenome (GOLD analysis project Ga0302325, IMG submission 201948) | Peat permafrost microbial communities from Stordalen Mire near Abisko, Sweden - Palsa_T0_2 | ecosystem: Environmental > Terrestrial > Soil > Palsa > Peat permafrost | place: Sweden: Abisko... | reverse complement strand
TGGCGGCGGTATGCTGGAGGGTGCCGGCGCCGAAGACCAGGTCGCCGGCGGAGCCCGCCATGGAACCCATGCCGATGCTGCTGGCAATGTCGACCCCCGCGAGGCTGTTCGCATTGAGCGTGCCGGCATCGATCGTCGTGACACCCGTATACGTATTTGCCGCCGCCGCGAGATTTAGAGTGCCGAGGCCATTCTTGGTGAGCCCATTGGTGCCGCTGGCGCCATTGGAAATGACACCGTTGATGGTCAATGCGGTGCCGGGGTTTGCGGCATTGGTGGTAATGGTGCGGACCGCGTTGGCGTTGGCGTCAAGGGAGACGGCACCGCTGCCGAGATTCAAGCTCCGGGTTCCGCCGAAGGTAAAATCGGCCGCCAAGGTTAGAGCCGGATTATTTGACTCGGTGATCGCCGCGGAGGTGGTGTTGTCGATGGTGCCGCCGTTGATGACGAACGCCCCACTGGCGGGAGTGGACACCGCAGTGGCGTTGTCGACATTCAGCGTCGCGCCGCTGTTGAGGGTGAAATTGCCGGAACCGCTGCCGCCGAACGTTGTGGCGCCGTCGAGAGTAACGACCGTATTTGCCCCCGACACCGCGACATTCAGATTGCCGTTGGATGAAACAGCGAGACTGCCGGTGAAGGTGACCTTGTTCCCTCCTTCAATGGTGAGCGCAGCGCCGTAGCCGCCCGCCGCGAAGGACGCGATTGTTGCTGCCGCTGTGGTGGCGTTGATCACAAAGGCGCTGCTGCCATTGACGCCGTTACTGGGAGCAGAAATCGCCCCAAGGACCAATGTATCGCCGCCGCTGGCGCTGGTGATATTGACGGTGTTTGTGAAGGTGCCGTTATTCGACGCGATATTCACGGGGCCGCTCAAGGTCAGCGTCTGGCCAGCGCCTGCGCTGGTTATTTCGCTTGCATCGATATTGACAGTGTTAGTGGCATTTGCGGTTCCGATCGCTGTGCTTACTGCAGCGAATGTGGTGGTGGTGTCCGAACGCAGCTGCAGATTACCGGAATAGAGCGCCAGATTTGAGTTGGTGCCCAGCGCCGAGCTTCCCTGGAACTGGAGTGTGCCGGCACTGAGCGTCGTCGCACCTGAATACGTGTTGTTGCCCGACAAAATCGTGGTACCGCTTCCGGTCGAGGCGACGCCGACAGTACCGCTGATGGTGCCCGAGAGCGTGGTGGTGCCGGTGGCGATTTGCTGGATGACGCCCGTGCCGGTGCCGGTGAAGTTATTGGCGACCGTATATGTATCGCTGCGGTTGAGATCAACTGAGACGTTATTGAGCGTGACGTTTCCGGTGCCGAAGCTGCCGGAAGTTCCAGCAGTGTAGGTGCCTATTGTCGCCGATGCCGATCCCCCCAGCAGAATGAAGCTGTTCGGATTCGTGCTATTGACGATAGTACCGCCCGCATACGTATTATTCCCAGCGAGCACGAACGGGGTTGCGGCGCCGTTCGCGTTCCCGAAGGAGATGGTCAGATTGTGGTTGATGTCGGGGCCGGTGATGACGCTGCTGATCCCATTCACCCGGAATTGAGGCGTCTCGATGAACGCGTCGGCTCCGCCCGTGCCGAGTTGCAGCGTGCCGCCGGAGATCATGGTGACCGCGCCATTGCCGCTGTTATTGGTGAAAAGCAGCGCTCCGCTGTTGTCCGTCAGGGTGCCCGACACGGTCTGAGTCAGGTTGCCATTGATAATCAATGAATTGACGGTGGCGTTGTTGTTGTTGGTCGAGTCGGCGGTAGCCAGTTCGGCGTTCTGAGCGACGCCGGAAGCCTCCGCCAGGTTGGTTGCGTACGTGGTGATGGTGCGCACGCCGTAGGCCGAATCGTACGTCACGAAATTATCTGGGAAGTAATTCGTGTTGGTGGAGGAGGCGGTGTTGGATGTGGCGTAGGGAATGATTCCCATGGTGTTTGTCATCGTGCCGCTGGTAAACGAGGCGCCGATCAGCGTCGGGGCGGTGGTGAACTGAATATTGATTCCCCCCGCAGTCTGGCTGGCCAGCGTATTGGCACCGATGGTGGCAGTGCTGCTGTTCCCTGAAAACGCCAGTGTGCCACCCGCCGTCTGCGAGAGACTGCTGAAGCTGAGCAGCGTATTGGCAGAGCCGGGTACGATGTAGATCACGTTGTTCCCCCCACTGAGGGCGATGGCGGAGCCGGTGCCGCCAGTGAACTCGTAGCCGGCGCTCTGGCCGACGGTGAGGGCGCCGAACACGTCGTTCGTATTCGCCGACGTCCCCGTGTCGGTCAACTTCCCGCCGTCGAGAGTAAGACCGCCGGTTCGGGTTACGGAGGAGACCGCAGTGCCTGCGGAGCTGTCGACAGTCAGCTGCGCTCCGCTGGCCACGGTAAAAGCGGAACTGGCGGCCGAGCCGGTGAAGGTGCTTAAATCGAGGTCGCCGCCGCTGACGCCGCCGACGGTGGTTGCGCCGCTGTAAAGATTTGTATTGCTCAGCGTCAGTTGGCTCGATCCAAGTGTCGTGAGACCGTTGGTGCCCGCGAGGACGGCCCCGATCGTGGCGTTGGCATTTGCCGTGATCGTGGGCGAAGTGCCGGCCAGATTGATCGTACCAGGACCAGAGATGGTGGCGGTGTTGTTGAAGGTAATCCCCCCGACATAGACATTTCCGGTCCCGACCGTGGCGGTCGCCGATGCCGTATTGAAGTCGGCGATGTTGGTGTCGCCGCTGGCCCAGATTAGGGACTGGTTGGTTCCCCATCGCGTCGTATTAGTCGAGGTGCCATCCCAGCTTCCCGTAGCGCTGTTGACCCATGTATAGGTCGCTGCCGGAGTCTTCCCGGGCAACAGCGAACTAATGGCCGCGGCCGCGGCAAACAGCAGCTTTCGCCGCGTGGACTTTCCCGACACTCGGCCATTGGCGGAACGGTCCATTTTCAACCCATTCTTCGACATTACCAGTCCTCCGTCAGCCAGCTCAGCATTAGCCCTGCCCCGATTTTCCGCGCCCAAGCAGGCAAGATTTCAAACATGCCCGCGGGCAATCACTCCAGCCGGTGCAAAAGTCAACGTGATTCAATCTACCGCGGGTTTAGCGCTTTGCATTCCAATATCCCGCCAAAGTTTGCAGAAATCCCGCCAAACATTTGGGATGTAACCGGCCTCCCCCTGCGCGGCGTCGCGCCACTTGGATGCTGCCAATTCCTTGTAACTGCCACACTCAAGGTAACGGCTCAATCAATACAGTCTTATGAACGCGCGCAACGCCGGTCACACCCGAATGATTTGTTCTCCCGAAGACACACCGCTCCGATAAGAGGACTCGCACCTCCCCGATTGAAGATGTTCTTCATGCGCGACGCCTTATACATTGCACCACCCGCACAATTTGCCCAATTTCGCCAACGCGAGCAGCCGCCGACTCGGCGTGGGTGTTGCCGCCCGTGCAGATGCGTTAAGTGAACGATTTCCGGGGGATCGTGGCGGCCGTTGGCAGTTGGCTCCGTCGCATCGCGCACGGGTCGTGATAGATTGAAATTCCATGAACGACCGACGTGGCACGGGCGTCCCGCCGTGTTAGCGATAGAGAAAGTCGGAAATCCCTCGATATTCCACGGCCTTCAGCATTGACACGGGCGGGACGCGCGTGCCACACAACGTCGTAAGCGCCGGAAGGTGCCCCATGATCGCAGAGCAGATCAAAATCGTCCTTCAAGCCGAGCGATTCTCGCACCAGGATGCTCTCCGCATCTACCGCGAGGCGCTGAGAGCGACCCGCGCCCGGACTGTCATCATTGATTTGGGGAGAGCCAGGGAAGCCACCACCAGCGCCTTCGCCCGCCTCGTGCTATTGCGGAGAGCGTTGCGACAAGCGGGACGCGATCTCCAACTCATCGGCCTCTGCGGCAAAGCGGCCCTCGTGTATGAAGTGAATCGGCTGGCCGCGGTTCTTCCCAGCGTTTAGATTGAGAGGCGGTTCGTGAAGCCCATTTGTCGGGTCGATCGCTGGTAGCGCTCATCCCTGAACCGTGTAGCCGCCGAGCTTGCCCGCGGTTTGGTCGCCGTCGTCCCATCTCGCTTGGTGGGACGCGCCCGCCAAGGCGGGCGGCTAAAGTGAGAGGAAGCACATCGTCCGGAAGTTCGCGAACGATGTGAACAACTTACCCGTGCGCCGCTCGACAACCGCACTTTTCCACACTCCCGGTGCACGACTCGGTGGATAAGCTGCGTTGCCCGGCACAGCGGCAGAGGCAGCTAAAATTTTTCTGCTACCGTTAAGCCTTGGTCAGGCATACGCTAAGGACGGATTTGCACTATCTGTGGTAAATTATTCGTTGAACACCCCCAGATATTGTGTACACTCGGGCACGTTAGCCGATAGAGAAGATATTGGCTGGTGGTGAGCCTCGGTGCGGATGTTGCTATCCTGTTTGGGGCATTGGGCTTGCATCTTCAGTCACGTCCGACGCAGGGATGAGCGCGGGCATTTGGATTTCACTGCTGCTTGCCGTCACGGACCGATGGCCGGCGCTGGCGCGGATAAAACCGGCTGGATGCGTCCACCGTTTTGTGCGACTGCGAGGGTCCCGATGGGTGTGCTGTGCGATACGCAAATCCGTGAGCTGATCGGCATCGAGCCGTTCGAGGAAAACACCAAACGCCAGGGGAAGATCAGCTTCGGCGTTTCGAGCTACGGATACGATCTTCGCGTCGGGTCGGTCTTCAAGATCTTCACCAACGTCAACTCCGAGGTCATCGATCCAAAGCGATTCTCGGAGCGCTCGTTTGTCACAATCGACACCGAATCCGAGGGGAAGGGTTACGTGTTGATCCCGCCGAATTCGTTTGCACTTTGCGAGACGGTGGAGCATGTGACGATGCCGCGGGATGCGCTGGCGATCTGCGTCGGCAAGAGCACGTACGCCCGCTGCGGCATCATCGTGAACGTGACGCCGATCGAACCGGAGTGGCAGGGGAGGATCACACTGGAAATCAGCAACACCACCCCCTTGCCCGCAAAGATTTACGCCAACGAGGGGATCGCCCAGCTCGTGTTCCTCAAGGCTGACCGCGTGTGTGCGGTCAGCTACGCAGACAAGCGCGGAAAATATCAGAACCAGGCCGGTCTGACACTTCCGAAGGTTGATTAGTCGGCCGCCCGCGTGGGCGACCCAGAGGTCGCGTCACGTCATAGTTGCGATGTCACTGGAACTTCTACAAACGACTTAAAACAGGGATGTGACGAAATGAAAATCACCCGTCGATTCACTCAGGCCGGAACGGACCCGTTCGCGTCGGTGGAATATCAGAAGCGCACGAGCCGGATCAGCAATCCCGACGGCTCGATTGTTTTCGAGATGAACGACGCGGAGATCCCGGCCCAGTGGTCGCAGTTGGCCACCGACATCATGGTGAGCAAATATTTCCGCAAGGCGGGCGTGCCGCAGAGCGATGCCAATGGTCAGCCGATCCGCGATGCCCACGGCAACATCGTCACGGGCCCCGAGAAATCCGCGCGGCAAGTGGTGAACCGTCTGGCCGGCTGCTGGCGGTACTGGGGCGAGAAACACGGCTACTTCGACACGGCCGAGGACGCGCAGGCGTTTTACGACGAGCTGGCGTACATGCTGCTTCATCAGATGTGCGCGCCAAACTCCCCGCAGTGGTTCAATACCGGGCTCAATTTCGCCTACGGAATCACCGGACCGGCCCAGGGACATCTCTATTGCGATCCCAAGAGCGGCGAGCTGCAGAAGAGCCGCGACGCGTATTCGCATCCGCAACCGCATGCCTGTTTCATCCAGTCCGTGAAGGACGACCTGGTGAACGAGGGGGGCATCATGGATCTGTGGACGCGGGAAGCGCGTCTCTTCAAGTACGGCTCGGGCACCGGGACCAACTTCTCGAAAATCCGCGGCGAGGATGAGCCGCTCTCCGGCGGGGGGAAATCGTCGGGGCTGATGAGCTTCCTGAAAATCGGCGATCGCGCAGCGGGGGCGATCAAATCGGGCGGGACGACCCGCCGTGCCGCGAAGATGGTCTGCCTCGACCTCGACCATCCGGACATTGAGGATTTCGTCAACTGGAAGGTGCGCGAGGAGCTGAAGGTCGCGGCTTTGGCCGAGGGGATCAAGCATCTGTCCAAGGGTCAGCAGGAAGTAGCGAAGAAACTGGGGCTCAAGCTCGATTATGATTTTAACGGCGAAGGGTATCTGACGGTTTCCGGGCAGAACTCCAACAATTCCGTCCGCATCCCCAACCGCTTCTTCAAAGCCGTCGAGGAAGATGGCGAGTGGTCGCTCACCTGGCGATCCAGCGGCAAAGTCGCCAAGACCATGAAGGCGCGCGATTTGTGGGAGCAGATTTCGTTTGCCGCGTGGCGCTGCGCCGATCCGGGCGTCCAATATGACGACACGATCAATCAATGGCACACCTGCCCGCGCTCCGGCCGGATCAATGCGTCCAATCCCTGCGTGACCGGCGACACGCGCGTTCTGACTCCCGGCGGGATCTGGCGGCGAATCGATCAGATGATTCATCTCCCCACCCGGATCATCACCAACAAGGACGCGCAGGAAATCCATGAGACCGACGGCGCTTTCCCCACCGGCACACAGGAAGTCTTCGAGCTGCGCACCGCCGGGGGATATCGCCTGAAGCTGACGGGCGATCACAAAGTCTGGACGCGCGGCCGCGGCTGGGTCGCCGCGCAGGAGCTGACCACATCCGATGAGATCAAGCTGCCGAGTCAGCCGGCGTGTGTCTGGGAAATCGGCGAGCCGGCCGATGCGCGATTCTTCCAGGTTCTGGGACTGCTCCTCTCAGATGCCAATCACAATCAGAGTGCGGTGAAGCTGGATGCCTGCCTTCATGACGCCGGCGCGGTCGATGAGTATTCGCGGTACGTCGCCGACAACTGGGGCGACCGCCGATATCGGGATGATTACGTCAATCAGATGATGGCGGAGGATTCGAGCTCCGACACGCTCACCGCAACACTGACCAATCGCCGGCTCATGAGCCGGCTGGGCGCGTTCGTCCGCAATGACACGGGGCAGGCGCGCCTGAGCGATGAAGCATTTACCGCCGGGCTGGCGGCGCAGAAGCATCTGCTCCGCGGCCTTTTCACAGCCGACGGGCGGATCTGCGACGGCTCGCTTGCCATCGAACATGAAAGCGAAGGATTTCTCGAAGACGTGCAACTGATTCTGCTCGGATTTGGAGTCCGGTCGTCGGTGAGCAGCGCTCCGAACGGCTTCGAGCATGAATCGCGTTTTGCCGATCAAATCAATACACGCGAAGGCGGAGCCTTCGCCAGCGGAGGGCTGTCCGGTCGCCTCGACGACCAATCCGGGCACGCAGCAACCAGACGCCACGGCCTGCGTATCGAGCCGGGCAGCCTCCGCTCTTTTGCTACTTCCATTTCGCTGCTTCCCAGTCCCCTCCTGTCGCAACTGACCGAAATCGTGGGTGATTCCGCGCCGCGCTTCGGCGATCTGCCCAATTACGATCGCGTCGCTGCGCTTTCCCCCCTCGGCAAGCAGCAAGTCTTCGACCTCACCGAGCCGGTCACCAGCAGTTTCATCGCCAACGGGCTGACCGTTCACAACTGCTCCGAGTACATGTTCCTCGACGACACGGCCTGCAATCTCGCATCGCTCAACGTGCTGACGTTCTTCGACGCCGAGTCGCGCGGCTTTGATGTCGAAGGCTACAAGCACGGCATCCGCCTCTGGACGATCGTTCTGGAAATTTCGGTGCTGATGGCCAGCTTCCCGTCCGAAGCGATCGCAAAACTCAGCTATCACTTCCGCACGCTCGGGCTCGGCTATGCCAACCTCGGTGCGATGCTGATGCAGGCGGGTATTCCCTACGATTCGGATAAGGGCCGCGCCATCTGCGGCGCGCTAACGGCGATTCTCACCGGCGAAAGCTACGCCACCAGCGCCGAGATGGCCCGGGAGCTCGGCGCTTTTCCCGGCTACGAACAGAACCAGGCGGAGATGCTCCGCGTGATCCGCAACCATCGCCGGGCGGCATATAACGTGAGCCATGCACCGGCTCATCGCAAGGCGGCGGGGCCTTATGAGAATCTCGACATCGAGCCGGTGGGCATCGAGGAGACGCAATTCTCCGATGCCGATCCGATGGCGCCGCGCTCCCTGTTGGCGGCCGCCCGCGAATGCTGGGACCGCGCGCTGGTGCTCGGCGAACGCCACGGCTACCGCAACGCACAAACTACGGTCATCGCGCCCACCGGCACCATCGGCTTGCTGATGGACTGCGATACCACCGGCGTCGAGCCGGACTTTGCGCTGGTGAAGTTCAAGAAACTCGCCGGCGGCGGATATTTCAAGATCGCCAATCAGTCGCTCCGCCCCGCGCTGGAAAACCTCGGCTACGAACCAACGCAAATCCATGACATCATCAAGTTTGTCATGGGCACCCTCACGCTGCACGACGCGCCGCACATCAGCTACGAACGGCTGCAGCGCCTCGGCCTGACCGATGCCGAATTGGAGAAAATTGAAGCGGTTCTTCCCGGCACGTTTGAAATCTCCTTCGCCTTCAATCCCTGGGCGCTGGGCGCCGACGTGATGAACCGGCTGGGAATCTCCGAAGCCGAGTGGCAATCGCCCAATTTCAATCTGCTCCGCAGGCTGGGCTTCAGCAAGAAGCAGATCGATGAAGCCAACGACGCAATTTGCGGCCGCGGCACCATCGAAGGAGCGCCGGGGCTTCAGAACGTCCACCTGGCAGTTTTCGACTGTGCCAACAAATGCGGGAAGAGCGGCAAGCGTTACATCGCCGTCGAAGGCCACATCCGCATGATGGCGGCGGCTCAGCCGTTCATCAGCGGGGCGATCTCCAAGACGATCAACCTGCCGAACGAGGCGACCATCGAGGACATCGCCAGGAGCTATGAGCTGAGCTGGAAGCTGGGCCTCAAGGCGAACGCCCTCTATCGCGACGGGTCGAAGCTGAGCCAGCCGCTCAACGTCAAGAGCGATGAGGAACTCGACGCGGTGGAAGAGGACGATGAGGAATCAGTCTCGGCTGCCCGCGAGGAAGTGGCGGCGGAAGTCGTCGCCGCCGCCAGAGTGGCGATGGCCCCGGCCGTTTCATCCGACAATCTCACCCCCGTGCATCATCACACGATTGAGAAGATCGTGGAGCGGATCGTCGAGCGGCCCCTGCGCCGCCGGCTTCCCGACACGCGCTCGGCGAAGACCCACAAATTCGACGTTGCCGGCCACGAGGGATATATCACCGTCGGCCTTTACGATGATGGCCAACCCGGCGAAGTCTTCATCCGTATCGCCAAGGAAGGCTCCACGATCGGCGGGCTAATGGACACGATCGCCACGCTCGTCAGCGTGAGCCTGCAATATGGCGTGCCGGTCGAATCGCTCGTCCGCAAGTTCGAGCACGTGCGCTTCGAGCCCAGCGGCATGACCCGCAATCCGGAAATCCCCATCGCCAAGTCGCTAGTCGATTACATCTTCCGCTGGCTGGCAATGGAATTCGTCCCCGGCTACCGCGCCCAGCACTCCCCGCGCCGCACCAGGCCGGCCATCCCGCCCGCGCCCGCGCCGCAATTGGAATCCGCGCCGCCGGCATTAGCTCAGATCACCGATGAGGTTGAGTCAACCGATCTGGGCGACCTTCGACCAACTCCGACGGCCGAGAAGAAATCCGGCAATGGCCATGGCCCGCGCATCGACATCGACACTGCCAAGCCCTTCAACTACGGCACCGCCACCGACGAGCAGCCCAAAGAGGCCCACAGCAGTCATCTGCAAGCTCCCGGAGTCGGCGCTCCGACCCCCAGCGCCGCCAATCTCCGCCTGGCGATCGTCGCCGATCCCCTGAGCCAGCAAGGCAGCGAGCTCCAAGCCGACGCCCCCGCCTGCGACGTCTGCGGCAGCATCACCGTCCGCAGCGGCACCTGCTACAAGTGCCTGAACTGCGGGAATTCGATGGGGTGCAGCTAGAGCGGTTTTCAAGTTGCTATACTGCCCCGACCGTCGGCGTGGCCACTTTAGTGGCCATATGCGAATGCCGGCCCGCTGCACAGTCCTGAAAACCGCTGTAGAATGAGCGATCGAATGGTCAAGACCGACACCATAGAAGGCATCGTCGACGACCGGTTCCGTTTCCACTTCGACCTGTTCGCTGATGTA
>Ga0302325_10035650_pt1 | contig 10158 bp, 12 predicted proteins | sample Palsa_T0_2_FD_201948 | JGI IMG/M metagenome (GOLD analysis project Ga0302325, IMG submission 201948) | Peat permafrost microbial communities from Stordalen Mire near Abisko, Sweden - Palsa_T0_2 | ecosystem: Environmental > Terrestrial > Soil > Palsa > Peat permafrost | place: Sweden: Abisko... | reverse complement strand
CGTCTCTGTTTGGGAAGGAGACTAGGTACCTTTTTTTTTTAAGCTCATAGTAACGAGTTCTGCATACGTCTGCCCAAGCTTCTGTTCTCCTCCATGCTCAACAAGATTTAATGTTGGTCTGACTCAAATCTTCCTTCTGATGACGAGTCTTGCTGCTGATGGTGAGATAATCTTCGTGTGATGCTGGGAAGATCGATCTTCTATTTTAGAGGAGCTTCAATCAGTAAGAGAGTAATCATCTTGAATCCTTCAGCCAGAGCATGGATGGGTCGAAGTCATCTCGGCTTGACCAGAGTAATGCAAAGAGGAGTTTGTGGAAGTGAGCATATCCATGGAATGATGGTCGCAAAGCCCTAAGAGGAAAGACTTGAACTGATGACATGAAAACCTAGTCATTAAGCAACGTTTGGAGATTGTGAAGGATGTTGGCAAGCAATGAGCTGATATTTGATCATTTGAAGGATGAGAGGATGTTGCTACCCTAGTACATATTAGTTGGAAGTGACTAAGCATTCTTGCTAATTTCGACGACATCTCATCCTCCAACCTCTTCAAACCTTGACCAGACCTTCAATTTATCACGAAGTACTTCTGCGCCTTGCATTGTTTTGAAGCCAGAACTGGAATACCATGCCCTCCTGCAACAATCCGCTTCTCAAAAGTGGCAGCGATCAGCGAGCAACATAACTTCCAGAATCGAGCCAAACATACACATAAATGAATGCAGAGCGGAGAGCATTTTATTGAAATTATTTCTGTCTATGTACAAATCTTCATATGAGAGAGGGAAAACAACAGCAGCTCTGTGATGGTGACTTGTGATGTTCGATGATCGAGTGATCGCAAGCGGCAAGAGTGGTGGCTGCATAACACCCTCGAGATCTGCCACCTTGTCAATCGAGATCTTAGCACCTTCATTTTGTGCTGCTCAATATCATATTCGAAAGACAAAAAAAAGGTACTCCGTCAGGATGGATACAGTACATAAGCGAACTGATAGGCTGAATGGCGCATTTAACCACATCAATATAGCCCCTCCTCAAAGAGCCTTGCAAGACCAAGGATTTAAGAAAAAAATACCCAAGTTCATCATCCATAACGTACTATCCAAATCTCGCCAGCGAAAATGTATGTACAAGAGAATCGAAGAAATAGAGACCAAATCGATTGGGCGTTTCCGTACTGTGACAATAAAAAGCGAGAGAGTTTCGGACCCAGTTTGTGTGTGGGACGATGGACAGAAAGTGAGAGAAGCTTTAGCAAGCACTCTCGACGAGGATGGCGCCAGTAGTGTTGGAGACTGGGCGGCGTCCATCATCCTCGTCATCGGAGGGGTCCTCGAGATAGTGAAACATTTCGCCGCCGTGCTCCTTTTCGATTATACCCTCCATCTTGTCACCACCCTCTTCCTCCTCGCCCTCGTCTTCTGTATATTCGGCAACAAGGTCCTCGACAAACTGAACAAGATCGGGCATCTTATCGTAGGCCGCGCGGATAGCAAGCGCAGAACGATCTGTAATTGTATAGTCTTTTGCAGCGTCGCCCTTCAGGAGCTTTTCGCCCTTCTTGACCTTGGTTCCAGAAAAGCGCGCATTGTGGAGCTTGGCGATTTCCTTCCAGTCGTTACCGGTAAGTCGACTACCTGATACCTCGATCGTCTTCTCGAGTTGCTGCTTCAAATACGCCTTCTCTGCCATGGTCCACTTGCCACGCGGACGGTGCTTGACGGAAGGATCGTATTTGAACTTTCGATTGAAAGTCTGATAGCGCCATTTGTTGAGAGACGCAATCCATTGATCGTCATCCCACTTCTTAGCAGCGCGACCAGGGAAAGAATGTTCATGAATGTTGCCCTTGACATCCTTAAACCGAAGAACTAGCTTTTTGGGCTCGATCTTGCCTCGTTGTGCCTTGCTCTGGTCAAGATTGACGTTTTCGCTCTTCAGGACAAGTGAACCTCGAGGTCCGACAGGGCGGTGGTTGCCAGTCTGTATTTCAGAGTTAGTGGGCGGAGCAAGAAACAGAACGGGGGACTCACGCTACCACGAGGAAGATTGCGAGGGTTGCGGAAGATTCTGGCAGTACCCTTACCCTTGACACCCTTCCCGGCAGAAGCAGCAGCGTTAGGGAAGCTGTGGGTGGCAGACTCGCTCTTAACGCCTGTATTCGAGGTTACCTGGACGGTGATGGTCGTAGAAGTATTCGATAGAGGGGTTTGGGTTCTGTTTGTTGCTGGTGTAACACCAGCAGGTGGAGTGGTGGCCTGGAAAGACTGCAAGGCATTTGGTGCTGTAAAATCATCAATTAGTACTATTCGAAAGGAATTGGATAGATGCCTACCAAGCTTGTTCAAGGTTATGGCCAACTTCACGATCTTCGAAGCTTTTCCGCTCTGCTTCATCTCATCTGCCATTGTGATGGTGGTAGCGCGATGCTTGAATGAAATTGTCAGCTTTTACCCTAGTTTGTGAGATGATACCTGGAAGGAAAGAATAAGGACGAGAAACTGGTGAAGGAAACAAGTGCACGGAAGTCGTGAATACGGTCACCGGCAGTTGCCGGCGTGCCAACTTCTGACGATCAGTATATTCTCGTCTTTAGCTGAGGTAATGCTTCGAATGAAGGGTTTCTTTCGGTCAAAGGGGAAGAGTTCCTATTCTGGACGGAGTCGAGAGATAAAAAGAATCCACTGGCGTCTTCCATTCGAATTTTGATAAAGGAGATGATGAGACTGTATTTAGAGGGGTTGAACAGGTATAGAAACGGCATGTTAGTGGATGGGAGTTAAGACGGTTGAGAAATCGTGGAGGTCAAAAAGAAAGTGGGGAAGAAAAGGACTGCAGTTAAAAAATCATCCCGTTGAGATTTTGAAGGAGTACCACTCGGGGTGTGATGATTAGATGATAGAGGAAAGGGAGAGGGAGGAATTGGGAACTGTGGGTGCGAGACAATTGAGTCGGGAGAGCTGATGTGCTTTTTCGTGTGAAAGCAGAGTTCAAACGTGACGTGAATGCCACCGAGCTCCGCTTTCAATGCGATACTGATTGCGTGAATAGAGGAGGAAGAAACGAAAGGAAGGTTCTTGCCGTGATGAAGATAAATTTTAGGGGAGGAGAGGTTGACTTACGGTGTTGGGAGGACAAAACAAGTGGTTGGTGATAGAGAGATGGGCAAGTTGAAGGTGGACCTGAAGAAGGGAAGATGGAAAAAGCGGGGATGGAAGAGAGGGGAAATTTTATACTGAAATAACGACCTCGAATGCCGTATCACGTCCGAAAGAGGAATCTGACTCCACGTTCAATAGGGCTTGTTTTCGTGGAGCAAAAAAGACAAAGAGACTTGATAACAATAAGAATGTTTCTCTTTACTTACTCGGTGCTTGAGAAAGAAGGGACTGCAGTTGTGGCTGTTGAAACCTGTGAGTTGGTGTTGAGGGAGGTGAGCGAGCCAAGTGGAAGTTGTTGATTGTTTATGAGAATGCGTTGCCTCCGGCTCGCAATAAATTAGGCCCTGGTCTCGCCAGCCTCGTGCAGACCTATCACGCCGCCTTGCAGCCGGAAAAAATTTATACTAGTTTGCGTTGGGATATTGATAACGATAAAGGATAATACTTTGTAGTGAACTTAGTACATGCTCCGATCCAAAAGAACAACCACACCACGTCCAACTGGCAAGAACCTCATTTGCCTGACATGAACTCTGAGGGGGCTATACTGACTTGCAGAAAGAAGCTTCCATATATCGATCAAGTTGTGGCAGTTGTGAAGTTGGCGCGGACTTGCCTCCACCTGCTCCAGTGCCAACAGATGATAACAAAGCCTACATGAGGACATTATGGTTGGGAAGTTATCACAAAAGAACGGCGGAATAATAGTAAGTAGGACAAGAGGGCTATCTTTCATTCTTGCTGCTTACCGCTTCCAGGTCCACCCCTTCACCAAAGGAAGCTATTCAGAAAATACCTTTTCTCCATATCTCGATTAGATGACAAACATGACGAAGATGACGAAAATGACACCTCGACAATGAATCCAAAATCGTTAGCCTTGATCTACTCGAATATAACAAGACAGCTTGCGATGGCTGCAATATAAATATCACGTTGTTGGTTGCTATAGCTCGGATAGCTCAGCTAGAGATGGCAAGGGCATTACAAGCTGAAGAACTGCAGATGGGATATGGACTGGAGAAATTTTGACTGGAAGCTATATAATGATGGAGTTCTTTCGCCAACAAGAAGAATCTAGGCAAGCAAAGCTATAGGCCAGTCAAGCCAGCTTTAAGTCAGCACAGGCTGTGGTGGCACCAGTGGGTGTCAGAATTCGTGACGCAATACTTGTTTTCAATGTACTATAACTTATGGAACTTTCGCAAAGCGACGAGCCACTACTTTTTAGCTTGTTCCTCAGATCAGGGAATATTTATAAAAGCAAAATGGCACTTGAGCTCGAAATGTCCCTCGAGCTATAGTATTTCGAAAACCAGTACTGCGTCACGAATTCTGACAATCACTGGTGTGGGGTAAAGTTGGTCTTTTCCGTATAATATGTTGTATCTGACTAATGTCCAAGTTTTCGGCGGAAATCTGACTCGGAATTATGTAAGACTTGCCTTTCCTTATACATATGCTTACTGTGGGGAACTGCCTACTTGCTTTGGCTGCTTGAAGGCTCGAGACTTGATGGAAGTCGCTTCCCCGGCACTAAAAGTTCGGGAGGCAGGAAGGACTTGATAAATGCAGAGAAGACGAAAGAACAAGTGCTCTATTGCCTCGGTTCAAGGCCCAGGAGAAAGGAACACTTATATGGGTTCTTTGTCCTTCTCCTTCCAGTTCCTGAAAACAAAGGAGCTGTTGGCCTCTTTCTCCCTGGAACAGAAATATCGACATATTATTAAGTTTATATCTTTTTCGCTCCATATTGGGAGCATATCCACCTATTTTCGAGCCGCCTGATCTCATAGAGTGGTGGCAATTGAGCTTCAATGTTTATTGCTTATTAAGTTTGAGTCGATACTTCTTTGTCGCCGCCAAGGTTCTTTGCAGCAAGCGAAGGGTTGCTACAATCCTGCTGTCAAATGTACATCCAAAAAAAGAGACTAATCCGAGTACTGCCAACAACAAGTGTCAGTGTTCCTCGTAACCTGAATATTCGAGTGGCCATTTATCATTCATCGAGCCAAGTGACCAAGAGATCTGGCTACTTCCTCCTCTCGTCCCTCCTTTGCTGCAGCAGCTGGTTATCTCCTCAAGATCAGCACCGTATTCTTCATAGCCCTTTCATTTCTAGAACTCAATGTTCTTCCAGCTTCTTGCACGATCTGCAGCTCTCTCTTTCTTCTGATGTCGACCCGTTATCATCGCATAATTTTTACCAGTAGGTCGAGAACGTTCCTTCCTGGGCTTAAATTTGATGTAATGCTATCAGCCACAATGGTATTTCGGGATACAGAGGCCATATCCCCATCATTGGTGCGGTGTAGTCGACATGATGCGTTGTAGTCCGGAGTAAGATGGCCAGGAAACGAGTATTGGACCAGAAGAAGGACAGTCGATTGCTCGGCTGGGAGGATTTGGGATTGGATCTGAAGACCTGGCTGAAGGCTGCTGTTGGGTTTTAGTCGTTGCGCAACAAATTTCAAGTAAGATAGATTGTTGGTGGCGTGGCGGGGAAAGGGTTAGAGATCTTCGTGTTTGGCTTGTTGGATGTTGGAAGGGAAGCGAGGTTACCTTGGGAGCAATGTTCTTATTTTCCAGGTACATTTATGCAGCTTCCAACCATTACCTCGAAAGCATTGATGTATGGTCAACTGCAGCTTTGCTTGTCGAGGATTTGTTCTCCCCTGTAATTGTCGTCGCTTCGGGGCGAGATTCACCATCTATCTGCACCTTTCATAAACCCTTTGTGTTTCCCTCCATGGTTGTTCCTTCCTCGATCAGCAGCGCAAACCTTTCACATAGAATTCGACAATTACCATCGACTATCCTAATTCTTCCCCTCAAACGAAGAAGCTATGGACTTAAAGGTGGTTCCTTTCATGGACGCCAATGTCCGTCATCACATTTGCTCTGGACATTTGCTCTGCGTCTTGCTAGTCGACAAAGCGTCTAAAGTCCTGAATAATTGAACGAGTGACAAGATTGCATGTAAGGGCTATCTTTAAGCTTCACTGTGCAAGATTTTGACCTAGACAATAGTTTATGGATGCGCCGTCATGTTCAAGGCTTCAAGGTCCCTTCACAAGCCGAGGTAAAACGTCGATCACATCAAGCGGCTTCAGGAACCTGAGATCAGCAGCTATCATAAATATGCTTCCTGTTACAGGAGTTAAGAAAGCAGCGCGGCCCTTGCTGCGATCAAAGTAAGCCATCCTCCTCTTTGACTAGGACATGGCCTTCCTTCTCTCCTTGTCCAACACGTCCGCCACCAGCTGAGAGAACAAAAGAACACACAGAATGATCCCGTACCCGGTAATTGTACAAATTCCTGCTCATTTTGAAGATGTAGAAACATCTCACCTTTGCTACAAAGACGACTTCAGTTTTAAATGAAGAAAGCGCGATTATAGTCAGAGGCGTACTCCATAATTTCGAAAATCGACACTTCGGTTAACCAAATCGGCATGCAATGGACTACAAGGCGGCAGCAATCCAAGAATCTCTGTCATGCCAATTCTATCAAGAAGGCTTTGAGCACAAAGAAATAATTGAAGGAGACAGTATCAATCTCGCAGCCCATGTAGCTTCAAGGCTGTAAAGGTGGATATGACAAGGATTCAGTATCTTTAGTCAATTCTGGCTTGTCCATAAAAGCAAAAGCGTTGAATTCAGCTCCAGAACATCAGCGAGAAATAAGTTAGTAATCAGCGAAGAACAAGAAGATCCCCTGGCTTTCCGCTGATGTTCGTGATAGACCACCATTCAACATGTCGACCAGACCAACTTTGGAGGAGGAGTGTAGAGAAGAAAAAAGGCAAACATCGGCAGACAATGTTACATCTTGAGTCAAGTAAGTTCAGATGGGTTGTGCAGATCACTGACAAGTGGTAATACAGCTTCTAAAAGAGAACGGTTTTCTGGCTAATCTCAAATGCTCTACTTTCTTATCAAAGAATTCCTTTGTGCTGTCTCAACCTAGACAATCCAGCAGCAAAAATACATCTACAGCTCCACAGTTACCCGTCTACCTATGAAAACACCAAACAAGCTCAACCGTGCTTCAGGAATAGCCAAAGGTTGTCAAACACGTCTGTTGAAACACACTTCCAGAAGCGAAGTCAAGCATTCAACGAGCAGCCATAGTTGTTCTTGCTGGGCGAAGTCCTTTGCTCTTTCCCGTCGAGCCTGCAATCCCTCCAGCGCCGCCTGGAGGAGGTGAAGGTCCAGGTGGCTTCCGAAGACCCGGAATATCATCTTTAGGACCCAACTTGATCCTCTTCGGCACGGGCTTTGAATCCAATTCTGACGCGGATGTCTCCTCATGCTCATTCTCAACAGGGGTATGATCCCTCTTCCGGCGGACTTTCGGTCTGAGAGGCTTGGTACCCAGCAAAAGAGCCCAGATATCGGCATACTTGGTGACTTGGTGTTTGATTGCTGAACCTTCTCGTTTTGGTGTCCCGGTCCTCGCTGATTTCAGGGTGTTTGGCTTGCGCCTTGATTTGACTTCCTTTCCTTTGATAAACTTGGTTGTTTGAGCCATTGGTTCGCCTGGCTGTTGGATTATACCCTGGAAACGCTTTGACATGTCTCGAGCAATTTCGTCCCAGTCGATATTGAGCCTATGCTTGCCTCTGTTAATGGCCTGCTGCAACAGATCTTTGAGGACGTCCTTTTCTCTCTGAGTCCAGGTTGGGCGAGAATCGGCGATCTTGCCCAGTGTACGAATTCGGATCTGTCTTCTGGCTCTGTTTAAATCCTCGACATCATTTGGGTCATCCCAATCAAGGGTCTCCCAGCCAGCATATTGTCGAATATCTTTTTCCAAGGGGTCCGCCTCATTCTGGCGCAGGAGGAAGAACTTGGACGGGTTTGGCTTTCCAACTTCAGCCGGTTCGAGATCTGTTCCTGGAACAAACTCCCAAGTCCGACGAGGAGCGGGTCTGCTCCATCTCTTATCGTCTCCTTTTGGCACCTTGCGTTTCAACATACGTGGTTTACTGTCATTAGAGTCTTCATCGTCTGTGTCGGTCTCCCTGGGGTTGCTGGAGTTTCCTCGATCTGCATGATCATCACTTTCTGCATCTGATCCTTGCAAGTCTTGAGCTTGGCGGAGCCCAAGACCTGCTCCTCTGAGTCTGCGATGGGTATTCCTTGCTCCACGGCGCTGAGAAGCACCTCCGGCAGTCTCTTCAATGGCGGCAAGGTGGCTGAGAAGAAGATCATCCTCGGTCTGGAACGGCTCTAACAAAGCTCGATGAATCATGTCGTAGTACTGAGGAACGGGCTCGTCAGCTGGAGTCGCATTCGCAACAGTTCTCCACAGTCGAGCAACTCGACGTCCAGCTTCAGTAGATGCTGGATAAGTTGACTCCATTCTTGCCAAGCCTTCAATTGCGGTATGTGGTCTTCGCATAACTTCCAGATGTGCCACAATCGACACAAGAGCAATCGCGTTCCTGCTTCTGAGATTCACGCCGGAAAGCAGAGTGCCTTCGTCTGCCTTCGATATTTCTTGCCCGCTATCGTCGTCCACCCTGGGCAAGTCATCGCCCCACGGCAGCATGATTCCCCTGCAATCTTGGCAGAAGACTCCCATCGCATGATTGTTTGACTGAGGACATTGTCCATCGACAGTCATATAGATTTTGTTTGGGTCATCGGACGACATGGCGGGGAAGGTGATTGTACCAAACGACCATGGAACAAGCAACTTTGCTGATGGGAGGGAATGTGGTTGTCGAGGATGTTTGAGGTCTATTGTACCAGGAATTAAAGAACAATGAAGTTCGGTCCTATGTGGTTGGTTGTGGAAGTGGTGTTGAGGCTCGCAAAGTGGTGAGTCGCTAACTAGGTATTTGTAGGCAAGGCAAGTTTCACCGCTCGAAAATTTCGTCAGTGTGACTGTGACTAATACATACGTATCATCTCTAGGCCAAAGAAGAAATCTGGTTCAAGGATAAAGAACTCTATGGCTTGAGATGGCACGAAGTTTAAATGTAAGTTTGAAGGCACAATAAGATAGGAGGTGAGTAGTTCCAGTCTACTTCAGTACAATCACAGGTTTAATGAACGGGGGCTATTTATGAAAAAGTCTTATTTTTTCCTAAGTCGAAAAGACTTATGCCCTGATACTTCTCAATGTCGACCTGATAAGTATCCACGCAATCTGAAATCAACAACTATCACTAGTACCAGCACCCTCCAATTAAGCAGCAGTCAAAAGACTCTTCTCCATACAATGAGAACCTAATCCAGCTCTAGAGAAAGAGACAGAGATCCTAAGAGAGGTTTCTCCCCAAAAACAACAACAAAAAACCCAGAGCCTAGCCAAAACAAGCAAATGACAAACCAGAATTATTCTACCATCATTTCAGAAGAGATGTCAGCGAGCTGGCATGGCCGTTCGAGTTGACACCACGCCAAAACTCTTTCCCATCGGTCCTGCCAGACCACCAGCACCACCAGAAGGAGGAGGTCCTCCAGGTGGATCCTTTGGACCACGATCTGGTTCGTCTTTTGGACCTTTCCGACGCTTGAGCTTGAGCTGAAGGGGCTCATCATCCGAGTCGGTTAAATCAGCCGCATCTTCTTCCTGGTACTCGGGAGATTCGGACTTTTGCTTGGACGTCGATTCTCTCTTTTTCCTCTTTCCTGGGACCTTCTTTGGGACAGTAGCGTCCAAAATGAGCTTGATATCACCGTACTTATCTGCTTGATTTTGGACGGCTCTCGGTCCTCGATTTACCCCAGTGCGCTCGGTCTTGAGCTTGTCAGTTCTCTTCTTTCTAGGTTCTTGCTCAACGCCATCGACGACGTTGGTGCACTGTGCAAGAGGTTCACCAGCTTTCTGTATTACACCCTCGAAGCGCTTCGACATGTTTGATGAGATTGCTTTCTAATCGATAGAGTTACGTGTCTGGCCTGCATTGAGAGCGTTTTGGACCAGGCGCTTTAATTCATCCTTCTCCATCTGAGTCCAAGGAAGTCTAGGTTCGGCA
>Ga0302325_10035649_pt1 | contig 10158 bp, 9 predicted proteins | sample Palsa_T0_2_FD_201948 | JGI IMG/M metagenome (GOLD analysis project Ga0302325, IMG submission 201948) | Peat permafrost microbial communities from Stordalen Mire near Abisko, Sweden - Palsa_T0_2 | ecosystem: Environmental > Terrestrial > Soil > Palsa > Peat permafrost | place: Sweden: Abisko... | reverse complement strand
TCCGCGCTTAATCTGCCGAAGGAATAAAAAGCCAGCACCCATCCCAGAAGAAGACTAGCGCCCAGTTCGACTGGCGGTCGTAGGCACCAAGCTGCTTGCGAAAATCCGAGTACGCCTTCAGCCGAATCCTTGGAATTGCTTCCAGAACTCGGGCCAGGGCATCCGCGGGACGCCGCACACAAAAATGTCGGGGTGATCTTCACTTTCCTCGTTCTGGACCCCATAGGGATTGCTATTATGGCCGGCCAGCCGGCACGAGGTCAGTGTCTTCTCTAGGTATTGACGCGATTGCCCAAGGACAATCAGGGTGGATGGCGGTGGCTCGGGATAGCCGCGCAGCCATGCCGAGTTGGTCCCGCTGATGGGCGGCGGCAAGTGGTAGGCAGGACCAAAAAGCTCGATTGCTCCTTGCTCGCCATAGTTTCCTACCAATACTCCGACATTGTCCCGCTGCTCCGCCGGCAAAGAATCCCGGATGTCGGCGACGCTCTTAACCAACTCGTTCCAGCCGATTTCCTCGCGCAGGTCTCCGTTCGTGTCGAGAGCGTGATCTCTCAGCGGACCGCTCGACGCCAGCGGCAGAATCGCAGTACAAACATACAGCCCCCAGCCGATCAGCGCGGTGAGGTAGACGGCTTCTACCGTTCCTCGCCAGAACCGCGGCAGTGCCGCAAGCCAACCTTCGATTACGACCGCACCCATCGCCATCAGCATGGGATAGGCGGCTGCCGTGTAATATCCGCGCCCCTTCGCCAACCAGAAAATCACCAGGGGGATTAAGTACATCCACGCCAGCATCCGGTAGCGTGGGCTGCGCAAAAAACCAACCAAACCAATAATCCACAGCGGCGCTGCAAATCGATTGGCGCAGCCCACGAACTGATAGAACCAGAATCCATCCGCCCGGCCCTCGCCAACATCGCGTGCGTGGATATGTCGAAGGAAGTGCAAGGAAATGAAATCATGACGTAGTTGCCAGATCAGATTCGGGAGACAAATGAGCAGCGCCAAGCCGGCTCCTGCCCAGAACCACCGGCTTCCCAGAAACCGGCGCGCCCGCGTCAGAAGGAGTCCACCCAGAATCCCAGCCACAAAGAACATAATTGCGTACTTGGTCATCAGGCCGACGCCAACCGCCGCACCTATCCACAAGCACCACTGCGGGTTCTCCGTCTTTAAGAGGCGGATCACGAAATAGGCAATCAGCACCCACCACAAATAATCGAACGTCGTGTATTGAAATTCCGTTCCCTCGAAGAGAGGGAGCGGTGAGACTGCGACCGCCAGGGCAGCGCTGGCCTGGGCCCAGCGCCCGCCGCCAAGCTCGCGCGCCATGAGCCCGGTCGCGACGACAGCCGCGGCCTGCGCGATTACCGAAAAGAGCCTTAATCCGACCAGCGAAACGCCAAAGATGCCCAGTCCAATTCGCTCGAGAAATGGTGTCAAAGGCGGATATGCAACGAATCCCCAGTCGAGATGCGTGGCGTCGCTCAGAACTTGAAGCTCATCGCGATGAAAACCATAGCGGCCATTGGTGAGCAGATGAGCGAGTGCAACCGTCAAGGCGATTCCCGCCAAGACCAGTGTATTAGCTGTGGAGCGCGTATCTACCTGCGTGAGAGGCAGCGTAGTCTTCGTTGACGCCATCCCGTCCCCGTTTCCTTAAAGCCGATCAGCTGGAGGCCATCGTAATAGGTAGATGCGCGGCTCCCGCTGAGATGTGCTTGTGTACGCGCTATAGTACGGAGGCAATCAGCGTCCTGCCGGGTTTCAACATTTTGGACGGTCCACGGCTTCAAACGTCACTGTTAACGCCGGACCGCTTCTGTCGGCCGCTCAAGAAGCGGTTGCGCGCTGAAATTTAATTTATTGAGCATAGGCAGACCGCTGTTTTGGATTTTAACAGGCCCGGTTTGACAAACCTGCTATACTTCTGGCCGCATTCGACTGTTCGCCAGCTCCGGTCCCGATTTTCAGGAAGGTATCCCCGACCTGCCAGTCCGCCGCATCGAGCTTGCACTTCGACAGCTCAATGCAGAGGCAGAGGCGTGAAGAATATTTTCGTGGGGAACCTGAGCTTTAACACATCGGAAGACGAACTGCGGCAGATGTTTGAGCCCTTCGGGCAAGTGGACCGGGTCAGCATCATGACGGACCGTGACACGGGACGCTCGCGCGGGTTCGGCTTTGTGGAAATGGCCGTTAACGAAGATGGAGAAAAGGCCATTACTGCGTTGAATGGCTCGCAGGTGGGCGGACGCACGCTCAACGTGAACGAGGCGCGTCCCAAGACCGAGCACGCCGGCGGCGGTGGACGCGACCGCGGAGGCCGAGGCGGCGATCGCGGCGGAGACCGTGGTGGCCGCGGCGGTGGCGGAGGTGGGCGAGGTCGCTGGTGAGAGTTTAGGGTTTAGACGTCACGAAAGATGGTCCTCACGGCCGCAGACGGAACTTCGCCGCCTGTTCGAGGCCCTGCGCAATCCTCGCATTGATGCTTCTCACGCCTCCCGTGTAAACTTAAACATCGGTGGGCGCCCGTAGCTCAGATGGATAGAGCGATTGCCTCCGGAGCAATAGGTCGGGAGTTCGAATCTCTCCGGGCGCACCAGATTTCAATTACTTACAGAGAACGTAGGTATACTGGCAGGCAAACGGATTTCAAGATTGCTAGGTTCTTGATCTGACGCGATACGCCCGACAATTGGAAAAGGTTCCTTGGCTCTGAACACCCAAGTGAACAATTGTCCCGTTATGTTGATCGGGACGGAAAATCTCTGCAATCAAGGAACGCACGGCAGGGTGGCCCGGCTATTTTCCTGAGGCGCATCGTTCCGCCTCAGGGTCGGATGCATTCGGGTCCGGCAATCTGCCGTTGCAGACGTTCATGTTCCGGACATCGATTCTCAGCAATCGCCCCAGCTTGCATTCGGCGAGCACATTCGTATCAGCCTGGTTGGTGCGACGCAATATCTGCAGCCCGCTGTCTCGCCACTTCGATGGGTCATAGCCATAGCTCGACAGGAACCTGGCCATATCAAAGGACCCGGCCAAGAGCGGCTTCAATCCTCGATTGAGAGAATCGAAATCCAGATACCAGTTTTCGTCCTTGAGTATTTGACGAACTTCGGGGTCGCTGGAAAGTGTATCCCACGCGGAGCTCAAGGCGGCACGCTGCTTCTCGGCCCTGGCAGCCCACTCCTGCTGGGCGACCCAGATACCGTCGACGCTCATTCCAGGAGTCAATCTAATCTTGAGACCGCCTGAGACTTCGCCCCAGCGGGCATATTCACCTTCGAATACACCGGTCTTCTCCAAGCTTGTGGCCACCGCTTCGCCGCCATGCCCTCGCCGGTTCAACTCGTTTTGCACGTTTATGATGTTTTGCTCCGATTTTTCGGCCGAAAAGGCCAGCAAGGAGCGGAAGATTGCATCGGTGGCATCCTTCAGTGCGGCTCGTTGCGCCGCTTCGTTCTCGTGTGCCCACTGCTTCAGATCCGCATCATTCTCCTCCAGCGAGTGCTGCAGGGTGGCCTGTGCCGCAATGTCCTGCCTCACGCGCAAGGAGATCTGTTCACAGCTTACCTTGGAGCAGTAGACAATAATTTCCTCCGCGGTTTCCTGACGGCCCAGCTCCAGATCACCGGGCCGACAACCCTGCGCTACGGCCAACTCGGCGGATGCAACCCCAAGCAGCGCGAGCGAGGAAAACAGAAAGGGAACAACAAGCGAGCTGCATTTCATGACGTGCATCCTCAATTTCGTATCTGACGCGGGCCAGCTGAGTCTGACACGCCGACACCCACCACCACCACGCACCATAGTAATCGGGACAGGCCCATTGCTCTATTGTCGGGGAGATCTTAGCTTGAAAGCTGTCCCCGTCCGTCGCCCAATCCGCGCGGGACACTGTTGCCGGGCCGGAGTTTCCTAGCGGATGTGGATCGGGGAAAGATGAATGTTTTGATTCTCAACGTGGAGTTGATGGCGAAGGGATTGAAGGTTTCCCTGTCTCAGTTGTTCTCGCGGTTGTAAACAGCCCCCGATTCCCGATCACTTCGCAAGAATGTCTTCGCAGTCTTTTTTCCAATCGACTATTTGATCGTGAAGAAGCTCATCTAGCAGTACCTCAACTGTGCATTGCAATTTCACGATGATCTTTGGACACCCCTCTGGCCAATGCGGGGAGTAGCTACTTCGAGGATAGAAGTTATACAAGGCAATGATCTGTTCCTGCTTGCGGCCGTAGAGTTTGATTCTCGAAGCGTTGATCATATCGGCCCCGGCGCTACCACAGTTGAGTATCTTCAGAGCGAGTAAATCAGGCTGGTCTAAGAAGGATTGGACTTTCCCAAACTGTTCCAGCGTCAAGGTAGTATGCCGCATGGCCGTTGCGGGCGGATCGTATCGCACTTCGGCATTTCGATCAGTAAAGACTCGCAGCACTACTCGTGGCTCTGACCACGAGCCCCCATTCCCCTCCCATATGGCAAAGGCGTTCCGGTTAACTTCCAGAATCAACTTCGGCTCTGTCGCAGGCTTGGGCGATTGCGGCGAAGCGGTGTCTTGGGACCGAGCGTCGTGAGGAAGCCCCCCGAACGTTAGCAACGTCAGCAATCCTGCTCGAAGGAGTGTGCGTCTTCGCAGGGGGATATTTCTCATCTAGGCCTCCAAGAACGGCAACAACTGAACTCGAACAAGCGCGCAAGTCGGTCGAGTATCTTTTTGCGGCACAAAGCGTGGATTGCAAGAGGATAGAAAAGTACTCTGGAACCCTTCGAAACTGGTGACTATGTCTCCATTTCAGTTCGTCGACCTGCTGCTCCATTCAAATTTATAAACTTCTCGTCCGCGAGGGTCCCATCGCTCAAGTATCGGCCACCCCCCTTGACGATAGCTTAAACCAGCGAGAAAAAATTCACGTTATCTACGTTCCACTGGAACTCTCCTGCTGTATTCATTGGGAAAAACGAACTGGTCATTCGGTTGCCATCCCGATTCGCGGGAGGGCAGCATGGAAAACAAAGCAACGGAATTAAACGCTGGCATTCGGCGCACCATAGAACAACTCGCGCAAGAGACCGACGCAGCAAGGCAGTCTCAGCTGTTTCGCGATTACTTGATGCCAGCTTCGTGGGTGGATTCAACACTTGGCTTAAGTGTGGCCGATTCGTTCGCAAAGGGCAAAAGGGAATCGCTATCCTGGCTCCCATGTTTTTCAAGGACAAGAAGCAAACGGAAGATGGCGAGGAAACGACGCGCCTATAGTTCAAGGTCGTTTACGTCTTCGACATCTCCCAGACTGACGGGACGCCATTGCCCGAGTTGCCTACCAGATCAGTCGGAGAACGAGGTCAATACATGCTGAATCGTCTGTTGCGCTTCGTAGAGTCACGGGGCTTTACCGTTCGGTTCGTCGAAAGGTGCAAGCTCAATGGCGCGGCTGGTACATCCAAAACAGCGTCACTCCTGCCATGCTGGCATTTTGAGAAGTACGACTTTGAAAATTTTGTCACAGCTTGAATTGCCGTCAAGAGGATCAAGAGTGCAAAACAAAACGCCCCAGACCCTATTCGAGTCATGGGGCGTATGTCGATCAGCCCTCCCCCAAGTGCTGCTCAAGAACAAGACTAGCCTTAGAGCCACGCCCAGTAAATAGTACCGGCGTGCCATCAACCGCCACGAAGGTAACCAGCCAGTGCGCGAATTCCGGTCGGAGACTATCTCGGCGGCTCCGACGATTTTCGGGGACTTCATTGCTGCCGACCTAGCACACAACCCGAGGGTTCCCGGCGCACCCGTTTGAGTTTGTAGGAATTTCCCGGAGTCAGAAATTCGATGCTGCCCTCGTTCACCGTCAACCACACCGGAATCTTCCTAAGCTCCCGGATTTCTTAAGACCCCAAACCACTGCATGTGTCGTTTGAGCGCACGTCGGAGTTCTCGAGTCATAAGAATAGCGTCGCAAAACGACGACACCCACTCTCGGGTGGAAAATCGGAAGGGGCGCTGCAACTTCTACCGCGAGTCTATGGAATTTAGACAATGCCGTTCGTCATAAAACCCAAGACCGCTGATGAGGTTCCGGGACGCAGCTATGGGTAAAACTCGTAGTTATAGAAAAGTCTATGCATCTTTCGTTTGGCCAGAATCGTTCTTCTCGGTGAGGGGCCTCTCCTGCAGATTAGTAGTGCTTGCTCACAGCGCGGCGAGCCGCCGTTGTACGAACAGGAAGTAGAGGGCCAAAAGAATAAGTACGAGCCCATTCACGCCGAGCACCACGGGGGCGGTAAAGACGGGGACGAGCCATCCCGACAACAGATTCCCCATGGGCATGCCGCCGCGGAATGCGAAGTTGTAAACGCTCATCACCCGGCCGCGCATTTCGTTCGTGGTGATCAATTGCACCAGCGAATTTACCGTGGCGAAGACCGCCATCATGGAAGCGCCCACCAGCACCAGGAGGCCACCGCTCAGCGGCACCGATTTTGAAAGAGCGAACCCAGAGATCCCCATGCCCAGGCCGATAAGCGCTCCGAGAGCGACACGCCCCTTTCTTTTCATATTGCCCGCTGTCGCGATGGCGAGGGAGCCGAGGATCGAACCGAGCCCCATAAGCGAGAGCAGATTGCCGTAGGTTTCCGGACCACGATGGAAGATGTCCTTCACGAATACGGGAATGTAGGTGCGCATGGGCATCCCCAAAGCGGTCATGCAGAACGCCAGTACAATCAGCGCTTCCATAGAGCCCTGTTTGCGAGTGAACTGAATGCCCTGCTTCAGGCTGGTGAACATTGACTCTGTGGTCTTCAACGGCAGGAAGCGGGCGCTGATGATTGAGAGCGAAATGATGGGCGCCAAAAAAGAAAGAGCGTTCAGGCCAAAACACCACTTCTCTCCCAGCTTCGCCAACGTCTGCCCGGCGAGCGCCGGACCCAGCATGACTGCCACGTTAAATTGGATTGAATTAAGGGCGATGGCGTTGGGCATGTCGTCCTTCTCGACCAAGGTAGGAATCAATGCCTGATAAGCCGGCCCACCGAAGGCCTGGGCGAATCCGGAGATGAAGGAAAGACAGAGGATGTGCCAGACGTGTACTAGCCCAGTGGCGACAAGGATGGTGAGAACTCCGGCCGTACCCATCTGCACATACTGGGAGCCGAGCAGAATCTTGCGGCGCTCCACGCGATCGGCCACCACGCCGCCGATCAGGGAGAAAAGAAAGATGGGGATGCCGCCGAGAAACTGATCCAGCGCCAGCAAGAATGCGGAGTGGCTGAGCCGGTAGATTAGCCAGCCCTGCGCCACGATTTGCATCCAGGTACCGATGCTCGACGTGCAGGCGCCAAACCACATCAGACGGAAATCGCGGTATTGAAATGCTTTAAAGACCCGGCCGATCACTCGCAAACTCCATAGCCTCCGCAGAAGCCTAACACGCCGCTTTCACCCCTTCACGGAAACCTAAGCGGCAACCAGAGAGGCCGACCCTAGATTCCAGGGTTTTTGCGCGTTCTGGTAGTAGCAGACGGCCAACTGCCATTTTGGTTGGCTTCCTGAGCGCAAAATGGTCGGGCAACAACCTGCCGAGACAAACCATGCCGGACTTCACCGGTTTCGGGTCCTCATGCCCGGATCATATTCCCTTACTGCAAGTCTCAAGGGCTTTCGCGACGTCCAGGCCCTGGTACAAGTGCGGGTTGGAGATACCACGGCGCAGGACATCAAATTACGGTGCGAGCGAGCAACGACACCGCCTTTACTCGGACCGTCGCGGCCACCGCAGGGCATTAATGGCGCTGGCCCGACACTGGGAATTGGCCTGCATTCCGTCTACGGCCCGCGGCCAGAGAGGAGCGATGTTGGGCTAGCCCGCAGTTTTGTGATCCGGGAGGGCAAAGAAGTGCAATTTCAACCGCTGGCGTTTAATTTGTTCAACCACGCCAACCACTGCGTCGAGAACGGCAATGGGATCAACCCACTGCAATACAACCGGGGACCGGCAATATCGAACCTTTCAGGAAATCAGCCCAGGAGCCCCTGCGTGCTGCAGTTTTCAGCTCGACTCACGTTCCAGATTCCCGAGGGAAGGGCTTGCCGCAGTACACTCTACAGGTCTCTCGAATCAAGTCTCAGCAATCATCTCGACATGAACTACGACGCCATCCTGGTGGTTTCTTTTGGTGGGCCGGAATCGAAGGAAGAGGTAATTCCCTTCCTCGAAAACGTGCTGCGCGGACGGAACATTCCGCGCGAACGCATGCTGACTGTAGCCGAGCACTATTACCACTTCGGGGGCAAGAGTCCGATCAATCAGCAAACGCGCGAGCTGATCGCCGCGCTCGAAGCGGAGCTGGCGCGAAACGGCCCTAAGCTGCCAATTTATTGGGGCAACCGTAACTGGCATCCGTTCCTGCCCGAGACTTTGCGAAAAATGCAGCAGGATGGCATTCGGCGAGCTTTGGCATTCGTGACTTCAGCCTACTGCTCTTACTCAGGATGCCGGCAGTATCGCGAGGACATCGCGCAGGCGCAAGCAGAAGTTGGGCCGGGTGCGCCGGAAGTGGACAAGCTCCGGCCATTCTTTAACCATCCGGCATTCATCGAGGCGACGGTTGAGCGGGTAGGGGATGCGCTGGAGGCCATTCGAACGAAGGCGCAGCGCAACCTGCAGGTCGTTTATACCGGGCACAGCATTCCGGTTTCCATGGCTGACAGTTGCGATTATGTGCGGCAGCTGGAGGAGGTGCGCCGGCTTGTTTCGTTTGCGCTTGGGCAAAGCAATGATGCTCTGGTCTACCAGAGCCGCAGCGGCGCTCCGGGACAACCATGGTTGGGGCCGGACATTCTCGATTATCTGCGGCAGCTAAAGGCCGGGAATCTGGCGTCGGCTGTGGTGCTGGCGCCGATCGGCTTCATCTCCGATCACATGGAAGTGTTGTACGACCTGGATGTGGAAGCGCGGCAAGTGTGCGATGCGCTGGCGTTGCCGATGGCTCGGGCGAAGACGGTCGGGGTGCATCCGAAGTTCATTGGCATGATTCGCGAGCTGATTCTGGAGCGGATGAATCCGGAGTTGGAGCGGAGGGCATTAGGGTCGCTGGGGCCTCGGCCAGATATTTGCCCCCCGGATTGCTGTCCGGCGCCGGGGCGGATTGGACGGCCGCACGCGACCTAGATGGAACTGGGAACTTTGGGGCGCTCGAAGGCCGTCGCTTTTGGACGGCCTTCGACCAGATGCATGGTGTGGAGAATTGTCTCAATGACCGATTCATTCCCCACCGCCGTGTTGATCATCACGTGGTAGAGGGAGCGAGTGGGCCAGTCGGCGTCGAAGTAGTGTTTGACGAAGGCGATGCGTTCGCGGTCGACGCTATCGACTAGATCTTCGGCTTCCGATTTCGTGCATTCGTCCTCGAGCAGGCGGCGCAGTTTTTCGGCGCGCGGGGCGTACAGGAAGACGTGAAAGGCATCCGGCTGCTCGCGCAGGAAGTAAGGCGCCCCGCGTCCGACCACCACCGCATTGCCTTCCTGGGCAATTCTTGGAGCGACCTGCTCCATCAGCGAAACCATGCGGTCGGAATCGAAGGCCTGATTCCCGATAGAAGAACTGCGCTCATAACTACCGCGCCAGAACGTTTTTGCCAGACGGTAGAAGCTGCTATCCATGCGCTCTTCGCAGCGGGACACCGCGGACAGGTCAACATTGGCGAGGCGGGCGATCTCTTCGGTGAGAAGCCGGTCCCAGAGTTTCCAACCCAGACGGTGGGCGAGTTCGGTGGCGATGGCGCCGCCGCCACAGCCGTACTCTCGCTCAATGGTGATGAGACGAAACATGATTATCGGCAGTTACCGCGAATTAGTGTACCGCGATTCCGCCGCCGGGCCTGCCTTTTTTCATCAGGAAAACCAACGGAACCATCGCCAGGATGGAGATAGCGAGAAGGCGGAAGTCATCGAGATAGGCCAGCATGGTGGCTTGCCGCAGGACTGTGTTTTCGATCAAAGCGTAGGCCTGCTGAGTGGCGTAGGTCGCACTGGCGCCGTGTGCCCGCATAGCCTGCGTAGCACCCTGGAGCATGGTCTGGAATGCGGGGTTCGAGGCACTGAGATTGTGGGACAAATCATTCAGGTGAACTTGCGTGCTCCGATCGAGCCTGG
>Ga0302325_10035646_pt1 | contig 10159 bp, 7 predicted proteins | sample Palsa_T0_2_FD_201948 | JGI IMG/M metagenome (GOLD analysis project Ga0302325, IMG submission 201948) | Peat permafrost microbial communities from Stordalen Mire near Abisko, Sweden - Palsa_T0_2 | ecosystem: Environmental > Terrestrial > Soil > Palsa > Peat permafrost | place: Sweden: Abisko... | reverse complement strand
GTCACGGCCCATGCGGGTGGTGCCCATGACATGGCGGCTCATGGGGATGGCCGACAGCGGCCCTCGGCGGTCATGGCCCTCGGCCAGTGGCGAGGTGGAGGTCATGGTCCAGGTGGCGCCCATGTCCTGCAGCACGCGCACCAGGATCGGGGCGTGATGGGCCGAGGCCACGATCTCGTGGCGGTGGGGCCGGTAGGTGACGCGGGCGACGGGGAAGCCGCGCACGTCGCGCACGGTGGGGTCGAGGTCGACGCAGTTGGTGCGTTGGGGAAGGTCCTCGCCCTGCATGGTGAAGGCCCACAGCCGATCCCGCATGGGCGAGGAGCGCATCAGCGACTTGTGCTTGGCCCCCCACGGGTACATCTTGGCCTCCATCACCGGCAGGTGCGGCCCGCCGTGCTCGACCAGACCGCCCCGGATCCACGCCAACCCGGCCTCCGCCGCGGCGGCGCGCGCCGCGTCGTCGACGATGATGGCGTCGTCGTGCACGTGGGTCACGGCCCGGCCCTTGTGGGTGTGCATGCGCTCGGGCATGATCCCGATCACGAAGGTCTGGAAGTGCACCATGAAATTGCGGCCGATCAGAGGGTGGTCGATCCCCGACAACAGCAACAGGCGCGGGGTCTCGACCGCGCCGGCCGCGATGACCACGTGCCGGGCGTCGATGCTCCGGCTGATCCCGTCGGGGCCTATCACCTCCACCCCGGAGGCGCGCCGCCCGTCGGTGCGCACTTTCGAGACGAAGGTCTCGCTCAACAATTCGGCCCGGCCCGACGCCATGGCTCGCATCAGCAGGGCCACGGGGTCGCCCTTGGCGTGGATGGGGCAGCCGAAGAAGGCGCAGAACCCGCAGTTGTTACAAGCCGGGCGCCCGTCGTAGGGAACCGAGTTGGCCGCGGTGGGCGCGGCGTAAGGATGCAGGCCCAGGGCCTCGGCCGCCGCGCTCGACCGCAGCGCGCCGTACATGGGCGCCCCCGACGGCATGGGATAGGGGCCCGAGCGCCACGCCGCGAAGGGATTGGCCCCCGCCTCGCCCGCGATGCCGATGGAGCGCTCGGCTTCGGCGTAGAAGGGCTCCAGCTCGTCATAGGTGACCGGCCAGTCGGCGACCTCGGCCCCTTCGATGGGACCGTGCGTGCTCAGCAGGGCGAAGTCCTCCTCCCGAAAGCGCGGCACCTTGCCGTCCGCGTGGGTGCCACCCCCGCCCACCGTGGTCGGGATCGAATTGACCTCGCCCACATAGGCGTGGTCGCCCTCCTCCTCGCCCCGGCGGAACGTGCGCGGCTCGAGCAGAGGGTCGGGTCCCAGGAAATGCCGGTTGAGGAACTTGAGCTCGTCGTTGGAGTAGTCCGCCGCGGGCCGCGACAGGTCGTCAGAGTCGAGGAGGTGGTTGCGACCCTTCTCGATGATCACCACGTTCCAACCGGCCCGTGTCAGCACGTCCGCAACGGTCGCCCCGCCCGGGCCCGACCCCACGATGACGGCGTCGACGGTCACGGCCCCGCCACCTCGGCGTCGCTCCATCCCCGGGGCTGTATGTCGCCGGGGAATTCGACCGCGGCCCATCCGATCCCGTCGCGGTTGCCCCCGTACACCGGGTCGCCGTACATGCCCTCGCAGCAGTGCTCGTAGACCAAGGCGGTGAACGCCCGATTGCTCGTACCCCGCAGTCGCTCGTCCTGGTCCTCGGGCGCCAAGTCGCAGAACTCGTCGCCCAGCTCGGCCAGCCCGGACCGGTACCGCTCCTGCAGGCCCTCGACCGGCCCGTTGAACTCGCGCTCGGGGATCCCCCGCGATCCTTCGATGCGCATCCGCCACGCCAGCTCGTCCAGAGGTCCCAACCGGTGGAAGTGACTGAACGTCGCCTCACCGCCGTGACGCCCCGACGTGGGGCCACCGGCCCAGATGCGAGGCGGGTCGACCAGGAACGCTCCCAGCAGGCCGTCGATGTAGTCGGGTGCTCCTGTGCGGGTCGCGCCCGGCGTCTCGTCCTCGGGAACGAGGCGGTCACACACCGCACACAAGATGCGGAACTCGTCGTCGGTCAAGAACAACGGCATCAGCGGTCGTGACGCGCGCAGGTCGGCGTGTCGCGCAACCTCGCCATGGCCCCCCTCGCCGACATCGGCGTCACCGTAGCATCGACGCCTCGACACAGACCTGCTGACTAATCGTCAGGAGGCGACTTGCCGGTCCGCAGGCGATTGTGAAAACCGCACAGCATTTGACCGTTCTCTTCGATGGTGGGACCACCGGCGGTATACGGGACGATGTGGTCGGCCTGGCACGACTCGGCGGGCACGTCGCAGTACGGGTGCATGCACTCTCGATCCCGTAGTTCGATGGCGCGCCGCGTCGCCCCGGTGAAGAGCCGGGCTCTGTTGCTCACCTCGACGCGTCGGTCCGGGGCGAACACCACGCGTTCCAGGTACGCCTCGTCCAGCCAGGGAAGAAGCGCGCCCGGGGCGATGACGGTGCCCTGGGCCAGCTCGCACACCCGCCCGCGCAGACACTCGTAGTCGACGAGGACGCTGAACAGCGGCTTGGGCCGGCGCCCGTCGAGCGGGACGGTCCGACTCCGAATGGCCATCTCGACCAGCGCATCCGCTCGCCGCTGCCCTGGAGTCCGGTCCAGGTCGACGAGAGTCGCCTCGTCTCCCAGCCGTTCCTGGGCCGCGGCCCAGTCGGCCTCGAACATAGCCTTTTCGAGTCGTTCCAGCTCCTCGCCCACGATCGCACCGGAGATAGGGTCGAGGGTGATCTTGCCGAACCACATTCCTTCGAAGCTCTTGTCGAGATAGACGTCACGCTGCGCGCGTCGCCTCTGGTCCTCGTCTTCGACCCCGTCGGCGTCGGCAAGCTGATTCCAGTAGGCGACGGCCCGGACGAAGCGGTCGAAACGCAACGATCCCGCCTGCTCGACGAGCATCGCCTCGTCTCGAGCCAGGGCTTCTCCGGTCGAATCAGTGCGCAGGTTGGCGATGACGTCGACCTGGGCCGCGGTGATGTCGCCTCCGGCCCAAGCCCTGGCGCAAACAGGCAGGTCGCGGAGGGAGTGACCTCGGCGCACCACGGCCCGGGCACGCGCCTTGGGCAAGTGGCATCGGGTCGCCAGCCACGAGGCGGGGCCCCGGGCGCCGTCGGGCACCCAATTCCCCGCCGCATCGAATTGCGCCGTGGCCTTGGTGACGAACGCGTCGAGACGGGCCAGCTGTCGCTGGAGGACCTCGATCGATTCCGGATCCGCGTACGCAGACGCATCTGATGCGTGCAGTCGATCGATTGACTCCGTCAGGACGTCGAGATCCACGACGACAGTCAACCATCCGGTTGTAACGCGTCGGCCTTCGACACGACACACGACACACGACACATGACACATACCGAGCACTGCGATGTCACAGCCGGGTGCAACACTGTCGGACCATGGCGCTGTGTCCAATATGTGGCGGAGAGATGCTGGACAGCATCAGCTGCAACCTCGATCCCTTCATCATCGCCGGCAAGGTCTACGAGCCGATCCCATGGGGCAAAGAGCGCCGATTTCGACGTGTACCCGGCAGACCGTCGTGCCCTGATTGTGGAACGCCGCCAGGCGCGGTCCATCACCACGGTTGCGACGTCGAGGAATGCCCGGTCTGTCACGGTCAGGCCATCGGTTGCAGCTGCGACGAGCGGGGAGAATGGGATCACCCCGCACCACGACAACATGGTGCATTGCAACGTTGTGCACTGCATCCGCAGCGTGCAATCCATCCGCAGCGTGGGACACCTGCGCCACGAGGCAGGCCCATGTAGCCTGGCCCGCCGTGAGCCCCTCGCCGTGAGCCCTATGCATGTCGCCGCCCTCGAGATGGAGCTCCACATCGGGGCCAGCGATTCGCTGAAGGCCAAACGGTCGGTGGTCAAACACCTCGTCGAGACGGCCCGGCGCCGGTTCGGGGTGTCGGCGTCCGAGGTCGCCCACCACGACCGGTGGCAGCGGGCCGCGCTCGGGTTCACGACCGTCGCCCCCGACGCCCACCACGTGGAGGAGATCCTCGATCGGGTGGAACGGTTCGTGTGGTCGCATCCGGAGGTCACCGTCGTCTCCAGCGTGCGACACTGGCTCGACCTGGACCCGTGACCGCCTCCGGGGCGGAGAGGGGGACCCACACGATGACGGTGCCGCACCCCGCCAGCCCTGGGCTCAAGATGCCGGCCATCATGAGCTCGCTGCACGGCTACCGGCGGCAGTGGTTGGGCCCCGACCTGCTGGCCGGGCTGACGTTGCTGGCCATCGCGGTGCCCGAACAACTGGCCACGTCGCGCCTGGCCGGGATGCCCCCCATCACCGGGTTGTACGCGTTCATAGCCGGGACCGTGGCCTTCGCCATCCTGGGCTCGTCCCCGCAGCTGTCGGTGGGAGCCGACTCCACCATCGCTCCGCTGTTCGCGGCGGGGATCGCACACATCGCGCCCACCGGCTCCGCGCACTACATGGCGCTGGTGTCGTTGCTGGCCGTCATGGTGGGGGTGCTCGTCGCGCTGGTCGGACTGCTACGGCTGGGATGGATCGCGGACTTCCTGTCCACCCCCATCATCACCGGGTTCCTGGCCGGCGTGGCGGTGATCATCATCGTGCACCAGCTGCCCGATCTGTTCGCCTTGCCCCCGGCCTCGGGGACCACCATCCACCGCGTCAGCGAGGTCGTCTCCCACCTCGGTCAGACCAACGGCTGGGCCCTGGGCATCGGGGTGGCGGTCTTCGCCGTCGTCATGGTGGCCCGGCGCATCGATCGCAAGCTCCCCGGGGCGCTGCTGGGCTTGGTGGGGGCGACCGTCGTCGTCGCGGTGGCGGGGCTCAAGGCTCACGGCGTGCCCGTGCTCGGGACCGTCGCCCACGGCGCGCCCAACATCGGCCTCAAGGACCTCTCGTGGACGTCGCTCGGGCAGGTGGCGCCGATCGCGGGGGTGGTGGCGCTGGTGGTGCTCAGCCAGACCGCGGCCACCACGCGCGCCTTCGCCGATCAGGGGGGATACGACGTCGACGTGAACCGCGACTTCGTCGGCGCGGGGGCCGGCAGCATCCTGGCCGGGCTGGCGGGCTCGTTCGCCACCAACGCCAGTCCGGGCCGCACCGGCGCGGTGGCGTCGGCCGGGGGCCGGACCCAGGTCTCGGGTCTGGCTGCCGCCGCCGCGGTCGCGCTCGTCGTGCCCGCCGCGGGTGTGCTCAGCGACGTGCCCCTGGCCACGCTGGCGGCCATCCTCATCTTCGTGGCCACCCGCCTGTTCCACGTGGGCCAATTGGCGTCGGTGTTCCGTTTCGACCTGTGGGAGTTCGGCCTCGCCATCATCACGTTGCTCACCGTGGCTCTGGTCGGCGTCGAACAGGGGATCGGCGTGGCGGTGGGGCTGGCCATCCTCGACCGCACTCGACGCTCGGCCCGTCCCCGCAGCTACGTGCTCGGCAAGATCACCGGGACGACCAGTTGGGTCCCCATGGGCCACCACCTACACCCGGTGCCGGTGCCCGGTGTCGTGGTGGTGCAGTGGCTGGCGCCCATCTACTACGCCAATGCCGCCGCGTTCGAGACAGAGATCCGCAAACTCCTGGCGCAGGACCCCAGCCCGGCCACGGTGCTGGTGGTCGACGCCGATGCCATCACCGACATCGACTACACCGGCACGCGCACGGTGGGCGACCTCGTCGACGACCTCAAGCGGTCCCACATCGTCTTCGGCCTGGCCCGGGCCGTGGGTGGCGCATCGGAGAACATCTCCCGCAGCGGTCTGCTCGACCGAATCGGCGCGGAGCGGATCTTCAACACCGTGGACGAAGCGGTCACGGCCCTGCGCCCGAAGGGAGGGTCTTGATGGAACCGACGTCACGTCGCTTTCTGCTGGCGCTGTGGGAGGGCGGGGGCAACGTCCCGCCTGAGCTGGGCGTGGCCCGGCGGCTGCTGGCGCGGGGCCATCAGGTGCAGGTGCTCGCCGACCCGACCATCGAAGCGGCGGCCACCGCCGCGGGCTGCAGCTTCTCCCCCTGGCGGCGCCCACCACATCGCACCGCGCTCGAGTCCGCCCAGGATCCCATCAAGGACTGGGAGACGAAGAACCCGTTGGTCCTGTTGCAAAGGGTCCGCGACCGGTTCATCGCCGGGCCGGCGGCCGAGTTCGCCGCCGACACCGCGGAGGCGATCGAGGCGTTCGGTCCCGACGCGGTGGTACCCGACGCCTTTTTGTTCGGCTCGATCATCGCAGCGCAAGCCGCTTCGCTCCCGGTGGCGCTGATGGTGCCCAACATCTGGATCATGCCCAGTCGCGGCACCCCGCCCATGGGGCCGGGCTTCGCGCCGGCCAAGACCGTTCTGGGTCGGACCCGCGACACGGTGATGCTGGCCGTGGTGAACCGATTGTTCCGACGAGGCCTGCCCGCGGTCAACGCGGCGCGTAGCGCACACGGCCTGGCACCGCTGTCGTCGTTCTACGACCAGGCCCTCGACGCCAATCTCATCGTGGTCCTGTCCAGCCCCGAGTTCGACTACGCCGCACCGTCGGTGCCGTCCAACGTTCGCTACGTCGGCCCCGTCCTCGACGACCCGGACTGGGTGGAGCCATGGACCTCCCCGTGGCCCGGTACCGACGGCCGACCCTTGGTGCTGGTCGGCTTCAGTTCGACCTACCAGAACCAGGGCGCAGTCCTGCGGCGTGTGGTGGAGGCACTGTCCGCCCTGCCGGTGCGCGCCGTGGTCACCGTGGGGCAGATGCTCGACCCGGCCGAGGTCACCTCGAGCGACAACGTCGTCGTCGTGGGATCCGCGCCGCATCGCCAGATCCTGGCCGACGCCTCGCTGGCGGTGTCGCACTGTGGGCACGGCACGACGATGAAGACCCTGGCGGCGGGTGTGCCCATGGTGTGCATCCCGATGGGACGGGACCAGAACGACACCGCCGCACGCGTGGTTCATCACGGGGCCGGTGTAAGGCTGTCGCCCAACGCCTCAGCGGCCAAGATCGGCGAGGCGGTCCAGCGCGTGCTGCGCGACGACAGCTTCCGCTCCAACGCGGCGCGCCTGGCGTCGGCCATTTCTGAACACCGGGGGACCTCAGACGTCGTGACCGAGCTCGAGGCTCTGGTTTAGCCCTCGATCTGCACGCCGAAGCGGCTGATGTAGGAGTGCAGGGCGCGGTGACGCTCGGCGGGGTCGATGCCGAGCTGCTCGGCCCGGTAGACGACGGTGCCGTGTCGGCCCCGGGGATGCTCGGCCATGAAGGCCTCCATCGACGCCCGGGTCTGTGCGGTGAAGGGCTGGTCCGCCACGGCGTAGATCTTCTCCACCACGGCGATGTCGCCCGCCATGAACTCGTGGAAGACGACGTCGATCGATTGGTCGGTCGGGAGCAGGTCGCGGTCATCGGTACAGGCGCGGAAGAGGTCCTCACAACGCGCCGACCAGTAGCGGCCGATCGCCACGGGGTCGATGCGGTTGATCGCCATGCGGAAGGTGTAGGCGATCATGGTGGCGAGCGAGACGGTCACCGAGGCGGGGTCCCGGTGGGTGATCACGAAGGTGGCGTCGGGGAACGTCGAGACGAGCGGGCCGAACTGTTCGAGGTGCTGAGGTGACTTGAGGACCCAGCGGGTACCACCTCGGAGCCACTGCAGGACCTGCAAGACCGTGCGCAGGTATTCGTAGACCGGCGTCTGGTCCTCGGCCATGTAGTGGTCGCGCCACGACGGCATGAGCGCCTGGGTCTCGAAGAACATGGTGGAGAAGTCCATGGCGAGGAGCTGGATGTCCTCGTGGACGTGGTCGACGGTCATCTCGTGCATGCGGTTGAAGTAGGGCAGGGCCTGGTTCATGACGTCGAGGGCGAAGGCGGTGCGCGCCAGGCGGGGGTCGGGCTCGCCCGGTCCGGGCCGTTCGGACTCGGCCAGCACCGGCTCGAGGCTCTCCCAGTAGGGCAGCGAGCGCAGGTTCGGGTCGGCGCCGATGAGGTTGTGGAGATGGGTGGTGCCGGTGCGGGGCAGGCCGCAGATGATGATGGGGCGCTCGACGCGCACGTCGAGGATTTCGGGGTGCCGCGTCAACAGGTCCTGGACGAGCAGACGGTTCTTGAGCAGCTGCGTCAACTGGGTGTGCCAGCTGACGATGCCCGACGGGCTCAGGTCGGCCTCGGTGTGCAGCGCCGAGCACAGGACCTCGAGGCGGGTCCGGAAGGCACCGTCGCCGAAGTCACGCAGCCCGGTCTGCTCGGTGGCGGCGTGACACAGCGCGTCGGGCTCCACCGGGCACGAGGGGGCCATGTCGGCCATCGCCACGCGCAGCAGCTCGATCTCGGGGGTGAAGCGCGGGTCGGCGAGATCGTCGAGGACGACCGGAACGGGGCGGGCGGTCACGGTCGGGACAACCCGGCCACATCGGCCAGCCCGACGAGGCGTGTGGTGGGTCGGAGCGGGGTGGACTCGGGCAGGAACCAACGGAACCAGATCCGCCCCCGGGAGTGCCCGGCGGTCGAGATCCAGTTCGGGTGGCCCGGGTCATGGCGCGCCACGACCAGTCGCCACGAGCCGTCGGGCTCGTAGACGGCCTGGGCGCCGTTGAGGGTGACGCGCTCGTAGGCGTAGTCATAGGTATGGAGGAGCTGGTTCCACAGACAGACGTTCCAGAAGGCGCACGGCGGCGAGCGGCCCTCGATGACGAGCGCCTGGTCCTCGTCGAGTTGGTAGGACCCCATGGCGTAGGCCGCGTCCCCCGCGGCCCAACCGAAGGTCTGGGTGGGCACGCCGTAGGGCTCGTCGACGGTGTTGGGCGTCCCGAGTGGGATCGGCACGATGCGCGCCTGGTCACGGATCCACGTCAGCGTGGCCCCGAAGCGTCGGGCGAGATCGGCGTCGTCCTCGCGCCGGGTGGCGGGCGGGTCGAGCGCTTCGATGTGCCACTCGGCCCGGCGACCGGCGACCGGGTCCGCCAGGTAGTCGCGCGTGATGGCGCATACCGCGTCGGGCTCGAGCTTCAGCCACGCGCCGGCCGAATCGCCCGCGCCGGCCGCATCGGCCGCATCGGCCGCATCGGCCGCATCGGGGCGATCGGGGCAGAGCACGATCGAGAAGGTTCCGTCGTCGGCGATGTCGAGGGCCCGGTCGTTGACGGTGCCGACGATGCGCTCGGAGTACCGCCCGTCCGAGGGCCCGCCGTAGACGGTGAGCGAGAGGTAGTCGGCGTCGCCCCTGCGCCCGGTGACCCGGTAGGTCCGGTCGGGATCGATCGGCGCGTACTGGTAATAGGCGTCGGCGTTGTCGCCGCCCCACTTGCGGTAGGGGCCGACGATGTCGACGAAGCGGGGACGGGCCGGGTCGGCCCAGACATGAGCGTCGAGGCCCACGGCCAGGATGGAGAAGATCCACTTGTAGCCCTCGAGGACACTGAGCTCGTCCAGGGGGATGTCGGGGAGGAAGAGGCGTTGCTCGAGGGCGCGCAGCTCATCGAGGAGGTCGTGGAAGACAGCCGCGGTCAGCGGGGCCGGGACCGAACCTTGGGTGGCGGCGGCGGCGGCGTCGGCGGCGGCGTCGGCGTCGGCAGCGTCGGCGTCGGACACGGGATCAATCTACGGGGCGGCGCGAGGCACGGCTCTGCCATTCACGGCGGTAGAGCACCCAGATCAAGCGCGTGCCGGTCTCGCCGGGGGCTTCGGGGCGGTGATCGAGGCGTCCGGTGAGCCGGTAGCCGAGCTTGGGGGGCACCGCGGCGCTGGCGATGTTGGCCTCGTCGCAGTGGATCTCCATGCGCTCGATGCCACGCAAGCCGAACCCGACGGCGGTGAGCGCGTCGGCGCAGGCCGTGGCGATGCCGCGTCGAATGTGGCCGACGTGGACCCAGTAGCCGATCTCCAATGCACTGGGCCCGATGCGGCGATGCAGGCCGCAGCCGCCGACGAGAGAACCGTCGGGGAGGAAGATGCCGTACTCGTAGCCACTTCCCGAGTTCCACAAGGTGGCCGGCCCCAGCAGGCGCTCGGCCTGGGTTTCGAGCGAGGTGCCTTCCGGTGTGGCCCAGGGCATCCAGGGCGCCAGGTGTTCGAGGCTGTCGATGGCAGCCGCCGACAACGCGGCGGCGTCGTCGAAGGTCAGTCGACGCAGGACGATGCCGTCGTGCTCGACCTGTTCGGGCGGGAT
>Ga0302325_10035644_pt1 | contig 10159 bp, 7 predicted proteins | sample Palsa_T0_2_FD_201948 | JGI IMG/M metagenome (GOLD analysis project Ga0302325, IMG submission 201948) | Peat permafrost microbial communities from Stordalen Mire near Abisko, Sweden - Palsa_T0_2 | ecosystem: Environmental > Terrestrial > Soil > Palsa > Peat permafrost | place: Sweden: Abisko... | reverse complement strand
GAGGTCCCCGGTACAGTAGTGGCGGCCGTTGCGGATGACGGCGGAGATCTGGTGGAGGTTTGCCACCGCGTCGATCGGGTTGGCGTCGAGTAGGACCAGGTCGGCGTTCTTGCCGACGTCGACGGAGCCCATGGTTGAGGTCGTGCCAAGGAACTCGGCCGCGTCGCGGGTGGTCATCTGCAGGACGCGCAGCGGAGGGACGCCGGCCCTCGCCAGCTCGTCGAACTCGCGGTGCAGTGCGGGTCCGGGAACCTCCCAGGCGGCGCCGACGGAGTCGCTGCCGGCCAGCATCCGCACGCCGCCGTCGTGGAAGATCTTTGTCATCCGGAGCAGCACGTCGTAGACGGCGCGGAAGGTAGCCCGCGATTGCGGCGTGAATTTCTTGGTGAAGGTGCCCGCCGCGCCCTGCCACGCCTGCACGGTCGGTGCTGCCATGTACTGCAGGTCGGGGTCGTCGCTGAACTCGGGCGCGTCGCACAGGTGCTGGGTGCGCAATCTGATCAGGGTCGGCACCTGCCAGGTGCCGTCGGCGGCGAACTGCCCGGCGAGTTCGGCGGCCCGCTCCTCGCTGAACGTGTCGACCGCCCGCTGCAGGATCTCGATCTCGGCCGGAGTCGAGCGGTTGAGCGGGTTGATCACCACCTTCCGCAGGACGCGCATGAGGATGCGGTCCATGAACGGGAGCTTGACGCTGGGCAGCCGGATCGCCGGAAGCGCGGCGATCGCCTCCGCCAAGGACACCTCGTCGGTGGAGCAGCCGGCGATGATGGTGAGGCCGGGGCCCAGGTGCTCGATCGCCCTGATGCCGGCCCGAGACGCCCGCGCCGGGTCGATGCCGACCGGCAGGTGCCCGGCCACCGGCAGGCCCAGCCTGCTGGCCTCCGCCACGGCCGGGAAGAAGATATCCGGCGTGATCAGGGCGATCTTGATGAAGTCGGCGCCCGCGTCGGCCTGGTCGCGGATGGCGGCGACGGCGTCGGCGATGGTGCCTGCGTTCAGTGGCATGAGCAGGGCGCCGGGCAGCGCCAGCACGCCGGGCGAGTCGGCTGGCAGCGGCAGCGCCCCGGCCGATCGCTCCGCGAGCAGCTGGGCCGATCCGCTCATCTGGCGAAATCCGGTGATGCCGTTGGCGAGCATGAGCTCCAGGTCGCCGACCGGGTTCTTCTCGGTGAGCGGGTGCGCATGCATGTCGAGCAAGCCCGGGATCAGGTACTTACCCGAGCCGTCTACGGCGGCCTCCTCCCCCGTGTCGGCCGCAGCCCGGCCGACCGCAGCCTGGCCGACCGTCGTGATCGCGACGATCGCCCCGTCGCTGATGCGGACGTCGGCGTTGGGTGTCAGCGCGCCGTCTCGGGTGTCGACGATGGTCACGTTCCGCAGCAGCAGGGGGCAACTGCTAGCCGGCGCTGTCATCGCGGCGTCTCCTCGGCGTGCCTGGCGTACGCGGTGAACTGGGTCAGCGCGTCGTAGTCGTCGACGGCGTCGCGGGCGACGACCTCGCCCAGCGGGTGGCCCTGGATGATCCGCTTGACCGGGATTTCGAGCTTCTTCCCCGTTCTGGTGTGCGGGATGGCGGTGACGGCGATGACGTCGTCGGGGACGTGCCGGGGCGAGGCCTGCACGGCGATGGCGGTCTTGATCGCCTGCCTCAGCTCCTCGGTCAGCTCGGCGCCATCGGCGAGGACGACGAACAGCGCCAGCCAGTAGCCGCCGTCGCCTAGCTCAGCCCCGATCACCAGCGACTCCGCTAGCGCCGGGATCTTGTCCACCACGGTGTAGATGTCCGCGCTGCCGAGGCGGACGCCGTTCCGGTTAAGGGTGGAGTCCGACCGGCCCGACACGATGACGCTGCCGCGCTCGGTGACCTCCATCCAGTCGCCGTGCCGCCAGACGCCGGGGAAGGTGGAGAAGTACGCGTCCCGGTACCGGGCGCCGTCGGGGTCGTTCCAGAAGTAGAGCGGCATCGACGGCATCGGCTTGGTGACGACGAGCTCGCCGACCTGGCCGATCACGGGCTGGCCGTGATCGTTCCACGCTGCCAGGTCGACGCCCAGATAGGGCGCGGAGATCTCGCCCGGCCATACGTCGGTGGTCGGGGCGCCGCCGGCGAAGCCGCTCACCACATCGGTCCCGCCGCTCGATGACGCGACCTGGACCCAGGAGCCGACTGCGTCGCGCACCCAATGGTAGGAGGGCGCGGTCAGCGGGGCACCGGTGCAGCCGAGGACGCGGAGCTTGCTGAGGTCGAGATCGCGGCCCGGTGCCAGGCCCGCTTTCGCGCAGCCGAGGAGGTAGCCGGGGCTCACCCCGAGCATGGCGACCTGCTGGTCAGCCGCGATCTGCCACAGTTTCTGCGGATCCGGATAGGCCGGGCTTCCGTCGTAGAGCACGATGGGCGCGCCGACCAGCAGGCCGGACGCCACGATGTTCCACATCACCCAGTTGGTGGTGGTGTACCAGAACAGCGGAAATTCCGGGCCGGCGTCAAGGTGCAGGCCGAGGAGCTTGTAATGCTCAAGCAGGACGCCGCCGTGACCATGCACCATGCCCTTGGGCAGGCCGGTGGTGCCGGAGGAGAACAGCACCCAGAGCGGCGCGTCGAAGTCGACCCGGTCGAAGCGGAGCTCGGCCCGCCGCGCGATCGCGGCCTCCCAGCTGACATCGCGGCCGCCGGGCTCAACCGCGCTCGGCAGGCCGACGTTCCGCACGTGCACCGTGGCGCGCAGGGTGGGCAGCGCTCGCTGCAGGGCGGCCACCTCGCCGCGGCGGTCGTGGACCTTGCCGTTCCAGGGGTAGCCGTCAGCGGCGAACAGGATCACCGGTTCCAGCTGGGCGAACCGGGCGGCGGCGCCGGCGGCGCCGTAGTCCTGCGCGCAGGCTGACCAGATCGCGCCGATGCTGGCGCTGGCCAGGAACGCGACCAGCGTCGGGGTAGTGTCCGGCAGATAGCCGACGACCCGGTCGCCGCGCTGCACGCCGGCCTCGCGGAGCCACTGGGCCAGCGCGGCGACCTGGGCGCGCAGCTGCGCCCAGGTGGTCTGGCTGGTGGTCCCATCCTCGGCGACCTCGGTGACCGCTACCGTCTCGTCGTCGCCAGGCCGGCCCCGCAGGGCGTGCTCGGCGTAGTTGAGCCGAGCACCGGGGAACCAGCGCGCTCCGGGCATGGCGGCGTCGGCCAGCACCACGTCGCGGCTGCCGTCCGCCGCCACGCCGAAGAAGTCCCAGACCGCGCTCCAGAACTCCTCAAGGTGATCGACCGACCACCGCCAAAGCTCGCGGTACTCACCGAACTGAACCTCAGCCCCGGCCCCGGCCCCGAACCCGATAGAAGACGCGGGCGCGGACGCGGCACGGTCGGCGACGAACCGGCCGAACCGGGCGATGGCCGAGTTGGCCGCCTCGACCGGATCGGGGCGCCAGATCGGGGTGACGGCACCGGTCATGACTGCGGCGTCCCGGTCAGCTGCCGGCTCAGGTCGTCGACCAGGGCCGACAGTTCGGCCATGGACGGCACAGCCCCGAACAGGTAGTGGTCAGGGCGGATAAGCACCGCAACGTGACCGGCTGCGGCGAGATGCTCCAAGTAGGCGCCATCGACGTCGATAGCCTGCCCGCCCGTATCCCCCTCGCTCTTGCCGATGGGACTGCCCGCCCCGCTCCGACCGCCTGCCCCACTCGCGGGCAACAGGTGCAGCACCTGCGCCCCGATGGCGTCGAGGAAGGCCCGCCGGTCATCGTCGAGCGCCGCAGCCGGATCCTCGGTGGCGGCGAGCACGAACCCGGTCCCCACTACCTGGTCGAGCAGCCCGGTCCGGCCCCGGTAGCCGACCCGGGCCTGCGGGGTGAGCACGCCGGCCCCCTCGGCCGGGTCGCCGGCGGCGGTGCGGTGGATGATCCCGCCGCTGAGGGTTGGCGGCGGCAGCGGCGGCAGGATGCGCGCCGGATCGGCGTCCATGCTGGTCATGAAGCCATCGCGGCCCGCCGCCTGTTCGGGGTCGCGCACGCAGATGACCTTGCCGAGCTCGACCGACAGGCCGATCGCGTGCTGTACGTGCGCGCTGCGCTCGGCCCCGTAGCTGTCGAGCAGCTCAGGGCCGGACAGGCCACGGAGCACCAGGTCAAGCTTCCAGCTGAGGTTGGCGGCGTCCCTGATGCCCGAGCACATGCCCTGGCCGGCGAACGGCGGCATCAGGTGCGCGCTGTCGCCCGCGATCAGCAGTCGCCCCTGCCGCCACTGGTCGGCCCAGCGGGCCTGGAAGGTGTAGAGCGCGTGCCGTTCGAGCACGCAGTTGTCCGGGGTCAGCTGCCAGGGTCCGAGCAGCCGCCAGGCGGTCTGCTCGTTGTTCAGCTCCTCGGCCGTCTCGCCCGGCATGCGCATAAACTCCCAGCGGCGGCGGCCGGGGCCGCCGGAGACCACCGTGGTGGGCCGCTGCGGATCGCAGATCTGCAGGTTCACCGGGTCCCAGGTGCGAGGCTCGTTCGGCACGACGTCGACGATCAGCCAGTCGAAGAAGAAGCCCAGGTCGGTCAGACCGGTCTGCATATGGCCACGGACGAAGCTGTTGGCGCCGTCGCAGCCGACCAGCCAGGCCGCGGTGAACCGGCGCTGCTCCCCGACGCCGTCGCGGGCGATCAGCTCGACCTGGGAGTCGGTCTGGGCGAGCTGCACGGCCTCGTACCCGCGCAGCACTGTCAGGCCATCCGCCTTGGCCGCCGCCTCGCTGAGCGCGTCCTCCAGCGCGGGCTGGTTGAACATCGAGGCCATCGGCCAGCCAGACGGCCCGGTGCCCGACCAGTCGAACCGCAGCAGCGTCTGCGCGCTGCCGTTGCGCCACTCGTAGATGTCGGCTGGGTCGGTCAGCCGCCCAAGCTCGTCGGCCAGCCCGGCCCCGGCCAGCAGCCGGGCGACCTCGTCGTCGAAGTGGACCGCCCTCGGCTGCGGGTACGGCTCGGCGTGGCGCTCCAGGACGGTCACCCGCCAGCCATGGCGGGCGATCAACAGGGCGGTGGCCAGCCCGACGGGGCCGGCGCCGACGATGAGGACGTCGGCGTCCGCAGTGTCCGGCATCACGAGGCCTGGTGCGAGCCGGTCATCAGCGCGCCGAGGTCCTCGGGAGCGAGGAACGATACCGGCGGCGTCGGCCCCCAGGCCCACAGCGACCGCGCGCCCTCCCACACGCCCGGCTTCCATAGCGCGTCGTCGACGATGCAGTCCAGGTCCGAGTAGTACTCAGAGAAGTTGCCTGCCGGGTCCTTGAGGTACCAGAAGAAGTTGGAGCCGATGTAGTGCCTGCCAAGGCCCCAGGTGTGCCGGGACGGGTCGGTCGCGAGCATCGCCGAGGCACCGCGCCCGACCTCGTCCACGTCGTTCACCTGCCATGAGGTGTGATGCAGGAACGCCACCGGCGACTGCTGGACCAGCACGTTGTGATGGTCGGTGGAGCAGCGCATGAACGCGGCGATGTCCGACACCTCGTCGCTGACCTTGAACCCGAGGCCGTGGGTGAAGAACTTTTGCGACGCCTCCCGGTCGGTGGAGCCGAGCACGACGTGGCCAAGCTTGCGCGGCCGGACGGGCTGTTCGCGCAGCACGCCGGGCGCCCGCTCGTTGTTCCGCGCGGTCACCCCCGGCGCGTTGTAGGCCGGGGCCGGGGTCGGCTGCTGCGCGACGCGGTCGGCGAGCTCGACGCGGACCGTCACCTGAGTGCCCGGGTCGACCGCAGTGACGCTGCCGTCGGCGCGCTCGATCGCGACGTCGAGCGCCGCGAGCCCGGCCGCCACCCGGTCCAGGTCATCGGAGTCGTCGACGCCCACGCCGAGCCGGACCAGGCGGCGCAGGTCGGAGTGGACGATGGTCAGCTGTTCACCGCCGTCGACAGTGGCGAACGTGTGCCGGCCGACCGCCTCAGCCTCGACCGCGGTGGGAATGAGGCCGAACTCGGTGTAGTAGGCGGCCGTCTGCTCGACGTTCGGCACGCCCATGACGATCTGGGTCAGGCGGTGCAAGGGCATGGCTAGGCCTCCGGGGTGGTGAAGAAGGAGTGCCGCATCTCGCCCAGGCCCTCGATGTGGCTGGTCAGGATGTCGCCGTCGGCGAGCCAGCGCGGGGGCTTGCGGCCGAGCCCGACGCCGGAGGGGGTGCCGGTGAAGATGACGTCGCCGGGCAGCAGCGGGACGCTGGCCGACAGGTTCGCGATCAGCGCGGGCACCGAGAAGATCAGCTGGCTGGTCCGGCTCAGCTGGACCATCTCTCCGTTGACCTCGCAGCCGAGCTCGAGGTCGCCCGGGTCGGCGATCTCGTCAAGGGTGACCAGCCAGGGGCCGATCGGGCCGTAACCCGGCAGCGACTTGCCCATGCTGAACTGGGGCGGCGTCGCCGCCAGCTGGAGCCCGCGCTCGGAGATGTCCTGGCCGACCGCGTAGCCGGCCACGTAGTCCAGGGCCTCGTCGGCCCCCACCCGGTGCGCGCGGCGGCCGATGACGGCCACCAGCTCGACCTCCCAGTCGACCTTGCCGCCGGGCGGCATCTCGATCTCGCCGTAGGGGCCGGTGATGCAGCTCGGGAACTTGGTGAAAACCGGGGGCTCGGCGGCGGGCGCGGCGTAGCCCGACTCGGCCGCGTGCTCGCGGTAGTTGAGGCCGATGCCGAACACCTGCCGAGGGGCGGGCGCGGGCGAGCCCAGCGCCTCGGCCCGCAGCGGCGTGCCGTCGATGAACTGGCCGGCCTGCGCCCACGTCGTGAAGGCGCCCCACACGTCGTAGATGGCCTGCGGGTCGGCGCTGAACTGGCCGCCGCTGTTCTTCTCGACGTCGTAGGCAATCTCGTGACCGGCGTCACCGGTCACGATGACCAGTCGATCGTCGGCGTTGGCGATGCGCATGCCACGCTCCCCTAGCTCGTCTAATTCCCCATGGTTATTTCTCTACGATGCTGCATGTGACGCATCTGACCTGTCAAGACTTCCACTTGTAATGTTCATATGGAATTCTGGGATCGGAGTGGGGGGAGGAGGACCGCGATGACCAGTGACGTCAGGCTGGGCGTCGGCGCGTCCCGGGCGTCCCGGGCGTCCCGGCTGTCCCGGGGCGAGACGACGGCCGCCGGGCTCATCGCGATCGCCGAGGCGGCCGAGCCGGGCGACCGGCTCGGGTCGAAAGAAGAACTCCGCGCCCGCTGCGCCGTCTCCGTCGGCACCTTCAACGAAGCCCTCCGCATCGCCCAATCCCGCGGCGTCGTCCTCGTCCGCCCCGGACCCGGCGGCGGCGTCTTCGCCGCCGCCCAATCCCCCATGGTCCGCCTCGGCAACTCCGTCCTCGCCCTCGACGGCGACCAGACCACCGTCGCCGAGGCCATCCGCATCCGCGACGCCCTCGACGCCCTCCTCATCGACGACGCCCTCTGGCACGCCGCCCCCGCCGACATCGCCGTGATGCGCGAGATACTGGCCGACATGGCCGCCGCCGTCCAGCAACTCGACGGCATCGGCTTCGTGCACGCCAACTGGGCGCTGCACGCCCGCATCGCCGCCGTCAGCCCGCACGCCATGCTCCGCTCGCTCTACGTCATCCTGCTCGACCAGATCGAGTCCCACACCCTCGCCGTGCTGCCCTACGGGACCGAGCCGGTTCTGGAGTACATGGCCGAACGCCACCTCCTGCACACCGCCATCGTCGACGCCATCGAGGCCCGCGACCGCGACCGCGCCCTGCACCTAATCGCCGACCACAACACCAGCGGGAGCCCGCCCAGTGCCACCGGCACCCGACCATAACGATTCATCACAGCATCTACCAGATCAACATCACATACCTTGACATGATCGTGTGATCAGATGCTAGATAGTGCCCATGTGTTGTTCGATCCATGGGAAAAATTGATGGAACCAACTGAGGTAACGCCGATCATGCTTCCAGCGCAGCGGCAGGACCGGATCCTGGCCGAGATCGAGCGGTCCGGCGGCGCCCGCATCGTGCAACTGGCGGAGCTGCTCGGGGTGTCGGACATGACCGTCCGCCGCGACATCGACGCGCTGGCCGCCCGCGGCCTAGTGAAGAAGGTGTACGGCGGCGCCACCGTACCCCAGCAGGGCACCAGCGACGAGCCTGGATTCGAGGCGAAGTCGTGGCGGGAGCCGGCCGCCAAGGAACTGATCGCCGCCACCGCCGCGGCGTTGGTGCAGCCCAGGGCGACCATCGCCGTTAGCGCGGGAACGACAACGTACGCGCTGGCCGTTCACCTGGCGCGGATCCCCCAGCTCACCGTCGTGACCAACTCCGTTCGGGTGGCCGACTACCTCTACAGCAACGGCGACTCCTCGCAGACGGTCCTGCTCACCGGCGGGCTCAGGACGCCGTCCGATGCCCTCGTCGGCCCCATCGCCGTCCAGACCATTAGCGACCTGCACGTGGACTGCCTGCTCATGGGCGTGCACGGGATGGACCCGGTGAGCGGCTTCACCACTCCCAACCTCATGGAAGCCGAGATGAACCGGGCGATGGTGGCCTCTGCGGGCCGCCTCGTCGTGCTCGCCGATCACACCAAGTGGGGAATCGTCGGGCTGTCGGCGATGGCCGCGCTGGCCGACGCCAGCATCGTGGTGAGCGACTCGGGCCTGAGCCCGGAGGCACGCGACGCGCTCGCGGCATCGGTCGGAGAGCTCATCATCGCCGACTCCCGCGATTCCGGCAGCGGGCGCGCCACGGCGCTATGACCCATGCGGCTGCTGCCCGGATGAGATGACGTGACGTTACGCGGCCAACCCACTGGCCCAGCTTCTGAGTACCTGGCAGACAAAGGAGTAACGCATGACTCAGATCGCCCTCGATCATGTCGACAAGGTATATCGGGGCGGGTTGAAGGCGCTCGATGACCTCAATCTCACGGTGGCGGAGGGTGAGTTCATGGTGCTGCTTGGTCCTTCTGGGTCCGGCAAGTCGACGGCACTGCGGTCGATCGCGGGGCTGGAGGAGATCACCGGCGGGACGATCTCGATCGGGCAGCAGGTGGTGAACGACCTGCCGCCGAGGGACCGGGACATCGCGATGCTGTTCCAGAATTCGGCGCTGTACCCGCGCCTGACGGTGCGGCAGAACCTGGCGTTCGGGCTGCGGCTGCGGGGCACGCCAAAGGCGGAAATCGGACGGCGGGTGGCGACTGCGGCCAGGATGCTGGGGCTGGAACCGTACCTGTCGCGGCATCCGGCGACGCTGTCGGGGGGACAGCGGCAGCGGGTGGCGATGGGACGGGCGATCGTGCGCGAGCCGCGGGCGCTCTTGATGGACGAGCCGCTGTCGAACCTGGACGCGAAGCTGCGGCTGTCGATGCGGGCGGTGCTTGGCCGACTGCACGAGCGGCTGGGCACCACGACCGTGTACGTGACGCATGACCAGGTCGAGGCGCTGGCGCTCGGGGACCGGGTGTGCGTGATGCGGGACGGGAAAGCACAGCAGACCGACACGCCGCAGCGGCTGTTCGAGTCGCCCGCGAACCTGTTCGTCGCCGGGCTGGTCGGGTTCCCGGCGATGAACTTCGCCCAGGCCGCCCTGGTCCGCGACAAAGGACCCACCGTGACGTTCGCCGGCTACGCGCTCCCCATCCCCGCCGCCGTGCTTGAGTCCAGGCCGGGTCTGGCCAATTACCTGGGGCGGAAGGTAATCGTGGGGATTCGCCCGTCGTATTTCGACGCCGTCGCCGCCGGCGATGCGTCGTGGGCGCGGTTCCCGGTGACGGTCACCGCGACCGAGGAACTCGGCACCGAGGTGCACGCGATCTTCCCGATCGACGCCCCGCCGATCGATCACGCGTGGTTCGCCGGCGCGGCCGCGCGGAACGCCGAGGCCGACGAGGCCGACGAGGCCGTGACCGCCCTGGCCGGCGGGAAGTCGCTGTGGACCGCCCGCGTCTGCGCTCGCTCCGCCGCCCGCACCGGCCAGCCGCTCGAACTGGCCGTGGACACCAGCAAGCTGCACTTCTTCGACCCCGCGACCGGCGAGTCGATCGGGCGCGTACGCGTGGAGTTGCTGCAGGCGTCGGGGCATCCAGCGGGCGCCGCCTGCCGTCGTCACGGCGGTCAGCGGGTGCTGCCCGTTACCTAATGCACTAGCCTCAATCCCGTGACCGTGTCATGGTGACCTGCGGGGAGCGCGGCAATTGCTGACC
>Ga0302325_10035641_pt1 | contig 10159 bp, 7 predicted proteins | sample Palsa_T0_2_FD_201948 | JGI IMG/M metagenome (GOLD analysis project Ga0302325, IMG submission 201948) | Peat permafrost microbial communities from Stordalen Mire near Abisko, Sweden - Palsa_T0_2 | ecosystem: Environmental > Terrestrial > Soil > Palsa > Peat permafrost | place: Sweden: Abisko... | reverse complement strand
CGGGTTGCTGGCCGGCAAGACCGGGATTCTTTATCTGCTCGAAGTGAGCGACGTGTCGGATGCGTTTCGGGATCAGCCCGGCGCCGTCATTCAAAAATTCGACCTGAAGTCTCGCAAGACCGAGAAGTTCGTGGAAGGGGTTAGGGCCTTCGACCTGTCCAGCGACGGCGAAAAGGTGCTTTTTCGACAGGGCGATAAATGGTTCATTGTTTCATCGGGCGCCGCGCCAAAGCCGAACGACGGCCTGCTGAAGACGGAAGCCATGGAAATGCGCGTCGATCCAAGAGCGGAATGGCGACAGATCTATCACGAGATATGGCGCATCGAGCGCGACTTCTTCTACGATCCGAACGCACACGGCTTGAATCTGAAAGCCGCGGAAGAGAAATACCGGCCCTACGCGGAGAACATCGCCAGCCGGGAGGATCTCAACTACTTGTTCGAGGAGATGCTGGGCGATCTTTCCGTCGGCCATCTCTTTGTCGGAGGAGGCGCGTATCTCGAAGTGAAGAAGGTGCCCGGTGGTCTGCTGGGCGCCGATTACAAGATCGAAAACGGCCGCTACCGCTTTGCCCGCGTGTACAAGGGCGAGAACTGGAATCCGAGTCTGAAAGCCCCGCTCACGCAGCCGGGAGTCAATGTCGCCGCGGGCGAGTATCTGCTCGCTGTAAACGGCCGCGACTTACAGCCGCCTGACAGCGTCTACGCATTCTTCGAGGGGACCGCAGACAAGTCGGTCGTCATTCGCGTAGGTCCCGACCCGTCGGGCGCTAACTCACGCGAAGTCACGGTGGTCCCGGTTGCCGACGAATTCAATCTGCGCAATCGCGCCTGGATGGATGACAATCGAAAAAAAGTCGCCCAGCTGAGCGGTGGCCGGCTCGCCTACGTGTACCTACCCAATACCGCTGGGCAAGGCTACGCGAATTTCAACCGCTACTACTTCGCGCAAATCGGCAAGGAGGGCGCGGTCATCGACGAGCGTTTCAATGGCGGGGGAGATATCGCCGACTACATCATCGACTACCTCAAGCGGCCGCAAACAAACTTCTTTATGACGCGCTATGGCTCGGAGTTCACCACGCCGCAGAACCAGATCTTCGGACCGAAGGTGATGATCATCAATGAATACGCCGGCTCGGGGGGCGACGCGATGCCATGGCTGTTCCGCAATCAGAAGGTCGGCAAGTTAGTGGGCAAGCGCACCTGGGGCGGTCTGGTTGGGATTTTCGGATTCCCGCAATTGATCGACGGCGGCTTTGTCACGGCGCCGAATCTCGCATTCTACAATTTGTCGAAGGAGTGGGATGTCGAAAACCACGGTGTCCCTCCCGACATCGAGGTGGACAATGATCCGGCCTTAGCCAGGCAGGGACACGACCCCCAGCTTGAGAGAGCCGTGGAGGTACTTATGCAAGAGTTGAAAGAACACCCACTGCCGAAATATGAGAAACCTCCGTTCCCCAACTACCATAAGGCGACGCAGTGAACCGTGGCCGGTGCGGTCGATCATCCTCCTCGATGCATAGACTTAAACCTACTGTTGCGAGAACACCTGAAGAATTGGCAGCCGCTCTGGGACTTCCCGATGCCGCGGCCAAAGAATGGCAGGTTCAGGAAGATTTGCAGCGGCGACTCAAGGAAATCGTCCGAGGCCGAAAAATCACTCATGCGCAGATCGCAAAGCGGGCCGGCACTTCGCGAACCAGGGTGACCGCGATTTTGAACTACGATCTCCAAAGTGTATCGAGCGACCTTCTGATTCGCATTCTGGCGTCGCTGGGCTATTGTGTGAAGGTCTCGGTGGTCAGATCGGACACGGCAGCGTAAGGCGCCATGTCGGGGGGAGGCAATCTTAATGGTAAAATCAACGCAACACCATGGAAGCGACGCCGACGCTCGTTATCAACTATTACAGCGGATTTAAGCAGAACGTCGTTCCCTTGTTTCAGCGTCCGTATACCTGGTCTGAAAAGCAGTGGCGGACCCTCTGGGACGACGTCATAGTTTTCTATCCCGTGGACGACGCCAATGATAAGGCCACCCATTTCATGGGCGCGGTAGTCACCATGCCTGCCCGCAGCGTGCCGGTAGGCGTTTCTAAATTCCTGATCATCGACGGCCAGCAACGCCTGACCACGATCTCTATACTGATGTGCGCGGTGCGCGACCTGCTCAGCCCTGAGCAGCAGGGCGCGCGGAGGCGCATCCAGCAGTTTTACCTCACAAACGACGGATCTGAGGGCACCGAATTTTTTAAGCTGCTGCCAACGCAGGGCGACCGCGCCGCTTACGCGTCCCTCATTCAGGAATCCGGCGCTCCCGTGGCAGAGTCTCAGTTCAAGAAAGCCTATGACTATTTCAGGCGCAGGTTACGGGGCGAAAGCGACGACGGCGAAAAATCAATCCCAAGCGCATACTCGACATCATCGAGAAGCGGTTGATGGTCGTAATGATAAACCTGAGTGACACTGACGACCCCTACCTGATCTTCGAAAGCCTCAACTTCAAGGGCTCGCCGCTGGAACAGTCCGATCTGGTGCGCAACTATTTTCTGATGCGGTTCTCCGTGACCGACCAGCAGGGCGTCTATGACGGATTATGGCTGCCAATGCAGAACCGCCTGGGTCAGGGGTTGACGGAATTCATGCGTCACTTTCTTGGAGCGGAGGGTGAGGAAGTGCGCAAGGGCGATGTCTATACCGCCGTGAGACACCTCGTCACCGATTCGGACTCGGCCTCCGTCCGGATTCTGATGACTCGGATGGAACGGCTCTCCGCCCTCTACAGCAGGCTGTCGGGTGTCGCCCCCGAACCGAGCCCGGAGCTTAGTCAGTACTTCGACTATTTCCGCCGGCTCGATTTCGGAAGCGTTTACCCACTCCTGCTTGCGCTATATGAGGATTACGAAGATGGGCAGTTTGCGCTTTCGGAGTTCGTCGCCAGCATGGGCATACTTCTCTCCTTCATCCTGCGGCGCATGGTCGTAGGCGTACCATCGAATTCACTATCCGGGCTATTCGTCGCGCTGTGTAAAGCAAAGCCCGTTACGGAAACGCCGTCTGCTTGGTTGTCGAGTGCGCTGGCGCGCGAGAACAAAAACCGCCGCTGGCCCACGGATGTCGAATTCGAGGACCGATGGGTCCACTCCGGCGTTTATGGAAGCCGAGTGTGCCAGGTCATTCTCGAATGCCTTGAACAGTCCCATGGGCACCATGAGATCGTCAGCTTCGAGGAATCCAGCATAGAGCACGTCATGCCGCAGACGCTCACGCCGGAATGGTATGAAATGTTAGGCCAGACGCGGCCGATGTCCATACGGAATGGCTGCACACCATAGGCAACCTCACGCTGACGGGCTACAATCCCGAGCTTAGCAACCGCTCGTATGCTGAAAAGAGGACGCTGTTTGCGCTCAGCCATTTCGAGTTGAACCGGCATTTCGGGGATCGCGAACTCTGGAGCGTAGCCGAGATCGAGGCACGCGCGAGGGCCCTTTTCAAGGTCGCTGCCCAGCTGTGGCCTCGCCCTGACATCTCGATTGTAGAAGCGCCGGTTCTGGCGGACAAAGGCGCTCCGGCGGCATTCCATGGCGACTGCGTAAAGCTGGCACAGCAGCACCTGGGCACGCATTTATCGAAGCTGTCGCAGACCCGGTATGAGTCGGGAGATGCACGCATTCGCGTGACATGCGCGGTTTCGGCGACACATAACGAATCCGGAGATGTGCCTTATTTCTGGTTCGGCCTCGACCGCGCGCAAATCGAGTTTCTGGAGGCCGCGCAATCGCCCTATGTCTGCTTCGGCTGCGCCTCGGCCGAGGCGACGCTTCTGATCCCATTGCCGGTCGTCCGGGACTTTCTCGGGTCGGTAAGCATGAGCAAGACCGAGGACAGGCGGCATATCGTGATCCAGAAGAAGCTTGGCAAATTCATCGTCCAGCTGCTCGGCGCCAGGGACGGCCCTGATTTCACTCCATACAATATCGGCGCCGCCGCGAAGGCGACCGTCACGCCGTAGGTCTCAACGTTGCGCAGAATTATCCTTTTGAAGCTAACGCCACGCACCGCGCGTGTTACAGACCCAGAATCAGCTACGATCACGCCAGATCGATGACGAACGTCGTGCCCTTGCCGGGCTCGCTGCGCACTCCGATCTTGCCGCCGTGGTCGCTGACCACCGATTGCACAATGGCCAGCCCTAAGCCGGTGCCGTGCGCCTTGGTCGTGTAATACCGGGTGAAGAGGCGGTCGCACTCCTCTTGTGTCAGGCCCTGGCCTGTGTCGGAGACCTCCAGGCGCACGCCGCCTTCATGCGGGGCGGTGCGAATGGCCAGCGTGCCTCCGGCGGCCATCGCGTCGATGGCGTTCAAGACCAGGTTTTGCAGGGCGCGGCCGAGTTGGCCGGGGTCGGCTTGGATGGCCCGCAGGTCCGCGGCCAGATCCAGGCGGAGGGTCACGCCGGCCGCCTGCATCTGCGCTTCGAAGAGCTTCAAACTGTCGCGTACGAGGCTGTTCAGGTCCACGGTCTCCAGTTGCGGATGCGGCATCTTGGCGAAGTCGCTGAAGCGTCCCACGATCCCGCGCAACTTGCCCAGCTCGGCGAGCAGCGTGGCCGTGCTCTCGCGGAAAACTTCGTCGAACTGCTCGGGATGCGCGGCGCGCGCGCGCTGCATGTTCTCGACAGTGATCTGCAGCGGGAACAGGGGATTCTTCAGCTCGTGCGCCAGGCGGCGCGCCAGTTCGCGCCAGGCGGCCACGCGCTCGGCCTGCACCAGGCGGTCGCGCTGCTCGATCAGCTCGCGGGTCATCTGGTTGAAGGCGGCGGCCAGCGCGCCGATCTCACCGCCCACGTGCACGTCAACTGTGGTGTGCCAGTCGCCGCCGGCCACCGCGCGGGCCCCTGCGGCTAGCGCTTCCACGGGACGCGTGATGCGCGCCGTGGTCCAGAAAGCGATCAGCAACGCGAGCAGGATTCCGCCCGCGGCCACCAGGATTTCGACGCGGCGCAAGAAGCGCTCCAGTCCCACCTGCGCGGCGCGCGAGCTGCCCACCAGAAAGGCGCCCATCAACTCAGCGCCTGTGGAATCTTTGGCGGGGCCGGTGAGCGGGATGGCGTGAAACGTCTCGGCGCTGGCCGCGTCGGCGGTCCATTGGACTGTGCGCGTCACCTCGCGGCGCTGCTTGCGCAGGGCGTCGACGAGCGGCGCGAGCGCGGCAGTCTGCGGGAGCGGCCCGTTCGCACTGACAATTGATTGCGGCTCGCGATATAGCAACGCGCGCATGCCGGCGGGCAGCACAAACGACGCCAGGAAATCGCGGTCGAGGGCTTCGCCGCCGATCACGTACAACTTGCTGTCACCCACGGTCAAGACATACACCGAGATCAGCGCCAGCGCAGTGTCCGTGGGCAGTTCCTCGCGCTTCAGGAAAGGCTCTTGCGAGTTCCAGTCGTCACGCTGCTTGACCCATTCTTCCTGGTAGAGAAATCGCGCGGGCCACTGCGCGGACGAGACGATGCTGCCGGTGGCGGAGACCAGCTCCAGGAAATCCAGATTGTGGGCCGCGGCCAGCGGTTGCGCGGCGTCCACATATCTGGAAGGGTCGGCGTCCGGACGGCTGAGAGCGATCACCATGTCGCGCGTACTATCGGCCTCGGCTATATCTTTGACTTGCTGGGCGATTTCGCGCTGGCGGCGGACGTACTCCTGGCGAAACTGGGCGGCCAGAGCGGCGACTCGCTGCTGGTCGAGCTGCTCGAAGGCATGCTGGGTGGTGGTGGAGACGATCGCGCCGACGAAGGCCACCGCGACTACCACGGTGACCGCGAACGCGATCAACAACCGGGTGCGAAAGGTCATGGCACGGTCCCGGAGAGCCAGACATTGTCAAAGCGCCAATCGCCCAGTTTCGTGATTGGCTGCGGCCCATACACACGGACGCGGCCGGCAGCGCCGTAGAGCACGGGAAGCTGAAAGAGCGGTATGGCACGGAAGCCTTCGAGCAGCCGGCGCTCGGATTGGTAAAAGGCAGCGGGGGATTCAGCGGATGTAGACGCGGCGGGTGCGCCGGGCGCTTGCAGGCCGAGCGCGGCGGCCAGTCCGGCCAGGGCTGGCGCAGGGTCGAGCGACGCGAGGTGGACTTCGACCAGCCGGACGTCCGCGCGCGGATTCTGCGGCGACACCTGCACGTTCAGTCCGGCATCGCGCGCGTTGACAGCTACGCGATCCGCGAGAGCCCGGGCGGCCCGCATCCCGGGATCGTAAGTCAGGGTGACCGTGCGGGCCGCGGCAGGCAGGGCATTAGCCAGCGAACGGGCGCGCGGCAGGTCGGGCGCCGTGGGAAACGCGAAGGCGTATCCGGAGATCCATTGCGGCAGCAGCGCAGCGGTGGCTTCTCCCTGCTTTTGCAGCAGCACGGTGTGCATGGTGGCACGGTCGATGGAGAGGGCCAGGGCTTCGCGCAAACGGCGATCCGGCGCCGGCCCGAAGGATAGGGCGATCAGGCTGACGGGCGCGGAAGACCATACTATGTGTCCCTGGCTGGAGGCGCGCCGCAGATCGGTGGGGGCTATTTCCACGATGTCGGCCTTGCCCAGATCGAGGTCCAACAACTGGTCGTGTAGTCCGCGGCCGAGCTGGACATCGATCACGTCCAGGAAAGGGCGGCCGCCCCAATAATCCTGGTTAGCGGCGAACGTAGCGCGGTGTCCTGGTTCGAAGGCAGTTGCGCGGAATGGGCCGGTGGCCAGCCGACCGTTGTGCGCCAGGTCGAGCAGCAGGCCGGGCAGGGAATGGTTCGCGCGGATGGTGATGAGAGCGTCGCCGGCTGCCGAAATCGCCGCGTCCGGTAGAGCCGATTGCAGGGACGCCGCCACGGCGGCGGACGTCAGCGGAGAGCCATCCTGCAGCTTGACTCCTGGCCGCAGGTTGAACTGCCAGCGCTTCGCGGCGGCATCGTGCTGCCAGGATACGGCCAGGCAGGGCTGCGCCGCGCCGGCTTCGTCCAGCCGCACCAGAGTCTCAAAGACCAGCGAGACCAGCGGCCCGGCATCTGCCGCAGCCGGGTCGAGGGCAGCCGGGGCCGCGCGTATCTCCACTCGCAGCGTTCCGCCGTAGTGCGGGCGCGTGGCTGCGCCGCAGACCGTCGCGGCGCTAAGAACCGCAAGTGGGAGCCAGGCTGTAAGCCGCATAGCGTCCGGTTTGGAGATCGCGCGAGACGGCCGTGGCGGAGTTGCCGGCCGACCACAGCGCGGTAATGGGTCCGGAGAACTCGAGGGCCGGACCCGCTGGATTGGGCCTACCGCCGCTCGGTTCGATCTCGTAAAGCTGGATGGCGTCCGGTTCGGTGAGGCTGGTGGGGCGGGTGGCCAGAATGCGCGCGCCGCACGGTGTTTGGACGCCTGCGACATCACTGCCCCACTGGTCGCCGCCGCCGCCCGATTCCCATGAGCTGGCGAATGCGTGTGTGTAAACGTGGGTGCGGCCGTCGTCGCCGGCAAAAATCCAGGCGTCGTCCGCGGGCGCGGCTGAGTAGAACGGCGGAAGATCGCGCGCGCCTCCGGGTTCGATATCGAGGTGGCCCTGGAAGAGGTTGCGATCCGGCGTGAAGACCGCGATGGCGCCCGGCGCGAGCAGCCACGGATCTTGCGAGTCATGGCATTCGAGCGAGAGCTGCGGCTGCGCGCTGCCCCGGCAGATGGTCCCCGGCAGATACGCGGTGAACGTGGAGTTACCGGCTGACAGCCTGCCGCGCATGTCACGCGGCCATGGGTGGCTGGCAGGAATCGGCGCGGATTGCGGCTCGCCGGCTCGGACCAGGAGCACGCGGTTGGCGTCCAGCACCAGCATCGCGCCGCCGGTTTGCGCCACATCCAGAATGGGTAGATCCTGCTCCCAAAGTAGCTTCTTTTCGATCGTCACGCGCGATGGTTTGTCGTTCGCGGCGGTTGTGGATGCCGCGGGCGTGCGCGGCCAGGACTCCAGAAGCACCTGGCGCTCGCCACCGCGATGAACCTCGGCCACTAGAAGAAACTGCGTCAGGTTCTCGGAGATGGTGAGCTGGACTTCCGCCGCGGGCTGCCCCGGCGCCTTCAATTCAGACTCGAACGCGCGGCGAATCTCCGCGGTTTCGGCGGCGCCCAGCGTCGATAGATCCCTGACGGTGACGGCTACCGGGTCATGCGCCACCGCGTCCGCCACCATGCGGGCGAGGTCGCGGGCGGCGGCGCCCATGTCACCGCTCATTATGGGGGCCAACAGGACGAGAATGAGTGGGCTCAAGCCATCATGATCGCACGCCGCGGGATATACGAACGAGAGCGGGAGGCCGGAGACCCGTCCCGGCAGCTTGGTCCGAAAACGTCCAATTTGTGCATCCGCAGCGGCTATCATGAGTTGTGCGCCGGTGGTGAAGCTATGGAACTGGATTGGCAGGTATGCTCGCGCGCGCGCCTATCGCGCGACGCCCGTTTCGACGGCAAGTTTTTCATCGGCGTGCTTACCAGCAAGGTTTACTGCCGGTCGATTTGTCCCGCGCCCACCGCCAAAGAGAAGAACTGTCGCTATTATCCCAGTGCGGCCGCTGCCGCGGAGGCGGGTTTTCGTCCCTGTCTGCGTTGCCGGCCGGAGTGCTCGCCCGGAACTCCGGCCTGGCTGGGGACTCCAAGCACTGTTTCGCGGGCCTTGCGGCTGATCGCGGAGAGTGGCTTGGCGGACGGCGGCGTGGAAGTTCTGGCGGAGCGCCTGGGCGTTGGTTCAAGGCACCTCCGCCGCCTTTTTCTCCAACACTTGGGGGCGACGCCAAGCGCGGTGGCGCAGACACGCCGCATGGACTTCGCCAAGAAGCTGATCGACGAGACGACCCTGCCCATGAGTGACGTCGCGCTGGCCGCGGGCTTCGGCTGCGTGCGGCGCTTTAACGCCGCGATTCGCAAGGTCTATCGCCGCACGCCGACGCAAATTCGGCGCCTCTCTCGCCAAACCGGTTTGAAGTCGGAGAATGAGTATTTCTTCCGCCTACGTTTCCGGCCGCCTTACAACTGGAATGGCATGCTGCGGTTCCTGGCGCCGCGCGCCACCCCCGGCGTAGAAGCGGTGGAACTGAACAGTTACCGCCGGTCGATTTCCTTGAATGGCAGTCAGGGCTGGCTGGAAGTTTCGCCGGACGGGGGAAATGACGGCCTCGCCGTGCGCGTTCAATTTGGCGATCCCCGATCGCTGTTCTCGATCGTGGAGCGCGTCCGGGCGATGTTCGATCTGAATGCGGATTGGGCGGCCATCGCGCAAGGCCTGGCAGCGGATCCTGTGCTGGCTATGCGCATAGAAGCGAATCCAGGGCTGCGTGTACCGGGCTGCTGGAATGGTTTCGAACTGGCGATTCGAGCGATTCTCGGCCAGCAGATTACCGTGAAAGGCGCCACCGCCCTTGCCGGCCGGTTGGTCAGAGCCCTTGGGCAAGCGTTCTCCGCGCCCGGCGGTCTGACGCACCTCTTCCCCTCGCCCGACGTTCTGGCGGATGCCAACCTGGCCGGCGTGGGCTTGACCAAGGCCCGCTCCGAGACCATTCGCGGTTTCGCGCGTGCTGTTTCGGATGGCCGGATCGGCTTTGAGGGGGTTGTCGACTGCCAGGATTTCCTGGCCCGCATGTGTGAAATTCCGGGCATTGGACCATGGACGGCACAATATGTGGCGATGCGCGCGCTGGGCGAACCCGATGCCTTCCCGTCCGGCGATCTCGGCCTGCTGCGAACTCTGGCTTTGAAGAGCCCGCGCGAGCTGGAGCGCCGCGCCGAAGCTTGGCGGCCCTGGCGGGCGTACGCTTCCATGTACTTATGGACAACTGGTGGGGCAGACCCGCAGGTCTGCGCGAGGCCTCCAGGCCCCGCTCTCACGCCGGCTGCGCGGCCCCAGGACCCAGCACAGCCTTGAGCCTGGGTATGCGGCTCTCCGCGGGCGGCAGCGCAGGAAAGTCCGTATAAGGTCCGGCCTGGTACCAATACGCTACCGAAAAGTAGTTATCGGCGCGGTGATTAGCGTGGCCGTGCTCAATCGTGTACTTCAGATACTTCGTGAACGTGATGGGATTGTCCGCGTGCCACCGGTATAGGCAATACCTCCCGCCCGCGCGCTCGGGTTCGACGATGAAGGGCGCCCCGTTAT
>Ga0302325_10035638_pt1 | contig 10160 bp, 9 predicted proteins | sample Palsa_T0_2_FD_201948 | JGI IMG/M metagenome (GOLD analysis project Ga0302325, IMG submission 201948) | Peat permafrost microbial communities from Stordalen Mire near Abisko, Sweden - Palsa_T0_2 | ecosystem: Environmental > Terrestrial > Soil > Palsa > Peat permafrost | place: Sweden: Abisko... | reverse complement strand
TCCGCCGGGGGGCGACAGGGGGCGCTGCGTTAGCCGCGACCCGGCTGTCGGCGCCGACGTCGGTTGAGCCGGCGCCGCCGACGTCGGGCGCAGCGGAGTGGGCACAGTTTGAACAGGCGCCGGCTGGGCCGGCGCGGGCGACGCAGGCTTGGGTGCGGCAGGCGTTGGCGCAGGCGCCAATGGCTTGGGCGCGAGCGGCAGCGCGGGTTGCAGCGGCGGTAACGGGGTGATGGCGGCCGGCGGAGTCGGCACACCCTCCGCAGGCGGCGTCGGCAATCCTTCAGCCGGATTCAGCGAGTTGTTCTCTAATGGCGCGGCCGGGAATCCTTCCGTGGCCGGCAACGGGACCGGCTGTCCCGGGTCCATCGAACCGGGATAGTCGATCGGAGGCAGGCCGACGATCGGCCCCATCGCTGGCAGCGTATGGAATTGTCCGTAGCCGGCTTGCTCGGCGGCCACTACGCCGTCCTGGTAGCCTTGATACCAGGCGTGGATCGCGGCCGCCCCTTTCGGGTTCTGGTAACAGGCCGACCAGTATTCTTTGGGCGGAACAATCGGCGCACGCCCGCAACTTCCCATCGAGGCGTCGAAGTAGCCGCGACGCCAGCCGCACGCGAAATCGCTCGCGAAGGGCGCATGCTTATCGTAATCGGTGCCGGTCCACGCCCAGTGGGCCCGCCACTTGTTGGTCAATTCATAGTGCCAGTCCTGAACTGAAGCGCAGCCGGAGCAGCTCAATCCAGCGACCGCACAAAACAACAATTTCCGCATGCGCACGTCCTTTGCGCTGATAGGCGCCACCGGTAATCCGCGAACGGGGCGATAAGCCGACGTCGCAGGAATCGCTGACGATCGCCGCCAGCCCCCATCCTCCTGATGCCAGTTTCATCGTCGTTGCGAACTCGACTTAGTAAGGTTTCAAGTTGGTCGACGAGATTTGCCAGATCGGCGATTGCTCAATTCGCCGCGCGACAAGCACAGACGACAAAAACTGACCGGTCCTGTTCGATGCGTTCGGGATAGGCCAATCGCGCAGCACAATCGACACGACGCGCGCGTTAGGCCAACGCAATCGAATCGGCTCAATTGAACCGGACCGCCGGCGGTCCGGCTCGCGCGAAATAAGTGGATTATCCGGAGCATCCGTGCAATAATCGGAACGGTTTCTGCGATGAATCCGAACCGGAGGGGCTTGAAATGCGAACAGCGGCGACAGGAAGAATTGCGCTGCCGAGCGCAATCGTTTTGCTGAAAATAATCGTTTTTGTCGCGCTCGGCGGAGCCGTGGTGGACGTTCTCGCGGGCGAGTCTCCGGCCGATCATCCGGGTTGGCGGCTCACGTTCCACGACGAGTTCGACGGTGATCGCCTCGATCGCACAAAATGGAATCCCTATGACCCGTCAGGCAACGGTCGCAACAATGAGTTGCAGGCCTACGTGCCGGACGCTTTTGAAGTCAAGGACGGGATTTTGCGGGTCGTTGCGCGGCAGGGAGACGCCGTTTACGCCAAGAAACTCCGGCACTACACCTCGGGGATGATGACCACCGACCGGAAATTCAGTCAGGAATACGGATTGTTCGAGATTCGCAGTCGCATCCCCAAAGGGAAGGGACTTTGGCCGACGTTTTGGCTGCTCCCCGAGCCGTACTCTTGGCCCCCCGAGATCGACATCCTGGAGTTCGTCTGCCACGACACGAAGACGCCGATTTTCACCCATCACTGGAAGGACTCGGCCGGCAAACATCAACAGGACGGCATGAAATGCCCCGGCGACGTTGACTATTCCAAGGATTTTCACGTTTTCTCCTGCGAATGGTCGCCGGCCGAGATTCGCTGGCGGGTCGACGGAGTGGAGATGTTCCATTCGCAGCAAATGATCCCCAAGGGCAACATGCTCGTGAATTTGGCCGTCGGCGGCGATATGCCCAAGTCGCCCGATGAGCACACGCCCTTCCCAAGTAGTTTCGACGTTGACTGGGTTCGCTGCTACGCCAAGGAATGACTCGCAGGAGGCGCAGCGCTGTCCCTAGGCAGCGGACGGTTTGCCCGGCGACGTCGCACGGCCCAAAAATTGCTTTAAAGCGATCGGCCCGACGCCGCGGCGTCGGGCCGATCGTATTGAAGATAAAACCGCCGTGTTTCCGTAGATTCTTACGAGCCCCGGGGCCGCCGCGACGTTTTCGGTTCGCCCTCGATTCCGATTTTCTCTGATGGGAGCGACTTTGATGAACATTCTGGTCGTAGGTGGCGCCGGATACATCGGTAGCCACTGCGTGCGACAGGTGATCGTCGCAGGGCATCGGCCGGTGGTCTTGGACAATCTGGTGTTCGGGCACCGCGCGGCGGTCTCGGCGGGAGTGCCGTTTTATCAGGAGGATCTGGGAGACGAAGACGCTGTTGCCCGAATCCTGCGGAGCGAAAAGATTGATCTGGTGATGCATTTCGCGGCCTTCGCGTACGTGGGCGAGTCCGTCACCGATCCTCTGAAATATTATTTCAACAACTGCGTCGCGACGTTGCGCTTGCTACGGGCGATGATTTGCAACGACGTGAAGAAATTCGTCTTTTCGTCGACGTGCGCGACCTACGGCGTGCCGGAAACGCTCCCCATCACTGAATCGACGCCCCAGGCGCCGATCAATCCCTATGGTCAAACCAAATTGGATGTCGAGCGCGCGCTAGGCTGGCTGGCGAAGGCCCACGGCCTGAGCTACGGCGCGCTCCGCTACTTCAACGCGGCTGGCGCTGCCGAGGATGGATCGATCGGCGAGGATCACCATCCCGAGACGCACCTCATCCCACTCGCGATCGACGCGGCCGTCGGCCGGCGTCCCCGGCTCGAAATCTTCGGCGTCGACTACCCCACGCCAGACGGAACTTGCTTGCGCGACTACGTGCATGTGGACGATTTGAGCCGAGCGCATATCGCCCTTTTCGACAAATTGACGGCGCCAGGCGCCTGTGAGGTATACAATTTGGGCACAGGCCGTCCGACCAGCGTGCGAGAAGTAGTGGCGGCCGTCGAAAAGGTCACCGGCAAGCAATTGCCGGTCAAGGAATCCGATCGAAGGGCAGGAGACCCCCCGGCGCTGTATGCCGACGCTACGAAGGCAATGAACGAGCTTGGTTGGCAACCTCGATACACCGATATTGAGTCGATCGTCGCCAGCGCATGGCGATGGCACAAGCGACGTCCGGCCGGCTATGGCGACCGATGAACTCAATCGCATTCGGCCAACGCTAACATGGCTCTTGCCTCTGCCTCAAAGATCGGAAACGCGTTACAAACGCGGGCAACTCGACAATCGACGTCGAAATGCGGGTTTTTGGCCGAATTCGCGTCGTGTAATGCGGAATTCTCTTGCAATCGCCGCGCGCAGCGCAGGCAGCATCTCCCGCAGTTTCGGGTTTTGCGGAGTTCGACGTCGATAGCCCGGTTCGTCCTAAGCTCTTCCGATCGCGCGCTTTAATGCCTGGCATCTTTCTTTTTGATTTAGCATTTGGCACATTTTTTGCTTTTTCGCGACTCCGTTGGGCTTCAGTTTTACCGTCGTCGGGTATGCGATTCTGGCGCCCTGATGTCAGAATCGCCCTTTTATTGAACGGCAAAACATCCTGGCAAGAGGATCGTGGCTCGCCACGGAAGCACAATGTTCGGAGTTCAACTTTCCGTGGCTCTCGCTGTCCGAGGGACGGCTGGATTGCGGTCGCGGGGCAATCGTAGGGCCTGCGCGTTTGGTCTTCCCAATCACTCTAAATCGAGAATCCTGTAGTGAAAATCGGCGTCATCGGAACAGGCTATGTCGGACTGGTTACGGGGACTTGCTTTGCGGAAAGCGGCAATGATGTAACTTGCGTGGATAACGATGAGGCGAAGGTAGCGCGGCTCACGCGCGGCGAGATCCCGATTTATGAGCCCGGCCTGGCCGAATTGGTCGAACGGAACACCGAGGGCGGGCGACTGAAATTCACCACCGACATCGCGACCATGAAGTCGGCAAAGATCATCTTTCTCGCAGTCGGAACGCCCCCTTCGGCCGACGGATCGGCGGATCTTTCGAGCGTATGGCGCGTGGTCGACCAGCTTGCGCCCCACCTCGATCCCGGCGCGATCGTCGTGACGAAGAGCACGGTGCCGGTCGGAACCAATCTCAAAATCTTCCGCCGTTTGGAAGAAAAACTGGGCCGCGAATGCCAGGTGGCGAGCAATCCGGAGTTCCTCAAGGAAGGGGCGGCGATCGACGACTTCATGCGGCCGGACCGCGTCGTCGTGGGAGTGCGGCTGCCGGAGACGGGCGCGGTCATGCGCGAGCTCTACTCGCCGTTTCTGCGGACAGAGAAGCCCTTCATCGTGATGTCTCCTGAGAGCGCCGAGATGACGAAGTACGTCGCCAATGCGCTGCTCTCGACCAAGATCAGCTTTATCAATGAAGTCGCCAACCTCTGCGAGCGGATGCAGGCGGACATCAACGACGTGCGCCGCGGCATCGGCCATGATGCCCGCATCGGCTTCGCGTTTCTGTTCCCGGGCGTCGGTTACGGCGGGAGCTGCTTCCCGAAGGATGTGCGCGCGCTGTCGTCGATGGCCCGAGCCGCCGGCGTCGAACCGCGGATTCTTGACGCGGTCGACGAAGTGAACACGCAGCAGAAGATGACGATCTTCAACAAGATCGACCAGCACTTCAAAGGCCAGCTCAAGGGCCGAACGATCACGATTTGGGGATTGGCGTTCAAGCCTCGCACGGACGACATTCGTGAAGCGCCTGCCTTGACGCTTATCGACCGCCTGCTGGAGCGCGGGGCAAAGATTCAAGTGCATGATCCGGAGGCGATCGACAACGTCAGGGCGATCTATGGCGATCGGCTGACGTATGCTACTGCGCCCATGATGGCCTTGGCCGGCGCTGATGCGCTCGCGATCATGACCGAGTGGAAAGAGTTCGTTCAACCGGACTTCGAAGAAATGCGCCGATTGATGAAGGCGCCGGTGGTCTTCGACGGACGCAATATCTATAACCCGGCCCAGATGAGCACCGGCGGATTCGTATATCATTCGGTCGGTCGCGCCTCGGTCGGTTGAGACGCACGACGTTCGACCGCGACCCACGGCGGCGCGCACGGTCGAATCGAGAGAAAATCGGCCGCCCGGACTGTCCGGCATCACGTCGATCTCGCTTCAGGAAATCAGGTTCCTTTGACCACGCCGAAACCCGCGCACGGCGCCCTGCCGACCCGCGAGTCTTGTTTCCTCGGATGAGCCGTTTCGCATGATTTCAGACCAGCAAGTCGGGCCTTGGGTCGGCCGAACCGCGCAGCGCAAGGTCCAGGTCACCGGCGACATGATTGACGAGTTCGCCCGGCTGTCTGGTGACTTCAGCCCGATTCACGTCCAGGAAGCTGCCGCGCGAGAGCGCGGATTCGGTTCCCGTGTCGCCCACGGCATGCTGCTAGGCTCCCTAGTCTCCAGCGTGATCGGGATGGATCTGCCGGGACCGGATGGTGTGATCCAGGAAGTGCAATTGGCCTTCCGCAAAACGTGTCATCCAGGGGACGAGATCACGATCGATGTGCGAGTCGCGGACTACTTCGAGTCCGTGCAGACCTTGCTGATGAAAGTGAAGATCACGCGCGCCGACGGCACTGTCCTGGCCACGGGCAAGGTGCAATCCGGTTTGAGGGTGCGTCATGACTGAGCTGTTGGCGCCCGGCGAAGCTTTGCAGGGATTTCTTCAGGCGGACGCGAGCCATCGGGCTGCCCACTTTGCGGAGTTTATCGGAGCGCTCAAGGCGGCCGCCAATCAGCATGGCGCCCATGCGGTCCGGCAGTGGGCACGGCGGGCCGTCAGCCCGCTCATTGATTATTCCAGCTTGATGAAACTGCGGCGATTCCTGGTCGATTCGGCGCCCGCGGCCGGTAGTGAGAGCAACTCCTTGCGATTGGCGATTCTCGGCGGCCCGACGACGATTCAGTTGCGGCAACTCATCGAAGTCTTTGCGGCCGCCGAAGGAATCGCCCTTGAGATCTATGAGGCCGAATACGGCTTATTCCGGCAAGAGGTGTTCACGCCCGGCTCCGGACTCGACGAGTTCCAGCCCCAGGTCGTGTTTCTGGCGACCAGCGCCCGCGATGTGACCCGCTTCCCCGTTGTCGGACAAGACGAAGAGTCGGTCGCTCAGCTTGCCGGCGAGGAGTTGGACGACTGGCTGCGAATCTGGGAGACGTGCAACGCCCGGTGGAATGCGACCGTCGTTCAGAACAACTTCGAGATCGCGCCGGGCGGCGTGCTCGGCCACTATGGAGCGCGACATCCCTCGGCTCGCGAGCATTACCTCGATCGGCTGAATCGTATGTGGGCGGAGCGGGCGCCCGTTTACGTCGTGCTGCACGACCTGCGGGGCCTTGCCGCTTCGGCCGGGGCGCGTCTTTGGTTCGATCCCCGCTTTTACCATGAATTCAAAATGCCGTGCGGCGCGGAATGCCTGGCGACCTACGCCCACAGCTTCGTGTCGTTGGCGCGGGCGATTGTAGGCCGCAGCAAGAAGGTGCTCGTGCTCGACCTGGACAACACGCTGTGGGGCGGTGTCGTGGGCGATTTGGGCGCCGGTGGCGTGCGGGTCGGACAAGGCTCGGGCGAAGGAGAAGCGTTCCTGGCCTTCCAGCGTTACGCCAAGGAGCTGCGGGACCGCGGCGTAATCCTGGCCGTCTGCTCGAAAAACGACGACGAAAAGGCTCGCGAGCCCTTCGAAAAACGGGACGACATGATCCTCAAGTTGTCGGACATATCCTGCTTCGTCGCCAATTGGAAGAACAAGGCCGACAACCTGCGCGACATCGCCGATCGATTGGAGCTCAAGGCCGATTCGTTTGTGTTCGTCGACGACAATCCCGCCGAGCGGGCACTGGTCCGGCGGTTCGCTCCGGAGGTGGCCGTGCCCGACATGCCGGAGGATCCCGCCGGATACATCCAGGCCTTGGCGGCGCATCGTTATTTTGAAACCGTCGCGTTCACGCGAGAAGACGCGGCGCGGGCTGGCTATTACACCGCGAACGCCCGCCGCAAGGAGCTCGCAGAACGGTCGTCGGATATCAGTTCCTTTCTCGCCTCCCTCTCGATGCGGATGACCATGACGCCGGTGAGCGAGTTGAACATCGAGCGGGCGACGCAACTGATCAACAAGTCGAACCAGTTCAATCTGACGACGCAGCGCTACACGCTGGCTCAGGTGCGGGAAATGGCCGCGAGTCCGGAATGGCGGACACTGACTTTCAGCCTGCGAGACAGCCTGGGGGACAACGGCCTGATCAGCGTGCTGCTGCTCCGCAAGCAGTCCGAATCGCTGGCGATCGACACCTGGGTGATGAGTTGCCGCGTTTTGCAGCGCGGAGTGGAGCATTTCACTCGCAACGCACTGGTCGATTTGGCCCGTGAGGAAGGCTGCCGAACCATCTTGGGAATGTACATTCCATCGGCCAAGAACGGAATGGTGCTCGATCATTTTGCGAGGTTGGGATTCACGGCCGCCGGGGCTGAGGGCGATCAAACCTTTTGGTCTCTAGGGGTCGATCCGGCGCTTGAGCCGCTCCCCCATTTTATTGAAAGCGAGGCGACGTATGCCGGAAGTGCTTGATCGACTGCAGGATATTTTTCGCGACGTGTTCGACGACCCGGAACTGGTCCTGAAGGACGAGATGACCGCGGTCGACGTGGACGGCTGGGATTCTCTCGCGCATATTAACTTGATTATTGCGCTGGAGCGCGAAATGGGCATCAAATTCGCCACGGCTGAGATCTCGAAGATGAAGGAACCCGGCCAGAATGTCGGCTCCTTCCGTCGCCTGGTCGAATTCAAGGTGGCGCAGGCCTAGAAGGCGCCAGGGGCCTGGCCCCTGAATGAACATGGCTGAAAACGTTTCTGGGGCGGAGTCGCCCGGAGCCGAGCGCGAGACCGTGCTCCTGGTTGGAGCGTCTTCCGGCATCGGCGCCGAGATCATCCGGCGCCTTGCTCCGGACAATCCCCTGATCCTGGCGCACTACAATCGCTCGCTGGCCAATCTCGAACAGTTGCGCCAGAGTTTGCCGGGCCTCGAGATCGCGCCGATTCAAGCCGATCTGGCGCGCGAGGACGAAGTTGAGCGGTTTGTAGCCACGGTCCGCGGGGAGTATCCTTTGCCGGACAAAGTCGTCCACCTCGCGGCGCCGAAGCTGGAGTACATCCGCTTTAAGGACATGCGCTGGGATTTCTTCCAGCGGGAGCTTGATTTGCAACTGCGATCGCTCATGGCCATCTTGCAGGCGTTTTTGCCGGCCATGGCGCAGAGGAAACGCGGCAAAGTCGTTGTGGTTCTTTCTAGTGTGACGCTCAACGTCCCGCCGGGCGCCATGGCGCATTATGTCACGGCGAAATACGCCCAGTGGGGCTTGGTGCGCGCGTTGGCCAGCGAATACTCGGCTAAGCGGCTGAATATCAATGCAGTCTCCCCGTCGATGGTCGAGACGGCATTTCTCGAGAAGCTGCCGGACCGGATGGTGGAGATCACCGCGGCGAGTTCCCCCTTCCAACGCAACGCCACGCCGCACGATGTCGCCGCGGCGGTCCGCTTTCTATTGTCGACAGACGCGGACTACCTGACCGGCGTGAATCTTCCCATCAGCGGTGGATCGGTTTTCTAGTGGAGCGGTCTGCGGCGCCGGGAGCGTAGTCGCGCCGGAGATCAGGCGCCAATCCCCTGATCGAGCCGCGCGTACCGCGCAGCGATTCGAATTGTTATCCAGGTTGATTCGATCCGTGAACTATCATTGCGAATCGAGGGTCTGAACATGATCCATGAATTCCGACAACGACTCGACGCCTATGGCCTCGAACATCCCCGACTGACTGCGCTGGCGACGATTTTGCTGGCCGTTGTCGTTACGGTAATCCTGCTGAGCCAGAGCAAGTCGGCTGGTATCCTGTACGAGGCGTTTTAGCGCGTCCGCGGATCACGGGCGCTTCCTGTTTCCAAGGGCAAAGCTGATGCCAGCGACGGAATCGACTACGGTCGTTGCGGTTAACGATCGCTCCCTAGCGGTCGCGATGCTGCTCGTCGTGTTGGGCACGAGTTGGGCGCTGCTGTTTGCGTCCTACGATCCCGGGCTGGCGGGCATGCTCGACGACTGTGCTCTGCAAGAAAGCGTGGCGACCAAGCGCGTCTTCGATGACCGCGGGTACTTTCCCAATTGCTCACAGCGGATGATATACGAGGATCTGCCGGCGATCGATTGCTCCCACGGAGGCGTCTATGTGCTGGGCACGTCGAACCTTGTGTGGGGCACCAATCTGCGCCACCGCGATCCGGACGTCAAGCGCCTGGTCCACAATTGCGGCGTCGCCGCATCGACCCACGACCAGCAACGGCAATTGGTCGCGCATCTCGTCAAGCGGCCCGGCTTTTTGGCCGCCGGCCCGGAAAAGACGCTGTTTTTGCTGGCCATTAGCTACCACAGCGTCGGCCATCCGGACCCGGCCTATTTTCCTGCATGCTGGACGGCTTACGGTCAATACAACTACGACACGCGAGACGGCATCTCGTTTGCGTCGCCAAACCCTTTGGAGTTGGAGTATTCGCTTGCCCGCGCGCGGGTCGCGGGCCTTCTGCAGTCCGTCCGCGAATGCGCCGCAAGGCATTTGAAGGGGCTCGTCCGTGAACCCTCGATTCGGGAGCACTCAGCCGAGACCTACAACCGCTTGCGCGAAAAGTTCATGCAAGACGACTGGCGAGACCGCCTCTCCGCGCAGATGGCCGAATTAGACGGCCTGTTCCGCGAGCTGCGCCAACTTCGAGTCAACGTCGCTGTCGTCTTGATGCCTCAAGGAAGCTGGGAGGAAAAAGTTCCCTTCGAGCGGACCTACACCCTCGCGATTTCGGACCTGTGCCACGCCGACGATGTCCCGCTGCACGATTTTTCGAGCTTGCTTGAGGACGACGACTTCGCGGATTCCAATCATCTGAACCCGTCGGGCGTCGATAAGCTGACAGGAGCGTTACTCGAAATCAGCGTCCCGTTCTTGAAGGGCGCCGCAGCGCTGCCGGCGGGTTAATTCTCGCGGCGCGCCGCAGGGAGTGGGGTTGAGTGAGCGTTTGCAGTTTCCAGTTCCTGGTGCTGTTCCTGACTGCCT
>Ga0302325_10035637_pt1 | contig 10160 bp, 9 predicted proteins | sample Palsa_T0_2_FD_201948 | JGI IMG/M metagenome (GOLD analysis project Ga0302325, IMG submission 201948) | Peat permafrost microbial communities from Stordalen Mire near Abisko, Sweden - Palsa_T0_2 | ecosystem: Environmental > Terrestrial > Soil > Palsa > Peat permafrost | place: Sweden: Abisko... | reverse complement strand
CCGTGAGGTTGTGGGGACCTACTTCGAGAAGAAGTGGTTCAGATTGTCAGCCATCTCGATGAGCCGGATCACCAACGGTGCCAGCGCCCAAAGGACTATTGCCAACACGACCCACGAGATTGCCGCCAGGATGGTATCCAAGCTTTTCATGTCTCTCCTTTCTCCGCCGGGGCGGTTTTTGGGGTTTCAGCTCCAGCGCCGGCATTCCTGAAAGAACACGCAACTGGCGCATTGCAGACCGGGCGAAGGGATGAAGTCCTCGCGTTGCAGTCCGCCGACATATGATTCCATCAGTCGGAAGAGGCGGGTCCGCTGGGCTTCCGTGGCCGGGCCGAATACCGAGACGACCAGCTTGGGGTTCTTCGTCTTGACCAAGTGATGCAGTTCGATTCCGGATTCCGTCTTGCCCGCGGCCTGCCGATACAGGACGGCGTAGGCCGTCGTCTGGACTTCGGTGGTGTGAGCCACTTGTTCCGGGTCCGGGGTCTTGCCTGATGTCTTGAAGTCGACAATTCGACCGCCGGGGCGCACGAGATCGATGATACCGACGAGGCCGGGCAGACCATGGCTGGTGAGATCGGCTTCTACGGTGACCTCCACCGCCTCGGGTTTCTCGTCCCCGGGGATCGGAGACTCCCTGAAGTAGGTTTCCAGCAACTTCCAGCCGGTCTTCTTCTGTTCATCCTCCTCTCCATCCCACTGGATCGGCTCCTCGACCTCACCCCACAACTGGGAGTAGATGTCATGGAGGTCCCGGAGGCTTAATTGCTGACCTCGCCAGCGAGCCCGGTTCCAGGATTTCAGCACCCCGTGGACGCTGGTGCCGACGTGGAGGGCGGGAGATTTCGGCCGGGTCAACCCGGCGACGTACCTGAAGTAGAACTTCAGCCGGCATTGGTGGAAGGTCGAGAGCCTCGATGCCGAGACGTCACGGAGGAGGTCGTCGATCGACCTCCCATCACCGGGTGGAACGGTGATGGGTTTGTCAGCAGGCGCCGTGTTCATGTCCGAGCTGGCTGGCGCTGGTAGTTTCCCCGTCCATTTCCGTTGCGGCGCGGGTACTTTTCGAACAGCTCGTCGATGAGGTTGCTGGCCTGCATCCGGCTCAACGTCCGGACGCCGCCGCCGAACATCTGGACCGAGAGGGCCTCGACCTCGGCCTTGCCGACGTTGTTTTCCCTCACCACGCGATTGATGAGGTCGAGTTGCTTCTCGCTAATGCCGGCGTCGTTCTGCTGTTGGCGCTGGTGGTGACCGTCGCCGTTGTTCTCGCCGTTCATGCCATAGCCGTCCGGTGGGACGAATCCGGTCTGCTGCATCTGATCGTCGACGGCCTTCTGCAAGGACTCGTAGAGTCGTGCACTCTCCCCGGCGACATCGGTCACGTTCTGCAGTTCGGTTTCCACCGAGACTGAAAACTGGTGTGACGAGTAGCCGGGCAAGCCGAGCCGCTTCGCATAATTCGCTATCAATTTGACTGCCATAGGTTGATTCCTTTCGTTGTGGTTGGTAGGCGAAAGCCCGGCTGTGATTGCCGGGTCTGGCGCCTTGTGAATGATCCCTGAATCACTCTTGCCGGACGGGATCGTAGTCCGGGGGAGTCTCGCACACCCTCTCTGATTCAGCCTCCAATCGTGCCAGACCATCACGCACCAATTCCGATACGAGTCGGGTCATCGGGATCCGGCGGTCTTGGGCGGTGCGGTAGAGAGGACCAATCAGATCGCGGTCGATCCGGGGCGAGTAGTAGAGTTTGGCTCGTGCCATGTTTGATGGATTGAGATGACCCTCGGCGAGGACGCCGGGATCAGGATGGCCGATGGGCCTTCCTTCAAAGTCATATAACGCGAAGATGTGAACCGTTTCACTGCAGCGGGTCTTGGAATGGAATCCTCACCTGCCTGCCGATGCTGGACGCCGGGACGAAGACAATGCTCCGCCTTGCGGCCACCAGGTTGGTTTGGTAGTCGCGGATGCGGCTGGTGAGTTATCGGTTAGAAATCGGTTCCTTCAATTCCTGCGCATTAGTGATTTACAACCTGCCCGATGTTGGCTTTGATCCCGAAAATAACAATCAATCCATGTCCACTTCCTTCTTCGACCTTCCCATCGCATCAATCGAAACCGCTCTCCGTATCCGAAAGGAAATCGAAGCACTCCAAGCATCATTCGTCAAAATCCTCGGCGGTGGTGAACTGCCCGTTCCGTTTTCAGAACCAGCACCAGCCAAAAAAGGCCGGAAGGGAATGTCAGCAGCAGGTCGTGCCAGGGTTGCTGCCGCCCAGAAAGCCCGGTGGGCAAAGGCGAAGGGCAAATCTCCTGCCGCTGTTAAATCCACCGTTAAGGGCGCCCGGAAGAAACGCACCATGAGTCCTGAGGGCAGAGCCAGGATCGTTGCTGCACTGAAGGCAAGATGGGCGAAGAAGCGTGGTGATTCCACAACACCCGCCAAATCTGCGGCAAAGGCTCCCAAGAAGAGAACCATGAGTCCTGAGGCTCGTGAGAGGATTGCCGCCGCTCAACGTGCCAGGTGGGCAAAGCAGAGGGCGGCATAATCCGCCACAGTAGGGATCTGGGATGGAAGCCCCCCGGGAATCCCCTTGGAGTCCTCCCTGATCCGCGAGAGCCGTCATCGGGATTCCTTGGGCCTTGGCGGCGTGGTAGAGCGGCGAGATCAGATCGCGCTTGAGCCGAGGCGAGTATCCGCCAGGATTTGACAGGCCATGAGGCAGGCTTGCACAAGCGCCGTGCTGTTATTGGGATCCAATTGAGAGAGCCTTTCCACGAATCCGAGACGCATTTCATAATCTGTCCCATGTTCCCGTAAACGGTTGGCTCCCGCCATGCCCGCCTTCATGTCCGCAGCTTGGTCATCCTGTGCCCGCTGCTGTCCGACGCGCTCCGCCGCTTTGGCATTCACCCGGCCGGCGGAAATCAGTTCGCTCAGCAGGACGTTTAGGGAGGCCGGATCCAAGGGGGGTCTATTATGCACCAAACCGTCGAGCGCGGCGTGGGTGTGCGTAAAGGGAGATTGCTGGCCGGAAAGTGAATCGGATAGATTGGCGAAAAAATGGGTTACTCCCCAAATCTCCGCAAGGTCCTTCTTCTCCGTTGCTTTGTGTGCGCTGTCCCGGAGGGCGCTGGCAGCAGTCGCCATTTCGCAAATGTAGTCGATATCGGGCATAAGCTGCACATCCCGCCAGGAAGTACCGGACTGCTGATTCGACGCGCAAGCCAAGCTTTGCGCCTGTTGGTTAATTTGATCAACTGCTTTGTCAATGCTTGCCCGAAGTACGTCTGGATCATCCGATGGAATTTCCTGCGCTTCTTGGAGCGTCTTCTGGAAGGCGAGCACGAACGGGACGGCACTGGCGACCCGGTAATGGGATGCGCTAATCAAGCTCGCTGCTTTGGCGGATTCCGCTCGGGCCAGTGCATCTTCCAGCCAGGTCATCTGATCCTTGGGAAACTGAGATACAAAGTCGTCAAACTTTTTCTGATCTTCCGGGCTCTGGGGCAGACATTGGAGCAGCGCGTCGCGGTCACTGCGCACAGCCGACGCGATGGCGTCGGAGTAGCGGGCAGGATGGGTGCTAGTCCGGGGTTTACGAAGAGGAGAATCGAATGCAGCCGCGTAGGCATCTTCTATCGATTCAACACAGGTGACCTCCAGGCCGAGGCTCTTTCCAAACTCCGCAGGGTCGACAGTTTTTGAAGTGCCTGTGTCTGGATCAACAAATTCTTCCATACTGGAAAAGAGCGGAATAATCGCCCGGCGGTACCCTGCCTTTTTGGCTGCATAAAGTTTGTATGGGACGCCGCCAACAGGCCCGATGCTGCCATCCGGCATAATGGTTCCAGTCATCACGAGGTCGTCGGGAAAATCCTTGTGGTTCAGCGCTGCGATGATGGAGAGGCAATAGACCCCTCCGGCGCTGGGGCCACCAGACGCGCCGGTGAATTTGGCGGTCAATTCGTGTCCGGTGAGGTTCTTGCCGGTCACAAAACTTGCTACTGTCGCAGCCATCCAAACGGAGGCGACCGCGTCGTCTTCTGTACCCATGGCATAGTCCTCCGATATGGCTATCCGCAGCGGTCCATCCTCCTCGTCCTCACTTCGGCGAAGTGAGAATTCCATTTTCCCGACGCTTCCCGCCGCAGGCTTGCCGTCCGGGCCTAAAGAGACCAGCAGGATCGGAGTTTCGAACGATCTCGTTACTGCCCATGAGGAATCCTGAAAGTCAAAGAGGATTGCGCCTGCGAGCAGAATTCCGAGCAAAGTTTTTATGGTGTAGCTACTCTTCATATGTAATCACGCCGGGATAAAGCTTAGCGCCTGACTCCATGCAGAGTGGGAAGAGGACGGTCCGGTTTCCGGAGCGCTTGGCACCCCGAATGTGCCAGTTTGGCCCATGGACTTGACGCATTACGCCGCGGCATGGATTGGCGGCAACATACCCGCGCACCCAACCGCTGCATCCTGTAATCGTACGCCTTCGTATGCTTCCAGATCGGCCCGGTCTGCTCCTTGAACGGAGCCAGCCATTCAATCGTTGCGGCCTGCAAGGGAATTTCGCGTGTCCCCTTGCTGCGAATTTTTTGCCCTTTGAAATGCAGATGATTGTCTTCCCAATTGAACGATTCCCATTTCAGCGGGGAGCGATCCAGACCCTCTGCGTGGAATTCAAACGGACGCAACCCTTGAAAGTTGCCCACCACGAGTGCCGGAATCATTTCGATGTCGATTTCAAGTGCGGCCGAGAACAGTTCTTTCAGATCGTCGGGGCTATAGATCTCGACCTCTTCCCTCTCGTCCTCTTTCGGCTTGCGGACGCCCTGAAATTCCGTATCACCCGTGTCAGGGATCGCCTTGAGCGTCTTTTGAGCGTAGATCGAAAGCGTCACAAGGGAACCTCTGACTTTTGTCTGAGTGGTTGCCGTCCAGGGATTGCCGCTCTTCTTGACCTTGCACGTGCTCAACCAATTCGCGATCTCGAGCGTCGTGATTTCATGAATGTTCCGAGTGCCGAAATCCTTTTGAAAGCGGCTCAAGTGCTTCTTGAAAGTCTTGATCGAGATCGAGGCGACGTTGTTCGCCCGCTGATGCTCCAGAAATAGATCCACGCACTCCTTGAGACTTCGAGGCTTCAATTTTTTTGTTTTCCGGTGCGCAAGGAGGAACGTGACCGCCTCCCGCAAACTCTCCCCTTCCGCCTCCCGCCGCAAAAGCTGCTCCAGTTCCCAGTAGTGCTGAACCGGATTGTTCAAGGGATACAAGGAAAGCGTGTTCTCTTTTTCAGTGTCCAGTTTTGAGAATTCCCGGTCGAGGTATTCAAATGCCTTTTCGAACGTCCGAAAGCTGTTCCGGTATTTCTTGCCTCCGAAGACGAAATACGTCCCGAAGGTCCCGCCCCCCCATTTCTTGATCCGCCCGGTTCTGCCGTTCATCTGAAAAATGTAGGGGAACCTTATGCCGCCACCGTTTTTGGTTCTTGGCTTAATCATTCCCCATTATATGCACTGTATGCACATTTTTACAGAAAAATGGGGCCCCGATGAAAATCGCATTCTTGAGGCGATTCACACAAGCACCTAACAAAGCAGCACTTGCGGTGCTTTGGGTGCCTGCTGAAAAGTGCCAGGGGGGAGAATTGAACTCCCGACCAAGGGCTTATGAGTCCCCTGCTCTACCACTGAGCTACCCTGGCGAGTTTGGGGGGCAGAAACGCTAATTCACGGCCCAGGCCGATGCAAGCACTTCAGGCCCCGCCGCCGCTCTGCCGCCGCCACCTTCTCAGCAGCGGCAATGCGGCCAAACCCGCCATCGCCAGGATGAGCTCGTCCGGTTCGGGGACGGGCGACACGGCAAAATAATTCACGCCGGAAGCCGAGTTCGCCGAGTAGTCGGATGCCGATATTGGCTCGCCGGCGAAGAGCGCCATCACGTTGCTGGTGCTGGCGGTGGTCGAGAAGCTGCCCGATACCATCGCGTTGCCCGACACGAGCCCGGTAAAGCTGACTTGCAGCGAGAAGGTGAAAGGCGTCCCGAAAACGAAGGGAACAACCACCGTCTCCGGCACCCCCAGAAAGTTGGCCCCCGAGGTGACGACGCCCGCCGAGTTCTCCGTGAAGCTCAGGTCGTCCAAAAGTCCGCCAGGCCCCGTGAAATCGGCCGAACCGGTGAGGGAAGCAGAGCCCGCAGCCAAAGCGGTGATGGTATCGCTCCCGTTAACCAGGAAATGAAATTCCAATGACCCGCTCGACCCCGTCATTCCGGGTCCGGTGATCGTAAGCTCGTCGCTGAATCCGCTCACTGTTTCGTTTTCAAAACCGGTCATCTCGGCCAATCCCATCGCAAGAAGGGTGTCTTCCGTGGAGCCCGGCTGGGCCTGGGCGGTGGCATCCCCGGCGGCGCCGCTGCTGGCATCGGCTGTGGCCAATTCCGACTCATTGCTCGAGGTCAGTACGAGATCCGCGTTTGCATAATCGGAGAGCGGTTCACCCGCCCGAACCTTGGCTACACCGATGGTGCCGATCGCAATGGCTAATAGAGTTATTAGTTTCATACTTTTATTATTTCCCTTCCTGTCCGTGCGCTTAATTGCGGATGCCATGAAACCCCGCCCGGTCCCACTCTGTCAAGGGAAAATCCTAGCTACATTACCATTAAGTCCCTGCCGTAAACGGCGGGGCCTTTATAATGGCTTTTTACTTCGGCCATCATCATCTCGGCGGTGTCGCCGAAGAGCAACTGATGCACCAGCACGAGCAGCTTCGGCTGCGCGGCATTAGCAATCTTCGCCAGTTGCAGAGTCGAGGTATGGGAAGCGGCGTGATACTTCTGCCAATCCTTCGTCCGGCGGCTGAACCCCGCATGAGAGTACGCCTCGTGCACGAGGATATCCGCGCCTTTGTAATTGCGGCCGAGACCCGAAAACGGGCGCGTATCCCCGGAAACCACGATGATCCGGTCCGCGCTCTCGAACCGGAATCCGAATGCCTGCGGCCAGGAGCCATGTCTGACGCGGAAGGCCCGCACTTTCATCTGGTTATCCTGGTATATGAGGCCGGCCTTGTACTCATGCACCACGGGGGTCACCGCGCGCAGGTCGCTGTGCTCGAGGCCGCTTGTCCGGATGGAGATATCCTCGGCGTAGGCCGCGAGGATGTGCTCGACCATGCTGCGCGTGCCGGGCGGCCCGTGAATCTCAAGAGGGGCCACGCGCCCCACCACCCACGGGGTCAGCATTAGATCCGCCAATCCCGCCGTGTGGTCGCTATGCAGGTGAGTAATGAATAGGCGGGTAAGTTGCGGGGGCGTCAGGCCGGGCACTCCCACCTGGGCAGCCGCCATGGCGCGCCGCACGATTCCCGGTCCGCAATCGACCAGATAGGAAATGCCTCCCCTCACAATCGCCAGCGCGGGTCCCGAGGCATTGGGCTCGGGGATCGGAGTCCCGGTACCCAATAGGATCAACAAAGTTTCCGGCAGCTTTGGCCGTGGCGCCTCTTTCGGTTCCGGAACGGCTACCGTGGCCCCCTTGCGGGCCTTCCCCTGCCCTTTGCGAGCCCGCTTCACATCCCCGGCGCTCATTGCTTGCCGGACGGCCTCGTATCGAGAATGCGATTGAGCTCTTCGACGAGGCCGTCCCGCTCCTTGAGCAGTTGCGCCGTCTTCTGCTCATAGTCTTCGCGCTGCGACTTTACCCACTCCTCGTCGGGCAGCTTGCTGGCCAGCGGGAAGGGCCACTCCTGCCTCATCGCTGAAATCTCATTGATCGAAGCCTCATTCGCCATCTTCAAACGCGCCACGCGCTCCTCGATCTCCGCCAGCGGCTTGTTTTCGAGGTCCTCGGCGGGCAGGTCTTCGGCGATCAACTCGATGGCTTCCATTTCCGCGACATCTCCCGCGGCATAAGTCTCCTGGACCCGCTGCCAAAGATTCTCCGCGGTCACGCTTTGGCCAAAACGGAGGTCGGGATGCAGCCGCTCGGCGAGCCGCCGGTACCGGGCCTGGAATGCCGCCGTCTGCTCCCTGTTCATCAGGGTGTTGAGCCGCTCATGCGCCCGCTCGATTTGCCGCGGCGCTTGCTCGAGTTCATGTTCCCGGGGATCGAATTCCTCCTCGAGGGCGCCGGCGATCCGGTCGTAATCGACCTCTCCATCCTCGGCCGAAGTGCGCACCAGCTCGACTTCCCGCTTGAGCCGGCCGACTTCCCACTCCGCCTTTTTGAGCGCGTGCTCATGGCTCCCCAGCTTCCGCTGAAAGCCCGCCGCGATGTTCCGTTTCACGTTGATGAGCATATGCTCGCGCTCGACGTGCAGTTTCGCGTGCTGGCGCCGGAGCACCGTGAATCTCTTCAGGGCGTCCGCCGGGTCATCTATGTCATGATCGGACATTGGGATTAAATTCGAAATTGATCATAGAACCGACTTGACCAGCTCTCCAATGCGGCGGCAGATCACGATGCCAAGAAGAGAATGCTCGCACAGGATTTGTCCCCGCCCGCTCATTCCCGGGCGCAACAATTGGTCCGGGTTATCGATCTCCAACTGGGCCAGAAAGGTTGGGAGCACCGGCCGCTCGCGGCCCTGCGCGTCAAGCGCCGTGGGCACATCTCCCCCGGCCCGGGCCGCCAGCGCATCGTTGGGCAGAGTTTCGGAGACCGCGGAAAAGACCTTGGAAACATCGCCCGAAAAAACGCGATCGGGGAAGGCATAGGTGCGGAACTTGATCGGCTCTCCCTTTTTTACCAGGCCGGCCTCGCGTTCCCCAAGGGCTATCCGCACCTGAAGCACCTTCTCCGGGATCACTTCGCAGAAGACGTCCCCCGGCTGCATGTACACTCCGTTACGGGTATCGAGGTCCGCCGTGCAGATTCTCCCTTCGATGGGCGAGCGCAGGGTCAAGGCGTCGCAGTCCTGGTCCACCGTCTGTTTCATGCTGAGCAGATCGCCCAGGGCCACCGTGACCTGGCGGATCTCCGCACCGTCTCCCGACGCCACGGCTATGCGCCGCTGGACATAGTTGGAGACCAGGCGATCCCCGATGTCACCCTGCCTGACCCTCAATTGATCATTCTCGAGCACGGCCAGCACCTGCCCCGCCTTCACCCAATCCCCTTCCTTCACAGCTATCTGGCGAACGAACCCCGCCGAATCCGTGTGCACCTCCGCGCGGTTGCCGTCAAAGAGGACGCATCCCGCGGTGACCTTGACGGTCCAGGGGCAGAGCGCGATGCCCGCCACAATCAAGACCGCGATAAGCAATGACCTGATCAGTCGTGGATTCATGAGGATGCCGGGATTTTTTTTGGCTCGGGCGCGGATCTCACGCACAAAAGCATAGATCGGGATGACGATGCCCGTCGCGCAAAATGCGACCTCGAGAGCCTGCCCCCACTTGGCCAGTCCAATCGGCTCGAGCTTCACGCCGACGATCCTGATGACCCGGAAAACAATGAAATAGGTGTAAAGGTAACTCGCGATCGCGAAGAGGGTAAATACCGTCTTGCGCGCGAAACCGTCTTCGCGAATATCGATCATTTCCTGGGTGGGGGCGCCGCCCACGGTCATCGTCGTCACGCAGGCCAGCACATATTTGCGGGCCTTCTCGCGCAGGTTGGGCACGTCGAGCAAATCCGCCAGCGCGTAGTAACCATCGAATCGCATGAGCGGGTTCGCGTTGAATAGGAGCGTCGTGACACTGCAGACGACCATGATGTTGTAGGACAACTGGTTGACGACTCCGCGGTCCGTATTCGCCCACACCAGCGCCGCGATGCCGGCGATGAACAGCTCAATATAGATGCCCCCCAGGGTCACGATCATCTTGCGCCGCTTCCGCGCGAACATCCACGAATCCGTGGCGTCGCAAAACAGGAAGGGGGAAAGGAGGATGAACGCCGCGCCCATTTCATGCACTTCTCCGCCAAAGTGCTTGCACGCCAGGCCGTGGCCAAACTCGTGGAATACCTTCACCCCCATCGTGGTCACCCAGAGAAGGAAGATATTGTGCAGGGTAAGCAGACTCCCGAGGCTTTCATGCAGCTTCGGCAGGTTGTTGCAAACCGTCCAGATGGCCACCGAGAGCAATACCAATTCCACCGCCAGCGCCAGCCGCGTCCAAAGAAAACCGAGCCGCCGGTTAAGGTGAAACA
>Ga0302325_10035636_pt1 | contig 10160 bp, 8 predicted proteins | sample Palsa_T0_2_FD_201948 | JGI IMG/M metagenome (GOLD analysis project Ga0302325, IMG submission 201948) | Peat permafrost microbial communities from Stordalen Mire near Abisko, Sweden - Palsa_T0_2 | ecosystem: Environmental > Terrestrial > Soil > Palsa > Peat permafrost | place: Sweden: Abisko... | reverse complement strand
CGAAGATGTTCGGCAGGATGCTGGACGACACGCTCGGGAAATGGCACTTCTGGCTGCTGTTCATCGGGTTCTGGGTCACCTTCATGCCCCAGTACGTCGTGGGGCTCTTGGGCATGCCCCGACGGGTGGCCAGCTACCCGTCGAACCTCGGGTGGCAGAGCTACAACGTGGTGTCCACCGTCGGGGCGTTCATCATCGCCGTGTCCTTCGCCATCATGCTGTGGAACCTGTGGAAGTCGTGGCGCAAACCCGTCCCGGCCGGTGACAACCCATGGGATGCCCACACGCTCGAGTGGTTCACCACCTCGCCCCCGCCGCACCACAACTACACGCACCTGCCGCCCATCCGCTCGGAGCGGCCGACCTGGGACTACAACCACCCGGACGCCCTCGCCGTGCCCCATGGAGTGGTCGCCGAAGCCGCCGCCAAGACGAGAAAGAAGGAGCCCGTCGCATGAGGGTCGAGGCAATCATCCTCCTGTTCCTCGGGGTCTTCTTCGGCATCGTGGGCCTGGTCTACTGGTTCTGGAGCTATGACGACGGCGGCGGGATGATGCTGCTGGGCACCTCCCTCCTCGGTTTCCTGCCAGGGAGCTATTACCTGTACTGGCACCGCCGGATGGGCCAGCGGGTCGAGGACCGCGACGACGCCTCCATCGAGGAGGGCGCCGGCGTCATCAACTCGTTCCCCGGCTCCTCCATCTGGCCCTTCGTCCTCGGCATGGGGGCCTTCCTGACCGTGCTCTCCCTGGTCTTCGGGATCTGGCTGATCTTCCCGGGTATCACCCTGATCGTCACTGCCCTGGTCGGCGTCACCGCCGAGAGCCGGCGCGGCGGCCACGTCTGACACCCGACGCGAAGCGCAGCGACGGGAGGCCGTTAGCCTGAACGGGTGACGACCCCAGCACCCTCGCCGCAGCCCCGGGGGCTCTCACGCGCACTGGTGACCCTGATCGCCGTGGCGACCGGCGCGGTGGTCGCCAACCTCTATTACGCCCAACCGGTGCTGCACCAGGTGGCACACGACTTCCACAGCGGCTCAGGCGTGGCCTCGTTGACCATCACCGCCACTCAGGTCGGCTACGCCGCCGGGCTCTTGCTGGTGGTCCCGCTGGGGGACCTCCACCCACGGCGGGTGCTGGTGGCGCGGATCTTCGCCCTGGCTGCGGTGGCCCTGGTGGCCTGTGCCCTGGCCCCCGACATCTGGCTCTTCGGGCTGGCGGCCATCGCGGTCGGCACCACCTCGGTGGCCGGACAGGTGATGATCCCCTTCGCCGCCGACCTGACCCCGGCCGAGCGGCGCGGGCGCGTGGTGGCCCGGATCATGACCGGGCTGCTCCTCGGCATCCTTCTGGCCCGGACGGTTTCGGGACTGGTGGCCCAACTGGCCGGTTGGCGGGCCATCTACTGGTTCTCTGCCGCGGTGATGATCGTCTTCGCGGTGGTCCTGTGGCGGGCCCTGCCCGACGAGGGCCCCCGCCCCCACCGGGGTTACTGGCACCTGGTGGGTTCGTCCCTCCGCCTGCTGGTCGACGAACCGGTCCTGCGCCGTCGGGCCTGGCACGGGGCGTGCGGCTTCGCCTGCTTCAGCGTGCTGTGGACCACCATCGCCTTTCTGCTCTCGGGTGCCCCCTACCATTATTCGAGCGTCGTGATCGGGCTCTTCGGTCTGGTGGGAGCCGGCGGGATCCTCGCCGCCAACCTGGCCGGCAAGCTGGCCGACTCGGATCGGTCAGCCGGCTCGACCCTGGTGGCGGGCGTGCTCCTCATCGGCTCGTTCGGCCTGCTGTGGTTCGGCCGCTCGTCGCTGGCCCTCCTCATCGTCGGCGTCGTAGTCCTCGACATCGGCACGCAGGGGATGCAGATCACCAATCAGGCCATCATCTACGGGTTGCGGCCCGACGCCCGGAGTCGGATCAACAGCGCCTACATGGTCTGCTACTTCATCGGGGGTGCCGTGGGGTCGGTCACGGCCGGGGTCGTCTACTCGGATCGGGGCTGGTCGGGCGTCTGCCTTCTGGGAGCGTTCTTCGGGCTGCTCACCTGTGCGCTGACCGCGTACGAACGGGTGCGGCCTCTGGCGCCCAGAGCGGCCGATGGGGCCCGTAGGGCCGATGCGAATGCAGCGGCGACCCCTGCGATCGCCGAGGCTTCCTAGGGGGACGCCGTCGCCCGGCTCCGCCCGCCCCGGTTCGCCCGGCTCCGCCCGGTTCGCCCGCTCCGCTAGAGCGCGGGCAGCCCCATGGGGTTCGGGAAGGGATAGAGGCCGGAAGCCTGGATCTGGGTGGCACAGGCGAGCAGGGCACGGTGGAGGGCGGCCGTCTCCTCATCGTCCAGGGCGGCAAACGCGGGCGCGGCCAGATCGTCGGTCATCGCCTCGATCAGGCGATGCAGGTCCTGACCGGCGGCGGTGGCCACCCCGTCCGGTCGTAGCAACCCTCGCCCGGCCAGGCGGGCGATGCCCGCATCCCACTGGGCCCCGGTCCATCCCCGGGCGTCGCGCAGGGTGTCGGCCGGCACGCCGAGCGCCCCGGCGGCGAGCAGGTGGGCTTCCAACCCGCCGAGGCCCTGCGTGAGCAACGCCGCCACGTGGCCGTCACCCCGGTGCTCGCGCAAGGTGGTGCAGGCCTGCCAGGCCTCGCCGAGCTCGATGACCGGCTCCGGGAGGCCGTCGCGGCGCAGGGCCACCTCGACGGAGGGCCAGAGCTCCCGGTTGGCGCCCGCCATGGGCCGGCCGTCCCCGGCGCACCGTGCCGCGGCGCGGCGCAGCGTCGGCAGCGCCACGGACAGCGCACGGCGCGCCTGCGGAGTACAGAGCTCGTGCAATGCGGCCGCAGCCGCCTCGGCGCGCCGCACCGTGACGGTGGCCGGATCGACGGCAGCCCAACACGACGGGACGGCGCGGCGCACCATGGCCGGGTCGAAGTTGAAGAACACCGCGGCCACCGGGCCCGCCCCGACCGCACCCAGCGGTGCGGCCCGGGCGGCGAAGTAGCCGGCCCAGAATCCCTTCAGGCCGACTTCGCGTAGGGACCGGCGGCACCCCGGGGCAAAGTAGGTGACGGCGTGGAGAGACTCGATCACGACCCACAGCCGGCGGGCGGAGACCCGGCCCTGACCCAACGCCGTGGGCTTAGCGGGTCACCTGACGGGAGCCCGTCGGCGAGCTCTCATGGTCGGCTCCGGGTACGGCCGCCGTGAGCGGCGCCACGTCGATGCGGACCGGCACCGGCTCGGGGTCGAGCTCCTCGTGGCCGTCGCCCGGCCGGGGATCGGCGGTCACCGTCGAGTACGCACCCAGGGCGGAACGGTGCACGATGACCGCCCGCTTGCGCTTGCCGATGCCGTGCACGCCCTGCATCTCCCTGCAGATCCCGTACGTCACGAAACCGACGACGATCGGCACGGCGACGGTGAGGACCCGGAAAGCCCACAGTACGAAGTTGAGCGAGACGTGGAAGTAGTTGGCCAGCACATCGGTCGAGCTGGCGGCGAACAACGTGAAGAGCAGACCCAGCATGGCCGCTCCGGCCGCCGTGCGTTTGGGACGGTCACGGGGGCGGTCCAAGAGGTTGTGCAACTCGTTGTCTCCCGTCCACCGGCGTTCGATAGCGGGCCAGAGGAAGGCGATGTTGAAGATGAGGCCCGGGAAGATCACCGCCGGCAGAAGGACCTCGAGGGGAATGGTATGGCCCCACCCGGCGAACTCCCACGAGGGCATGATGCGCAGGGCGCCGTCCAACCAGCCCATGTACCAGTCCGGTTGGACGGCATAGGAGATCTTCGAAGGGTCGTAGGAGCCGAACTGCCAGATGGGGTTGATCTGGGCGAAGGCGCCCAGCAGCGCCGTGGCGCCGGCCACCATGAAGAGGAACCCGGTGGTCTTGGCCATGAAGGTGGGGAACATGGGCGAACCCACCACGTTGGTCTCGGTCCGCCCTTCCCCCTTGAACTGCGTGTGCTTCTGGCGTACCAGCAGCCCGAGGTGGGCGCCCAGCAGCCCGGTGATGACGAGAGGGATGATCAGGACGTGGATGATGAAGAAGCGAGGTTCGATCGAGCCGTTGCCGGGGAACTGACCCCCCCACAAGAACGTGCCCAGGTAACTGCCCACGAAGGGGATCGACTCGACGATGGAGTAGCCGATGCGCAGGCCGGTCCCCGAGATCAGGTCGTCGGGCAGTGAGTAGCCGATGAACCCTTCGAGGATGGCGAGGATCAGCATGAGCGTGCCGATGGTCCAGTTGAGCTCACGTGGCTTGCGGAACGCGCCGGTGAAGAAGATGCGGGCCATATGCACCACGATGGAGCCGACGAAGATGTCGGCCGCCCAGTGGTGCATCTGTCGTATCAGCAGGCCGCCCCGCACCGCGAAGGAGATGTTGACGGTCGACTCGTAGGCCTCCGAGACCCGCTGGCCCCGCAGCGGGGCGTAGGTGCCGTGGTAGATGACCTGGGAGGTCGAGGGCACGAAGTAGAGGGCCAGGAAGACGCCGGTGGCCATCAGGACGACGAACGAATAGAGGGCGATCTCGCCCAGCATGAAGGACCAGTGGTCGGGGAAGATCTTGTCCAGGAAGACCCGGCCCCCCTTGGCGACGCCGAGCCGGTCATCGAGCTCGTCGACCACCTTGCCTACGCGCCCGTAGGGGCCGAGGGCCTGGCGCTTCGTCTTGGCCGTGGGGAGGGTGGTGCTCATGTCCCGTCCACCTTCGTCGTCGTCCGCTCGTAGAAGCCGGGCCCGAGGGCTTGATCGTACGCGTCCTGCGCCCGCAGCTGGCCCTGGGCGTCGAAGTAGAGCGGCAGCTGGGGCAGCGGGCGGGGGGCCGGACCGAACTGGGGCACGGCGCCGTTGCGCACGTTGAACATGGACTGGTGGCAGGGGCACACCAACAGTTCGAGCTGCTGCTCGTAGAGGCCGACCGGGCACCCGAGGTGGGTGCACAGCTTGGAGTAGGCCACGTAGCCGGCGGGGGCCCAGGTCTCTCTTCCCGGTGCCGTGACCAGGTCGGTGTCCTGGACCCGGATGAGGACCGTCTGGTCGACGGCCTCGCCGTAGGTGGTGTACTCCCATTTGTTGGGGTAGACGGTCATGATCCCGCCCACCACCAGCGTGCCCTTCTCCACCGCCCGCCCGTTGGAGTCCACCAGCAGCGATCCCTTGCGCCAGTTGGAGCGGTCGAGGGACGTGCCCGGCAACGGGCCCAAGGAGCGCAATAACGGGAACATGGCGACAATGCCGAAGATCCCCGCACCGATGGCGAAGAGCCCGCCGAGCAGCTTGCGCCGCTTGACCACCACCGCCGAGCGCTCGACCAGCGCGGCCGACATCGCACTGCGTTCCTCGGGGGAGGAGGCCAGGACGTGGCGCTCCTCGACGAACGGGCCCTGCGGCATGAGGTACTTCCCCCACGCAGTAAGTCCGAAGCCGAGCAGGAACATGCCGGCGCCCAAGGTGCCGCCGAGGATCCAAGGGTTCCAGTTCTGCGTGAAGGCGACGCCGAACCCGGCCGTGAACACGATGGCGACGACCAGGATGAGCGCGATGAGCGCTTCGACCCGGCTGGGGTGCCTGGCCGCATCACCGAGGTGTTCGTCGCTCAGGGTGGCGACCGGCATCGGCACCTTGGTGCGGGTGGGCTCGTGCTCGTGCTCGTCGCTCACGAGCGCTCTCCTATCCAGAAGCAGATGAGGGCCAGACCGCCGACGCCGATCAGCAGGGCGATGAAGCCCTCGGCCACGGGGCCGACGCCGCCCAGGCCGGCGCCGCCGGGGTTGGCGGGGTGCTGGATGCTCTGGGTCACGTACGCCACGACGTCACGGACCTGGGCATCGGTCAGGTTCCCGGAGAACCGGGGCATGTTGGCCGGCCCGGTCCGGATGGCCTCGGCCACCTGCTGGGCCGTGACCTGCCGGTCCTGCAGAGAGGGCGCATTGGTGCCGAAGGCCAGGGCATCACCGGCGCCGGTGATCGTGTGGCAGGCCGCGCAGTTGAGGGAGAAGAGGTTGGCGCCGACGGCAACATTGGCCCCGTTCAGATGCGGGTTGGGCACCGCGGGCACCGAGGGGTCCAGCGAGTTGATGTAGGCCGCCACCTCCAGGGCCTGGGCGTCGGTAAGAACGGGCGGCTTCCGCTCGGCTTCGACGGCCGCCACGTCGGTGGCCGGCATCCGGCCCGTCGTGATCCAAAAGTCGACGGTGGCCGTCCCCACTCCCTGGAGGTTGGGGCCGATGGTCGCCTGGCCGCTGGGGGAGACCCCGTTGGCCTGGGAACCGTGACAGCTCGAGCAGGTCTGATCGAACAGGAGCTTGCCGGCCGAGGCGGCGGCCGCGGGTGGGTTGGTGTAGGTGATGGCGCTGTTCCCGTACTGGATCAGCTTGCCGTCGAAGCAGACCAGGTGGGTGCTCTTGAAGGGGTTCCCGGCGTCGAAGGTGCTGCCGGTCACGCCACGGAGGTTCACGCTCCCACATGACTTTACGGAGACGCTGAGGCTCGGTGACTTCTTCGTCGATGCCTGCGCGCTGGCGCCGGGGAAGACGAGCGCCAGTGTCCCGAGGGCGACGATGGCCAGCAGCGCTCCCGGGAGGAGGAACTGCCTGCGGAGCGTGTGCCAGCTGTGCGTGGGCGGTCCTGACATGGCTACTTGAGGAAGAACAGGCAACTGAAGAGCCCGATCCAGACGATGTCGACGAAGTGCCAGTAGTAACTGACCCCTTGCACGACCGAAAGCTCGCCGGGATCACCCCCCACGTCACCTCTCATCCGTCCCAGGAGAAAGACCATGGCCACCAGGCCGAGGAACACGTGCAGCCCGTGCAGGCCGGTCATGATGAAAAAGAGCGAGCCGTACGAGTTCGTGTACCAGCGGGTGGTCTGGAACAGCCATTCGGTGGCCTGGTTGGCCAGGAACGCCGCCCCCAGGACGAAGGTCACCGCGATCCAACGGCGGGCGGACTTGCGGCGCTGCCACTCCACCTGGCGCACCGCGTACTGCATGGTGAAACTCGACGAGACCAGCACCAGCGTGAAGATGATCCCCCGCACGGTGTCGAGGTGGGTTCCCGGCGGCGGCCAGACCCCTCCCGGTGCGTCGGCCCGGATGGTGAAGAAGGCCGCGAACAGGCCGCTGAAGAACATCAGCTCGGAGCCGAGCCAGATCATGACCCCGATCGCCAGCATGGGCGGGCGATCGTGGACGATCTTGCCTGTTGGCGCTGGTTGCTCGACCGAAACCGCCTGGCTCACAGGGCAATTTCTAGTCCACGACGCCCTTCACGCGCCAACAAGCAGGTGAGAGCGTTTTCCGTTCCCGGCCTGGGCACCAGCTGGGTCAAGGCGCCGGAGCCTCTATTGCGACCGGCAACGGCTCCGCGTGCACAATGGCCAGGCGCCGGGTCGGTCGGGTGAGCGCCACGTAGAGGGTGCGCAGTCCCCTCGTGGTGGCCACCGGCGGCTGTTCGCCGGACAGCTCGTCCCCGACCGCGGCCACCAGCGCCGGTTCGACCACGACCACGGCGTCGAACTCGAGGCCGTTCGTCTCGTCGGCCGGGAGGAGCACGAGACCGGCCGCCAAGCCGTCGCCGCGCGGATCACGCGGGTCGGTGGGATCGAGCCCGGCATCGGAGAGGGCGCGGGCCAGTTCGGGCAGCATGACCGCGGGGCCGAGCACGGCCACCCGGCCCGGGGTCACCACCGCCGCCTCCTGCCGGGTGGCCTGCGCCACGGCCTCGGCCAACCCGGCGCGGGACGACGCGATGATGCGCGGGGTGAATCCCGATTGGCGCACCGGTCGGGGCGGCCTGATAGCGGGGGCGGCCACCGCCAGCACCTGGGCGGCCACCGCAATGACCTCGGCCGGGGTGCGGTAGCTCACCGTGAGCTCGACCAGCCGGGTGGCACGCTGCGGGCTCAGGTGCCGGGTCACGTCGTCCCAGCTTTCGGGGGCCCAGGGGCCGGTCGCCTGGGCGATGTCGCCCACCACGGTCATCGATCCCGACAGCGAGCGGCGGGCCAGCATGCGCAGCTGCATGGGCGAGAGGTCCTGGACCTCGTCCACCACGATGTGGCCAAAGGAGCGGATCTCCTCCTCCGGCCCGAGGACGGCGCCCGATGTCGGCATGGGCGAGGCCGCCAGGCCCTGGGGCCAGAAACCGCTCTCCTGGGCGCTCCCCTCGTCGGCGCGAGTGGCCCGGGCCCGGTTCGGACGGGCGCCCCCGCGCCGTGGCCCGAGGATGGTGCGGGCCTCGTCGACGAGGGCGGCGTCGGCCACCGTCCAGGGCACCTGATCGAGCGCGCCGCTCCGGGGACGGTAGAGGCGCCGCACCGCCTCGGGGCTCAGAATGCCCTGGCCGGCCGCAGCCAGCAAGGGGCGTGCCCCCAGCAGATCGTGGAGGAGCTCGTGGGGGGAGAGACGGGGCCACATGCGGTCGAGCGCCTCGGCCACCTGCGGGGTCCGCCGGAGCCGACGGGCCAGTTCGGCCTGCTCCTCCGGACTCGGTGCGGCGTCGGCCTCCTCCCCCAGGTCGGAGGCCAGGTCGGCGAGAAGGCCCTCGGCCGCGCCCTCGCCATCGCCGGCACTCTCGCCTTCGGCGTCGCCGAGCCTCTCGATGCCCCGGGCGAGCCGGGCCCGATAGTCGTCGGCCAGAGCCCGCAGGACGTGCGCCTCGACGAAGCGGCGGCGCACGTTGTGGGTGCCCGGGCGGCGGCGGGCCAGCGCGACGATCTCCTCGGTGGTCTTGGCCCGCAGGCGCAGCACTCCGGCCCCGAAGGGCACCTCGATGTCGTGGCGGAGCGGGCGCTGGCGGGTGCGCACGGCCCGTTCGAGCACCTTGACCATGCGCACATCGCCCTTGAGCGTGGCCACGGTGGGGTCGTCGACCCCCTTCACCCGGATTTCGGGCACCAACCCGGCCACGGTCGAGAGGCTGACCCCGGTCTCGCCCAGCGAGGGCAGCACCTGCTCGATATAGCGCAAGAAGAGGGGATTGGGGCCGACAACCAGGACCCCCTGACGCTCCAACGGGAAGCGGTGTGTGTAGAGCAGGTAGGCGGCGCGGTGCAGGGCCACCGCCGTCTTGCCTGTTCCGGGTCCGCCCTGGACCACCAAGACGCCGCTGAGCGGGGAGCGGATGATCTCGTCCTGCTCCCGCTGGATGGTGCCGATGATGTCACCCATATGGCCGGTGCGGGCCTGGCCGAGCGCCGAGAGCAGGGCGCCGGGCCCCCCGAGCACCATGCCTTCCGAGAGGAGGCGTTCCCCGGACGGATCCTCGTCCGAGGCCGGCGTGTCGGACACCGGGAGGAGCGGCGCCCCGGGCGCCCTGGTGGGATCCACGAAATACTCGTCTTCGAGGCCGAGCACGGTACGCCCGCGCACGGCCAGGTGGCGGCGGCGGGCCAAGCCCTGGGGGTCGAGCCCGGTGGCCCGGTAGAACGGCTCGGCCACCGGCGCCCGCCAGTCCACCACCAGCGGCTCGAGGTCGGGACCGGAGACGGCCAGACGCCCGATGTGGAACGACTCACCCAGGCCGGATCCGTTCCCGCCGTCGGCGTCCGGCTCGGGGAAGCGGTCGATGCGCCCGAAGTAGAGGGCCTGGTCACCGATATCGAGCTGTTCCAGGCGGGCCAGGCTCGTGCGGACCACGATGTCGCGCTCGGTACGGGACTGGAAGGTCCCGCCCTTGCCGAGGTCCAACACCCCCTGGAGCATCTGGCGTGCTTCGCCGCGCATGGACTCCAGTCCATTGTGGGCGCGATTGAGGAACTCCTGCTCAGCCTCCAGATCGGGATGGTCTGGCACGTCGCCCCTTTCTCCCCCGCCCGTCAGGGAAACGGTTCAGCTTACGCGACGGGCAACGACCGGGGAACGCAGCACCTGCCGCCTACGATGAGCCGCATGCTCATCTCCACCATGAACGACGCACCCGGCTACCGGGTCACCTCGGTCCTCGGGGAGGTCTTCGGGCTCACGGTCCGCTCGAGGAACTTCGGCTCCCAGATCGGCGCCAGCTTCAAGTCCCTGGCCGGCGGCGAGCTCAAAGGCATGACGAAGAACCTGCAGACGAGCCGGGAGGAGGTGGTCGCCCGCATGGTGGCCGAAGCGGAGGCCCGGGGGGGCAACGCCGTGCTGGCCATGCGCTTCGACACCTCGGAGATGGGC
>Ga0302325_10035635_pt1 | contig 10160 bp, 6 predicted proteins | sample Palsa_T0_2_FD_201948 | JGI IMG/M metagenome (GOLD analysis project Ga0302325, IMG submission 201948) | Peat permafrost microbial communities from Stordalen Mire near Abisko, Sweden - Palsa_T0_2 | ecosystem: Environmental > Terrestrial > Soil > Palsa > Peat permafrost | place: Sweden: Abisko... | reverse complement strand
ACGGGCACGCAGGCGGCAAAAGAGGCGGGCAACATGGTGGACCTCGATTCGAATCCCACCAAGCTGATTGAGATCGTCGAAATCGGCAAGCAGTTGCTGATGACGCGAGGCGCGCTGACGACGTTTTCGATCGCGAATGACGTGGCCAAATATTTCGCCATCATCCCTGCCATGTTCGCCGGGACGTTCCCGGTTCTGCAGGCACTCAACGTGATGCGGCTGGCGACGCCTCAGTCGGCGATTCTGTCGGCGGTCATCTTTAATGCGCTGATCATCGTGGCCCTGATTCCGCTGGCGCTGCGCGGGGTGAAATATGTTCCGCAGGGCGCGGCCGTGTTGCTGCGCCGAAATCTGCTGGTATACGGAGTGGGCGGAGTGATCGTGCCCTTCATTGGGATCAAGCTGATTGATTTGCTCATTGTGCGGGCGGGGTTGGCATAGAGGCAATTATGAAAAAAAACTTGATCAGTGCGGTGCTGATGACCCTGGTCACGACCGTGTTGTTTGGTCTACTGTTTCCGCTGCTGGTTACGGGACTGGCGCAGGTTTTGTTTCCGAAGCAGGCCAATGGAGAGCTGGTGACGCGGAATGGCACAATCGTGGGATCGCGCTTGATCGGCCAGACATTTTCCTCTCCCGGCTATTTTCACTCGCGTCCCTCTTCCGCAGGAACAGGCTATGATGCGGCCAATTCCAGCGGATCGAATCTTGGGCCAACCAATCAGACTCTCATCGCGCGGGTCCAGGGAGATGCCGACCGCCTGCAGGCGGAGAATCCCGGGACCCCAATCCCGGTGGATTTGCTGACTTCCTCGGGCTCCGGGCTTGATCCCCATATCTCGCCGGCGGCGGCGGAATTTCAGGTGCCGCGCATTGCGAAAGAGCGCAGGCTCGGCGAAGATGTGGTTCGCCAAGCGGTTCGCCAGCATACCGAGTCGCGGCAGTTCGGATTTCTGGGTGAGCCGCGAGTCAACGTCCTGGAATTGAATCTTGCTTTGGATGAGATCTCGCCGAAGCCAAGCACACGCTGATTTTGTCCACGAAACAACTTTGTGCTCTCACACAAGTACTGCGCGTACGTACGGAGGTGCCTCTCCGGCGCCGCAGCGGCAACAGAATTCTCTTCTGCCTGCGACGCGGCAGGAGAGTGCGCCTGAGAAACGACATTGACGCGAACCGCTTGCGTGCGGTCTGATAGGGTTCGCATGCGATGCGACTTGCAAGCGGGCCCACGTGAGAATTTAGAGATGACGATCGCGCCGGGAAGGCGGGAAACCAGCCCGCTCCCGGCGCTTTTGTCTGCTGTGTGCCTGCCATGAGCGAACCGAAGCGTCCAACAATCCCCTGGATGGATGTGCTCTGGCTGCTGTTTCTGGCCATACTGGCGCTGTTGCCGCCGAGGGCGGAGATCCACAAGCAGCTCACGCTGTTGGCCATTGGAGTGGTCCAGTTTAGCGAGGGCTGGCTTCTGGCGCGCGTTCCGCGAGGCGGCGCGGCGTATATCGTTTTGCTCAAGATCGCGCTGGCGACTCTGCTCATCGACCACACGGGCGAAGTCGGAATTAACAGCAGCTACTACCCGATTTTCTATGTTCCGATCGTCACGGCGGCAGAATATTTCAGTCCGTTGGGGACGCTGCTGTGGACGGCGCTGGCCTCGGCCGCCTACTGCTCGTATCTTTATCCCGCGCTCCAGGAATATGAAATCACTCCGGAGAACTACGGCCTGCTGGCCATCCGCATTGTGTTTTTCTTTCTCGCGGCGATGGTGGTGAACCGTTTTGTGGTCGAGAACCGCCGCCAGATCAAGCTCCATCAGGAGTTGGCGGAGACGCTGGCTGAAACCAACCGCAGGTTGGAGCTGGCGCAGGAGGAAGCGCGGCGTTCGGAGCGGCTGGCGGCACTGGGGCAGATGTCGGCCGGTCTGGCCCATGAGATTCGCAATCCGCTGGGGGTGATCAAGGGTTCGGCGGAGATGCTCCACCAGAAGTTGGGGGAATCGAATCCGCTGGCCAGCGAATTGGCGGGTTACATTTCGAGTGAGACCAACCGTTTGAGCGCATTGGTGACCCGCTTTCTCGATTTTGCCCGGCCGCTGCACGCTGAGTTGGCCCCGGCTGAAATTAATGCGGTGCTCGATCGCGCCCTGCGCTCGGTAGCGCTAACGCAGAAAGACGAGTTGGTGCGCGTGGAACGGCAATACGAGGCGAACTTGCCGCTGGTCCCGTTGGATGAGAGTCTTTGCGAGCAGGCGTTCGTGAATCTGATTCAGAACGCTTATGATGCCATGGGCAGCAGCGGCGGAGCATTGCGGGTGACGGCGGCCAGGGCAAACAACGCGGGCCGGGATGGAGTGGAAGTGCGAATCGAAGACACGGGACCGGGGGTTCCGGCGGAACTGCGCGAGCAAATCTTCAATCCGTTTGTCACCACCAAGAAAACGGGCGTGGGGCTGGGACTGTCGATTGTCTCGAGAATCGTTGACGGCCATCATGGAACCATTCGCGTTGAAGCTGGCGGCAACGATCAGCAGGGGGCCTGCTTTGTGGTCTTTCTTCCGGCGAACGACGAGGCTCCTGCCCAAGCATCTCAGTGAATAGAAGTTTAGACTGTGCTGCGGTTGAAGAAGCGGCCGGCAACTATCCACCCATATGCCAACCATTTTGATTGTCGAAGACGAAGCGAAGATGCGCCGCCTCCTCGAATTGAATCTCGGGGAGGACGGTTTCAGCACGCTTTCCGCGGGCGACGCCGAGGCTGGGCTGAAACTTCTGCGCGAGAACACGGTTGATCTTGTGGTCACGGATCTCAAACTGCCGGGGATGAACGGCCTCGAGTTTCTCCAGGCGATCAAGCGGCAAAACGCTGCACTGCCGGTGGTGGTGATGACCGCGTTCGGCACTGTAGAAACGGCGGTGGAAGCCATGAAGGCCGGGGCCAGCGACTATGTTTTGAAACCGTTCTCGCTGGGCGAGATGCGCATGGTGATCCGCAAGGAACTGGATGTCCACAACTTGCGCGAGGAAAATCGGTCGTTGCGCGAGGCGCTGGGCAAGCGCTATGCGCATCCCAATGTGGTGGCGCGCAGCGTGAAGATGCAGGAGGTGCTGGCCACGGTGGAAGGTGTAGCGCCCACGAATTCAACGGTGCTGCTGGGCGGTGAAAGTGGCGTGGGCAAGGACTTGATTGCGCGCGCGATTCATGAGAAGTCGCGGCGCGCTGCGGGACCTTTCATCAAGATCAATAGCACGGCGATTCCGGAGAATCTTCTGGAGAGCGAACTATTTGGGTATGAGAAAGGCGCCTTCACAGGCGCGACCGGAAGCAAGCCGGGGAAGTTCGAACTGGCCGACAAGGGAACGCTGTTCCTCGATGAGATCGGCGACGTGCCGCCGGCGACGCAGGTGAAGCTGCTGCGCGTGCTACAGGAGCGCGAGTTTGAGCGGCTGGGCGGCACGCGCACGGTGAAAGTGGATGTGCGGCTGATCGCAGCCACCAACCGCGATCTGCGCGAGGCGCTGGAGCAGGGAACGTTTCGCGAGGATCTTTACTATCGTTTGAATGTTGTCCCCATCGATATTGCGCCACTGCGCCAGCGCAAGGAAGACATCCCGGATCTGGTGAATCTTTTTATTTCGCGCTTCGCGGCAGATTCCGGCAAGCCAGTGAAGAGCATTACGCCCGAGGCGATGCAGATTCTGGTGAACTACCACTGGCCGGGGAATGTGCGCGAATTGCAGAACATCATCGAGCGGGCATGCGCACTGGCGAAGGGCACGGTGCTTGAGGCAGCGGACATTCACCTGGATTTGCGTCCGGCCAAGGCAGCCAACGGTGCCAGTGGATTTCTTCCCGAGGGTATGACGCTGGAGCACTGGGAGGATGAAATGATTCGCGAGGCGCTGCGGCGGGCGAACGGAAATAAGAGTCAGGCGGCGCGGTTGCTGGGACTGTCGCGGAATGCGCTGAGGTACCGGCTGTCGAAGATTGGGATTTCGGATGAGGGGGAGAAGGAAGCTTGAGCGACGGGAACATTCAAGGAGATGTAGGAGCGGAGGGTCGTTAATTCGGACTTGAGGCACTGGAGTTGCGTCGCAAGTCGTCTGAGGCAATTTCCAGAGGCGATGTCGGGCAGGTTCCCGTCATTAGGAAGCCCAACCGACTTTCGCTGCAGCGGGAGTTGTATCGGGACACCGAAACAGGCGAAATCTGCTGTTTGAGCCGGACGGAAAGATCCGAGAATGGGATAAGGTCTATCCTCAGGATATCGCCGAGCCCGGCGAGCCTATACAATCACCCGCGAAACAGACAGTGTCGAGTTTTCTCGATCAAAGCCCCGACTGACGATCGGGGCTTTCGTGTTTTTCGCACCTTAGGGATTCGGTAACGTCGCGAGTCGCCCTTACGACTGGTTGAAAACCACCACTTTGGCTCTGCGCGGCCACCGGCTCTCAATGCGGTCCTCCATTTTGATCGAGCACCATCGCCTTTCTGCCTGAAAATAAACAAGTTGCCGAACCTAACCGCAACTGACCTTTTGGCATGGCATTTGCTTCGTACCGTAGCGGCATCAATCTCCGAAATTCAGGTTTCGTTGGGTGGAAGACCGTTTGTGGTCCGATTTGTGATGAGGTGGATCGTGAGAAGGAAATTCATAGGAAGTTTCGCAGTCTTAACTCTGGCGCTGGCGGTCGCGCTGTCAATCAGCGTACAAGCCCAAACTACGCAGGAAGGCGCAGGGCCTTCTGAGCAGCCCAGTGCGCCGATGGAAATAGGACAGGATAAGCCCGCCCCACCGGCGCAGGCCGACCAACCGGCCCCAACGCCGCAGACCGCGGAAACGCCGAAGCTTGGGGAGGAAGCTAAGCCCGGTGAACCGTCGGGTGAAGCCCCGGCAAAGACTGACAAGGGCGTGGGCCGCGTCAGCATGATTCACGGCAATGTGTCGACGCAGCGCGGGGATTCGGGCACTTGGTCCGCTGCTGTGTTGAATCAGCCCGTGGTGAACGGCGACAAGGTTTCCACCGGAGCTGGCGGGCGAGCCGAAGTACAACTCGACTTCGCTAACATTCTCCGCCTGGGATCGAACGCGCAGGCCAATATTGCGAGGTTTACGGACAAGTACATCCAAATCCAAGTGGGGCAGGGTTTGGCCAATTACTCCGTGTTTGGCGAGAGCGAGGCTGAACCGGAGATCGATACGCCAAACGTCGCAATTCATCCCGCACATAAAGATGGCGTGTTCCGTATTGAGGTGCGGCCGGATGGAGACTCGATCGTCATCGTGCGCAAAGGTGAGGCCGAGATTTCAACCCCCCAGGGCATTGGCGAGGTGAAGCAGGGCGAGATGGCAACCGTACGCGGTTCCGGCGCCGATGCGAAGTACAAGATCGGCGCCGCTCCCGAACGGGACGATTGGGACCGTTGGAACAGCGACCGCGACCGCATGATCCGCAACGCGGATGCGTGGCGTCACACCAACAAATATTACGTTGGCGCAGAAGATCTGGATGCCAACGGAACCTGGAAAGACGCACCAGACTACGGTCAGGTCTGGGTGCCGAATGAACCGGATGGCTGGGCTCCATACCGCGACGGCGACTGGGTGTGGGAGCCTTACTACGGTTGGACTTGGGTTGGCTTTGAGCCTTGGGGATGGGCGCCGTATCACTATGGGCGCTGGATGTGGTACGGCGGCGCGTGGGCGTGGTGGCCGGGACCGGTGGGGGGCGGATTCTATCGTCCGTTCTGGGCGCCAGCGTATGTTTCGTTCTTCGGATTCGGAGGGGGTTGGGGATTGGGTTTTGGCTTTGGATGGGGCGGATGGGGCGGCTTCGGATGGTTGCCAATCGGGCCCGGTGACCGCTTCTTTCCGTGGTGGGGCGGATATGGCGGCCGGTTCGGCGTGGTGGGCGTCAACAGATTTGGCACCCTCAACCGCTTCGGTGGGATCGCGCCGCTGCATGCGGGCGCCGGATTTTCGAACCTGGCCCACCTCAACGACGCGCATGTCGGAAGCGCGCTCTCGACGGTAGCAGCGGGTAAGTTTGGAGCGGGTCGAACCACGGCGGTGGCAGCTACTCACGCGCAGTTAAGTGGCGCTCACATGATGACCGGCAACATGCCCGTGGTTCCCACGCGCGCCAGCTTGTCGGCCAGCGGACGGGCTGCGGCGCCTTCCACAATTCACAATAGCGGGTCGCAGCATTTCTTCGGCACGCAAAGCACGTCGCATACGGAATCGTTCCAGCAGCAGACAGCGCATCTGCAGCAGTCCATGCGGCAGAGCCACTTCTCGCCGGTGGCGGCCGGTGCACGTGCGACCGGTCCGGGTTCTACGGGATCGCGGAGCACGGCGACTGCGGGAGCAGGAAAGAGCACTGCTACAACTGCATCGAGTAGGGAGACGACTAGTTCTGCGACGAGGAGTACGGGGGATCAGGCCACCGCGAATGAGAATGGAAATCATGGCGGCTCGACCGGTCCGGCGTCTGCCGCGAACCGTGCGGAGCCAACGTCGGCCAGTAGCAGCGAGTGGAAGACGTTTACGCCAACGTCGCGCAGCGCCGAGTCTGCGGATCGCACCGCCGGCAGCACTGAATCTGCCAGCCGGGCCGAGAGCGGGAGCTACTGGAATCGCACGGCATCAAGTTCCAGCGAGTCGCGCGCATCCGGCTCGACCGGTTACGGGCGCAGCGGCTATTCACGCCCGCAGCTCAACATGAGGCAGCCCATCGCCCAGCCAAGGTCTTCTGGCGGTTACGGTGGCTCCCACGGCGGCTATAGCGGTGGTTCGCACGGTGCGCCGAGCGGTGGCGGTGGTCATTCCTCGGGCGGAGGCGGCGGACATTCGGGTGGAGGCGGCCACCGCTAAGATCGCAGGGTGTTGATGTTGATTGTCAGGTGAAGGTCAGAGGCGAGAAGGGCGTGCTACAGGGCACGCCCTGCTTAATTCAAGAGAGGCCACAACTTTCTTGGAAAGGCCACGACCCGGCAACGGCCTAGGGTCTCGCATAGGCGGGGTTGTCGGGATCCGGGCGGTCATAATTGCGGCCGTACTTGTTCTTGTGGGCGAGATCGATGTCGGATTCGGCCAGGGTGAAGGTTCCAAGGAAGGTATCGCTCGGAGTTACCGTGATTTCCCGTTCCGCGGCGTGCAGCGCATCCGGCGAAACCGACGGATGGAAGACGTGCATCTGGTAGCGGCCGGGAACCACGTCGCCGATGCTGATATCGCCGTGCCCGTTAGAGATCGCATAGTACGGGGTATTGAGCGCGATCACCACGGCGCTCATCTGGGCATGAATGTTGCAGAAGATGAAAGAAATGCCGGGCTTGTCGAACTTCACAAATTGAGTGCTGCCGCTCTCATAAAGCCCAAGATCGAAGCGCTTCCCGTCGAACAACGAAAAGACATTGTGAAAAAAAGGATCCCGGTTGGGAAACTCGACCTGCCCGCCCGCCGGTATCACCAGCAGCGAAGGCTGGAAACTCTTGTCCTTCTGCACCAGTTGCGGGATCGGCGGCGTCTGCTGGGGCGGCGCCGGGGCGGGTGTAGCTCCAAGAGGAGTGAGCCAGATCACAACCTTCGAAGCGTTACTCAGGGGGCGCCCGTTTCTTGTGAGTTGCACCTTACCCTTCAGTTCCACGCCCTTGGGTTCCACATCTTGCGCTGCGGCGAGGACAAAGACACACGGCAGCAAGAGCACGCACCAGACCGTCCGGCAAAGAGCGACGCGAAGCTTGTTCAAAACAGTACTCCCATGGCGAGATTCAGCTGATTGGTGACGCTGGCACTGTCATAGATCGGGAAAGTGTGCAAGCGTCTGAATTCAGCGGAAAGCAGCAAGTCGGACCGCGGCCGGTAGACCAGATTGCCGAGCGCTCCTCGATTGCGCCCTAGGATGGGTCCGAAGTTGTTGGCGTCAGTGGCAAAGCCCCGGATGTCGCCGGCAAATGCGTCGTCTTCGGCATAGACGCCATTCAACTCCAGCTTGGGTGTGAGTTGAAACTTCAGTTGGCTCCATCCTCCGGCGGAATCAAGTCCGCGAATACTCGTTGTTGAATAGGACGGGCTGCCGCCATACACAATGGTTTGGCCGATGGCGCCTCCCAAACCTCCCACGGCGCGGCCCCGATAGAATTCGCCGGAAAGAATCAAGCGGCGCAGAATCGGAATCTGCCAATCCGTCATAGCGGCCCAGGCGTCGACGCCGCGGCCCCACCAGTTCTGGCGCCCGTAATAACCAGCCGCAGCGAAGCTTAACGGATGGCCAAACGCCGGCCGGGACCAGGCGGTGCGCATTGCATAAGCCGGCTGGCCGGAGAGTTCGCCAGCTTGCGCGGAACGGAAGAACGAGTTGTAGGGAGGTTCCCAATCAAGGTTGTCTAGAATCCCACCCTGCAACGTCAGCGTTTGTTGGTCGGCAAGATCGAAGCGATGCTCGATGCGAGCTTGCGGCGTCCAGCCCCACAGATTTCCCGCGTTAGCGAAGGCCGGAATCGCGAGTGATGCAAATGACGTGGGGGAAAGCGGCGAGATGAACAGGGAATCCTGCCCAGCGATCACCGAGGTATGTCCCCAGTCGAGCCGAAGGCTGGCGGTCTGCATGCGGGCAATGCCGAAGTTGACGCCGTTGTTGGTGGCCGGAAATCCTCCGGCAAAATCGAACTGTAGATTGGCTGAACTCTTCGCTCCGGCCAGGATTGGCCCGAAAATCTCCAAGCCAATCTCGCTTTGCCGCAAGGTGGCCCCAAAGCTGGTCTGAGGGGCACCCGGCGTGGCAGGCGGTTGCGCGTAGTCGGGTATGTCCAGGTTGTCGGAGGCCCCCACATTGCGGAAGGCATTCATCAGCACAATTCCGGAGAGCCTAACCCGATATTTGGCGGCGCTTTCCACCTTGGTCTGGTATTGTTCGTCAATCTTCGAGCCCAGCAACTGAGTGGATTCTTCCAGCCTCTGAACCCGGCTTCCCAGGTCCGCAGATGAGGCTTGACCAGCGGCGGTGGCTGAATTGGCTCCGGAGGGCATGGATTCGGCGGTGGCCGGCAAAGCTGGGCTCGCATTCGTCGCCACCGTGGGCGGGGCCGGAAGCTTGCGCGTCTCCTCCAATTCCTGACGGAGTTCGTGCATTTCAGCGCGCGACTGCGCATTCTCGGCGCGCATTTGCTCGATCGCCGCGCGCAGTTCGCGCACTTGCGAAACCAGGTCGTGCAGCGCAGCATCCCCCGACTGAGATGCCGCCGCGGGTGTGCTCTCCTGCGCCAGGCTGCACATGCTCAAAATGAAGAAAACGGCAGCCGGCATGGCGATGCTACGAAGGTCAGGGTTCTTCACACATCCTCCTGCGCGACATGCGGATCGTCGTGAAATCAAGAAAATGGGAACGGGAACTACGTGTCCGAATGTCGAATTGAGTTTTCAGTCGCTCGATCGTTGTCTAAAGGCAAAAAACTACGGCCGGTCAGCTCGTCGCCGCCTGCGTCCAAAGGGTCATGTGGAGCGCGTCCGGGAAGTGTGATGCGAAAAACGGTTCGAGCGTCCGCACTACGTTCCAGCAGAACCTGGCCGCCGTGATCCTGCACAATCTTCTGTACGACTGTAAGTCCAAGCCCGGTGCCATTCTCTTTGCCGAAGCTCACAAAGGGATGAAACAACTTGTCACGAATCGGCTCTGCAATGCCGGGACCGTTGTCCGAGACGGCAATCGTGACGGAGGGACCGATCCGGTCGACCGTGACCTCAACTCGGCCCTCTCTGCCGGGAGCTGCCTCACAAGCATTCAACAGGAGATTGTAGAGGGCGCGCTCCAGCTTGCGGGGATCGAACCAAGCCAAACTCTGGCCATTGCAATGCATCTCGATCACAGTGCCCTGATGGCGTGGGTGCAGGCGGACCGCCTGCATGGCGCGCTGCACCGTTTCGACGACGCTGGCGTAGGTTGGGTTCAGGGATTCTCTGGTCCGGGCAAACTCCAGGAGGGAGTCGATCAGGTCCGTCATCTGGTTCACGCCGCTCCGAACCTCCTGATACAGCTCTTCGCGCTGTGCCGAAGTCAGGCGGCCATCGCAAAGAAACTCGGAATTAGCCACCACGGCGGCCAGCGCGTGGCGAAGATCATGGGAAATCGAACTGGCCATGCGTCCGATCGTGGCCAACT
>Ga0302325_10035634_pt1 | contig 10161 bp, 5 predicted proteins | sample Palsa_T0_2_FD_201948 | JGI IMG/M metagenome (GOLD analysis project Ga0302325, IMG submission 201948) | Peat permafrost microbial communities from Stordalen Mire near Abisko, Sweden - Palsa_T0_2 | ecosystem: Environmental > Terrestrial > Soil > Palsa > Peat permafrost | place: Sweden: Abisko... | reverse complement strand
CGCTCACCCACAACTTGTGTAGCAATACGGCCAACTTCCGGGCCACGGCAACGACCGCTCGTTTCTTGGCGTTCTTTCCTCCGCGCTCGGCTAGCTTCAATCCCCAGCGCCGCAGATCACTATCCTCTCCAAAGGGCCCCAGTATATAGTGCGCACCTTGCACCAAAAGCGTTCTGAGATAACGGTCTCCTTCTTTACTGATGTGGAGCTGGGGTTCGCTCATACCAGAGTTCCTGCGACCAGGACGCAACCCGAGGAAGCACCCCACATCCCGGCTGCGGCGAAATCGGTATGGATCGTCTAGGGTCAGAACGAAGGTCAACGCAATCAGTGGGCCTACCCCTTTGATCTGTTTGAGCAGAGCCACCTGAGGATAGTTTTCCTTGGCGATTTGCTCGATGCGCTTGTCGTACACGGCGATTCGCACAGTCAACGATTCGATTTCTGCTAGCAGCGGGCCCAAAACATCCCGCAACTCCTGACTGAGTCCCTTGGCGCTCTCCCGATTCATTTGCTCGGTCCCACATTTCTGCAAGCGCTCGCCATACGACTTGGTCAACCCCCGTGTCGCATTCACCAGCGCCGTGCGCGTGCTGACCAGCGCTGCTCGGGCGCGAATCACGGTCAGATGGATTTGTGCTTGAGCACTGCGATGTCGCACCGGACTGAGCAACCCAGGATCGATTCTGACCAGTCGCGCCAGTGTCCGGGCATCCAGCTGATCATCCTTTCGACTACTCTCCCCGATCAGCCGCACATTGCGGGCATGGGCTACGATCGCTTCGTGTCCCAACTGGGTCAACTGCCGGCTGACCCAAGGAGAATGCGTACCGGTTTCTAGTGCGATCCGACTCCGCGGTATCCTCCCAAAGATTTCCTCGATTCCCTTCGGAGTCGTAGCCACCTTTTGTTCCAAAATCACCTCGCCCGCTTCGTTCAGAATGCAGAAATGGCTGGTTCGGTCTCCTAGATCCAAACCGATCGTTAGCTGGTTCTGTTTGAAAATCTGGACTCTCTCGATCTCCACAGTGCTAATCTTCTTCATTGCCGGTCTCCTTTTTGCGCCTCGAGCGCGTCGTTTATTGGGAGCGTATCGCATCCCGCTGGAGACCGGTCTTCTCATCCCATCTTATTCCCGGAACTGCGGATTCTAAAGGGTTTTAAGTCCTTATTTTCAGAACTGCGCATTCTAATAGGGTTAAAAGTCCTTGTTTCCAGCAAGATGCAGAAATGTCGAGAAGTCTTGGAACTGCGGATTCTAAGGGAGTTAACGGGATTCGAGCTTTCGTGCGTGCTGATTCCAGGCGGGTTATGGGCGCGTACGCGGAACGATCGCAGACTGGCGGCCGAGGATATGTGCTCACAATTCACGCAAAATCGTAGCACAGATTATACCATTCAGGCAATATAATTCTTTTAGCATTCGAATGGAAATCCACAGGGCAGCCTTACCGATAACGGGCGGGCGTGCCCGAAAAACTGGGGTCTGTCTGCGCCGGCGATCGCCGCGGATACGCCAAGGCGTCAACTGGGCCTATGATGTTGGGGCAGGGCTCCGTCGGTGGAGGAATCGCCGGAGGGCGGATACGAAGCGCGCGCTTCGGGGTACGCCATTTTTACGCAAGCTGATTCGCTCGAAGAGCTTAGGAAGATGATACGCGATGCGTTAAACTGCCACTTTGACGATGGGGAAAACCTTCCGTTATTCGCCTACCTTCAGGGGCTAAAGCCCCTTTCTCCTAAGACCGTTTACGCGGGAGCTGAAGCTCGCGCCTCCTACCGAAACTGAGATCATACGCCGGCGAACGGCGCGGGCGGCGCTAGTAGATATCGTACTGCTCCCAGTGCAGCGTGGGATCGGATTGGATGATTACGCTTTTTTTGGTGGCGCGTTCGAGTTCATCGATCATGCTGGATTCGCGCGTTTTAAGGGCCTTGGCGATTTCGGGATTTACGCGCAGCGTCATGCTGGCGGAATCGAGATTTTCGGCCATTTTGCGGGCCTCGGCCTGGATCTCGTAGCAGATGGTGGGACCGGATTTGACCATGCCACTGCCGGAGCAATAGGGGCAGGGCTGGCAGAGGACGCGCTCGAGAGCCTGCTTGGTGCGCTTGCGCGTGATGTTGACCAAGCCGAATTCGTTGAAGTTGAGGACTTTCGACGGGGCGCGGTCGGAATGCAGCGCTTGCTCGAGCGCGGCCATCACGCGATCGCGATTGCGGCGCTCTTCCATATCGATCAGGTCCATCACGATGATGCCGCCCAGATCGCGCAGGCGGATCTGGCGCACGATCTCCTTCACGGCTTCGATGTTGGTCTTGACGATGGTGTCTTCCAGACGCGTGGAACCTTTGCCGACGTATTTGCCGGTGTTCACGTCGATGGCGACCAGGGCTTCGGTGTGGTTGATGACGATATAGCCGCCGGATTTTAGCCAGACTTTCGGACGCAGGGCTTTATCGAGCTCCTGCTGGATGCCGAACTCTTCGAAGATCGGCGTTTCTTTGGTGTAGAGCTTGACGCGGCCGACCAGACGCGGCTGGAAGCGGTTCACGAATTCGACGACCTTGCCATATTCCTCTTCGTTATCGATCCAGATGGCGGCGTAATCCTGGCTGAGGTAATCGCGCAGGATGCGTTCGACAAGATTCAGATCGCGATGCATCAGCGCAGGAGCGTGGCGGCCCTCGGAACCGTTGCGAATTTTGTCCCAGGTTTGGCCCAGGAATTCGACGTCGGCGCGGATCTCTTCATCGGTGGCGCCGCCGGCTGCGGTGCGCACGATGAAGCCGCCGGGATAGGTGCCCTTGGCTTCGTTGACCAGGCGGCGCAGGCGCGAGCGATCTTCGGCGCTGCCGATGCGGCGCGAGACGCCGATGTGATCGACGGTGGGCATATAGACCAGGAAGCGGCCGGGGAGCGCGACGTGACTGGTGATGCGCGCGCCTTTTTTGCCCAGCGGCTCCTTGGCGATTTGCACGATGATTTCCTGGCCGGCCTTGAGCATTTCGGAAATGAGCTGCGGGCGGCGCGGCGCGTCGTGGCGCGGTCCGCTGCTCTGGTGGCGCATCGGCGGACGGCCGCTGCGATCGCGATTGTTATCGCGGTTGTTGCGTCCGCCGCGGCGCATGGGGCGCTGGAAGCGCGCGCGGGGCGGCTGGCTTACGCGAGCGACGGACGGCGAGAAGCCCGGCGCGCCAGACGCTCCGGGAGCGTCGGGTGCGGCGCCGGCGCCGGGCGATTGCTCGCTTGAGCCTTCGATGGCTTGCGCCGCGGCTTCGGCTGCGGCGTGAGCGTCTTCTTGATCCTGCTGCTCGATTTCATCTTCGTGCGCGGGCGCGGCGCTGCTATCGAGCTCATCGTGTTCGGCTGCGGATTCGGCGGCGGAGACGGGCTCAACCTGTTCGCGATCTTCGTGCTCTTCGTGCTCGTGCACATCGAAGCCGGCGAAATTGGTGTGCTCCGCTGAGGGCTCGTGGGTTTCGATCTCGTCCAAATGCGAATCGGCTTGTGAGGCGTCGAGCGCGTCTTGCGCGGCTTCCTCGCGTTGCGCCTGGGCCTCTTCGTATTTGGCTTCGGCTAGTTGCTCGGCGAGCGAGGTGACTTCGTCGGCGGAAAGATCGGATTCATGCGCGGCGTGCGGCTCAAACAGCGGAGGCGCTGTGCCAGCGGATTCGGTCTCGGATTCGGCCGGCGATTCGGTTTCGATTGCTTCTTCGACGGCCGCGGTATCGGCCAAGAGCAATTCACTGGCGGCGGACTCAAAGGCCTGCGGCTGGTCGGCGGCGGGGATGACGCCGGCGGCGGGCTGCGTTTGATCGAGCGCGGAATCCGACAACGATTCCGTTTCCGGCGCGAGCGGCGCGCTGGGCGCAGCGGGCGCATACGCCTGACCGGGGGCGCGATCTTTATATTTCGCGAGCGATTCGCCGGGCAAGATCACCGGGACGTAGTCGGCTGGCGGCGGTTCGTAGGGCGTGCGCGGCTGGAACGGACGCGATTCGGATGTTCCTTGACCGGGTGCGCGCGGAGACGCGTATTTCGATGACGGCAAATCGCGAGCGCCACCGCCACCGCGACGACGATCGTCGCGGCCACCGCGGCCCCAGCGGCCACGCCGGCCACCTGGGCCTCCGCCTTGACCACCCTGTCCGCCTTGTCCGCCGCGATCGCCGCCATAACCGCCGGAGCGATTGGAACCGCCTTGTCCGCCGGAGCGGCCTGAGCCGCCTTGATTGCCGCCGGGACCGCGCGAACCTTGACCTTGGCGGTCGGGATAGCTGGGGGAAAATCCGCGAGAGCCGCCGTGTCGCGCGCCCGGACCCTGGCTGAAAGTATTGCCGGCGTTGCTGGAGGGCTGCGGCGGATCGTTGGGGAATTCGTGGGTTGCGTCTGCGGCGGATTCGGGCGAGGGCGCAGCTTCGCTCGGGCTCGCGCCGGACTCGGGCGCGGCGGCAGCGGCGTCTTCCGTCGAGGCTGGCAGAGCGGCGGGCGCTTCGGCCTGCGGCGAGAAAACTTCGCCGCCCTGCGCCTGCATTTTCTCCACTTTATTTTCGACGCTGGAAACGACGTGATCGTAGTCCTCAAGATTTTCGAGGAAATCGCTGACGTAGAGGAAGGCGTCGCTATCGAGTCCGATATCCACGAAGGCCGACTGCATGCCGGGCAGCACGCGTGTGACGCGGCCTTTGTAGATGCTGCCGACTAACGCAAATTCTTTTTCCCGTTCAATGTAAATCTCACAGAGCTGACCTTCTTCCAAAATGGCGACGCGCGTTTCGTGCGCTGACGCCGATATCACCAAATCCTTCGACATGAAAACTCCTCGGAGGGCATCGCCGGGCGCCGGCGCGCGACATCCACGAGCGCCGCTCCGCTGCAACTGGAGCGGCCGGATGGGACCGGCTACGCTGGGCTATTTTCGCCATCACGCGATGCAAACCTCGCAATACTTGACTTCCCGGCGGCAACCCGAATTCCATCCGGGTGCTCTGCGGGGCACTTCAATTTTTTACTGCCGTAACCAGGCCTTAATTGACGAAGCGGCGAAGTCGCACGTTCATCACCAGGCCCAAAGCCAAAAATACAAACAGCGTGGCCGACCCGCCGTAACTCATGAGCGGCAGCGGGATTCCGGTGACGGGCATTAAGCCGATCACCATGGCCGCGTTCACCAGGACGTGAAACCCGATGGCCGCCGTCACGCCCATGATCAGAAACATTCCGGCACGATCTTTCGCGTGCTGAGCGTTCTGCACCAGACGTAACAGCAGCGCCATATACAGCGCCAGCGTAATCACGACGCCGGCAAAACCCAACTCCTCGGCCAGCGCCGCCAAAATGAAATCCGAATAGCGCACCGGCACGAAGCCCAATTGATTCTGGCTGCCGTTGCCGAGGCCTTTGCCCCAGAAACCGCCTTCGCCGACCGCGATCTTCGATTGCAGGATCTGGTAGCCCGAGCCGCGAGGGTCGTCTTCGGGCCGCATGAAGGTCGTGACGCGCGATCTCTGGTACGGCTTTAAGACGTGCCAGCCCACCGGAAGCAACATGGCGCCGAGGGCCACTACGAATAAAGCGTGTTTCCACTGGAGTCCCGCAAGAAACGCTCCGACTGCTGCAACGGGCACGAGAACCATCGCCGTGCCGAGGTCAGGCTGAAGGAGGATTAAACCTACCGGCACCCCGACCAAAAGTCCGGCCTTGATCAGGTCACTCAGCAAGAGCCGGTCTGTGCGCACTTCACTGAAGAACCGCGCCAGCACCACGATTATAATCAACTTTACCAACTCTGACACCTGAAAAAACTCGCCGAGCACCGGCAACCACCGTTTTGCGCCGAAACGAGAATGGCCGACGAGCAGCACGGCCACCAGCGCGGCCAGGCCGATCATATAGAGCAGCGGGGCTTGATAGAGGATCGTGTGGTAATTCACGCGCGAAAGCACCAGCATGATTACAAGACCCAGGACGATCCAGAGAACTTGCCTCCACTGCATGCCGGCCAGGTGGCTGGCGTGCGTAGCCGACCAGATTTCCAGCAGGCTGATGCCGCAGATGGCGAAGACCAGCGTCATCATCCACCAATCGAAATCGCGGATACCGGAGCGTTCCCTCACGCGGCGCTCATTTCGTTTCGCCTGAAGCGCTGGGGTCGGCGGGCGGGGCCGCGGGCGCGGGAGCGGCCTGCGCTGTGGCCGTCGCGGCGGCGGGCTGCGGATTTCCGGTATATTCCTGCGGGTTCGTAAACGTGCCGGCCTTTTTATCGTAGTACGCCTTCACGATATCGCGCGCGATCGGCGCGGCACCTACGGCGCCGAAGCCGCCGCCCTGGACCAGCACAGCGATCACGATTTCGGCATTGCGCCGCGGCGCGAAACCGACGAACCAGGCGTGATTATTCAGGCCGGATTTATCTTTCGCGTTCTTCTTGCCTTGCGTGCTGATCACTTGCGCTGTGCCGGTCTTGCCGCAGAATTCTATGCCGGGCAATTTCACGGCCGCGGCCGTACCGCCCTCATTCACCACGCCATACATGGCTTGGGTGATGAAATCCACGGTGGATTCGGAAATCGGAAAATCCACTTCAGGCGCGGGCTGATCGGACATCAGCAGATGCGGCTGCTTGAAAACTCCGCCAGAGACAATGCCACCAATGGTGTAGGCGATCTGCATGGGCGTGACTTCCGTGGCGCCCTGGCCGATCGCCAGCGAAATGGTTTCACCGGGATACCATTTTTCGTGGAACACGCGCTCCTTCCAGGCTTCGGAAGGCATCAGGCCGGAATCTTCGCCGGGCAAATCGATGCCGGTTTTGCGGCCCAAGCCCAGGGCTGTGCCGTAATACGAGATTCGGTCCACGCCGAGACGCTGGCCGACGTTGTAAAAATAGACGTCGCAGGATTTCACGATGGCGTCGTGCAAATCCATCTCTCCGTGAGCGGGCTTTTCCGCGTCGTGAAAAACGCGGCCGTAAAATGTGGCGTAGCCGGGGCAGAAAACTTTGAAATCCGGCGAAATGGCCTTGGATTCCAACATCGCCGTGGTCTCGAAAATTTTGAAGACCGAGCCGGGCGCGAGTTGCGCCTGGATGGCGCGGTTGAGCAGCGGCTTCGTGGGATCGTCATTCAATTGGTCCCATTCCTGGCGCGGGATGCGCACGGCGAAATCGTTGGGGTTGTACGCAGGGTGGCTGACCATCGCCAGCACTTCTCCGCTGCGCGGATCGAGCGCGACCACGGCGCCCATCTTCCCGGCCATGGCTTGTTCGGCAACGGATTGCAGATCGTAATCGATTGTCAGGCGAATGGGCTTGCCGGGAGTAGGCTCCTGCTGTTCAAGCTGGCCGACTTCTTTGCCGACGCTATTGACGATGGAGCGGCGCAGGCCGTCGGTGCCCATCAGCGCGTCGTTGTATTGCTTTTCGATTCCCGATTTTCCGGTGACGTCGCCGGAACGCAGGCGCCCGCCGCTTGCGGCGATATCTTCGGTGCTCACTTCTCCCACGTAGCCAATGGCGTGCGCCAGGAAATCGTTCTCTCCATAGCGCCGGCGGTGAACCATCATCATTTCGAGCACGGGGATATCGGGGCGATGCGATTCGATGAAGGCGATATCGGCCGGCGAAGCTTCAGGCTTGATCACGATCGGCTGGAAATCGGGCAGCGATTTGGCCGCATCGAACTGGGTTTGCACGTCTGAGAGCGTCATGCCCAAACCATCGGCAATCTGCGGCAGAAGAGACGCGGTGAGCTTCGAATCGTCGCGCAGCAGGAGCACGCTGAACGACGGGTAATTATCGACGAGGACGCGCCCGCTGCGATCGAGGATCGAACCGCGCGGCGCGATGATGGGAATCGAGCGCACGCGATTGCGCTCGGCCATTCCCGCGTAATACGAAGTGCGCAGGACTTGCAGATTCCAGAAGCCGAAGAGCAGCAGGCCAATCAGACCGACGATGCCATAGGAAACTGCTGCGAGGCGACCTTGCGGTAATTTTTTATCGTTTTCAAACCAGATGGTCACGCGCACTCCGCGCCGGGGCGTCGCCCGACCGCGCACGCGCCGGCGTCTTGCAACAACGTGCTCACGGTATCATTCGCACCAAAATGGTGCAATAGAAGCGGCGATTCGTGAGACAGATTCGTTACCCTTGCGAGCCAAAACCACAGCGCCAACACCGGCAGTCACGATTTCCGCAGCTTATCGAGTAGCGGAAAAAGGCCGATCGCGATCACGCCATTGACCAGCGACGCGATCAGCAGCGGGACGGTCAGATAGGGCTCGCGCTGGCCGAGGAGCAAGCGGCGCGTGAGCACGAAGACCGCGTGATGGAAATGAAAAAAGCCCACCGTGAGAAGGAAGCGGCTGATGGAATGTTCAACGTCAATGCGCGCGCCGATGGAAGAAGCCACGTATCCGACCAAAGTTTTGGCGATGCCGTAGAGTCCGAGCGGAGTGTGGCTCAGACTGTCTTGCAATATGCCGATGGTCATTCCCAGGAGCAGACCGACGGAAGCGTTTCTGCGGCTGAGCGCGAAATAAATCGTCACCAGCAGAGGAAGCTCAAGCATGCTGGCCCACGCAAAATGGACCGGGAGAAACGCCTGCAATACCAGCGCCACAACCACGGCGAGTACGATCGTGCCCGCCGCGTAGCGGTGCACCTCGATGTGTTGATCTCCTCCCAGCCGAACTTCGACTTCTTCCATGCCGGAAACTCCTGCGTTACGGAGATGTGGATGCGGGCGCGGGGCCCGCATCGGTTGCGGCCGCCGGCGTTGTCGTGTCGTCGGTTTGCGGCACGTCAAAATCCTGGCGCGTGAGCAGAATCAAGACTTCTTCGAGCTGATCCAATTGCGCCGCGGGCCGCACGCGAATCAACATAAACGGCGAATGCGGATCGGGCTGGCTGGCGATCACGTTGCCCACCGGCAAATCCTTGGGAAAAATGCGGTCCTGCCCGGAGGTGAGCACCGCTTCGCCGTAAGTGATTTTCTCGTCGCTGCTCACGTACTCCATTTCCAGCAGCGGATCGCCGGTGCCCTTCACCGGACCTTGTGTTCGCGTATTTCCAAGCAGCGCGCCGACGCCGCTATCTTTATCGTTGAGCACCAGCACCTGCGAGGTATCGGCGTACACGGCGAGAATTTTGCCCACCACGCCATCCGGCGTGATCACGCCCATATCGCGGCGCACGCCATCGCGCGTGCCGCGATCGAGATACAAAATGTGACTGCCGGGATCGGGGCTGGCGCCAATCACTTGCGCAGCGAGCATCGGCACGTCGGCATGGGCTTGGCGAAATCCCAACAAGGTGGCCAAGCGCTGCGCTTCGGCGGCGCGGCCTTGCAGCGCCTGATTTTGCAAACGCATTTGATCGAGCTCGCTTTGAAGCTCGATATTTTGCTGCCGCGTGTGCCGCAAATCGACGTATCCGCTCCAGCCGTGTTTTACGCCGCCGATGCCCCAGGCGCCGAGGCGCTCAAGCGGCGAAACCATGTCTACCGCCCACACACGAATCAATCGAACCTGACGTTCGCGCCGAATTTGCAGCGCGAGCAGCAGGATTTGAGCCACGAGCACAATTCCGAGAAGCGTGAGCGATCTATGGCGGGATGGAGCGGCGATCATGGAAGTGCGGACATCGTATTCGGCGGCAGCGCGGCGCGCGGCATAGCGGCGCTAATCAATCGAAACCATACGCAGCAGCCGGAAATCGCTGAGCATTTTGCCGGTGCCGAGCACCACCGAAGCCAGCGGATCGTCGGCGATGGAAACGGGCAACCCGGTTTCTTCGCGGATGCGCTTATCGAGATTTTTCAGGAGCGCGCCGCCGCCGGTGAGCACGATGCCGCGATCGCTGATATCGGCGGAAAGCTCGGGCGGAGTGCGCTCGAGCGCCACGCGAATGGCGTTCAGAATCGTGGCCACGCATTCGGACAACGATTCGCGGATTTCGCTATCGTCGATGGTGATGGTGCGCGGCACGCCTTCAATCAGATTGCGGCCCTTCACTTCCATGGTCAGCGGCTTTTCCAGCGGATACGCCGAACCGATTTCCATTTTGATTTGCTCGGCGGTGCGCTCGCCGACCAACAAATTGTATTTGCGCTTAAGGTAGTGCATCACGGCTTCGTCCATTTCGTTTCCGGCCACGT
>Ga0302325_10035633_pt1 | contig 10161 bp, 7 predicted proteins | sample Palsa_T0_2_FD_201948 | JGI IMG/M metagenome (GOLD analysis project Ga0302325, IMG submission 201948) | Peat permafrost microbial communities from Stordalen Mire near Abisko, Sweden - Palsa_T0_2 | ecosystem: Environmental > Terrestrial > Soil > Palsa > Peat permafrost | place: Sweden: Abisko... | reverse complement strand
GCTTCAAAAAGGTAATACCGTTCCCAGTCCCCGAAATCAGACAAGAAGTCAAAGACAAATCGAAAATGCAAAGACAGGGACTGGGTGAAGTATCAATGCGTGGAATTGTGTGCTTTATCGACCGTCTGATTACCCGCTTAAAGCCATAATGCCCTGAGGGCGGCACCACCCGACCATCCGAACCCCGCAGTGGATGCAGAATAAAACCAGAACTCTATTTCCCAAGATCGCAAGACCATACTAAACGTAGCCTAGCTTCGCAAGGACCAGACGGGGAAGATAAGCTTTTTAGGAACCCCCGACAAGGATGAAACGAAACGCACAAACATGATACGCTGAAGAACACGTCAACGAGACCACACAACCCAGGGGTCTTTATTAAAATCATGCGTGTGCCCAAGTTAATCCGGGGCTTTAATGGACTCCTGTTCCTTCCAATTTTGTTATTAATCTACAAGAGAAGCTGGGAAACATGTCGGATCTCTTGTTCCATCCTGTTTATCGCCTCGATATGAATCTGCCGATACCGTTGAGATTGGTCTTGACTTCGGCATCGTTGTGCTTATTAAATGTCATCCTCTTCCCGGATATATTTTTACAAGAGGCGAAACTTGTGAGGTCTTTCCTCATAATTACCGGCATAGTATTTGTGCTGTGGGGGATATGGAAAGCTTTCATATATCCGAATTGGACAAGTCCTCTCCGAGTCATTCCAACAGTAAAGGTAAGAAATTATCAATATGTATATATCAATTTATTCATCCAATGCAATTAGTCCGGCATCATTCCTCTACTCGGACACCCCACCATAACGTTCAGAAGACCAGCTGGAGATCTTTACCTCAAGTTTATGAACGATATACCGAATGATGGCCTGATAAAAGTCCCTGGAGTGTTCAACCGTGAGGAAATTCTGTTGACAGACCCATCGACACTAGCAGAAGTTCTAGTCCACAAAAGCTACGACTTCGAGAAAACACCGGAGATTCGCAATATTATTCGCATTGTTCTGGGCGATGGCCTGATTGTAGTGGAGGGAGACGAACACAAATTTCAACGAAAGCATCTGACTTCAGCCTTCAGCTTCAGGCATATCCGAAACCTATATCCGATTTTCTGGTCCAAGGCAGCGGATTTAGTGGGTCGTCTCTCAGCAGAGATATATGAGAATCCTTCATCCACAGAAGAAAACTTTGCCCAACGACCACGACATCTCGAAGGAGTCTTGGAAATCAACCACTGGGCAAATAAAGCAGCCATGGATATCATTGGCATTGCAGGTCTCGGCCGAGAATTTAACTCACTCTATAGCGCAGAGGATGAGTTGATTGACAACTACCAGGCGATCCTTGAGCCTAGTTATGAAAAGGGGCTCTACTTTGCAGCCTTCTTGACGCTCCCTCGAGGCCTGGTCACTAGGCTTCCATGGAAACTGAACCAAAAACTCATTGATGCTACTACCGCTCTGAGGACAATTTGTCGTCAGCTTGTGTGGGATAAGACAGAGGCGGTGAAGTCGCAGAAGGAGCAACAGATTGACATCCTTTCTCTCTTGATCAAATCGAACAACTTTGCTGATGAAATGTTGGTGGATCAGCTTTTGACTTTCCTAGCAGCAGGGTAAGCTCTTCAAGCACCTTTCCTCCTCTCAGAGGACTCCACTGATTTATTTAGTCACGAGACCACCTCCTCGGCCCTAACTTGGGGATCATACCTCCTCGCCAAACACCCAGAAATCCAAAACCGCCTTCGAGAAGAGATTAGAAGCAGTCTCCCCACCCCGTCCACCAAATTAGACCCCGAGATCGATATTGCCACCCTTCTTGAATCCCTCCCTTACCTCACCGCAGTTTGCAACGAGGTTCTCCGACTCTACCCACCGGTCCCAGTCACCATGCGCATCGCAATCCGCGACACGGCCATTCTTTCCCAGCACATCCCGAAAGGCACCAGAATCTACATCTCCCCCTGGGCTATCAATCGCTCCCCTCTGCTCTGGGGAGACTCGGCCGGAGACTTCATCCCTGAGCGATGGATTGACCTAGGTACTGGACATGCGAACAACACTGGCGGGGTGAGGAGCAATTATAGCAATCTAACATTTTTGCATGGGCCGAGAAGTTGTATTGGGGAGAGGTTTGCGAAGAGCGAGTTGAAAGCGTTGATGGCTGCGTTTGTGGGAACTTTTGCGATGGAAATGGCGGATAAGAATGATGTGCCTACTCCAGTGGGAGCGATTACCGCGAAGCCGAAGAACGGGATGAGATTAAGATTGAAGGTTGTAGAAGGGTGGTCATAATGCTAGGTTGTTGGAGGTAGCTATGGGATGATTAACTGCAGAATTTTCGGGTGTCCTACATATTAGTTGGATCTCATGCATCTCACTTCACGCAGCAGCGGGTAAAACAGCTTGAAATGCATATTTGGCCGTTTATTCGTCAAAGCTCTATAAGCATAATAACTCCTAGTACAATACAATCTTAACTTCGTACCTGGAACATTTACTGGGATTTCATCAGCATCAACACACAAGAGCCTCGATGGGCGTTTACTAACCTCTGAATCTGCAATCTTCAAGACAGCCTTGCCGAAATTCTTGCCTTGAAGCATACCAACGAAACCATCCGCAGCATTCTCAATGCCGTCTGTAACGCTCATCTTGATCTTAATTGTACCCTCATGAAGCCACTTCGAAATGTTCTCGTCACGAGCCTTCCTGTATCTTGGGCCCATATTCTCGTCACCGACAATGAAGCCCCGAATCGTCAATCTCTTCGACACAATTTGCATAAGATTCTTGATTCCATGTCTCTCTGACTCAGGCGTGCTGTACTCTGCAACCATACCACAAGCAATAATCCTGCCAAAGGTGTTCAAGCAGTCCAGCGCGGCCTCAAGCTGTTCCCCGCCCACGTTCTCGTAGTAGATATCGATTCCATCCGGCGCGAGACGCTTCAGCGCATCAATCGGCTTCTCTTTCTTGTAATTGAATCCGCCATCAAAATTCAATTCCTTCAAGATGAAATCAAGCTTATCGTCTGAGCCAACTGACCCAATGACTTTCAAACCATCGTGCTTCGCAAGTTGCCCAACTATTTGGCCAACCGCGCCTGATGCAGCCGAGATGAAAATGGTCTCGCCTTTTTGTGGCTGGCCAATATCATAATACGATGAGTATGCTGTCAAACCAGGCATTCCAAGTGCACCGAGAAAGATCTTTAAGTCGAGGCTATATGGATTCTCAATCTTTCTCAACGCGTCTGCTGCCTCCTTTTCCAGCACTGAGTATTCTTCATATGAGATGGCACCTGTGACTAGGTCTCCCGTGCTAAATTTCGGGTTCGAGGACTTGATGATCTTGGCGATTACCGCGTTCTGGATAGGATCACCGAGCTTGTATGGAGGGGAGTAGGACTTCTTCGAGGGATCGCGCATCTTGCCCCGCTGGTAGGGGTCGAAGGAGGCATAAATGTTCTGCGTAATTACACCGCCTGCGGGAGGGGATTGCTCGAGGTCGAATTCACGGGTTTCGACGACGAGGTCTTTCCCTGGGACTGGCAGACCGTTGGGGACGGACTTGAAGATGACGGCTTTGTTCTGAACCATGATTGCGGTATTCCGAATGCCAATTGATCTGCTGAGAGTTGAGTTTGGTGTTTCTGGAAGAGGTAACTGTCCAAAGTTTGTTTGGTGGAACCCGAGGACGAGATATAGAGAATAAGGTCGACGTCAATTCGCTATGACGATAGCGGAAAAACAACGACAGCCCCCATCAGCTTCTTGCTTGCTTACCAACCACTATTGCGCATGCCGCCCTCTCCACGGGCTATTTCCGAAAAATCTGATAGAGCAGCCGCCGACCGATGATAGTGATATTCGTCATTTGTAAGCTCTTCTTTACTTTGTGGATGCAGACGACAGATGTATGATGATGCCGAGGTTCCCCGCCAGAGGCAAAAAAAAAACCCCCACTTTTTGTTCTGGTTTCATCTCGGAATCCTCTTCAGCAAAGAAACCCCACAGGGCAAACAAGGGGGTGGGGAATTGCCCCTTTCGCTCGAAAGAGTTTCGGAAACAGAAAAGCGCGACAAGTTGTCAGCGACAGGAGGGGGAGACGAATACCTTCAAGGGTTTGATGATTTCTGAAGTGAAGTTTTATAGTGCTGTGACTACAGCCTGCTGCCAGTACTCGAGCTTCCCTAGAACTTTCTGTTTCTTACTTGCTTACAGTTGAGATTTTGCTTCGTATTTACGACAGAGAGATGTTTGATATTTGGCGCGTCAATTCCCGGTCTGACAGCTAGATAAGTGCGATGGCCGCCAGGCCAGCAAGAATTTTCAGCATTCTTACGTACAGGATCTTCAAGTGAGATAGAGCCACCTTTTTCTCTTTGCCAAGATTCCCTGACGGCATGTGGGCTTAGAGATGGAACTCACTCTTTGATTTTAGCTCAGTAGCTTCATGGTACTACTCTCTGTAGATTTGTCAGATGGCGCTGTGGATATGAGAGGGTAACCATTCTGAGGATTGCAAAGACGTCAAGTTAACGCTCTCGGTGGATGATTCGACGGGAAAGCTAAAAGTTTCAAGTTGAACTGACAGATCGTAAGAAAAAGCCTCTACCGTAGTCGATCCGGTCTCTGGTGGACTAGGTAAGATTACGGTATCTAGCTTAGAGTCGAAAGTCACGTGGACTTTACAAACCTGTACTCTTATTGACAACTCTGGGTTTCTTGCCGAGTGATAAGAATTTAGGCATCGACTAGAACGACTACGTTGACTGATCAGGGAGTGTTAGTGTTAAGTTCCCATGTCGCTGGACACCGTTACGACTTGGGTGTCTCCTCCAGAGCCTGAATCTCTAGGCGCGTGGGGACACGGAGATCTACTTAGTAGATGGCTTGCGACGTCATATGTTCATCTTCATCTTTGTTGCCTTTGCGCCAATCAATTAAGCTTTGCGTTGTACCATATCGACGAAATATATTTGCCATACTCCAAGCCCTAGTTCACTTCCCAGCACGTTGGTGCTCTTATTAGCCTCGTCATGTCATCCTTTTCCCGCAATGTTGTCTGTTCGATATGCTCCTTTAGAACTCGTCCGTCATGTAGGATATGTTCGATTTGTTCGTCTTGAATGGATGTGACTAGTCGGTGTTATGCGTGAGTTGATCCGGCTGCATTTGGAATCAAAGCGAGCCCCTGGTGGTAATGCTACACAAAAGATCAATACCCGACAAGTTTTGTAGTAATTGCAACACCTACCCCGACTGGTATTCCATGCACGAGGAATAAGATGGAATCTGGAGAGTGGTAGTTTGCAAATGCATGAGCGTTGAAATAGACCGACATGCTATCCCCTCGTCCGGTGAGACATGGTCCACGCCAGGCATCACAGCTACAAGTAAAATCATCAGGCAGTTGTGTACCGCTTAGCCGTGATGCCTGGGGTGGACCATGTCTCGCCGGACGAGGGGATAGTTACGAATTTGTTCTTGGTGGCTGGCATCAGCATATTCTGGCGATCGACAAAAAGGAGACTGTTCTCGTGAGGAGTCCAATGATGCATCAAAGATCTTTTAAGGTCTTGTCTGTTGTGCATGGAAACTGGAAGTCACCTCTCCTGTACTTTGCATCTTCACACTCACGCAGCATTGCATCGATGAAACTCGAATCGAGAGAGATCAGCGCACGGTGGGTACGGTCGTGAGCGAGCGCGAGCGTGGAGTCGTGGACAGGTCCGAAGGGATGCACATGTTGATGAACCGCCTAGTTGAACTAGGAACTGGACAAAAGACGACGCCCGGAAATCAAGCTTGATGGCTACAACCTTCAGATATGCGAGTTGGCAATTGTGGAGGCGTAGCATTTGGGCCGAATTGGGTCTGTTCGCTGCAAGCCGCCAATATTGCCAGCTTTCTCGCGGATATTCCCAGCCGGTACCGTAACCTCACAATGAGCGCTCAGGATGTAACGGAGCAGTGAAATGATTTCTTGATGTAATAGAATTATTTTGAGATCCAAAATATAAGCAAACAGGTGTGTCATCTCATTTATGGGTGATTTGGAATAGTCTCAGCCCGTGAGTGTGCGTCTGGTCTTCGTGTATGCTTTTTATTTTTAGCCCTCAACGACATCGGTTTACGTTCCTATTATCTCGAATTATCCCTCACGTATTCCTCTATATCTCGTGTAGTTGGGATGGAGGTTCACTGTTGCAGCGCTTGAGGAAAATGGGGAGTTGACGGGCCCAGAAATCCACCAGCGCCTTGATTAATTCTGGTTTTATAATTCTCCATTAAGTAAACACACGGCAACCCGAGAAACACGAGATTGAAGCTCATTCACTTTACATCAAAGTAGTCGGAATCTGACTCAGTGGAGAAAAAGAAACGTCGAAATGAAGGAACTTGAGACGGGCGGCCGAACTACCTAATTCACGAGCACGAATAGCGTCAATCTCGTGTAGCCCAGCCCTGCTTGATGAGTAATGTCGTCAGATCCTCATCCTTCGAACAGGATATATCTCACTGCAGCTTCGATGGCGGGGTGACGTTAGATTATAAATTTAGGATACGTAACCTTGTGGCGATCAGTTGAGATGCATGTCTACAAGGTTCTTACATAACAGTACCGGTGAGAAAATGGAACATCGTATCCAGCCTCAACGCCCCCCAAGCGGGCAAGACTCTGGCACCACCGGAAGTCCGAAAGTTAACTTCGCATCGTCGCCCTCATGGCGTTTGCATTTCCCGTGACCATGACTCGGGCTCCTCCGAGAGACATGCGGAGCACCGTCGCCTATTCAATACGATTTCGACCATCGAGCGCGAAAATGACCCAGAATTCTGCGACCTTCACAAGGTGGCAAGGTCAAGGAGGCGTTCATGCAGCCGTGTTGGTGGAGCTGAATAAAGCCTAATAGTCGGTTAGCCTTCTACGGCGCTCTCTACAGTACAAGCGAGAGCGCCGTAGAATGCTAACCGACTATTAAGCTTCGTTCCCTTGCTGTTATTTTTATAAATTATGCACTATTACTCCCTTAAATAATCCTGCCATACCTTGTAAACGCCTTTCTTAACTCTTTGTGCCTCAGTCAAATAAGTAAGGAAAAGCTTGAAATCGCCCTCTTATTGCCCGGTCTGTTTAAGTGAATCCTTTACTTAGAAATTATACTCACATGGAGTACTTCTTTTAAGCATTATGCTTTTACTCTTTACTTTACTTTAAGTACAGACTTCTAAAACAGGTGCAAATACCTTTATTCACTGGAGTGTGCACGAGCTGTGGTAATCGGTTATCGCATTGACGCCAAATTTTCAGCCCTCTTCGTATCCACGGCCCAGACAAGTCAAGTTCCATAGGGCACAAAAATTGGGTTCTGCAGTGCATTCCTTTTTTGAACGTGAACTCCTTGTCGTTGGTTCTGTTGGTGGTCGCCGTTCACGTCTTTACAGTCAAAAACATGGCCCGTTATATTGCGCAAATCGATCAGCCCCTGAGACAGTCTCTCGTCCAATGTTTTCTTATTCCACGTTTCCTTGGTGTCAAAGCCGCAAGCAAATTGTTCGTTTCTGAGGCCGTTCCATTTAAGAATTGCACTTATCATGGGACGGCCCAGATCCGGAATTGGGTTTTCTGCTTCAAGTATTTCTCGGGGCTTGCGAGCTCCCGGCTCTGAGCTGAGAGCTGTCAACCCCGCCCCTAAAAGCGGAGACTGGGACGTGGACTGGTGGGTGTGGACGATGGAGCACTGGAACAGTCTGTGGCTTACTTCGTCCTGCGGGAAGCGTGGTGAATGGGTCGCTTTGCTCAGCCTGAAGATCTTTTGACGAGCCCGCACCAACATTGAGGAGTCCCATTGGGTACCAGATCTCAAGCGTCCTTCAACACCTTGGTCCTGCAATGTTGGTCACTCCGGACCACTCGCAGTACACCCTTCATTATTTTTCTACTCCGTCGGGCTTATGGTCTGAGGCTCTGAAACGAGGGGCGTGATCTCTAAAATCCCGGTGAGAATAGGGTACATATACCACGCACATCTGCTGGTGCAAAATAATCCGGAGTAGTGTCTTCAAGCATCTCTGAAAAATCACGTTGGAGCCAAGAATACCATCTGTTCGATACTTTCTTACAATTTGAAGTTCTACATTTGTTCCATCCTCTTCCGCCTCGTTGGATCCACATAAAACGGGACGCTGGATCAATTGTTGACGCCCTCATCATTTTCAGAAACACTTCTGACCTTGGTGTCTTACTCCTAGCCACCTCCCACCCCTCAGGAAGCTTTAGCTCTCCCCCACTATAAATACCAGGGTATCGCTGGCTCAGCGCAGGCCGTCTTCTCTCCGCAGCCCCCATATGCTCCATTCACGATGAGGTGCCCCTCTTTCTTCTCTACTAAGGCCAAATATCACCACCCATCATCCCACAAGCCCCGTATATCCTCTTTCTCTGCTCGGATACAACGTGTCTTTAAAGGCCCATCAGAGCGCCGGCCACAGCCACAATACAGAGACGAGCAGGAGAAAAAATACCACCACAGACCGACGCATTCGGCATCTTCATTCATCAAGACCACAACGACGCCTAAGATGATCGAGGCTGACCCCACCCTTCTGTTCGAAGAGCCGTTAAGCGAGCAAAGTCCTTCGCCAACAGCAGATCACTCAATACCGAGAGAGAGTTTGATATAGGAAGGGGTGGATTTGTCATTGGGACATGTTGGCGTTGACAACTACGGATCTACAAGAGGTTGCCCGATGCAAAATTTCGAGTCAAGGACAGCATTTCATGATGATTCTAAAGATATGGAATCGTGGGGTGTAATGACTCATGAGAGATGATGATTAAGGCATTTGATACCCCGACGTTCTCGTCGATTGGGAGACACATTCGTTTGGTTAGCGCTGCATACCCTGAGGCTCAGCGCCGGTAGATGGAGTTTAGGGCTTAGGAGCTTTGTACATTCGTTAAAGAGTCATATTTGGGATGATTTCGAATTGAGGTTTAAGAGTACAATGGGTTCTCACCACAAGCATCGAACTGGAAGGCATTCCTATTTGTATATGCCATTGGGTTTCAAAACTAGACGATGATAGGAATAGATCGAGTTATCAAGTGCTACGCATACACCATGAATAAAAGAAATCGTTCCCGTGTCTTTGATCAGGTCAAACGCCGCAAGTGAAACAAGTTGGTGCTTGCTAAGAACAGGCTGAACAGCTCATAGGCGGCGAAGTTTTTTGCATGCACGTTACAAGACAGTCATGAAAATTGACAACTCATCATTTTGCTACTAGTAAAACATGCAGAACGCTTTACTGCAAATGGTGTTGAGATGACACCAATCAGAGTTCAGCTACAGATGTGGGCTGATGGATCAGTTCACGTGAAGCTGACTCCGAAATACGGAAGAAATTGTCACATGGTTCTTTTTCTTTTAGGACAGTTCTTACTGTAAATGGCGACACTAATCTTGGTCAACAGCCACATCAAAGCCTCACTTCTCCATCCCTAGTCTAATAAGGCTACCTCAGGGGATCGAAGTGTTTTCGGTCACGTGATATTCCTTCATACCTATTGTTGGTGAAAAACGACGTCAGTTCAACTTTCATCCGGCGTGGGCAATGTGCACCACTTGGTCTACGAGCTGAGAATCCTGAGGGATTCAGTCAATCTCCTCCAAATTGATCTCCGAACCCCGACTGCTTGGAGGATGAGGACTCGACGACGCAGTCAATCCGGTCTCGTACGGGAAGTTGCTTTGAACTGCAGCAAATCATGACACGGAATCTGCACCTCCGCATTCCGCAAGATCTACAACTTGTATTTGGAAGCCCCATGTCCCTACGACCCTGGGGCGTTTTACCGTTATTCAGGGTCTGGAATTCATCATCCCCTCTGGCAATCGCGGACCTTGTATGAACGATCCAAGCGGATGCTTCAAACTTCATGTTTTCCTGATTGAGCGTTCTCTTCAGCGGGCTTGCTGCACGTAGCCGTTGGGAACAATTTCGTTACCTCGCGCCCTCACGAGCATCCTGCATGTATCGGGCCGGCATTGTGTTTCCCTATAGGAAGCGAGACGATAGAGGTGGCCAGAGCTATACTTCCCCCGTGTTCGACAGATGTTCCTGGTATCCTATCCAATATTTTGA
>Ga0302325_10035632_pt1 | contig 10161 bp, 7 predicted proteins | sample Palsa_T0_2_FD_201948 | JGI IMG/M metagenome (GOLD analysis project Ga0302325, IMG submission 201948) | Peat permafrost microbial communities from Stordalen Mire near Abisko, Sweden - Palsa_T0_2 | ecosystem: Environmental > Terrestrial > Soil > Palsa > Peat permafrost | place: Sweden: Abisko... | reverse complement strand
CGAGCCACGATAGGGATGGATGTAGCGAAGCAGGCTTTTTGTACCTAGTACTTATTCAGCTTTGGCGTGATAGCTCTTGGGCGCGCTCATCACCAACCGCCCGTGGTGTACACCCTTGGTGCTGATCATGAGGTCGGCCAAGGCGCGGATGCGGTTTGATTTACCCTTCACAACTATCACTTCCAGACAGGTATGGTGATCGAGGTGGGCGTGAGTCGTAGCAATGATTAGATCGTGATGATCGTGTTGCAATTCCATCAACTTGTCGGGGAGCAGGCGCGAGTGGTGGTCGTAAATGAGAGTAACGGTACCAACGACGGGTGAGTCGGGCGACTCCACGGCGGCGGTGACAAGACGGTCGCGGATGAGGTCGCGAAAGGCTTCGGAACGATTTTCATAACCTTGGATGGCGATGAAGCGGTCGAATTGATCAAGAAGGTCGGAATCAATCGCGACGCCGATGCGGCTTAACTCGCTCATGCAGGTACCAGCATAAAACTTTGCTGCGTAACACGATCCGAAGATTTGTGTTACTCGTATTATTGGAGAGAAGCGCAAAAGGGGACGGACTGCTCTGTTCCAGACAAGCGCTATGGCCGGTCGAAGATATATCGTTGGGGACAGCGCAGTCCGTCCCCGTTTGCTCGTTTGCTGAGTCAGCCATGCACATTCCAGACGGATATTTGAGCCCATCGACGTGCGCCACTTTGTATGCGGCGTCGGCGCCGTTCTGGTACGTGGCGCTGCGGCGGGTGAAAGCGGCTCTGAGCGGGCAGACGGTGCCGTTGTTGGCCGTGTTTGCAGCGTTTTCGTTCGTGGTGATGATGTTCAATCTTCCCTTGCCGGGAGGGACCACGGGGCATGCGGTTGGCATGGCAATTGGGGCCATTGTGCTGGGTCCGGCGGTGTCGATCATGGCGGTCTCAATGGCGCTGCTGATTCAAGCTTTGTTCTTCGGCGACGGCGGTATCACGGCTTACGGAGCCAATTGCTTCAATATGGCAATTATCGGATCGGTGGTGGCGTATTTGGTTTATCGCGTAGTGGCAGGTCAAGCGGCGTTGCGGTCGAAGCGGCGCGTGGTGGCGGCGGCAGTTGCGGGATATACGGCCATCAACGCGGCGGCGTTTTGCGCGGCTATTGAATTTGGCGTGCAGCCTGCGTGGTTTCACGATGCCACGGGAGCGCCACTATATGCTCCGTATCCTTTACATGTGGCGATTCCGGCGATGATGATCGGGCATTTGACGATCGCGGGTTTGGCGGAATTGGTGATTACGGCGGGCTTGGTGAGTTACTTACAGCGCACCAACGTAGACATGCTGCGGTTGACCGCGAAGGGCGCGGAGATTGAGGCGGCAGCGGGGAACATCCGACCGGCGCGAGGACTATGGATGACACTCGCAGTGCTGGTGGGGCTAACGCCGCTGGGCATTTTGGCGGCAGGGAAAGCATGGGGGGAGTGGAAGCCGGCGGATTTATCGAGGCCGCCCGCAGGGTTGGCGGCGCTCGCACGATTGTGGCGCGCGCCGCTCGCCGATTATGCGCCGGGTTTTGTGCACAACGCGGCGGGCGGATATCTGCTTTCGGCATTGGTGGGGGTTGGACTCATTTTTCTCATTGGGTGGGGCGGACGCTGGCTATTGACGCGCGGCGAGCGGAAACGCGGCGGATTTGTGGAGAAGACCATCCAGGGATTGTTGAACGCGGGGCAGGAAGCGTTATTCGCGGAAAGCTCGGCGCAAACCGGCGGGCTGCTGCAGGGGTTGGACGCGCGGGTGAAAATCTGTGGGCTGGGAGCTTTGATTTTGGCGGCGGTGAGTGTGCGGCGGCTATGGGTGCTGCTGGCGCTGTTTGGGGTGAGTGTGGTGTGCGCTTTGGCGTCGCGCATTTCGTTGCGCCTGCTGGCGACGAGAGTGTGGATAGCGGTTTTGGCTTTTACGGGAGTGATAGCGCTGCCGGCTCTGTTTATGGGATCGGGCGCGGCACTCGCGCACATTCCGTTGCTGGAATGGACCATTTATGAAAACGGGTTGCGGAGCGCCGTGTTCTTACTGTTGCGCGCGGAGACTTGCGCAACATTTTCGTTGTTGCTGATTTTGACCACGCTTTGGAATCATTTACTGCGCTCGCTGCGATTTTTAGGTATTCCGGCAGCGGCCGTCGCGGTGGTGAGCATGACTTATCGCTACATTTTTGTTTTTCTGGAAAGTGCGAAAAATACCCTGGAGGCGCGGCAGACCCGGCTGGTTGGACATTTGGAACCGGCTGTGGAACGGCGTTTGGCGGCGGCCAGTGTAGGCGCGTTGCTCGATAAGACGATGCATTTGAGCGGGGAAGTTTACACGGCGATGCAGGCGCGCGGATTTCGCGGCGAGATCCGTTTGTTGAACGATTTGAAGATGCGCAGCCGCGATTGGTGGCAGCTTTCAGCCATGCTGGCGATGGCAATGCTGGCGTTCGGGTTGGGGAGATAGATGCCTGCCGCGTTCGAGGTAGACGAAGTTCGTTACGCGTACGGCGATATCGCCGCGCTGAACGGCGTTACGCTGGATATCCCAAAAGGTAAGCGCGTGGCCTTGCTGGGCGCGAATGGATCGGGCAAATCGACATTGCTGCGTCTGCTGGCGGGATTGAGCTTCCCGGTGAGCGGCAGCATCCGGTTTCTGGGTGGTTTATTGAACAAGGAGCGCTTGGACGAAGAAGAGTTCTTCTTTCGATTTCGCAGGCGCGTGGGGGTGGTTTTTCAAAACCCCGATGTGCAGTTGTTCAACGCCAGCGTATTTGATGAAGTGGCGTTTGGGCCCCTGCAAATGGGCTGGGCGGCGCAAAAAGTGCGCGCCTGCGTGGAAGAGATACTGGAGCGGATGCGCATTGAGGATTTGCGGGATCGCGCGCCGCATCGTTTGTCCGGCGGCGAGAAAAAGAGGGTGGCGATTGCGTCGGTATTGGTGCTGGAGCCGGATGTTTTGATTCTGGACGAGCCGACGTCGGCACTGGACCCGGCGAGCCAGACGCAGATTGTGGAACTGCTGGCGTCATGGAAGGATAGCGGCCGGACGGTGGTGATTGCAACACACGATTTGGATGCGTTAGAGGATGTGGCGGACGAGTGTTATTTGCTCAAAGACGGGCAGGTGGCGGGGATGGGAGATCCGTTAGCCGTGTTGCATGATGTGGGGCTGCTCGAAGGGGCCGGTTTGATAAGGCCGCACCGGCATTCGCATGGGCATGTGCATGCGGGGGAAAAGAAGGCAAGGTAACAAAGTTGCGAGCCGATTACTTGGCACCCGCGGGATTGTTGGCCGGCCAAGTGTATTCAAACAGCCCAAGGACAGCTTTTCGGGCGTCGTTCTTTGATAGAAAACCCGGCTGGAAAAGCGTTTCCAAACTCAGTCCATAAAGCAGTCCGATGTGTTTCTAAGCGTTTGCGAGATGCTTTCGAGCATCAAAGGACTTCGAGTGTATCACCGCTGATTGGCTTGTCGGCGGGTCGGGCGGGTAAATTCACCGATCAATCGTCTGTAGTCGGTTAGCTGGCCTGATCCCACTCATCCCAACCTGAATCGGCGTGCTCATCATGATCAATCGGAGAAGTTGGATGGAGCATGCCGGCGACGTGTTTCGGGACCAATCCGCTCAGCTCTTTACTGAAAGCTCTCAATGAGCATCAATTCGCTGCCCACGCGATCACTCCTATCGAAGAGCATCCATTGCTCATCCGGTGAAACAGAGATCTCGGTGCCCGTTGGCGCGGGTATCGCCGCTAAGGTCTTGATGGTCTTGGTAGCTAAATCCAGGAATTGCACTCGTACGGTGACTTCAGACGAAGACAGCGGGCCCTCAAGAAAGTAAACGCCGCGCTTCGCGGGAGCAAGGCAATGTTGAAATAGCGCTGCCGAAACCCGGCTTTCTTCTCCGCCGCGGACCGGCACCTTCCATAACTCCCGCTCCTTGGTATACCAGAGATCGTTGCCATCGGCCGACTCGAAAGCTACCAATCCGCCGTTTTTCGTAACTTGAACTTCAGCGCCGCCCGTGGCCGGAATCTTCCAAATCTGCCGGTGTTGCGCTCGCGTAGAACAATAATAGATCCACTTACCGTCGTGCGACCAGCTCGGCCGGTACTGGTTTGCTTCGGTTGTAGTCAGCCGGACGGGTTGACCGCCTTGTATGCTGATGACATAAATGTCCCAGTGCCCGGCGGAATTGCTGTCAAACGCGATCTTCTGGCCATCCGGAGACCACCGCGGGCTTCCGGCCCATGCATGAAGTGAAGTAAGCTGAGCAGCGTGCGAGCCGTCCGCCTGACAGACCCAGATCTCATCGTGGCCAGAGCGATTGGATTCGAACGCAATGCGCTGGCCGTCGGGAGAATATTGCGAATGGCCCTCGACTCGGGTCGAGGAAATCAACGGATCCGCTTGCTCTCCGTTCTTACCATCCAGCCGCATGCGCCAGATATGGGCAGCACTCCCCACATAATGGGAGTACACCAAATGACCTCCTGCGCTGGCAATCGCCACATCACGGGGATCGTCGCCGGCCGCGGTTATCCGCACATTTTGGCCAGATGGGATTGCCGGCATCTGCCACAACTCGCGTCGTCCGCCGCGTTTGGAGGAGAACACCAAGCTATGCCCATCGGCTGTCCACGCAACGCCGTCAATTTCTTTGTCGTCGAACGTAAGTCTTTCAGGTTCCGCTCGGATCAACATGTCATCAGAGAGCGGAACTATATAAAGGTCTCTCTCATAGAGTCCAAGGTTTCGAGTGAACGCAAGCGTTTTTCCATCGGGTGACACGGCGACGCCTCCATCGCCGGTACTCGGAGCGGAGGGGGAGATCAGAATCCGCTTTTCTCCGGTTTGCACAGAGATCCGCACGATCGAATAGGTTTCGTGAGGAGAGTTCTGTTCCACCGACAGCAGCCAGCGCCCATCACGGGACCAGGCCAGTAAAGGAGGAGACACCTCGTACGATCTTCGATGCACGAACCGCTGCGTGCCCAATGTGAGCTCAGCCACCTGCCGCTCCGGCCCGCCAAGGGACGGAATCATGACAACTGCGGCTTGTGACGGTCCACGCGCCCGCAGAAAGGCGATCCAGCGGCCATCCGGTGACCATGCCGAAGCGAAATCCCCCGCCGATTTTGGAGTCAAGCGAACCGCATCTCCTTGGCCGATCAGCTTCACATAGATGCTCGGGCTGGCCTGCCCCGGTGGTTCCCACGAATACGCCACGCGCGCGCCTTCGGGTGAAAAAGAGGGGAATATTTCGTATCCCAGGTTGCCGGTGAGAGGCACGGCTGGGGATGGCACGGCGCTATTTGCGTGCTTCGCTGCTCTGCGCAGCCAATCGACCCGCACTCCTGTCGCGATGACTACGATCGCTGTAGCACAAGCGAACCACCACCAGCGGCGGCTCTTGGATCGCGCTGCCGGTGGGCTGACGAGCATCGGGACAAGGTCAGGTGCAGAAGCGTCCTTAACTTCCTCCCGAACTTCCTCCCGCAACACCGGCGCGACGAACCGGTAACCCAGCCGAGGCAGCGTCTCTATGTAGCGGGGCGTGCCCGCCGAGTCCTGTAGCGAATCCCGCAGTCGCTTCACGGCGGCATTGATGCTGTGATCAAACTCTACCACCGTGTTATTGGGCCACAGCTTCCTGCGGATTTCTTCCCGTAGGACCACTTCGCCCGGACGTTCCAACAGTTCAACCAGTATTTGAAACGGCTGCTGCTGCAACCTGATTCTGTGACCGTCCTTGCGCAACTCCGCCGCTCGAAGATCGAGCTCAAAGGCGCCAAAACGAATTGTGGAAGGCGCGGACGCAGCCATACATGCTATCGCGGGCTAGCTTAAAACTCTACCACGTTTTCGACTTATGAATGTCATCGAGCCCGTATGCTCCCCGTTATCAACAACATGGCTCGTGATGAAGATGTCATCTTCATATCATCGCCGTTGCATCGACGCACCTGTTCCAGAAAGGTAAGTTGACCAACAGCCATGACGATTCTTGGAAACCGAACCATCAAACGCAAAGCCGGAGCGCTGCCGATCGCTTCGGTCTGTGACTTCCCTTCGATTTCCGCCCAGCCTTCGTATACAGCGATGCGTAGGGCGGCCATTCTTGGCTGCGCGGCGGCTTTCCAGCCGCCGCCAACGGATACCTCAACCCACAGTTACAGCCTGTTTAATCCGGCACCGCCGGAGGCTGGGCTGGCGACGGGCTCGAATGATCATTTGAGTTCTCCTGGTCCCGTTTCACCGCTCTACGGAAGCTGGAAGCCGACCGAGCAGAACCTATGTATCTCAACCACTCATTTCTTCGCTTTTCACCCTGTCGCTGGCGAGTGAGTCAGCATCCCTTTCCGTATCTCACAGGAGTGCACCATGACCGATTTCCGGAGATCATTCATCCTCGCCGTGGTACGCGAGCACAAGAAGAATATTACCATCGCGGCGCTCTGTGCTTTCGCGGCAGGGCTCACTGTTCTCCACGCCGAGGCGCAGTCTGGAAACGGACCCCCTCAGGCCGCGGCGGCATCCGAGCAGCTACTCGTCGCACGCAGCAAGCAGCAGGCTGGCGAATACAATGCCGCAAGGCACATTCTGCTGGATGCTTTATTAGAAGCGCCCCATTCGGCCTTGCTGCTCAACCAACTCGGTTCGGTGCAGCAGGATTTGGGGGACTACCGCGAAGCAGAGCGCTCCTATCTCCTCGCGCTCAGCGCCCCTGCACAAACCGAGGGCGCTCCCGAGCGCCTCGTCATTTTGAACAATCTGGGCGCTCTTTACCTCGAGACGGGTCAATACGCGAAAGGCGAGGCAGTTCGCGAACAGCTCGAGAAGCTTCCGCCAGAGATTCTCGAAGGCCATCCTGTGCCGGCTGCCACCCTACTGAATACTATGGGTAGCCTCGACCATGCGCGGAATCGGGACGATCGGGCCGAGGCTTATTACGCCCGATCGCTCCAGCTTCTTCATCGGGCTGAAGGGCCCGCGAGCGCAAATGCCGCCCTCGTCGAAAGCAACCTCGCATTCTTGCGATTGGAATCTGGCCGATACGAGGGTGCGGTCGAGCTTTTCCGGCACTCTATCTTTCAGATCGAAACGGTTTTGGGCTCGGAGAACCCCGCGCTCGTCCGGCCATTGGTGAACCTTGCCAGGTGCGAAAACATGAGTGGCCATCCGAACGAGGCAGAGCCGGTGGCTCGGCGCGCTGTCGAGCTTTCGGTTAAGGTCCTGGGTGAACGCCACCCGGTGACTGCCACTGCCATGCTGGAACAGGCGACCGCGCTGCGCCGACTCCGCCGCAAAGGGCCCGCGCGCGATCTGGAAAAACGCGCCGCCGCCTGCCTGCGAAACAGTTCCACGAGAAACCTGACCGGCTACACCGTTAGCCTGCGCGATCTCGGAGCCCCAGCGAAACCGTAGTAAAGTCACAAGAATGGAGTTAATCAAAATGAAAAACCGAATTCAAGCAGCCGCGAAAACAGTGTGGCTTATCGTCATCTGCCAGTCTGCCGCCGCTGTCGCTCAGACGTACACGGCACAGAACTCGCCGGCTAGCCCGGCTCAATTTAAGGCCATTATTCAGGCCGCTAAAGCCGCTCACAGTGTTCAACTGACTCCCCTTGTGTGTCTGAAGCCTTTGCCTTATGGAACAACCAGCGCTCTTCCTCCAGCCGCGAGCGCAGACGCGGACGCGGGCGGGCCTGCCATAACGACCTTCACCGTTCCAGGCTCCATTTCAACCTTTCCCGCAGGTTACAATTTCAATTTCGTTCCAAGCAATACAAGCATCAACTCAGAGGGCGCAATCACGGGAACCTATGAAACGAAAGTTCCGATTACCCCCACCACCTTCTACGTTGCTTTGCATGGCTTCCTACGTTCCCCCGAAGGGACCTTTCGTCTCTTCGATGCTCCCAATGCTATCGCTACACTTGATTCGGGAACCACTCCTGAGGCCATCAATGAAAACCGGGAGATCACTGGGTCCTTTGAAGATGTGAGCTTTGCGTTTCACGGTTTCTTTCGCGCATTCGACGGTAGGCTTACGGTTTTTGATATTCCGGGATCGGCGGGAACATTTCCCGTTGGTATAAATTCGCGGGGGGATGTCGTTGGAAATTATATTAACCCTTCCTCCGGCAGCCACGGGTTTATGCGAAGCCGTGATGGAGGTTTGACTCTGTTCGATCCCCCCGGAGTTGGCGCCTTTGGGTGCTTTCCGGTTGGCATTAACTCGGCAGGCACGATTACAGGTACCTACTTCGATTCGGATTACAATGAGTACGGCTTCCTCCGCTACCGGAATGGAACCTATATTTCTTTCGCAATCACTGATCCGGCAGATGGAACGTCACCCACGGCGATCGACGAGAGCGGGAGAGTAACTGGCTACGCCTACGGGCCGCCTCCCGGTTTTGCGACCCATTCTTTTCTGCGCTACGCCGATGGGACATATACAATGTTCGATCCAATCGGCGCTACGTCGAGCATAGCGCTCGGTATCAATTCGCAGGCAGCGGTCATTGGAACCTGTGATAGCTCTCCTTACAACTATCTGCGTACTGCAAACGGCTTAATTCAAACGGTAAACCTCCCTGGTCCGGTCCAAGGGATTAACGCAGCTTATGAGGTTCCGGGCTTTTACTACGATTCATCCAGCAATACATTTATAGGTTACGCGGCAAAGCTCAAATGCCGATGAGGACGACCGAATCGCGTTCTTGTATGTCGTGGCAGGCATTCAGCCTGCCGGAAGTTTTGGCCACAGGCCGCTAGCCCTTAATAGTTCTCACCACCGCGTCCGCGAATTCACCCGTGGACGCGCTGCCTCCCACATCTCCCGTTAAGAACTTGCCTTCCCGGTAAACCGTCTCAATCGCACTCTGCATTTTGTGCGCCGCCGCGTTTTCTCCCAGGTGCGTCAACATCATTACGGACGAAAGCATCAGCGCCGTCGGATTGGCCTTCCCTTGCCCCGCAATATCGGGCGCGCTGCCGTGCACCGCTTCAAACACCGCGTGCGTCTCACCCATGTTCGCGCCGGGAACAATGCCCAAGCCGCCCACCAGGCCCGCCGCCAGATCCGAAACGATATCCCCGTAGAGATTCGGCAGCAGCAGAATGTCGAACGTTTCCGGCCGCATCACCAGTTGCATCGACGCATTATCGACAATCAACTCTTTGTACTGAATGTCCGGAAAGTGCTCGGCCGTTTCCCGGCAGCAACGTAGAAACAGCCCGTCGGCCAGCTTCATGATGTTGGCTTTGTGAATCGCCACCACCGTCTTGCGGCCGTTCTTTTTGGCGTAGTTGAAGGCGTAGCGCGCAATCCGTTCCGAAGCAGTCCGTGTGATCACTTTCAAGCTGGTCACCACGTCTTTCACAATCTCGTGTTCCAGCCCGGAATACAGATCCTCGGTGTTCTCTCGAAAAATGACCATGTCGATCTGCACGTCTTGAAAACGCGTTTTCACCCCAGGCAGTGTTTTCACCGGCCGCACGTTCGCAAACAAATCGAGCGTCTTGCGCAACGCTACGTTCACGCTTTGAAACCCGCCTGCTACCGGCGTTGTCACTGGACCCTTCAGGCCAACCTTCGTCTCATTCAGCGAATCGAGCAAATACTGCGGCAGCGTTTTGCCCGATTCCAGAATGATGGATTCGTTCAACTCGGCGCGCCGCCAGACAATATCGACGCCCGTTGCTTCCACCGCGCGGACAGCCGCTTGCGCGACCTCGGGGCCGATTCCATCGCCCGGGATCAAAGTGACATAGTGTGGCACGCTTCATTTTATGATTTGACGGGCGCTCGTAGGGCGGCCATTCTTGGCAGCGAGGCGGCTTTCTAGCCGCCTCCAAGTGATCCTATACGGATTTGCCAGAATGAATTCTTATGCCAAAGATCGAACGCGCGCTCTTAAGCGTTACCGATAAAACCGGCCTGTTGCCCTTCGCTCAGCGTCTGCATGCCTTGGGCGTTGAACTCATCTCGACGGGCGGCACCGCCAAGCTGCTGCGCGACAATCAGGTTCCCGTTCGTGAAGTGGCCGAAATCACCGGTTTCCCGGAAATGCTCGACGGCCGCGTGAAGACCATCCACCCGCGCATCGCCGGCGGCATTTTGGCCATTCGCGCGAAC
>Ga0302325_10035631_pt1 | contig 10162 bp, 11 predicted proteins | sample Palsa_T0_2_FD_201948 | JGI IMG/M metagenome (GOLD analysis project Ga0302325, IMG submission 201948) | Peat permafrost microbial communities from Stordalen Mire near Abisko, Sweden - Palsa_T0_2 | ecosystem: Environmental > Terrestrial > Soil > Palsa > Peat permafrost | place: Sweden: Abisko... | reverse complement strand
TGTGGAATACGAATAATAAAGTCAAAATGACGCGGGAACAATACATCAAGAATACTTCCGGGCAGGGTGTCTCCGAAGACATCCTCTCGGTACTTCCCTCCTTCTTGTTCCCTGTTGTCATTTACCCTTTGTTCTTTCCCCTTCTGATGCTCTACCCTACCGGCCTTTGCCTTTGCCTTCCCCATATTGTCCTTTCCCATTGTTCCCCTTCCCATTTTGCCCTTGACCATTTTTTTTCTTTTCTGATTGTAGTGCTGGTACGACAATATCACCGCAGCTCCCTCCATCGACTCCACCCACCCCAGCTTCTCCAAACTCCGCTTCCCAAGACCAAGACCAATGCTTGATCGTACCACGCGCCCCGCCCTCGACCTCTACAACCCCCTCTCAGAATCCCGGTGCGACGAACTGAAAATCATCTACTCTTCCAATGGCAAGCCTTTCTACAAATCCACCGAAAACACCCTACACTGCCGAGGAACGCAGTCCACCCTGCCGGTCGCCGAGACGTGCGATGTGATGGAGTTGGCGGTGCGGGTTACATTGTTGAATCGCGGACGGGCCAAGAGCGAGGGATTTCCGCTGAATCGATTGAGTGTTGTCCTTGGGAGTTTACATGGTAAATCCTCGCGACTTGTCAAAGTGGGGATATTTCCGCGGCGGGAAAGAGTGGGTCGATTTGGGAGGATAAGTGGATGGCAATGGGTTGAGACGGGGGTTATCCTACTGGATTCGAAAATCATGTTCGTCAAGGGGGATTTGATGCCCCCCAAAGCATTGATGATAAGTATCGACGCGGCGAATCGGGGCGACAGCGAAGCTAAGGGGATATCATTATCCAGCCTTTGGGGAGCGAAATTATTTTCGACTTGGTTGGGAGTGTTGCCTTTTGCGATTCTTCGATCACGGGTTCCGCATCATGGTACGCACTACGTCTCGTCTCTCAATACGGCGAATCGGAAATTTTATCCCTTCCCGATGAAAACACCCTCAATCACTGGGTCAATCTAATCAACTACCTCGCCTCCACTACAGCTGCCCTCTCCCCTCCCTCCGCCGATACCAGTTTATCCCCCGCGATGTTGCGGCGCCGAGCAGGAACGATGGCCCCTCCCGCCGGTCGACCAATTCCCCTCCGCGCCGTATCCTCAACCCTCGAACTCGGCGGCCGATCTAAATCCAAACAACCCCCCCTATTCGCCCCCATTCAACTCGATAAACTCTATTTGTGTTAGCAATTTCAACACGAATTGGAGACCAAGTTGCATTTGCAAAAGGTTGCGGTGGAGAGTCTTGAGCGTACTGCTAGGGGATTATTGTTGCAATGTCCTGTTCAAGAGAAGACAAGGGTGCAGGTTATTAGTGCTCTGGAGAGAGTGGTGAAGAGGTTGAAGATGGGTCGAATCGAGCTGGAGAGGGGAGAGTGTTATATTGATGTGTTGGGCCAATTTGTCGGAATTATGCGGGAACGGAAAGTTAGGTTGGTCGAGGAATCGGCGTCGTCGACGGAAGATTTTCAATTACCATCCTTGCCGGGTTTGGGCAATTTTGGGATTCGATGATGACGGAGGGAGTCGGAAGGGGATCGAGTTCATTGGATGATATTGATGTTCCTATACGACGGGTCGAACGCCCACTATCAGTGCAAGTTCAAGCCAAAATTCGAAAATCGATACGCACGCGCGTCGCGACGAGGAACGCAATGTTGAACCCCCCGTTCCACAAATCATTACCACGAATATCTCATTGACGGACAGTCCGTTTCAGTTGACAGCAACACTGGTACAATCTCCACTACCCCCGGGGACAAGGCACTAGATCAAAGGGATACCCACAATATCTACATCACCTTCGAATATGAATACCTCCTCGCGGGTCGAGAAGACAAATACAAATACGAGTATACCTATTGGTTCCCCTCTACATACGTCCGAAATCACCCGCATTGTCCTCGAAGTGGGGTTTTAGTTGCCTCTACTCTATATATTGACCGACGGCCTCGTATCAAGAACTGGAATTCGCGAAGGAGATGCCACGAGAGGATCGAATGGTGGCGACAAAAAGTGAAGACGTCGATGCAGAGATGTATGCGAAGGATTAGGATGTGGAAGGAGATTTTTATTTGAGGATTGTTTATTTGTTTATTTGTTTGGGGTTGCTGGGGATTTGCTGATACCCGAAAACTGGAAATGGATTGGCATGGTTTCGCATGGCGGTGCATCATTGGGTGGGGGGTAAGGGATAGGATATTTCATGTAGACAATTGGCGGTGATGTACCGTTTTATTTTATCCACATATGTCATTGTTGAATTAACGTTGTCAACTTTGGTTGTCATCGGAGTGGTGGTGTGCTGTAGTGTGGGGGTGGGGTGGGTCTGGTTAAGGTTAAAGTTATTCCGTCGTTCTTGGGTGGGCCGGGCAAAACCTATTATACTGCTCGACCAATACTTCCACCGAAAGGCACGAATTATGGTAGGGCCGACTGTACTTCTTTACAGTCGTACAAGTGTCCCGTTAGGCACGTGCCGATGGGTGAGACGTGGGAAGTTGAAGGAACTAAAAAAGTTTGGAAGTTCTTGTGCATGTGACGAGGAGAGCGACAATACTTTCGCAGCAAAACCTGGACGGTCCTGAGGACCGTCTGCGGACCGTAAGAAGGATAAAGCGGATCAGAAGCGTTGTTTTGGAAGACTCCGCCTTCCACCTAAAAGTCACCGGGTATCCGGACGACACAGCCACACAACGGAAAGTTGGGAGATTTAAATTGGGAAAAGTGCACTTTTAGCCCTCCGAAGTTTCGAATTTACCAAAATGGCCTTCGCCATATAAACCACCATAGTTAATGCCATATCGGATATGTTTCATAACTCCTTCAATTTTTGAGGAAATCAATAATCCTGTCAGTTCTAGATAGGTCTCAATGAGCTCTTTAACATGCCTCAAGGCCTTGATACTGAACTTAAAGGGGCAGTGAAAAACTGTAAAAAACCTCAAATTTGCGAAAAATCAGGGCTATTTTTGGTAGTTTCGAAACTTGGGAGGGCTATTTCGGCACTTTTCCCTTATTAATATTAGTACAGTAGATCGCGGCAGTAGGCACCCGTCGGCTATGATGCATACACTGGATTAATGACACGGTAATTGCTGCAGACCCCACTCCACTCCCCCATCTTCACTCACCTCGCCGCTGCATTTTACTGAGCCCCGAACCTTGCCTCACCAATTGTTCTAGAATGTCTGCTCCATACAAAAAGGTGCTCCTCGTCGGGGCTACGTCTGGTACTACTACTATGTGACCTGTGCTGACCAAGGAATTGGCCATGCGCTTGCATGCAAATATGCTGAGACGGGAACACATGTTGTTGCTGTGGGACGCCGACAACAACAACTGGACGAGCTTGCGAAACAGCACAAAGGAATGATTTCGACCAAGGTCTTCGATATTGCCAAGTTGGACCAGATTCCAAAGTTTGTGGACGAAATCATTGCGGAGCATCCCGACTTGGAATGTGTCTTTTTGAACAGGTATCACCCCGTCCTTGAGATAGGGATTCACGGTAGTGGCATGCAGCGCGGATTCAATTTTATGAAGCCAGAGACGGTGGATGTGAGTCAAATTGACCTGGAGGTTACGACAAACTACTTGAGTTATATCCACCTGTATTTTCCCTTGATAAACCACTTTTAACGAGATAGGACAAAATATTTCCTCCCCTTCCTCCTAAAGAAGAAATCCTCAATCATGTACACGACTTCCGGTCTAGCACTCGTCCCCCTCCCGCGTTGTCCGAACTACAACGCCACGAAAGCCGCCCTGCACCAATTCATCCTGTCCATCCGACGTCAATTACAAGATACCTCTGTCACAGTGATTGAGCTTTTCCCGCCGGCGGTGCAGACGGAATTACATGATGCGAAACACCAGCCTTCGATTCAGAATGGGCGCGCCATCGGGATTACCATCGACGAGTTTATGGAGACGGCATGGGAAGGCATTGTCAAGGGGAAGGAGGAGATTCCTGTGGGGTTTGTGGTTGGGGCTTTGGAGAAGATTGATGGGCCCAGGAAGGAGATGATGAATCGTATGCCGTGGGATCCTAAAGAATTTGAGAGTAATTAAACATCTCCATAGACGGAAGTTACTGGAAGGAAACGATTTTGGAGTCATGCACAGATAGTAAGTAGACCATAGTTCTCCCAAGTATTACATTCTGTTTTCATGCTCCCGACGTCCTACTTCAACATAAAACAAGTTTACCCATCATGTCATATCTCTCTATCCTCATCTAATTGTCCCTTCATGTATATATATGTATTCATCTGAGTCTATTCTCATTCACCAGATTCGGGAAGTTCAACGTCAACTCCGGCTGCGAATGCAAAATATTATCCACCGCCTCAACCCCAATCATAAAACTATGATCCTGATTCGCAACCTCATATTTCCAACTCCCGAACCTGCCTCTGGACCAAACATCCTTTGCCTTCAGTGCTGGAAGGACTTTCGCCAGACCGCCATCTCGTTCGAGTGTCGGCGTGGGATATCCATGCGGGAATTTGCGGTGGTAGATCGATACGATTTCGTCCTGTGGGAGGAGGAGAGTGGTGTTGACGGCGCCTTGGATGGTGTCGGCTATGAGTGTCGATTCGGTGACTGGTTTCATGGAGGATTCAGAGATCTCGAACATCAGGGACCAGTAGGGACCTTCCTTGGCGGAGGAGGAGGGGGATTTGTCGCCGTTGGCGAGTTGGAGGGTAGGGAGACGGGTTGATGTTGATGGTTGATTGTACGGAGAGTAGTTTGAGAAGATCGTTGCTCTGTAGAATGGACAGTCGGATTCTGGAAAGTATAGCTTGTATAAGTAGACTTCAGAAAGAGGTGAGATACCCAGCACTTGTCGCCGATTCTGTCAGGCCGACTCCCTCGAATACCAATCCCCACAACATGCGTACTCGAATAATAAAGCTCCTTCACCCCCTCTTGCACAGGCTTCAACGTCGCCGGCGTAGCACTAATCATCCCAGACAACTCATCCACCGGCATCGTACTAACCAACTTTCGATACCCAATTTTCCTCCCATCGCTCAATTCCACAGCCTTCTTGTCCACATCGACATTCACAACCCTTGTATCCAACAAAAACTTGTCCTGAGGCAATGTCTTTGCCACGGCCTTCCAAATCCCGCCGGTGCCCCCATGCGCAGGGAACCGGAATGTAGCGTTCGGTCCCCAATTGCCCGCCGTTTTATTCAGAATGACGTTCTTGGTCACTTTTTTGAGGTCTGGCGCCGCAACGCGTTCCCCGAGCCATTGACATTGCATTCGTGTCGTTGGCACGGCCCATACTTTGAAATTATACGGTCTCATGAATAGATCTGCGATTCCCTCGCCTACAGGTCAACGACTTGTTTAAAGAGCTGGGGATCAGGAGATGCTACCCATCATGCGGAGGATCCATTCGTCGAAGTTTTTGGGTTTCTGGTGCACGTTGAAGTTGACTGCCGCATCGATCATACCGTCCATGCACACGACTTGTTCCTCCTTGGGAAGCATGCTGATATTATTCTGGAACGGATATGGAACCCAGAGACCCTGACAGCGAACATACGAGACTCGCTCATGCGTGAACCAGTCGTCCTTTCGGGGTAATGCCTCATTCAATGCATCGTCAAAGTACTTGTAATGCGAGAAAATAACATGTCCTCCAACCTATTCCGTCAACTTTCGCGGACGAAATAGAGAAATACGTCATACAGGAATCCTTCGGGGGTCACATCCGTCGACGCAAGTCCGCCGACCTCCTTGAACGCATCGATAACAAGCCAATCGCTATGTTTCTATTTCCCCGTCAGCTTTTTCCAGCTCCAATCCTTCGAATACATACCAGATCGTGTAATCGTTTCGCTGCCCCAAGACCCGTGGGCCCTGCCCCGATAATCAGAACATCGACTTGCTGATCCTGCAAACAAAGGTAAGACATGCACCAATATCAAAGACCAGCATACCTGAGTCATTCCACAAACAAACCCTTTTCACAAACAAATTCACAAAACCCAAAAGATCGTCAAAGCAAGAATCGAAATATAGATAAGATACGAGTTGCGCAATCCGATCTTCCGAGGACCCAAAAAAGCCTTGGCAATAATGACAAGTTGGGTTTTTTTTAGTGGGAACGGGGAATTTTCTTTTAGGTGCATGGGCCTTATTTTAAATTTTCCTATCCAATTGCAATCAATTTCCGTTCCGGATGAGCGAAGTGATGGACCAATTGAGGGCCAGGGTAGGACTAAGATGTCCCCACGCCCCGTTCCTTGGTCAGGGATCCCGTTTGACGGTGTTTGATCGTGGAATTCCACACCCCTTGTTTAAGGTTGCACAAAAATTGAATCTTACTTCTTACGTGTGGCGAGGCCCGGGTCGACTACCGTGCTTCGGAATAGAAAACTTGATTTCTGTTGGGGGATTTAAGATTTATCCCGAAGGGAGGAAGTATGCAATAGGAGCTGATGATGGTCTCGGTCGGTCGTTCGATCTGGAGTTATCATTAATATGGACACATAGCAGCAAGTCCGGGGTCTTGGAGGTCCGTGCGTAGCCATTGACGCAATTCGTCAAGTCTAATTTATAGTTCCTCTTCCCGTAGTTTAAGAGCGCATGGGCCGCCGTTGAGTGGGGGGATGAATTCACTCCTATCGCGGCGGCTATGCCGCTGTATGCGACTTCTCAACAGTTTCGAACATTGCAGGTTGACGGCTTCGAACGACTATATTGTACATGTCACTCTAGCAATTTAGTGAAGTGAAGTAAACCAGAGCCTCCTGCATTAAAATTGAGGCTTATTAATGCGCAAGCAAGAGTCCTGTATTGAGTCATACCAAACTGTAAAACCGCTAAGCATTCTGAATTGAAAGCGTGGTTGAGAAGAAGTAGGCCGGTAGGGTCGATGAGAACAGTTCTGTGTGAAGCCCCTCATTCATCAGTTTCTGGATTTCCTCCGATAGGCCCAATGCAGGTCGAGCCACTAGGTGTATAATATCGTTATACAAGGTCGGCGACAACCAGTCTCTGTGGGATCAAGCGGCAAGAAGAACATACATGAAGTACGACGAGGCCGGCGGCCCCAGCCCATTTCGGATTCACCCCTGATTCGCGCCTCTCGGGGATTTCGCAGCAAAGCCAGATCAGTGTGTCATAGTCCCATTGAAGGAATTCGCCTCCCCCAGTGCCGCTGAACCGAGACTTCGGATGCGACACGTCCTCTCGCTAAGGACGAAGCTCCCATCGCTCTACAGAACACAATCCTTCCACATGTCGACATCCACCAAACCACAACGGACTCCCACCGTGCCTCGAGAAGCAGCATGGTCCCCCCCCTCCCTTGTGTGTCCTCGTGCTTATGGTAGCGTCATTCTGGTTCGACCGTCGCCAGGGGATAAGTACCAGGTGTTGCTCGTTGAGAGGATGGCTCGAGATGGCTCGCAGTTTTTGAATGCCCATGTTTTTCCCGGGGGGACAGGTCGAGAAGAGTGACGAGGGGGATATAAGAAGAGCTGCATTACGGGAATTGTACGAGGAAGTTCGATTACATCTACGGCCTGCACTAGTGGGTGGGGCGGACTCGGAAAAGCCGAAGCGAGTGGTTCCGCAGGCGGTTAATGGGGATATCCCGTTTTCGCGGTTTTTAGAGGAGAATAAAGGACCGACAGCGGAGGAGAGTTTGGTTCGGTATGCTAGGTGGATTACCCCGAAGATGATGCCGAAACGATTTGATACGCATTTCTTCCTTGGAGTGTGTTCGAAGTTGGATAATCCGGTCGACGGCCGTGTCGATGGACAGGAGATAAAGTCGCTTGCATGGCTTACTCCAGGGGAAGCACTGCAACGATTCTCCGACGGAAAAATCACACTATTCCCCCCTCAATGGTATTCCCTCAACCCAACCAACGCAGTTTTAACTCCAGGTATATCCTTAGCGATCTCAATACGCATACACCCACTCTATCAAGTCTCATATCACTATGTAATCGTCTCCCTGAATCGCCACAGCCAATGGCCCCACAGGGAGTCCAAGTCAAAAGCAGAGATCTCTTCTCAATTTGCTTCTACGGCGACGAAGACTATAAACCCAGCGATGACGAACCAAAATCTCGACCAGGCGGCCGACATCGCGTCAACGTCCAAATGGTCTCCGGAAGACCCAAACAGATTTCCGTCGAGATCAAAAACTTCGATATCCCCTCAAAACTATAACACCCGAGCGCGCGCTTGAAATTACTATATGTATATTTTGTGTATTGTATTGTGTATTGATAGAGTGGAGACGGATTTTAGAGTGGAGACCGAATGCACGTGCCTAATCAAGTTCGGAACATCAATGTGCCGTAAAGTCCGAGAGATCATTGGCCCGCATAGCGTCACCCCAAAATTTAGCGTTTGGATGTCCCGGAGCACGCCGCTCGGCAGTATAGCCGATGATGGCCGGATGCCACACCACCACCTCTTACGAATCACATTACAAACCATCCCATAAATATTGTCATTCAGTCCTCGTCGCGCTTGTTCCGTCCTCGAGAGATAAAAGACATTCTCGACGATGTCTTCGACGACGTTACAGAGCGAGCTGGGATCTGCAATGTCTCCCACCGTCGAGCCTAAAGATCCGGAAGAAATGACGATTGTGGAGTTTGAGGAAGATGATGTATGGGATCCGAAGAATTTTTCAAAGTTGAAGAAGTGGCTCGTTTTAATTGCGGTGACGCATGGGGCCGTGATTGTCACTTGTGCGAGTAGTTTATATGTATCTCCCCCGGATCCATGGGGGACGGAGTTAATCGTAGACGAGTTGTTATCGACAGATTGAGGAGGAGTTTCATGTTAGCCAGGTTGTCGCTATTCTCGGCCTCTCCACATTTGTCCTCGGACTCGCTTTTGGGCCATGTACCTCTTTCATCTCGGGAATGAGATTGACGATAGTGTTTCTGGGTCCGATGTCTGAATTCTATGGCCGAAAACCAGTCTACATTGTCTCGTACTTGTTCTTCCTAAGTAACCCCCTGGGTGAATGCAATTGACAATAGTATGGCAAATACCCACTGCATTGGCACAGAATATTGAGACTATTATCATAACTAGATTCCTCGCTGGATTTTCCGGCGCGGCGTTTCTTTCCGTGTCGGGAGGATCAATCACAGATATGTGGATCAAGGAGCAAGTCTCATGGCCAATGGTGATATACACGCTCGGTCCGTTCTTAGGACCAACGATAGGTCCTCTTGTCGGAGGGTTCATCAATCAACATGTCGTCTGGAGATGGACTTTCTATGTCATCCTCATGTGGGGTGGTCTGGAGGTATATCCCCGAAAAATGAGACTGATGACAGTTTACCGTCCTTTTCTTTGTGCCCGAGACTTATGCGCCGGCAGTCTTGAAGCAGAAGGCCAAACATCTCAGAAAACATGAAGGATCTCAGAAGTTTAGAGCAAAGATGGAGATCGAGGATAAATCCGTCGTCAAAGCTATCGGACATTTCTGTTCCAGACCATTCAGTATCCCTCCCCTTCCCAATTCAAGTTAACGACCTAGTTCTCCTTACCCGCGAACCAATTTGTCTGCTCCTCTGCATATACACCGCCTTCCTCCTCTCAATCTTATATCTCTTCTTCGAAGCCTTTCCGCTTGTTTTCATGACGAACCATGACTTCCCACTCCAATTTGTGGGTCTTTCCTTCATGGGTCTCGGCATCGGCGAGTTCGGCGGAATGATAATTTCCCGCCCCATCATCAGCGCGCTTACTTCCTGGTTCCTGCGTGGCAAAAACCGCGAAGAAGAGCTCAAAAAGCCGGAGTTCAGACTCATCCCCGCGATGCTCGGCTCCGTCCTCGTCCCCATAGGAATGTTCTGGTTCGCCTTCACAGGATACCGCTCCGTCCCGTGGATCGTGCCCATTCTAGCGGGTATACCATTTGGCTGGGGCGTCGTTCTTGTGTTTTCAAGTGTCTTTAATTATCTGGTGGATGCGTATCGGGATTGGAGTGCCAGTGCTATGGCTGCGAACACGTTCTTGAGATGTGTCATGGCCGCGGGGTTTCCGTTGTTTTCAGTACAGGTATGTCGACTCCCCTACATGTTGAGGACATGGACTAATGGCAGATGTATAAT
>Ga0302325_10035630_pt1 | contig 10162 bp, 9 predicted proteins | sample Palsa_T0_2_FD_201948 | JGI IMG/M metagenome (GOLD analysis project Ga0302325, IMG submission 201948) | Peat permafrost microbial communities from Stordalen Mire near Abisko, Sweden - Palsa_T0_2 | ecosystem: Environmental > Terrestrial > Soil > Palsa > Peat permafrost | place: Sweden: Abisko... | reverse complement strand
CTCGCGTCTTGACACCTCGCGCGGCTACCCCGTAGCATCAATCATCCGTCGTTTGCGTGCCGGCGTGGCTCAGTGGTAGAGCGAGGGTCTCATAATCCCTAGGCCGAGAGTTCGATTCTCTCCGCCGGCACCACTTTTTCGTTAGTGTTCCGAGCGCCCCACTCGAATCGAGGACGCCTATGTATTCGCCTTGGAATGTGAAGCGTGATGCGACCGGCTTATCGGCCTGGGGATGCTGTCAGTTTGTCTCTCCGCCGGCCTCGCTTGGGCATCGCCTCAGAAAACCCCAATACTCGCGGATCGGCAACTCACCGAATCGGAGGCATCGGACCTCCAAAATCGGTTCTTCGAGGCAATGATTGATCATGACCAGAAACAACTGGATGCGTTCTCCGGCGATGAGCTGACTTACAACCACGTGGGTGGATTGATGCAATCGAAGGCCGAGTTTCTCTCCTGGGTGGCGGGACGGCAATTTGTGAAGTTCGATTTTCACATCACCAAATTTTTTCTTTTTACCGGCGGCGCTGTTCTTTCGGAATCTTGGCAAAATATTCCGCCAGTCCCAACATAGTCGCGACGCCAGAAGCATCGTCCGTGCCGCCCTCAAAATAACCGTCCCGGTGACCGATGATCATGATGTTTTCGTCGGTCATCCCGGGCAGCTCGCCCCAGATGGTGGAGGTCTTCAAGTCAGGGACTGTTTTGACGTCAAGGTGGATCGAAACATGAGGCGGCTGGCCGGGCGGCGCTTGTCCAATCAGATCGCGCACCGCTGTTCCGTCATCCAAACCTGTCGAAAAAGTTGGAACGTTTGTCCCCTGCGGATACATCTGCGTGCGGATATTGCCGGGCAGGGTCAGAACGATGAAGATGGCCGCAGCGCCCTTCTGTACGGCACGCTTGACTCCGCCTTGGATTGCTGCGCTGTGCCGCAACATACTGGGGAGTGGAATGCTGAAGAGGAAGACCGCTTTGCCGCGCACGTCACGCCCGGCGAAATCCGCTTCACTGCCCAACCCGGCATACACAGCTTCGAGATCGAGCCCCTCTGCCGGTGTACCAGGTGTTCCATACGTCGGCTGCGCCGTTAGCACCTGTAATGTTTTATCGCCGCTGCGCAACGTCACGGCCCAAGATTGCGGCAGCCACTGCGGCGGAAGATCCAACGGCTGGCTGTGCACATTCGAGAGGCCCGCTTGCAGGAACTTCTCAAGCAGCCATTGTTGGTTCGCGGCGTCGCTATCCGGGCCGTCTATCCGTCCCCAGAACTGGTGGCCCTGATCGCGATAGCGATGCGAGATCGCCGCCAGGTCCTCCACATACTGATGCAGGTGGTTGCCGTCAATTGCGGCGTACTGTTTATCGGATGGCGATATCGGCCAGCCGAGAAATCGCTCCTCCGGGGTGTATAGCGGCTTCTGCGACTGATTCTCGGTTGCTGGCGCTGGTTGCGAAGGCCGCGACTGAGCGCGAGCAAGAGCACTGCACACGAGAAGGCCTACGAGGAGGAGTGCCCTACTCGACATTCCTCCCCCGCCGCAGCTCCGGATGTTGACAGCCATTGATGTGAGTTAACTCAGTTAACGATGTTATGTTCGTGGTCCGCGTGTTGACGAAAGTCGTGGTTACCCTCTATGTCGCACGGTAGATCCTCGTTGTACACGAAGTCATTAGCCGCGCCTATCTTAAAAACCTCGGGAGTGGCAGTTAAACTGTAGGGCTTCAACAGCACGTTCGGATCTTCCACAGTGACCGAATACTCGAGCGTGTCACCCTTGCGGGCGAATCTCTCAATCACATGCATGGCGTCACTGTGAAACCAACCGGCCGCGCCAAACCATGTCGTATCGTCAAACCCGATGCTATCGATGACCAACGTGTCGCCATCCCAGCGAGCCACGGAGTCGCCCATCGGATTGGGATCAAAATCGTCATCGACTTTACGATGCGCCCTGCCGTCCATGGGGATCACACGAAAGGTGCTGTACGGGCGAGCCCCGTAGAGAAGAATCACTGCTCCGGGGATTTCAGTGATCATGGAGGGCGCGCCCATACGGGGAACGCCGGGCGGCCGGCAACTGTAAGTGGTTGGATCGTAATGATTGACATCTATCGCCATCATCTTGACCTTGTCCACGAACTCCGGCTTGTATTGAGGCGCGTTTGCCTCCCGCTTCTTAGCCGTCTGGTGTTTAATGTCATTCAGCTTGTCAGTAACAGCAGCATCGGTATCCGGGTCGCCCGTCGCCGGAATGCCAAAAATGAGCTGGTGTTCGTTGCCCACGGTCTTCCCATACGATCCCCGCACGCCACGAGTAAGACGCGGGGCTACCCAGCGGCCATTCAGATCGGGATGGCCATCCCCGGTTTTGGGCGTTGGCTTTGCCGCCAACGCCTTCAGATCATCGAGTGGTTTCGCCTCTGGCAGGTCCTGCGCGCTCACCCTCATGGCAGGGATGCACACGATTGCGGCGACCAGCGCCACCCTTGTGACGCTACTTGCGAGAAATCTTTTCATGAACCTTCCCCCTTGTCTTTCTAGTAATTCATTGAATCGCACTTCCGTTTGCCTAAGCAGCGCCGAGGCTACGCGCCATTCTCCGTTGCGGCAGCAGATGCAATCTGAGCGCTCTTTTCCTCGTAGCGGAAGCTTCCCCCTATCGCTCTTGCTGGGGGTTGTCCTTCTGCTTGTTCTCTATACATCGCTGCTGGCAGTTAGTCAAGATTGGGGTTGATTCCCGCCGCCCGCAACACTTATTTCGCATACGGATCGTCGCGTACTCCGCTTAACATCCGCAAGCGCTCTTCCGTGTAAACTGGAGCAGAAGAAAACAACTTAATTTGGCACCGATCGTCAGCGCACAAGTCGCTCGCGGATATGATCGCGAATAGGCGCGGCGCGAAGATGTGGCTGCCAGGGCTAGCGTGATAAAAGTCCTCGCACAATTTTTCCGGGGAATTCACTACGTCATCGGATTCTCTACGCCCCCTGAGGACACTAGTGACCGTGTTTTCGTGCTAGCCTGGCTCGGTGTCATCGTGTTCGTCATTGCCTTCGTTGGAATCTTGTTCCACTACTCGGTTGTGCTTTCAAACTCCAAGCCGTGACCTGGGCCTTTGTTCTGAACTCCCAGCTGACCGCATGCGCGGGGCGCACATGAAAAGTCTCTTTGAAGCAACACAGGTGCAAGAAGTGAAGGAACGGATTGCATTGCTGAGGCCGGACAGCGAGCGGCTGTGGGGCACGATGAATGCGCCGCAAGCGGTGGCGCACTGCTCGGCGGGTTTGGAGTTGGGGCTGGGGGACAAGACCCCGCCGCGGGTGTTCGTAGGGCGGCTCTTCGGGTGGATTGTGAAGCCCTTGGCGCTCAGGGACGATGAACCGATGCGGCGGAACTCGCCGACGATAAAGGATCTCGTGGTGCAGGATGAACGGGACCTGGAAACGGAAAAGGTGCGGTTGTTGGCATTGATCGATCGGTTTGTCGCGGCCGGTCGGGCGGGATGCACCAAGCATCCGCACAGCTTCTTTGGGCGGTTAACGCCGGATCAGTGGGCGACATTGATGTATAAGCATCTGGATCATCATCTTCGGCAGTTTGGGGTTTAACACCGGAGAGGCTTTAGTTCGCTCGGGATGCGTCGAGGCAAAGAGGAATCAACGCATGGCGAAGCGTTTAACAGCTCTGCTTGTTCTATTCCTTGCTTGTGTAGCGCAAACTTCGCCACGATTACAGGCCCAATCGCAAGCAACCACTGGGGAACGACCGAGATTCGATGTCGCGTCGATCAAACAGAACAAGCCGACGGGCTCGGGCTCGCAGTTCACTGTGACTCGGATGGAATCTGGCGGTCGCTTCTTGGCAACAGCTGCCCAGTTGCGAACGCTTATCGCGGTCGCATATCAGCTCAAGCCTGATCAGGCGCACTCAATATCTGGATTGCCGGACTGGGGCAATTCAGAGGGATTCGATATCGAGGCAAGGTCGGAGGGCAATCCCACGAGAGAACAAACGAGCCTGATGCTGCAATCGCTGCCTGCGGATCGGTTCAAACTCGTTGTGCACAATGAGACGCGGCAGGTGCCGATATACGCGCTCGTATTGTTAAGAGCCGGAAGAACAGGGCCACAACTCCAGCCGCATTCAGACGCCACGGAGTGCCTTAAGATCGATCCGTCGCACCCAACCCCGAACTTTGATTTCGGCGCAACACCACCTCCTCCGCCACCATGTGGCAGGTTTATATCCGGAACGCACCGGCTCGCCGGCAACAATGTGACCATAGAAACGCTCGCAACAAATTTGGGTGCGATTTCATCTGCGGATCGTCCCGTGGTGAACCGGACAGGGCTTAGTTGAAGTTTTGATCTGAGTTTCGACTACACGCCGCAGGTGGGACAATCAGGCTCCCAACCCGGCGCCGACGCGAGTGTCTCCGATCCATCGGGGCCACCATCGATCTTCACTGCTATACAGGAACAGCTCGGGCTCAAGCTGGAATCTCAAAAAGGCCCGGTCCATTTCCTCGTTATAGATCACGTGGAGAAACCTTCGGAAAACTAGCAGCTAACATCTGCACGCGCTCTTCCGTGTAAACTGGAGCGGGAGAAAATAGCTTAATTTGCCGCCGATCGTCAGCGCACAAGGACTCTCGAAGAGATTCGACACCGCTTCCCTTTTCAAGAATATTCCGTTCATCGTATCCGAGGGCGATCGCGTAGCGCTGATCGGCCCGAACGGCTCGGGCAAATCCACGCTGCTTGCGATTCTCCAGGGCCGCGTAAAACCGGACAGCGGAGACGTATCGACTCGCAAGGGTGCTACCCTCAGCTCCGTCCTGCAGGTTTCGGAGTTTGGCCCGGAGGACACGGTACGTTCGGTGATCGACGCCGCGCTGGCGCAGGCGGCCGTGCCGGACAACGAGCACCAAGCGAGATTCGCGGAAACGCTGGGACGCGCCGGCTTTTCGGACTTCGATACTCCAGCGGCCGCGCTCTCCGGCGGATGGCGCAAACGCCTGGCAATCGCCGCGGCCCTGGTCGCGCAGCCGGATATTCTGCTGCTCGACGAACCCACCAATCATCTGGACATCGCCGGTATCAAGTGGCTCGAAGCCCTGCTGAACAATGCGGCGTTCGCGTGCGTGGTGGTCAGCCACGACCGATATTTCCTCGAAAACGTGGCGAGCGAAGTAGTGGAGCTGGATCGCGCGTACCCGGACGGCTTCCTGCGCGTACGCGGAAACTACAGCGCGTTTCTGGAAGCGAAGGAAGAATTCCTTCGCACGCAGCAAAAGCAACAAGACGCGCTCGCGAACCGCGTGCACACTGAGATCGAATGGCTGCGCCGCGGCCCCAAAGCCCGCACCACGAAATCCAAGTCGCGCATCGGTAAAGCTCACCAGTTGATCGGCGATCTGGCGGAAATGAAATCGCGAAGCCGCGTATTCACGGCCGATATCGACTTCTCGGCGTCGGGACGGCAAACCAAGCAGCTAGTCGTTCTCGACGGCCTCGGCTATTCCATCGGCAATCGCAAACTTATCGACAATTTGCAATTTACTTTTACATCGGAGATGCGCGTCGGGCTGGTTGGTCCCAACGGCAGCGGGAAGACCACCCTGCTTCGGCTGCTGCGAGGCGATCTGGAGCCGACGCGCGGCCAGATTCGCAAAGCCGACTCGCTCAAGATTGTCTACTTCGATCAGAATCGCGAGCTCGATCCGGACATAAGCCTGCGCCGTGCGCTCGCGCCCGACAGCGACTCGATCATCTACCAGGACCGGGTGATCCACGTCAACGCTTGGGCTGCCAAGTTTCTGTTCAAAGGCGAAGATCTCAACCGTCCTGTGGGGCGCTTTTCCGGGGGAGAACGCGCGCGGATATTAATCGCCCAGTTGATGTTGCAACCAGCCGATGTGCTGCTTCTCGATGAGCCCACGAACGATCTCGATATTCCGACCCTGGAGATATTGGAGGAGAGCCTGCTCGAGTTTCGCGGGGCGCTGGTTCTGGTCACGCACGATCGCTATATGCTCGACCGCGTCTCCACGGTGGTGCTGGGCCTCGACGGCTTGGGCGACGTTGGGCGCTTCGCCGACTATTCTCAATGGGATGCATGGCAGCGATCGCAGGAGAAAAGCGAGCGGGCGAAGCGAACGTCAGCAAGGGAGACCCAGGCAGTGCTGGCCGGCACAAGCGCCGGGCGCGATACGGCTGCTAAAAAGAAACTTTCGTTTGCGGAAGCACAGGAATTCAAGACTGTCGAGAAGCGCATCGCGGACGCGGAGCAGGAGCTTCGCGAACAGCGCGCGATGCTGGAGGATCCCGCTGTCACCAGTGACCCGACACTTCTTCGCGAGACCTGCGTGCGATTGGAGCAGACTCAGAAGACGGTCGAGGGTTTATATGCCCGGTGGGCGGAGCTGGAGCAGAAAGCTGCTCAAGAGGCCTAGTAAGAACAAGCGGGGTAGTGACACGGCTCCTTCCGAGCTGATCAAATAGGGTAGTTAGCCAGAAATCTTCGCTCAAAATCTAGCGCGATAGAACTGTCTCCGGGATATTGGCTCTCGATGTAACTCGCAAGCTGTGAAGCGTCCATACACGGGAAACCGCTAATTGCTGGCACATCAATATCGTCCGAAACAGCGATCACAGCTGTTTCCCACGAAATTCGGTCGCAAGATATTCCCCATTTCAGCGAGGATCCCCAAAATACTCCGACGTCTCCACCCCTAGCCAAAAACGAATCGACGCTGCGGTCGCGATTCATCACCGGCAGATACCGATCTACTAGACTTGAGGGCTCAAAAGTAGCCGTGCCAAAAAATGAGAAGTTCCGGTAATAGTAATCAACCGCACGAGGTTTGAGCGTCATGTAATTGACAGATTCGTCCTCAAAGATTTTCGACACCTCCAGGAGAAATGACCCGAATTCCTTCATCGCAATGTGAGCATGTTCAATCGCAAAATATCTGGCAAATTTACATTGAAAGACGAAATCCGGTAAACGCTTCTGCGTGTTAACGATCTTTTCGCATTCGGCGGATAGAATCAAAAACCTCGCTCTATCCGTCACTAGCTCCATAGGGTTCATCGATTCCCCTCGGATTTGGACTTGTGAAGAACATCAGCGTTTCGCCAACGCCGCCTCGCGTGGAGAGAGGTTACCTGAACTCGTGTCGCGGGGAGTGTGGAGATCTTGCGCGGACTAGGAAACGGCGGATTCGGCGTCCTGAACTGTGGCGAAGTTGCGAACCACCTGGCTCAAATGGCTCATGTTGACGAGCGCCATGTTTTTCTCGTTCATGCCCGCAAAAGCGATTTTGCGACCGGCCTTCTGCAGGGTGACGACGGCGCCCACCATGGCGCCGAGGCCGGCTGAATCCACGAACGGCACGGCAGTCATATCGACCACCAGGGCGGGCGCGCTTTCAGTGCGAATGGCGCCTTGGAAATCAAAAATCGTGTGGATGCTCAGCGAACCCTTGAGCGTCAGAATCTTCAACCCGTCGCGACTGCCGGGCGATACAGCCAATTGGAGCGTTTCGAGAGGCATGAAGGCGCATTGTAGGCGGGACGCGGGCCAAAACAATGTTAATTTTCTGTTACAACTAGCCCGGGATAGGCGCAGCAGGGGGGCTCGGTAGCAACCTTCAGGCTTAGGCGGCGCTGCCCTTATACTGAACGACTAACGTAGTGATGTCGTCCGATTGAGGTGCTCCCGCGCTAAAGACCTTAACCGCGTCGCGAATGCACGCAGCCAGTTCCTCGACGGTCTGCCCCTTGAATTCTTCGATCACCCGCCGCAGCCGCTCCTCTTCGAACAGCTCGCGTTTGGAGTTGGCGGCCTCCGAAACCCCGTCACTGTAGATCACCAGAAACTCCCCAGGTTCGAGAGATACCGCGGCGCTTTCATATTCCGCTTCGACGAAAAGACCAACCGGCATATTCCCGCCAGGCAGCCCCTCGGACGCGCCGGAAAGCCGCCGGATAATCGGCGGCACGTGCCCAGCATTGACGTATTCGAACTTGCCGCCCTGATCGAGCACGCCGTAGAAAACCGTGGCGTAGCGTTCCTGCGCGCTACGTTCCGAAAGGTACTGGTTCACCTTTGCAAAAAGCACCGAGAGCGGGATGTCCGTCGAGGCGGTGGTGAAGAACACGCCCTGCAGCAGCGTGGCCAGTAGCGCCGCGGAAACTCCCTTCCCTGCTACGTCGCCCACGAAAAATCCGTGGCGTCCGCCGCCCAATTGGATCACGTCGAAGCAGTCTCCCCCCACGGAGTGGCACGCCAAAGTGAAGCCGGCCACGGCGAGGCCGGGCAAATTGGGCAACGCCGTCGGCAAAAGCTTCTGTTGAATTTCACTGGCAATTTCGATTTCGTGGTCCAGGCGGGCCTTGGCGCGCGAGGCAGCGAACAGGCGGGCGTTCTCGATGACCGTGGCAGCTTCGTGCGCAAGCGTGCGCATCACCTGACGATCAAGGGAGGAGAAGGCGGTCGAAGGCTGGTGACTGTCGAGATACAGCACGCCAAGCAACTCGCTTTGCCGCGTCGCGATGGTCGCCTCGAACGCTTCGATCACCGGCATCTTGTCGATGGGAATGGCCACTACGGTACGCAGCGCCAGGCGCGCCATGCTGGCGTTTGGATCCATCGCGGTCGCGCCGTCCTCGCCCGTGTCGGTGACGATCAGCTCGCGCCTTGAAGCAGCCACGCGCTTCACCACGCTCATCGAAACCTGCAGATCCGCGGGCGGCAGGCTCTCGCGCTTGTTGTTGCGCGCCACGGCCGTCGACAGCTCTTCCGCGGCGTTGGCCAGCAACAGCACGCCCCGCTCGGTGCGCGTAATCTGAATGGCCGCGTCTATGACCGCGACAAGGATATCCGTCAGGGACAAGCCCGAACCCAGGCTGCGCGCCACATCCAGCAGAACTCCCAAATGGTGAAGCTCGCGCGCGCCGCCCTGCTCCGGCACCGGCGCTTCGATGCGTCCGACCAGTTCATCGATGGTCGAACCCTCGCCCGCGAAAATCACTTTGTAGGAATTAGGAACGCCGAATTCGATGGAGTCACCCGGCTTCAATTCGTGCCGGGAAATTTTTTCTCCGTTGACGAACGTGCCGTGGCGGCTGCCCATGTCTTCGAGGAAGTGCCCGCCATTTTCCGCCGTGATCTGTGCCTGCACGCGGCTGACGCGCGTGTCTCGCAATACCAACTCATTGTCCGGCTGGCGTCCCATGCGCAACGGGAACGCGGCGATGGGAACTTCGCGGCGCGCTCCGGTAGGATCGACCACGACGAGTCGAGGCTGTGGCGGCATTTTGCTCTTGGGCTTTTCTGCTGGGTGCGGCCTTTGCGGCAGCGCTACATATGGTAAGAGAACTGGCGGCGGATGGCAACGGTAAGGCGCCGCCAAAGAGGTCGCGAGGTGTGGCGGACGAAAATTCACGCCTCCTGGTGACCGGCAACGATGAGCCATCGTTTTGGCAACTCCAGGCTACGTTTCGCCGCGAAACCATTGCCTCTCGTTCCTCTCCGGTGTACCTTAATAAATTGATCTGACGCTAGCCGCCGTACCCCAGGCGGGCCGCTGACCCCGCCAGCGTGCGGGCCCGGGCCGGCATAGCGGCTACGTTATGAACTGTCCTCACTGCAACACGATAAACGCCGACTCCGCGGAATCCTGCGACCGCTGCGGTACACCTATGCCCGGCATGGATGCCGTCACGATGGAGATTGTAGACGTCTCCGCGCTTGCTGTCGGCAGTGATTTCGGCACGCGCTACCGCATCGAGAAGTTGCTCGGCGCGGGCGGCATGGGCCGCGTGTATAAAGCGTACGACAAGGACCTCGACCGCTTGGTGGCCCTCAAGGTAGTGCGTGAGGGCATGATGAACGAGTCCGATTCCCTCAAGCGCTTCAAGCAGGAAATGGTTCTCGCCAGCAAGATCTCCCACAGAAATATTTTGCGTATTCACGACATGGGCGAAGTGGGCGAAATGAAATTCATTACCATGGCCTATGTCGACGGCACCGACCTCCATGGAATCCTGAAGGAGAATCCCGAACTGCCCCTCGAACGAACTCTCAGCTTCGCGCTGCAGCTTGCCGAAGCACTCGAGGCGGCCCACGAAGAGGGCGTGGTGCATCGCGAC
>Ga0302325_10035629_pt1 | contig 10162 bp, 6 predicted proteins | sample Palsa_T0_2_FD_201948 | JGI IMG/M metagenome (GOLD analysis project Ga0302325, IMG submission 201948) | Peat permafrost microbial communities from Stordalen Mire near Abisko, Sweden - Palsa_T0_2 | ecosystem: Environmental > Terrestrial > Soil > Palsa > Peat permafrost | place: Sweden: Abisko... | reverse complement strand
GCAGTTGGGGCGCATGCTTTTCGGAAGTCACCGCGCCCGATTCCACTTTCGACCACGACCTCCCGCTCATGCTGCAAACGGCCAACTCCCTGAAGCTGAACGCCCAGGCGGTGCAGCAGCACACCGATCAGGCCATCGCCGCCTCGAATCAGCGCTTCGCTTCCTTCGAGTCGGCCATGAAGGAAAAAAATGACGCCTTCGACAGCTACATGAAATCGACCGAGAACAACGAGTTGATTAACGAGCGGAGCAATGCGGACTTCGACGAAGTCATCCGCGGCTACCGCACCGTTGAAGACACCGAAACCGGCAACCGCACCAGCGTGGACTTGGGAAATGTCGATCAGATCGTTGACGGCCTCAACCAGGGCGACCCCGGACGATATGTCGAGATTCCGCTGCGCGATGAAATGTATCCCAAGCCAGCGGGGCAATGAGCAAGCGAGTCACATCCCGGCGGCCAGTCGCAGCGGTGCCGGCCCGATGATGTCGGCGGTGAATGTGCGCAAAAAAGCATCCGAGAAACGCCAGGCTTTGGGGGCCAATCCGAGTTTTTCATAGCAGAGGCGATCCAGAAGTTGCTCGCGGTTCCAGCCGGTGGTGCGGGCGACTTGGGGCAGGAAAAGCCCGGATTTTCCGGCGGCGGTGAGAAAGATGCCGTGAACCTGCGGCTCGAAATGCAGCGGCGAGGCGGCGGGGATCAGCGGGCCCAGCAGCGTTAATTCCACATCCAAAAACTCAATTTCCGCCACGGTGATCGGCTGGCCAGCGAAGCGCGGATCATTCAGCGCGCTCTCGGCAGTAGGGATGAGAATGTCCCGCAATTGCCGGGCATTTTCGACGATTCCGATGCAGCCGCGAAGAGCGTGGGAATCGGAGCGATGCAGCGAAACAAAGCATCCCGCGTGAGCCGACAAAGCGGGCTCGTCCGGAAAAATCGGCGGCCGCGACGGCTGTTTGGTCAGACGCGAAACGATCGCGCGGGCTACGGCCGCCAGAATCATTTGCCGGGAAGAAACGGAAATCTCCATGGCACAATATGGTATCACCAAACGGTCGGAATTTTGAGCAAATCAGATTATCCACCGGGTTATGCACCGTGATTATTCTTTGCTGGCATGGACTTGCGCGCGGCGGTGGATAACCGATTTAGGGCTTTGAAAAATTTCTTGGGGTTTTTGGATCGGGTGCATATAGTTCCCTCCGTCGTCGTACACGGAAGTGAACGGCGAAAAAGGAAAAGGCTTCTGTGAAGGAGCCCGGCTTTCTGTGCGAGGACCGTGCAAAGCAATAAAGAGCGGGCACGGCGAAAGTCGGCGGCCAGCGATGAGGCCACCCGAAAATCATCGGCGCAAAAACGCCAATGGCAATCCGGGTTAGATTCGCCGCTAGTGATCTGTCCAACCGCAGGGAGAGAGTCCCTCGATACCGGACAGGTCGGACCCAGCAGGCTGCGAGCGTTCGGGTAACCGGACGTAAAGTGGCCGCGATCCTAGGAACGGGTCCGGGATAGCGAAACCCACGGCCGTCCAGTCGGGAAACCGCCAAGCCACCCCATTGGGTGCGCGATCGCGGCGGAGACAGCCGCGATCAACCGTCTGTGTGAGTGAGCAGCCCCCTGCGAATTCACGCTGAATGGACCGAGGCGGGCCCAGGCCCGGAAGCAGGTTGCCAGGAGAATCGGTCCGATACCAGAACGGATAGCAATATTCGGCAGGCCTACGCGGTGACATCGCGAGTCACTTCGTGGGCCTTCTGGTTTTTATGGGAAGAGGTTGGACCGCCAAGACGCCGAGAACGCCAAGGAAGAAAATACGCCAAGAAGTCATTTTGGATTTTAATTCCAATTGGCGGGCGACATTCATTGGTTGGCTGGTTCAAAATTGCAATTTAAAAATCAATTACCCCTTGGCGTATTTTCCTACCTTGGCGTCTTGGCGGTTAATCCGCATTTGAATTTAATTCTTTAGCCCGCGCAGGATGAACTCGATTGATTGTTCGATCGAGAAATGATCGAACTGCTGTAGATTCAGCGCGATCATCGCATAGCCGATGCCGACATTGATAAGTTGCCACGCGGGAACCTTCGGATCCAGATCGCGGCGGAATTCGCCGGCCTTTTGCCCCTCAGAAATAACCAGCGCGAAGAATTTCTCGATCTGGGAATAATGCTCTTTCATCACCGCCAGCACTTTACGGTCTCGGCTTGTCGCAAGCGCGCCGTGGATGACGTGATACGCATCCCCCAGCCGGCGAATGTGATTGGGAAATTCACGGGCGATGATGCGGATGCTGTCGGTCGGCCCGGACGCCTTTTCCATCAGATTCCGCCAGTAGCTGAGCGTCTGTTCGCTCATCGCCCGGGTGATGGCGACGAACATCTCCTGTTTGCTGGCGAAATGGCGGTAGAGAATCGGTTCGGTCACCCCCGCGGCCTTGGCAATAGCGGCGGTGGTGGCGGCGCTGTAGCCGTATTCGGCAAACACTTTGGTCGCCACCTCGATTAACTGTTCGCGTCGCTGGGCTGCTTTGAGCCTGGCCATGTAGGTTTCATATCGGAGCGGCAAGCCGTTGGCAAATAAAATCGGTGCAAGAAGGCTCGATGCTGCACGCGGGGAGAAAGAACTGTTGTATCGGTTATGTCTGCTTTCCCGACGAACCGCCCCCGGCTCGTATATGAAAACACGCCGCCGCCGCGCACCCCGCTGGCCAGCCCGGCGACGTTCGTAGCGACATTTTCGAGGGGACGAGAGGGGGAGAAATCTATTTTCGTCGCATCGAGAAGGGTCGCTCGACCGTCACCAGACGAGCCAGCGGGCTTCGCGGCGGTGACGCGCTCTCATATGCGAGCCCGCGCCTCTTCGTCGGCGCGAAAACCGTAACCGATCTAAATCCTGTCTAATGAGACGCGTTGCTCCTCTGTCAAAAATCGAATCGTTGGGCATAATGCGGGCCTCGGGAGGTTTTTGATGGCTGATTCGTTGGTGCGGAAGACATTTTGGGGAATTGTGCTGATTCTCTCGCTCGCCGCCGGGCGAGTCGAGGCCCAGGGGCTGCTCACGCAGAAGTTGCTACAACAGGAAAACCCCAATTCGTCGGAGCCTGTTGCTGCCGCGCAAACGCAACCATTCGTCGACGAAGCGATCCAACTGACAATTGTCCCCAAATCCGACGAAGCCGATCTGTCATGGCAGACGGATTTGCCCAACGTGTCCCATTTCCAGATCAGGAAATCCAACGCCGGCGCGACCGAACTGACCGTGCTAAAGGAAGTAGATTCGACGATTCACAGTTTCACCGACACGAATGTCACCGATGGCCAGACCTCCTACTACAGCATTGCTGCGCTGGATGCGGCCGGAAATCTATTGGGCAGTTCTTCGGTGCAGCAGGCAACCCCACCGGAACCCAAAACGCTCATCGAGGCCATCCACGGCAAGACCATCACGATACAAGACATGGAGGACCTCAGCTTCTGGCAGGATTCGGTCAAGACCCTGGTGGTCGGCGTCCTGACTTTCATCCCCAAACTCATCGTCGCCATCATCCTGTTCGGAATTTTCTGGCTGATCTACCGAATGATCCGCAAGATCGTCATCGGCTCGATGAACCGCGCCCACGTGGACCCCAGCATCCGCGACATGCTGGCGGCGCTGATCCGCTGGTCGATCATGGGATTCGGGCTGGTGATCGCCTGCAACCAGATCGGCCTGGAGATCGCCGCCCTGCTCACGGGTGTTTCCATCATCGGTCTGGCGATCGGTTTTGCCGCCCAGGAGACGCTGGCCAATTTCATCGCCGGCGTGGTGATCTTCTGGGACAAGCCGTTCAAAGTCGGCGACTGGATCGTCATCGACGGCATGTTCGGGCAGGTGCTTCGAGTCAGCTTCCGATCCACGCGGATGCTGAACCTCAACGGCGAAACGGTCGTGATGGCCAACACCTCGATGCTCGACAACCGCGTGTTTAACCACAGCACGCATCCATATATCCGGATAGTGATGCCCATTGGCATCGCCTACAAGGAATCAATCGAAGAAGCCCGCAAGGCGATTCTGGCGACGGTGGTGGGAGACAGCCGCATTTGCGTCGATCCGCCGCCGGATGTGGTGGTGGACGCCTGTGCCGACAGCAGCGTGAATCTGCTGTTTCGGGTCTGGATCAGGGATGAATCTCAGGAAAAGACCATTTATGCGGAATTTCTTGAGAAGGCCAAAGTCGCCCTGGACCACGCCCATATTGAGATTCCGTTTCCTCATATGCAGTTGTTTTTGGAGGAAACGCCGGTTCTCAAGGCATTGGCCCAGCCCAACAGCGGGTCCGCCAAACCGGGTTGAAGGGTTTATTACGGGACTTAGTTTCCCACAGGTTTTTTGCTTGAGACGCGACGGCCTGTGACGGTAAAATGCCTCATGCAGGTGTTTGGGGTAAGAAAATGTCCCGCGGCTGCGTAAGTAGCGCCGCCGTCGAACCCCGCCTGGGAATTGAGAGTACAATAAGTACCGGCTGGCTCTTTTCGCAGCCGACGCCGGATTGTTAGCCGCCCAAAATAAGTTACCCCGCCGACCGATTGATTGGCGCAGCAAAAGAGGTTGCCCGAATTAAGGACTTTCCGCGATGGCCAAAACTCAGAAAAAACTTGGCGAAATCCTGATCGAGTGGGGCATCATCAGCACCCGCGAAGTCGCCAAGGCCCTGGAACACGCCAAGACCAAGAACCTTCGCATTGGCGAAGCGCTGGTCGATCTGAAATTGTGCAGTGAAGCCAACGTCTACAAAGCGTTGGCCCAGCAGCACAACATGGAATACATCGACCTTGAGAAAAGCGCCGTCCCGCCCAATGCCGTCACCCTCGTTCCCGACGACATCATGCGAAAGTACCTCGTGCTCCCGCTGGGCATGGAAGGCGGCAAGCTTCGACTGGCGATCAATGACCCGCTGGATTTGGAGATGCTCGACATCCTCCGCTTCCGGCTCAACAAAGAAGTTCGCACCGTCCTGGCGCCCAAGGGCCGGATCAAGACGATCCTGGACGAGCTTTTCAATACCACCTCGAACACCACCATCGATAAAACGATGGACAAGACCATCGACCGCCTGCGCGACTCGCTGGACCGGTCGGTGGACAAATCGGTGGACAAATCCATCGATAAATCCATCGACATGGCCAACATGGGCGAGGACACGGCGGCCGACCCGACGCAGGCCCCGATCATCAAGCTGGTCAACGCCATGATCTCCGAAGCCGTGCGCAACCGAGCCAGCGATATTCACATCGAGCCGATGAAGGACCGTGTGCGCGTCCGTTATCGCATCGACGGCGAATGCGTGGAACGCAACCATGTTCCGCTACGAATGAAAAGCCCGCTGATCGCCCGCATCAAAATCATGGCCGGCATCGATATCGCCGAGAAACGCCTGCCGCAGGACGGCCGAATCAAATTGCAGGTGGACAAATCCAATGTTGACTTCCGCGTCAGCACGTTGCCGGCATATCACGGTGAATCGGTCGTGCTGCGTATTCTGCGACCCGACAGCGTCCGCATCGGCGTATCGGCGCTGGGATTCGAGGAAGAGGATTACAAGGCATTTCAGAAAACCATCAAACGCCCCAACGGCATCTTTCTCGTGACCGGCCCCACGGGTTCAGGCAAAACCACCACTCTTTATGCCGCACTCAACGAACTGAATCGCCCCGACCGCAAAATCATCACGGCCGAGGACCCGGTTGAATATAACTTCATCGGCATCAATCAATGCCAGGTGCGCGAAAACATCGGCTTGAGTTTCTCCAAGATTCTTCGCGCCATGCTGCGTCAGGCGCCCAACATTATTCTGGTCGGCGAAATCCGCGATAAGGAAGTGGCCGAGGTCGCCATTCAAGCCGCCCTCACGGGCCACCTGGTGTTTAGCACCCTTCACACCAACGACGCCCCCGGCGCGATCACCCGATTGATCGACATGGGCGTCAAGCCGTTCCTGGTCGCCAGCTCCATCCAGGCCGTCATGGCCCAGCGGCTGATCCGCTCCCTGTGTCCCAAGTGCAAACAGCCCGACAAAGACCCCGATCCGATGTGGATGAAGCTGGCCGGCATCAGACCCGAAGACATCGCCGAAAAGCCGATCTTCAAGCCGCGCGGCTGCGAGAACTGCACCAACACCGGTTTCCGAGGTCGCGTGGGAATCTTTGAGGTCATGCAGATGAACAGCGAAATCCGCAACCTCGCCTTCGATCGCGCCCCGACCAACAAGATTCGCAAAGCCGCCCTGGCCGGTGGAATGAAAAGCCTGCTGGCCGACGGCCGCATGAAAGTGCTGGCCGGCATCACGACCCCGGAAGAAGTCGTGAAGGTCGCCCAGATTGAAGGGATCGTCCAAGTTTAAAGGATTAGAGAACCGCCATGGCATCCAGCATTCAAATCGACCGTCTTCTGGAAACGTGCATCCGGCGCAGCGCCTCGGACCTGCATCTGGCCGTCGGCCGGCCGCCGGTGCTCCGCCTCCACGGCCATCTGCGCGATCTGCAGACCAAGGTCCTCGAGGCCGAGGACACGATGGCGCTGATGAAATCGGTCACCCCCGAACGCATCCAACAGGAGTTCGAGGAAACCGGCAGCGGCGACTTCGGATTTGCCTTCGGCGCTGAGGCCCGCTTCCGCGTCTCGGTCTTCAAACAAAAGGGGTTTTGCTCGCTGGTCATGCGGCGAATTCCCAGCAAGCTGCTCACCTTCGAGCAGATCGGTTTGCCGGAAATGGCCCGCCAGATTTGCCGCCGGCCGCGCGGAATGTTTCTCGTCACCGGACCCACCGGTTCGGGCAAAACCACCTCGCTGGCCACGATGATCAATCACATTAACGAGAATTACGATCGCCACATTATCACGATGGAAGACCCGATCGAGTATTACCACAATCACAAAAAATCGGTGGTCGTCCAGCGCGAGATCGGCGTGGATGTGCCCAGCTTTTCCGAAGGATTGCGTCGCGCTCTCAGACAAGACCCCGATGTGATTCTCGTCGGCGAAATGCGCGACCTGGCGACCATCGGCGCAGCCATCACCGCCGCCGAAACCGGCCACTTGGTGTTCGGCACGCTCCACACCAATGGCGCTGCCAGCACCATCAACCGAATCATCGATGCCTTCCCCACCGACCAGCAGGAACAGGTCCGCGTGCAGTTGGCCAACAATCTGATCGCCGTGCTCTCGCAGGCCCTGTGCCCGCGTGTGGACACCGATGGCATGGTGGCGGCGTATGAATTCATGTATGTCACCCCCGGCATCCAAAACCTGATCCGCGAAAACAAGGTCTTCCGCATCGACTCGGAAATTCAGACCGGCAAACGCTTTGGCATGCAGTTGCTGGACGACACGCTCTGGAATCTGCATCAAGCCGGAAAAATCAGCGCGGAAGAAACTATCGACAAGAGCAGGGTGCCCGGACAGATGATGGATAAGTTCACCAAGGCGGGCATCGATGCGGGTGTCAATCCCGACGAATTCCCCGACGACGGCAGTGGCGGTTCAGCCGGCACGCCCGCCAAGCCCGGACCCGCCGGACCCGGCGGCGGGACCAGCGCGCAGAGCGAGGCCGAGCGCAAGGCGGCGATCGAAGCGAATCGCGCCCGCATGATGGCAGCCGCCAAGAAGTAAATTTCACGAGGAAATGCTGATGTCACGAGTCACCCCACCAGGAACGACACCCCCAACTGGAACCGCGCCGGCGAATCCCACCGCGCCGCGTCCGCCGGTCTCCGTCAGGCCGACCGTCGTTCCCGTCACCCGACTTCCCGGCGCCAAGCCCCCGATGCCGGCCGCGGGTGGCAATGGAAATGGCAAGCCCCCAATCGCACCGCCGGTGACGCCACCGGATAACTCAAATAGTGGCAGCGTTCCGCCCCCCGGTGGTGGCACACCGGTTCCTGCGCCGGGTGGTGGCGGCACGCCGATGCCTCCAATCTCGGAACTCAAAGGCCGGCCGCTCGGACGCGTGCTGCAGAAGATGGGCAAGGTCACCCGCGAGCAATACACCGAGGCACTGAACTATCAGAAGCAAAAAGGCGGACCGCTGGGGCGAATTCTGATCGACATGGGCGCGATCAAAGAGCACGAGTTGAGCGTCGCCCTCGCCGCCCAGCAGGGATTTGAGCTGGTCAATCTCGAGGGGCTGACGATTCCCGATGAAGCGATCAAAGCTGTCAACTCCAATTTCGCCACCACCAACAAGGTTCTGCCGTTGAGTTTCGATCCCGCGACCAAGCAGTTGGTCGTGGCGATGGTGTCGCACGAAAACTTCCGCGCGCTGGACGATCTGCGGTCGCTGATGGGATATCAGGTGATCGCCAAGATCGCCGATGCCGAGCAGCTTGAGAAGGTCATCGCCAAGTATTACCAGGCCGCCGCGCAAGGCATGGGTGAGATCCTCAGCGAACTGCAAACCGATGACACGCTCAAGGACCTGAAAAACCGCGGCGAGTCGATTGATATCGACAGCCTTGAAGAAGCCGCCAATTCCAACCCCGTCAAAAAGCTGATTAATCTGGTGCTGCTCCAGGCCATCAAGGACAAAGCTTCGGACATTCACTTCGAGCCGTTCGAGGGTGAATTCAAGATGCGCTACCGCATCGACGGCGTGCTCTACGAAATGATGCCCCCGCCGGCGCACATCGCCCCGGCCATCAGCAGCCGCATCAAAGTCATGGCCAATCTCGACATCGCCGAACGCCGCATGCCGCAGGACGGCCGAATCGAGCTGAGCGTCAACAACATGCCGATCGACTTGCGCGTCAGCGTTCTCCCGACGATGTTCGGCGAAAGCGTCGTGATGCGCGTACTCGACCGTGGCAACGTGAGCCTGGACCTGGACAAACTGGGCATGCGCGAGGAAGACCTCAATGCCATCCGCCAGTTGATCCACAAACCCAACGGCATCGTGCTGGTGACCGGCCCAACCGGCTCGGGCAAAACGACTACTCTGTATTCCGCCCTGCGCGAGCTAAACGACATCAGCAGCAAACTCATCACCGCCGAGGACCCGGTCGAATATGACATCGATGGGATCATCCAGTGCCAGATTAAACCGGACATTGAGCTGACCTTTGGCCGAATTCTTCGCGCCATGCTGCGTCAGGACCCCGACACAATTCTGGTCGGCGAAGTCCGCGACAAGGAAACCGCTGAAATTGCCGTGCAGGCGTCCCTGACCGGCCACCTGGTCTTTACCACGCTGCACACCAACGACGCCCCCAGCGCCATCGCCCGATTGCTGGACCTGGGCATGGAGCCCTTTCTCGTCACCGCCACCATGGAAGGCGTGATCGCCCAGCGCCTCATCCGCAAAATCTGTAACCTCTGCAAAACCGAATACAAGCCCACCGAAGAGCAGCTCATGGAATTGGAACTGCGCGCCGACGACGTCGCCGGCAAAACATTTTATTACGGCAAGGGCTGCTCGGTCTGTAACAACACCGGCTACAAGGGCCGAATGGGCCTCTATGAAATCATGACTTTGGACGACGACATAAAGGACATGATCATCCAGCACGCCAGCACCCAGCAATTGCGCCTCGAAGCCAAAAAACGCGGCATGCGCACCCTCCGCCAGTGCGGCCTCATGGCCATCTACGACGGCGTCACCAGCATCGAAGAAGTCGTCCGCGAAACGATCGTGGAAGAGGACTAATTCCTCGAGGTCCAAACACCGGCTCGCCGACTTCAGTCGGCGTGAGCCGCTGTGAAGCCCGTGAAACAGTTGAAATCAAATTGGCCGAAGAGGATTTTTATCGTTATGGTTTCCGCGCCGACGAAGACGCGTTGGCTCGTATGGGGATATGCGTTACCGCCGCGAAAACCGCTGGCTTGCCCGGCGACGTTCGAGTGATCCTTTTCGATGGGACGGAATGGAACTCTCGCCTGCGGCGACCGATGCAGCGGAGTTTCGGCCACGGGCCGACCCTCAACCGTCCGTCACGCCCCAATGTCCGACCTCCGCCGCAAGAGCGGGAGCATTGTCCCCTGCAAATCCCCAGGGCAGGTCGGACAAGCAGGGCTGCATTGGACGGTTGAGGTCGAGCATGTGCTCGAAACTCCTTCGCATCCCGCCGCCGAAGGCGGGATCCTCGCTCTGCTCCGTCCCATCGAAAATGCCGCCGCGAACGTCGCCG
>Ga0302325_10035628_pt1 | contig 10162 bp, 8 predicted proteins | sample Palsa_T0_2_FD_201948 | JGI IMG/M metagenome (GOLD analysis project Ga0302325, IMG submission 201948) | Peat permafrost microbial communities from Stordalen Mire near Abisko, Sweden - Palsa_T0_2 | ecosystem: Environmental > Terrestrial > Soil > Palsa > Peat permafrost | place: Sweden: Abisko... | reverse complement strand
CCGTGCCGCCGCTCCTCCCTGGCCAGGGTGCGGGCGGCCATTTCCAGAGCGGCCTTGGCCATGGAGTAGGGCGCGGAGTTGAGCGGCGCCTGGTCGGTGATGGCGCTGGAGATGACCACCACGTCCGCGCGCGGCCGGGACCGCATCGCGGGCAGCAGGGAGCGGATCAGCGCGACCGGGCCGAGGGTGTGCACGGTCAGCAGCCGCAGGTACTCCTCCGGCTCGGTGGTGGCCATGGGCTGGCCGCGGCTGGCGGTGCCTGCGTTGCTGACCAGGATGTCCACATCGCCCAGGTCGGACCGGACCGCCTCGGTCATGGCCTGCACGGCCGCGTCGTCGCCGATGGCCGCCCGGTAGGCCACGGCCCGGCCGCCGGCCGCCTCGATCCCGGCGACGACCGCGTCCGCAGCCGCCTGGTCGCGGCGGTAGTTCACGGCCACGGCCGCGCCGTCGGCGGCCAGCCGCCGGGCGATGGCGCGGCCCACGCCACGGGACCCGCCGGTGACCAGGGCCACCCGGCCGGTCAGGGGCACCGGGGCACTCACGCGGTCCTGGCCCGGCCGCGGCCGGGCCTGGCCAACGCGCCGGGAGTGGCCAGGCTACGTAGCGCCTGGTCGGCGAACTGCTCGCCGACCTCGTGCGAGGTGAACTCGCCGCCCGGGGCGAACCAGCGGTAGACCCAGTTGAGCGAGCCAAGGACGCTCAGCGCGGCCAGCTTAGGGTTCACCTCGGCCCGGATCAGGCCGGCCTGCTGGCCTGCCTCGATGAGCTCGACGAACACGCGGCGGTAGGCGTGCCCGTCACCGATGATCTCGGTCTGCCGCTCGGGGGACAGCGCCTGCAGTTCGTGCAGGAACACGGCGGTCTTGGTCATGTTCCTGCACTCGTGGTCGATGTGCCCGATGATGACGCTGCGCAGCCGCTCCAGCGCGTCGCCCTGGCCCGCGGCCAGCGACTCGATGTTGGCCAGGCCCTCCTCGTGCACCGTGCGGATGACGTCGTAGAGCAGGTCTTCCTTGGACTGGATGTAGTAGTAGAGGCTGCCCTTGAGCATGCCCAGCCGGTCCGCGATGTCCTGCAGCGAGGCCGCGTCGTAGCCCTTGTGGTAGAAGACGTCGGTGGCGACCTCGATTAGCTCGGACCAGCGCTCCTCGCGGCGCTTGCGCTCACCGCCGCCGCGCCGCGGCGCCTGTCCTGGTGGTTGCCGCATGGACCCGTCCCTTCCGTCGCCGGTATTCATCGCCTCTTACTTTTCGTAGCCGATCCGCAGCCCGGTCACGGCCCGGGACGCGATGTTCGGCCGCCAGCTCACCTGGTCTGGGACGCGGATGTCGCCAAGTCGGCCGAGGATCTTGGGCAGGGCCACCCGGGTCTCGGTCCGGGCTAGCTGGGCGCCCAGGCAGGCGTGCACCCCCCGGCCGAACCCGACGTGGAACGGCTGGGTGGGCCGGGCCACGTCAAAGGTATCCGGGGCGGGGAAGCTGTCGCCGTCGCGGTTGGCCGACTGCAGGACCAGGAATACCCGGTCTCCGGCCCGAACGGTCCGGCCGCCGCGCTCGTGGTCTTCGGCCACCCACCGAATCAGGATCTTGATCGGGCCCTCGAACCGCAGCAGCTCCTCGATGGCCCGGTTCATCAGGGCCGGGTCGGCCCGCAGCCGGGCCAGCTCGCCGGGGTGCCGGCTCAGCACGACCAGGGCGTTGCACAGCAGGTTGGTGGTGGTCTCGTGCCCGGCGAACAAGATGAGCGAGCACAGCGCCATCAGCTCGGCGTCGTCCAAGTGGCCGCCGTCACCCTCGGCCCCGCCAAGCAGCAGGCTGATCATGTCCTCGCCCGGCTCGCGGCGGCGCCGCTCGATGAGCCCGGCCAGGTACTCCTGCAGCTCGCGGACCCCGGCCAGGGCACGGGCATGCCGGTCGGCCCGGTCCTCGCCGCCGGCCCCGAACGCGACCAGGGCCAGCTCGTCCGACCAGTGCTGGAACTTGTCCCTGTCCTGCTGGGGGGCGCCCATCATCCGGGCGATGACCGCGGCCGGCAGCGGGTAGGCGACGCCGTTGAGGAAGTCGTCGCGTCCGGAGGCCAGGAAATCGTCGAGCAGCTCGTCGACCAGTTCGCCGATCCAGTCGGCCATGGCCGTGACGTGCTGCTGGCGGAAGGCGCGGTGAGCCAGCCGGCGCAGCCGGGTATGGGCGGGAGGGTCGGTCACCACCATCCAGCGGCTCATGACCTCCAGCATCGGCCCGTATTGCGCGCGCCGGCCGGTGGGCAGCGCCTCGATCAGCGGCCGGATCCGGTCCGAGGACAGCCGCGGGTCGCCGAAGGCGGCCACCACGTCGGCGTAGCGGGTGAGCAGCCAGGCCTTGTTGGCCTCGGTCCAGTGCACCGGGTCGCGGGCCCGCAGCCCTGCGTAGTAGGCGTGCGGGTCCTCGGTAAGTTCCGGGGAGAGCAGGTCCTGGTCCGCCACGGTGCTCATGCCGCTGCTCCTTTTATTCTGGGGGCCAGCCGGGCCGCGGCCGGTTGCGCAGGTCGTAGTAGAGCCCGAGACGCATTTAAGGCCTGGCCTGGCCTGCGGTCTCGGCCAGCCGCCTGAGCAGGCCGAGCCGGTCCCTGATGACGCGGCCCCCGGCGAGCCGCTCGCCGGTCACCCGGACCACCCCGGCCAGGTGCAGCCAGACCGGGCCCTCGCCAGCGAACCGCGGGTCCTGGCCGGTCAGCGGGCCGTGCTGCACGGCGCGGAACGCCACCTGATCCCCGGCCGAGAACAGGTCGCTGATCTCGGTGGACCCGGTCCCGATCAGGCGGTGCGCGTCGCGGCCGTCGTCCAGGGTCACGCCGGCGAAGTCGCCGGCATCCAGCCAGGCCCGCACCACCGCCTCGGCGGCCGGGTCGGCCGGGAGGGCCGGGGCGTCCCACGGGGCGACGGCGGGCAGCTCGACCGGGTCCGGGCTGCCACCGGCCAGCTGGCGGCGGCGGCCGAAGTAGTCCTGCTCCACGAAGTTCTCGGTCAGCCGCTGGCCGTCCCAGCGGTACAGGCCGATCCCGCCCCAGGCCGCGCGGGCGCCGTCGTGCCGGATCGAGGCACCGTGCTCGGTGAAGCGCAGGGCCAGCCGGTCTCCCGAGCAGATGATCTCGTTCACGGTCAGGCACAGCCCGGGGAACTGCCGGAACTGGACGGCCGCGGCCGGCTTGTAGGCCTCGTCCCGCCCGGCCAGGTCATGCCCGCCCATGTGCAGCGTGTAGCCCGGCACCATGATGTCCTCGCACACGCTCAGGTCGTGCCGGGCGGTGTAGTCGATGCAGTAACGGCGCATCAGCGCGACAAAGGGTTCCACCAGGTCAGCGCCCCTCGAACCGTGGCTCGCGCCGTTCGGCGAAGGCCGCGGTGCCCTCGTCCGCGTCGCGGGTGCCGTAGAGCATGGCCACGGCCTCGACGCCGTAGCCGGCCTCGCCCCGGTCCACGCCCCGGTTGACGATCCGCTTGGCCACCTCGACCGCCAGCGGGGCCCGCGCGGCGATCCGCTGGCCCAGCCGCAGCGCGGCCGGCACCAGGTCCGCGCCGGGCACGACCTGCTGCACCAGGCCCAGCTCGTAGGCACGGCGGGCGCTGATCCGCTCCCCGGCCAGCACCATCAGCTTGGTCTCGTGCCGCCCGAGGACCGCGGGCGCCCGGAGTACGCCGAAGCCGGGCACCAGGCCCACCGAGGCCTCGGGCAGGCCGAAGCTGGCGTGCTCGGCGGCCAGCACGATGTCGCAGGCCAGGGCCAGCTCGCAGCCGCCGCCAAGGGCCAGCCCGTTGACCGCGGCGATGACGGGCAGCCGGCACTCCTCGATCGCGGTGAAGGTCCGCAGGCAGTCGTCCACGAACCGGCGCCGGGCCACGGCGCCGTCCAGGCCGGCGAAGGCGCCGATGTCGCCGCCGGCCGAGAACGCCCGGTCCCCGGCTCCGGTCAGCACCACGGCGCGGACCGCGCCGCCGGCCGCCAGGGCATCGAGCAGGGTGCGCAGCTGCGGCCAGAACGCGGCGGTCAGCGCGTTGGCCTTGTCCGGGCGGTCGATGCGCAGCAGGGCAACCGGCCCGTGCCGTTCGGCCTGGAAATGGTCGGCGGCCGGCAGGGCCGCCTCGGTCACCGGTTCCACGACCGCACCACCCTGGTGTCCCGGCTGCCCCAGGCCAGCTCCACCGCCCGGGCGATGACATCGCGGGTCGCAGCCGGGTCGATGACGTCGTCCACTGACAGGTGCGCGGCCGCTTCCCACGGCTCGGACTCGGCCGTCCAGTCCGCGGTCAGCTCGGCGATCAGGGCGTCTCGTGCGGCCGGCCCCTGCTCGGCCAGCACGGCTTCCATCCGGCGCCGGTACACGGTGCGAACCCCAGCCTCCGGCGCCATGAAGCCCAGCTCGGCCGTGGGCCAGGCGAACAGGAAATCCGGGTGGGTGGGGCGGCCGCCCATGGCAAAGTGCCCGCCGCCGTAGGCCTTGCGCAGCACCACCCCGACCTTGGGCACCTGGGCGGCGGCGATCCGGGCCACCACGTCCTCGTAGGCATGCAGGATGCCGCCCCGCTCAGCCTGGCTGCCGATCATGAGCCCTGGCACGTCGTGCAGGAACACCAGGGGCAGGTTGAAGGTGTCGCACAGGTCGATGAACTTGGCCTCCTTGGCCAGCGCGGCCGGGTCCAGCGCGCCCGCGCCGACCAGCGGCTGGCTGGCCACGATGCCGACCGGCTGGCCCTGGATCCGGGCTAGCGCGGTGATCAGGCTGGGGCCCCAGCCCGCGCCCCAGCCGAACACCGACTCCCGGTCCGCGACCGCGTCAAGCACCCGGTGCATGTCGTAGCCGGACCGGCTGGCCGCGGGCACGATCGAGGGCAGCTCGGCCGGGTCGGTCGCCGGCCCGGCGGCCGGGGCGACCGGAGCCGGGCGGGCGGCGCTGGACGGCAGATAGGACAGGAAGGCGGCGATGGCGGCGAACGCGTCCGTCTCGCCCTCGACCACCATGTGCGCGTTTCCGGCCGCCTGGGCGCCTTCGGGACCGCCCAGCTCGGTGTCGCTGATCTGCTCGCCGATGGCCGCCTCGACCACGGACGGGCCGGACAGCGCGACGGCCGCGGTGCGGACCATGACCACGAAATGCGCGGTGGCGGCGTGCAGCGCCGAGTCGCCGTAGGCCGGGCCGAGCACGGCCGCGGCCCGCGGCACCGGCGGCTGGCCGGGGCGCGGCCGCAGGAACGTCTGGAAGTCCAGTGGCAGTCCGCTGAAGCGCCAGCCCATCACGTCCGGGATGCGGCCGCCGTCAGCGTCGCACAGCAGCACCAGCGGGTAGCCGAACCGCTGCGCCTGCTCGATCAGGCGTCCCTGCTTGCGCATGCTCACCGGGGCGGTGGTGCCGGCCAGCACGGTGGCGTCGATGCCGATAAGGGCGACGGTGCGCCCGTCGATGCGGCCGAAGCCGGTGACCACGCCATCGCCGGGGACGTGCCTGCCGGTGCGCCGCTCCGGCAGCGCCAGCGAGCCCGTCTCGAACCACGAGCCCTCATCCAGGACCAGCCCGATCCGCTCCCGGACCGGCAACCGGCCGGAGGCGCGGTGCTTGTCCACCGCCTGCGGGCCGCCCATCGCAAGCGCGTCGGCGTGCCGCCGCTGCGACTCGGCCATGCGCTCGCCCATCGTGGGCATGGTCATGGCGGTAAACTACCATACGATCGGTAGATTGTCTGCGGAAGACAGCTCATGACCGCAAACCCCTGGCTACCCCCAGCCCAGTCGATCTCCCCGTAACAACGCAATCAAATCCGCGCCATCATCACCGACCGTTCACCGGGTGAATTCTTACCAGCCTCTCTCACCAGCCGCCGTCATTACCTCGACAAAAACCAGCACGCCAACCGCGCCCTGCTTGGCGATCTGCACACTAAACGGGAACGCAGCAGAACGTTTCCATGCCTGTTTTCCGTCCTAGTCATCAGCGCCGATGCATCGAAGACTGGATACATTCCCCCGGCTGTCGTCGCCGCAGGTATTACGACTTTGCTCCAATTCTTTCCTACTCCTTATTACCGAGACGGTAGAGAGTAAATTGGCGCGCGATTGGACGAGTTGAGGGATGGGAACGGAGTCCTTGCGGGCCGTCAGTTCCGGCACTGGGGATCTCGATTATCCAGGCTAGGCCGTTATCGCTAAGCGAATCCGGCTCCTGAAGGTCGCCGAGAAAAGCCTCGACGCTCTTTTTGTCATAGGGAGCGGGGAGCGTCACGCCCGCATTAGTGGCGTCTGTCACTATCGCACGGCAGATCGCAGGCCAGCGGCCCTGGCCCCACCAGTGGCGTGTGTAGGAAGTCGATCCGGCGATGGTGAGCAGGCGGAAAGTCGCATCGGGGCCGATCAGGTCCTCATCGAAGCGGTGCCACATCCGGATCTGGCGGCGGACCGTGCGCTCAACGTCGGCCCAGCCATCGGCAAATAGCTCTGAGACCACGCGGCCGTCGGGAAGTTGCCACGAAGGATCGGTCAGGCCATGTTCAACGCCCTGCCAGTTCACGCCTTCGATGGGATCGATATGCGGCCGAATGACCTTCGTCGCTGCGATGCTCACTTTAGCCATGAGCGCATCGCTGGACAGATGCCAGTTCTCCACATCGGTATCGTTGCGCCAGCACCAGGCAGCAATCCCCAGGGCGACCGCGTCCGGAACGGCATCGGGAAGAACGTTCCTGGCGAAGAAGTCCAAGAGTCCTTCGAAACGAGCAGAGAATTCCTCGTCTCCCATCAGCTGGCCAATGAGTGCCTCGGGCTGAATCCCCCTGTACTCCGCGGCGGGATGCAGGATCCACTCGGCGACACGGTCTCTGATAAGTTCGCCGGTACTAATATCGCTATCGGCTGCGGCGGTTATGCGCGTAGCATCCAGCAGCCCGAACTCACCGGCCTGATCGGCGACCAGTTCTGCGCCCCTACCGATATCGTGGCCGACCGCGATCTCCACCGAATCATCCAGCATGCTAAGTCGCGCGAAATCCTCGTCCTCGCAAGGAAGCAGTAGCAGTTCACCCCTGGCCGGGTGGTACTGCACGTCGATGATCATGCCGGTACGGAACAGTTCCCCCATACCACGTGCAAAATCGTGGCCCGCGGCGATTAGAGGTAGACAGGGCGCCAGCAGAAACCTTAACGTCCTTAACCTCATGTATCCTGTAGGTGTGCGTGAGATGGGTATCCAGGAGGCCCGGCCCGTACTCGGCGACCTCGTGAGAGACGCACAGCGGCATGGGATCGAGACCCGGCTTACCCGCAACGGACGCCCGGCCGCGATGATCGCCCGGCTGGCCGACATAGACCGCGGAGCAGCGGAATGCGGGAATCTCCTGACCCGCCTTACGGACGATCCCGACATGATGTTGACGGGACACGAACGGGAGGCGATCAAGGTGGTGCGGGCGGTACTCGCCAGGGTCGCGGATAAGGAGCGCGATGCCGCTCTCTGAGGGTCAGCGCACCTCTGGCGTATTCCGGACACTCGTCACGCGCCTTCGTGAGCGGCGGGCGGGAGGAGGCCGGCCGGCAGTAAAGGACCAGGGGCCAGAAGCCGCGCGGATACAGGCTGCCCTTGAAATGCACGAGTTCGGTGTCCGGCTGTACCGGCAGCGGATGCACCGTGAGCATCCGCAGGCTAACCGGAATGAGATCGACGGCATGGTGCGGACATGGCTTGCCGAGCCCCCGCGCAGCGGGTACCTGCGTCTGCCCTCAAGGAAACGAGACCGTGGCATCAGCTGAGTCAGCACTCCGCACTTCGGTCGCTGACCTGGACGCAGTTCGAGTGCGGTGGGCACTCGTCGGCGGCCTAGCTGTCTCCGCCCGGACGATCCCCCGGTTCACCAAAGACCTAGACTTCGCCATCGCCGTGGCTAGCGACGACGAAGCAGAAGGCGTAGTGCACAGGCTTCGTTCACGCGGCTATCACCCCGTAGAGGTACTTGAGCAGGAGTACGTGAAGCGCCTGTCTGGCGTCCGGCTGGCACGTAACGGCTCAGACGTTCTCATGGATCTGCTCTTCGCCAGTTCAGGGATCGAGAACGAAGTTGTAGCAAGTGCCGACCGTCTCGAGGTGCTGCCGCGCCTGACAGTTCCGGTCGCGACCACGCCGCATCTGATCGCACTTAAAGTTCTAGCAGGGCGCAGCCAGGATCTCACGGACCTTGGCTACCTCATCCCGTCAGCGTCATCCGCCGAACTCGACGCTGCACGCGAAGCAGTCAAGCTCATCAAGGCTCGCGGGTTCAACCGGGAACAAGATGTTGCCGCCGATCTGGAAATCCTCATAGCGGACGCGAGACGCTGATAGTTCGTGCACAACCGGCCCGGTCGACTTCGCATCCAAGCCCGTAAAGCCGCTTGACTTGCGCGGTCATCACGCCGCTATTCTGACTGCATGAATTTCTCCGATTCGGGGAAATCTCACCGGAATGCGCGTTCAAGTCCCCCTCGGACACTGCGCACGTATCTGACCTGCTCTTATTCCTTACCCGGCTTAAGTTAGATGAGCAACACCTCAGGTCAGAGAAACGCGAGTTTAAGTCGCTCTCGGACACTAACCGTTTGCACGCGCTGTGGCGCCGTCCGGTCCTGCGGCTGATCCGTTGGGGCGCGCCACTGACTGGCGAACTGCCCGTCGGCGCTCTCCATCCGGGACTGCAGACATTCTTCCAGTGCCCTGGACCGGGCGCGGAGCCGCCGCCGGACGACGCCGCCAGGCCGCGGGACGATATCGCGATGAACGCGTAGACCTCCGCCATGACCCGCTCGGGATCCTCCACCAGGTCCTCATAACGGATCCGGTGGCAGCGTCCCGGCTGCTTTTGTTCCACCTCGCTGATCAGCGTGGCGTTGTCGAGTCAGTACCGGGCCAGCGCCAGCACCGCGTTACCCGGCGACCCGACGATGTAGTGACCGAACCCGTAGCCGTTCAGCCCCCACGGGCACGCGTCGAGACCGGACCGGAGCATGTCCATCGGATGCCGGTACAGGCACAGGAAGCGCGCGCCCGGGTAGATCTGCGTCAGCAGGTCCGCGAACCGCGCCGGCGGCCGGATGCTAGACGCCGGCCAAGGCGGAGCAACTGGACCTGTGCCGGTTCCGCCGCCTGGCAGCGCAGGCGGCCGACGGCTCGGACGACAAGCGCGGCGCGGGTCTGCTGCGCCAGGCGCTGGGGCTGTGGCGCGGGCCGACCCTGGCCGGGGTGCAGAGCCCCTGGCTGAATGCGATGCGGGACACGCTGGAGGCGGACCGGCTCGCCGCGCTCGCGGATCTCAGCGACATCCGGCTACGCCAAGGGGAGCACGGATGTTCCGGCTGATCGGCCTGCACCCCGTCCCCGATCTCACTACGCGCGCCGCTGCCAGCCTGGCCGGGATGGATGAAACCGCGGGCCGTCGCGTGCTCCGTGAGCTCAGCCGCGCCCAGATGCTGGCTGAGCGCATCCCCGGCCGGTACACCTTTCACGACTTGCTCCGTGCCTACGCCGCCGACCAGGCCCGCGCGCATGACAGCAAGCCCGAACGCACCGCCGCCATCGGCCGCCTCCTGGACCACTACCTTCATACCGCCGCTCACGGCGCCTTCCTGCTGCACCCGGCCCGTGAGCCGATCGAGCTGGCCGCGCCCGCTCCTGGCGTCACTCCCGAACGGCTGGCTGATACTCAACAGGCTCTGGCCTGGTTTAAAGCCGAGCGGCACGTCCTCGCCGCCGCGGTCACCCTGGCCGTCCGGTCAGGGTTCGGTGTTCACGCCCGGGAAATCCCCTTGGCCATGAGCCTCGGACACGCTCCTACGTACCTGACCGACGCGGGTCCGCCCGGCAGGGCTACGTCATCGGGCTTGTCAGGCCGGCGCGGAGGCGAGCGTCCGGACAGCCGAGATCGCCGCCGCCAGCCGCGGTGACAGGTGCTCGCCGTCGCGGACGATGAGGACGGTGTACCGGACGACGTCTACGCCGGTGATCCGCATGCGGCTGACCGGGGCCGGGGACGGCGTGAGCTCGGGCGCGATCGTGATCCCCCAGCCGATGCCAGCCAGGGCCAGGGCCGTTCCGACCTCGTTGACCGTGGCCGTGACCCCGCGCTGGAAGCCCGCGGTCACGCACATGCTGGTGATGAGGCGGCCGAGCG